>ERZ795050.164-NODE-164-length-108194-cov-7.681678_pt1 | contig 108194 bp, 97 predicted proteins | sample MGYA00375134_ERZ795050 | MGnify/ENA primary metagenome ERZ795050 (study PRJEB30179, sample SAMN05720221) | activated sludge metagenome | isolation source: Anaerobic digester | place: Japan | collected 2015-05-26 ... | reverse complement strand
ACAGCCGCCACCTTATACAACAGAAATTTTGGTATTGATATCGGGTAGGGGTTTACAATAATACCGATCCAGGCATGTAAAGGTTTTGATACGATGATCGCCGCGATAGCGGTCCACGCAAGACTTGAATCGCCTCGCGGAAAGTGGTCCATGATCTGTGAGAATACAATTCGACCGTCGTTCATGATTGGCTCCTTGAAGTAATCCAGAGCGATTATCATACACGAGCAAATTGAAATCGATACAGGTCATAATTTTCTTTAAGTCTTTAAATTGTTTCGTGTTATAATAAAAATGTTAAAAGTTAACGGGACAGTACTGATGTCGAATTTAATCTTGAAAATTTTCTAAGTCGGGCATATAGTCAACCTGCGATGTCTTTTATTTGCCGAGCACTCGTGAATATAACTTCTTTTTTTATCAGAGGTTAGCTTACTTAGACTGGGGTGAGAGAGAATTTAACCTTGTAAAAAACTCTCCGCCGTCGAAAATTTATTCGTCCGATAAAATATTAAAATTTTGTTGGACAAAATATTTTAAATTTGTTAAAGAGAAAAAACAGCTTAGCCGATTTAAAAGATACAAGAGTTTTCTCCCCTCCGGAAAACATCAGGGAATAAGGTTTCCTGATGTTTTCTTTTTTTAATTAGTCAGCGTCAGCAGTCAGCTTTTATCAATATTCAATCAGCCAGCCCCAATAAAAAGATTTCTTTTCAAAACAAGCAAAATAGATTTATAAATGCCTATCGAACTGTTAAACAGCTGCCGGCTTCGAAAGATATTCTAAAGTTCAGCGTCCATTTTTGCCGGTATCAAGACCCGGCAGCAGTTCGGGGTGTTCAACCTGCTCGAGCACCTGACGGATAAATTCGCGCCAATGCGGCAGGCGGTGCGTGCGGCGCTGTAAAATGATGTTACGGAGGGTTTTGTAGCTCATGCACCACATTCGGGTCTGGAGAAAACCCTCGGGCAGTTTTTTCTTTATTTCAATGATATTTTTTTGGGGTACCGTTTCATATATCCAAGCAAGCGTTTGGGGACTGCATGAATTGGGCTCGAAATTGTCGGCAATAAATGCCTCAACTTCTGCTGGATTATGGATATCAATAGCGGCCAGTTCCTCGGTAAGCGTGTGCATTGTGCTTTCACTCTGCTTGGTAGAAAGCCGGAATGTATCGGCTTCCTGCCACCAATAGCGCGGAGCCCGGACATCCAGCCAGACAATAATGCTTTCCAAAAACTTATTGTGGCCGCCATCCATATCTGCCAGCCGGCGGGCTACAATGTCCATTCGCTGGGGTTCCTGCTTTTTGTTGTGTGCCAAACCCCGCAGTGCAGCCGCATAGCCGGCCTCATCTGCTTTTCGTACTCGCATATAAAAGGATTCCATCCCTGTTGTCTCCGCATTTTTTGCCGCATAGAGTAATCCGGCACAGATTGTCCGTCAATCCTATTTTATCCGCTGGATCGGTGAAAACACTGGATTAACTATCTTGCAGAAAGCAATGATTTCGGATACAGTTTAAGCCTGAATTGGATTCAAATCACAGCAAAGGAACTATTGCCAATGATGCCAAATAAGAAGGTTTTTATTCGTGAACTGAAAAATTATATTGGTCAGCAGGTACGGCTGGACGGCTGGCTGTATAACAGCCGCTCGAGCGGCAGGGTGCTGTTTTTGATGCTTCGCGACGGCACAGGTCTATGCCAATGCGTCGCAGAGGCGGCCAATCTTTCAAAAGAGCTGTTCGTGCAGCTTGAACATCTGGGTCAGGAATCATCGCTGTCTGTTGGGGGCACTATCCGGGCAGAGCCGCGTTCGCCGGGCGGGTTGGAGCTGGCCGTCAGCGATGCGATTATTCATTGTCCGGCAGCGGATTACCCCATTACACCGAAGGAGCATGGGATTGATTTTCTGCTGAAAAACCGTCATCTGCACCTGCGTTCTCTGCGTCCGTGGTGCATTGGACGGATACGGCACACGGTTATCGATGCCATTCGCCGGTTTTTCAACGACAACGGCTTTATACTGGTAGATACACCCATTTTTACGACGATTGCCGGCGAAGGAGAACAGACTTTGTTCGAGGTTGATTATTTCGGCCAGCCCATGCATCTGGCGCAGACAGGCCAGCTGTACCTTGAAGCGGCGGCGATGAGCTTTGGGAAGGTGTACTGTTTTGGCCCGACCTTTCGGGCGGAAAAAAGCAAAACCCGCCGGCATCTAACGGAATTCTGGATGGTAGAGCCGGAAGTAGCTTATATTGACCTGCCGGGGCTTCTGGAATTGGCCGAAGATTTTGTCTTCAGCATCATTCAGGGGGTACTTCGAAACAATCGTGCGGAACTGGAAACTCTCGGTGCCGATATTGCGGCATTGGAAGCTATTCAAAAACCATTTGTGCGGCTGACCTATAGCGAAGCAGCCGAGATTCTGACAAGCAACCGCACGAAAGAGTTTATGGCAGCTCAGCTTGAAGGATTTCTGGCACAGAAAAAGGCATACGAAGAGGAATTAAACCAGTTATTATTATTGGAAGCCAAAGGGGGCCTTAAAAAATGGCAGCAGGACAAAACGGCCGGGCGGATTATCGAACTTCGCGGGGAATTGGCAGAATTGCAGGTAAAAATTGAAAATAATCCTAAGCATGCACAATTAGCCGCTGATTTCCAATGGGGCAAGGATCTGGGTGGGTCGGATGAAACTATTATTTCGCTGATGCACAATCGGCCTGTATTCGTAACTCATTATCCCAAAAAGGCTAAGGCGTTTTATATGAAGACGGACCGCAGCAGGGAAGAGGTTGTAGAGAATTTTGACCTTTTAGCTCCGGCCGGCTTTGGCGAGATAATTGGGGGTTCGATTCGGGAGGACAATTACGAAAGATTGCTTGCCCGCATTCGCCAAGAAGGGTACAATTTAGATTCTTATCAATGGTATCTGGATTTGCGAAAGTACGGTTCGGTACCGCATGGCGGCTTTGGTCTGGGCGTAGAGCGCACTGTTGCCTGGCTTACGGGCGAAAAACACATCCGCCAGTGTATTGCGTTTCCGAGATTGATGGACAAGGTTTATTTGTAAATAGAAAATTGAATCTATGAATTTTGATAAGTTTTTGCAGGATGCCGGCCGCTGGTTCGTCAGCAGCGGCCTGCGGATTTTTATCGTTCTGATTATAACGCTGGTGCTAGTTAAAGCGTTTCGCCTGCTGCTGGATCATGCATTTTCACGTCTGGAAAAATGCCAGAACGGCAAAATTAAAAATCACACAGAAACACTGAAACCGCTGCTGTATAAAATCTTTGTCGTTGTCTTGGCTGCGGCGGCTGTTACGCTGATACTGGAAAATCTGGGAATCAATGTAGAAGGGCTTTTGCAAACAAAAATCGGCAGCTGGCTGATTACCAGCGGCCTGCGTATTGTCCTGGTGCTAGCCGTAACTTATATCATTATGAAAATCATCGGGCTGGTGCTGGATCATGCGTTTACCCGTCTTGAAAAACGTCAGGACGGCGAAATGAAAAAACGCTCGGATACGCTGAAGTCTGTTGTGCGCAGCGTCATCAATACGGCTTTGATTGCTGTAGCCATTATTATGGTTCTGGATAATCTGGGGCTGAAAGTTGGTCCTATTCTGACAGCCGCCGGCGTTGTAGGTGTGGCGGTGGGCTTTGGCGCCCAGCAACTCGTGCGGGATATAATCAACGGCTTTTTTATTCTGCTGGATGACCAGATACGGGTGGGTGATATTGTGGATATTGCCGGCAAAAGCGGGCTGGTGGAAAATGTCAATCTGCGGATGACAACGCTGCGGGACTTTGCGGGCAATGTGCATTATGTTCGCAACGGTGAAATTACTGTCGTTACCAATATGACCAAAGAGTGGTCGCGGTATGTGTTCGAAATCGGCGTGGCCTATCGTGAAAATGTGGATGAAGTAATGGAGGTGATACGGCAGATTGATGAAGAACTGCGGTCTGATGCAGCATTTCAAGGAGATATTCTTGAGCCAATAGAAATCCTCGGGCTGGACCGCTTTGCGGATTCGGCGATCATTATTAAGGCCCGCATTCGAACGCGGCCGTCTCGACAGTGGGCGGTCGGACGGGAGTTTAACCGGCGGCTCAAGAAGAGATTTGACGAAAAAGGCATCGAAATTCCGTTCCCGCACCTGAAGCTGTATATGGGACAGGGCAAAGACGGAACGGCGCCGCCGCTGCGGGTAGCAATGCCGCCGAAAGTGTAAAACTGCGGCACTGCCGGCCAGCGGCAGAAAAAATTATACGCTGTGACGGGCGAAAGTAAGGCCCGTCCTTATTTTTTGGCAGAACTCAAAAGAAAGGGAAAAAATGAAAACGTATTTTTTAATTGCGGCTGTCGGATTGACAGCTGGCTGGATCAGCGCCTATGGTGCCGACAGCAAAACACCTATGCCGGCAGCGCCTGCCGCTCAAAATCCTGCCGTTCAGAAAGAAGCCGTTGTCGTTACAGTCAACGGTGAAAAAGTGACGGAGAAGGAAATTGCCGATGAACTGGCCAAGCGTATCGAAGGGCAGAAAAAGCGGATGCCCGCAGGGATGGAACTGCCTGAATCCTACCGTCAGCAGATGCGCAAGCGGGTGGTGGATATGAAGGTAGAGCAGATCCTGATGAACCAGGAAGCCAAGAAGAAGAATATCGCTATTCCCGATGCTGAAGTCGTGGCGGAAATCACCAAAATCGCCGGACGGCAGGGTCAGTCGATGGAAGATGTGGAAAAAGAGATTGCCAACTGGGGTATGACGATGGAGGACCTGAAAGGGCAGATTCGCTATCAGATGCAGATTAAAGCTCTGATGAAGGCGGAAAATAAAAATCCGGAACCCAGCGACGAAGAGGTTCGAAAGTTCTATGATGACAATCCGCAGCACTTTGACCAGCCCGAGCAGGTTCGCGCCAGTCATATTCTGATTAAGGTTGATTCGGACGCTGCGGCAGAAGAGAAGGCCAAGGCCAAGGAGAAAATTGAGGGTATTTTGAAGCGGGCCAAAGCCGGAGAGGATTTTGCTGCACTGGCCAAGGAATTCAGCGAAGATCCCGGGTCCAAGGATACCGGCGGGGAATATACCTTCCCGCGTGGGCAGATGGTCAAGCCGTTTGAAGATGCGGCTTTTGCACTGGAGCCCAATCAGATAAGCGATATCGTCGAGACCCAATTCGGCTATCACATCATCAAGCTGTCTGAAAAGATTGCAGCCGGTAAAACGCCCTTTGAGACCGTTAAAAACCAGATTGCCGACTATTTGGCCAATCAGAAGCAGAACGAATATTGGAATGAATATAACAAAAAGATTCACGAAAGCGCCACTATCGAATTTTCTCCTGAAGAAAAAGCCCTGCGGGACCAGATAGAAAAAGAGGCGGCTCAGCGAATGCTGCAGCAGCTTCAGCAACAAGCTCAGCAGCAAGCACAGCCGCAGAATAAGCCTGAACAAAAGGCAGAAAAGTAGTCCATAGAATAGCCCACAAACCGCCGGCCTGGTCTGACAGGTCCGGCGGTTTTTTGTTTGTCCGAAGGGATTTTACTAATGACCTTCTCGTCCAGCTGAAATGCCAGTCTGTTTTTGACAGACGTTAGAGACTGTGAACACCGGGATGCAGCTGTCCGAGCTGCGAAGTCGCCTGTGCCTGCTGCATTGTGCGAAGCTGACGCTGTATAGGCCATTCGCTGAATGCCAATATGAGCAGCATAATGATATTGCCGATAGGAATCAGCGTAATCAGTCCCAGCGCCCAGTGATAGCCGGCTTTGGCAAAGATGCGGCAGAAGATGATTACTGTCAAAACCGCAATCAGCAGGATGACAAACATATAACAGCCGATGAATACAAACGGCAGAACGGCCTCAGGAGAATTGGGGAAAGTATCCATATCTTTCCTTTCGGTTTAAGATGTTTTTTTTTTATTCTAACAGCAAAACGAGAATCAGGCAAATATAATGCAAATTAGCTATCCTGAACGGATATTGGAAGGGGCAGCGAACCGGCCGGATTTTAGCTCGTATTGAATTAATAAACAGCTATCATAAAAGGGGTATCGATGCGGCATATACAGCAGCTAATCGGAATAGGGCTGGCAGGAGCAGCAATAGCAGCCGGCTGTGACAGGGCCGCTCCAGCAGGTGAATATGCCGCATCAACCTATACAAAGAATACAACAGAGGGTGCTATGACAGACAACCAAACAGCAGACAGCGATAGAAAAACCGGCCGATCTTCGGGAGACAACAACTATCCAATAGCAACCTTTGCAGCAGGATGCTTTTGGGCAGTTGAGTATGCATTCAGTCAAATTCCCGGAGTTAAGGCAACCTGCGCAGGCTTTATGGGGGGCACAGTTGACAATCCCAGCTACCGCCGCGTATGCAGGGGCGATACTAATCATGCCGAAGTAGTGCAACTGCGCTACAATCCCCAAGAGGTAACCTATGAAACGCTGGTAAAATTTTTCTTTCTGTCGCACGACCCGACAACACTGAATCGTCAAGGGCCGGACACAGGTACGCAGTATCGCTCAGCAATTTTCTACCACAGCCGGGAACAAAAAGAAATCGCCGATAAGGTCAAAAACCGGTACACAGCCAGCGGCCGGTTCAAGAAATCCATTGTTACAGAAATTACCCCGGCGGCAACCTTTTGGAAAGCCGAAGAGTATCATCAGGATTATGCCCGCAAGAATCCCGGCTCCTGTCATACCGTCGATGTTAAGGCCATTCTGTCTGAAATAGCCGCCGACTCATTTTAAGCTCACCCTCTATCCGCTGGAGGGCTGCAGCGGCAAGTTTTGTCAGTGAAATCACCGGCTGCAATTGACAATCCCCCCTTGCATTTGCTATAATAAGCCGCTGGAGAAAAGAGGATCATTTTGTGGAGGAAGGAAAGATGAAAAAAAAACGGTTCTGTTGACAGTTGTTGTCTGGTTATGCACGGGGGGATTAGCGGGGGCAGTTCTTATTGAGCCGTATGATTATCCTAACGGCACCGTCTTAACAGCAAGCGCGGAAGAGGTGATACTTTCAGCTACCGCTTCCGACAACCAGCCTGTGAGCATCTGGCCTGTTACAGCAGATATTGACCCGTTTGGGTATGCACCAACGGGGCAAATGGTTTTCAGTCATGCACATATCTGCTTCTGGAATACCGATCGGCGTCTGCGAATGGATTTTGCCCAGCCGGTTTCAACAATACAGCTTACTGCTGGGGGAGGCAGTATTTTTACATCCTGCCAAGGGCGGCTGGAAGTCTATGATATTCATTTTAATTTACTGGATGTGTATCAGACAGCACCTCTGACAGCCAATCAGTTCGAGACCATGTTGATTTTCCGGCCGGCTAATGATATTTATCATGCAATTGCTTATTCCACCGGGTCTAATTCGTTCGGCCGGCTTGACCATTTGGAATTTGCCATTCCTGAACCGTACAGTCTGCTGCTGCTTGTGGGGGGAGCTGCCATTGCACGATGGAAACGGCAATGGGTTTAAAGAGGCCGTAGATTTCAACTGAGCTTAAAAAAATCTCCGGCTCCAAAGCGAGATGACATAATAGGACTTTAGATTTGGTCTGGTCAATTCAAAAGAGTGCGGTATAATAGACCTCTCGGAAATACACAGGAGGTCTTATGGCTCAGCGGCTTATCAGTACAGTCGGATTAGCGGTTATGGTTCTCTTGGCCTGGGCGCTGTCGTCGGACAAGAGGCGACTGAATTGGCGGCTGATAGGCAGCGGCATAGCACTTCAGCTGATTCTGGCGGCGCTGTTGCTGGAAACGGAAGGCGGGCAGTGGTTCTTCGAGCAGGCCCGGGCAGTCGTTACCAAAATCATTCAATTTTCCGATACGGGTGCCGAGTTTGTCTTCGGGGCAAATTTCAAGGAGCATTTCTTTGCCTTTTCTGTATTGCCGACGATTGTCTTTATGTCGTCGATGATGAGCGTCTTGTTTTACTTGGGTGTGATTCAGAAGATTATTCAGGCAATGGCCAAAGTAATGGTCTATGTGATGGATGTGTCGGGTTCAGAATCCTTGGCCAATGCTGCTAACATTTTTTTCGGAATGGCCGAGGCTCCGCTGGTTATCCGACCATATCTGGACACAATGACCCGCTCGGAGCTGATGGCGATGATGACCGGAGGAATGGCCACGATTTCCGGGGCTACTTTGGCGGCGTATGTCGGTTTTGGGGCGGATGCGGGGCATTTGCTGACGGCCTCGATTATCTCGGCTCCGGCCGGACTGGTCATCGCCAAAATAATGGTTCCTGAAACCGAAAGTTCGCTGACCAAAGGAACCGTGCGCATTGACGTACCCCGCAAAGATTCCAATGTATTGGATGCCGCCTGCCGCGGGGCTGCGGAGGGATTGCAACTTGCCCTGACCGTGCTGGCAGTTCTTATCTGCTTTACAGCATTTGTATCCTTGCTTAACTGGGTAATGTCGCTGCTGCCGGAATTGGGGGGCAGACCTCTGACCTTAGAGCGTCTTCTGGGCTGGATTTGTGCGCCGCTGGCGTGGGTGATGGGTGTGGAATGGAAGGATGCCGCTGCTGTGGGAGGATTGATTGGAAAAAAGACTATCCTTAACGAGTTTATCGCCTACCGCGATTTGGGAGCAATGAAGGACACACTCAGCAGACGTTCGGCAGTCATTGCAACCTATGCGCTGTGCGGTTTCGCCAATTTCGGCTCGGTGGCTATTCAAATCGGCGGGTACAGCACTTTAGTCCCTGCCCGCCGGAAGGATTTTGCTTCATTGGGCTTTAAGGCGATGATTGGCGGCTCACTGGCGGCTTTTATGACTGCAGCAATCGCTGGTATGCTAACGGCTTGACATAACCTCAAGCAGAAGGTAGAATTCGGGCAAACGGCAAAAAGAACATCTGTTAAAAAGTAATGATTTTGACCGGCCGCTGCACGTCTGCGGCTATTTTAGTATGGAAACAAAAAGCAGTTCTTTACCAGAACAAGAATCAGCCTGCCTCAGCTGCGGGGCCTGCTGCGCTTATTACCGATGCTCATTTTACTGGGCGGAGGCAGACAGCGTCCCCGGAGGAACTGTTCCGGCGGCACTGACTGAGAAGCTGAACGATTTTCGTTTGGCAATGCGTGGAATGAGCGGACCCAATCCCCGCTGCATCGCCCTTCTGGGTGAAGTCGGTAAAAGTGTCCGATGCAGCATCTATGACCTGCGGCCGTCGGTTTGCCGGGAATTTCCGGTGGCATGGGAAAACGGCCAGCCCAATCCGCGATGCGATAAGGCACGTATGGCATGGGGACTTGACCCGCTGAATCCGCCGGAAGCTGCGCCCCGGCCAGACGACAATCCAGCTGATCAGCCGCCCTTTCGGCCGCCGATGCCTAATGCTGCATAAGTCTTTAAGATTATGCTTAATTCTCTATCTTTTGTATCGGAAACGAGGCATTTTGATAGATTTCACTCTTTTAGAGAAATGATCCCGGGAGGAAATCAGAGAAAAAGCATTTTAGTCGGCGGCACGATACTCCCAGACTTCATAGAGGAGAGCCAGCTTCTGTTTTTCGGCGTCGAAGTCTGCTTGAAGCTTTTTTAAAAGCTGATGGTTCAGATAGATTTTTTCATCCCCGAAGGCATTCTGCATCTGCTCAATCGTGCGTTCCTGCTGTTCAATCATTTCCTCTATCTGTTCGATGGTGTATTTGTTAAAAGGCCGCAGGTGGGTCGGGGTTTTGGGCTGTCCGGAGGGGGGGGCGGTTTTCTGTTTTTGAGCAATTTTCTGGTGCTGTGCGGCCTGCCGGTTCTGCTCGATAAGCTGGGCATAGGTAGAGTACACGCCATCGGTGTCTGGGGCAGCAGAAAGAATCAGGCGTGTTTGGCCGACTTGTCTTCGGCCGGCGGCATCCGTACCGATAACCAGCAACGAATCAGCGATGCGGTCGAGAAAATAGCGATCATGACTGACTGCGATAATCGCCCCATTGTAGTCAGCCAGTGCTTCTTCGAGCATCTGCCTGCTGGGGATATCCAAATGGTTGGTCGGCTCATCGAGAATCAGCACATCCGGCTGGGCCAAGACGAGACGGCAGAGCATCAGGCGGTTCTGCTGACCGCCAGACAGGTCACCGACTTTTTTAAAGACATCCTCGCCGGAAAACAGAAATGCTCCCAGCCGACTGCGCAGCGCCTGCGGCGTTAAATCCGGCCGGACAGAATGCATTTCTTCCAGAACTGTATGGTCTGGATTGAGAGTATTTGCCTGCTGGTCAAGGTAGCCAATCTTAAGATTGGCACCCAAACGAATCGTGCCGGCATCAGGGGCAAGCTGGCCCAGAGCCAGCTTGAGCAGAGTTGTTTTACCCGTCCCGTTGGGGCCGGTAATTCCCAAGGCCTGTCCGCCGACGACATCAAATGAAAGATTTTCAAACAGGGTCAGCGGCCCGAAGGATTTGCTGATATTTTCAGCACGAAGGACCAAATCGCTTTTTATATTTGTTTGAGCAAAGCTGAATTGGATTGATTGTACAGTCTTGCGGGTCTGCAAGTAGTCCGGATTTTCTTTGAGCAGACGCTGGAGACGGATTTTACGGCCGCGTGCGGTTTTGCGCATTCCTTCCTGATCTTTGTTGCGGGCGATAAAATCCAGTGTGCGGGTGACCATTTCGAGTCGTTTTTCGTGCTCCCTCCGTTCGGCCAGAATGACGGTTTCTTTGGTTTGAACATACTGGCTGTAATTACCTTTCCAGACGCGGACACGGCGGTTTTCCAGTTCAACAATTTTTTCGGCTACTTTATCCAGCAGGTAGCGGTCATGGCTGATCAGGATGACTGAACCGCTGTAGGTCTTTAAAAAAGATTCCAGCCACGCTGTTGCCTGTAAATCCAGATGGTTGGTCGGTTCGTCGAGAAGCAGGAGGTTGGTGTCTTTAACCAGCACTCTGGCAAGCCCCAAGCGGGACAGCTGACCGCCGCTGAGGACAGAAGTTTTTGCGTTATAGAGCTCTGGACCAATATCCAATCCGTTTAAAATGGATTTGATGCGTGCCTGACAGGAGTAACCGCCTTCCGTTTCGAATTGATGACAGAGTTTATCGTATTGGGCCATTGCTTTCTTCAATTCGTCTCCCGAGAGACTTTCCATCTGGCGGGCAAAGGTCTCTATGCGGTAATTGAGGGTCAGAATATGCGACATTTCTTCATACATTTCTTCCATAACAGTCTTTTGACCATCAAAGACCGGCTCCTGGGGCAGATAGCCAATTCGCAAGTCTTTGGCGCAGATGACCTTGCCGGCATCGGGCAGTTCAGTGCCGAGAATCATTCGCAAGAGAGTTGTTTTGCCAGACCCGTTAGGACCAATCAAACCGACTTTTTGTCCAGCATAGAAATGCACAGACAAACGGTCAAAAACTACCTCTGGGCCGAAGGACTTGTAAACATCCTGAAATACGAGTATAGACATAACTATTCGGATAGCATTTTTTAGGGGCTGATTGTATCCATTTTTATGCTGTTGTTCAAATAAAACACGAAATCCTTAATTTAACGAGGCTTAAAACGATTTTTTTTTGACTTATTAAAAAAATAGCATTACAATCGATAAAGGTGGCTAATGTTGTGCGCGGACATTTTAAACGCTGCGAGCAGGACTGATTTAAGATTATATTTCATAAGGGTTTAGCGATGAAAAGACAGATGACATTGGTGTTCACTGTTGCGGTTGCAGTATGTATGGGACTTATGGGATGTACGACTAATAACATTGGCAAAACAGGGCTGGAGGCCCCGGGTCTGACCCGCCAGCAGGTTCATCAGCGTCACTACGAGGCCATTCAGAATGATCTGTGGCAGCTTCAGGATGATATAGATTCGTTTTTCCTGTTTGACCGGCCGGGGCGGTTAAGTCCGATGGTGGTTCGATAAACTGCTTTGGGGCGGCGGCATTGATTGCTATCGTATAGAAAGATATGAAGCACAGGTCGATTTAATGTTAATGCCCGAATCGGTTTCGTGCAAGGAAGCTGATTTTTGAAGGCGATTCTTGAGTATATTCTGAACATCGGTTTTTATGATCGGCTTATCGTAGCAGCGGAACTGCTGCTGATAGGTCTGTTTGTTTACGGCATCATTACTTTCCTCAAAGGGACCCGCGGTGAACGTCTTTTTCGGGGAATGATATTTGTTCTGGTAGTCGGGCTGCTGGTTCTGAACCTGGTTGTTAAAATGTTTGGGATGGACCGGCTGGCTTATCTGTATAACAGTTTTCTGCTGGTGGTTCTTGTAGTAGCGGTTGCAGCGTTTCAGCCGGAGCTTCGGCGGGGTCTGATCCGGCTGGGCCAGACGCGGCTTTTCGGCAGTTCGCCGCAGCAGCTGACTCGTTCGGTAGAGGAAATTATCAAAGCAGTATCCCAAATGGCCGCTGACCGCACGGGTGCGATTATAGTTATTCCGCAACAGGTTGCTTTGGGGGAGTTTATCGAAACCGGTGTACGGATTGACGCCAAAGTTACCAGCGATCTGATTCAAACCATATTTTACGAAGGCACGCCGCTGCATGATATGGCGATGGTAATTCAGGGAGACCGTATTGTTGCAGCTCGGGTGCAGCTGCCGCTGGCAGAAGCCAGCAGCCGCTTTGGTCAGCTGGGATCGCGGCATCGGGCAGCCATCGGCGTCACCAGCGGGTCGGATGCAATTGTTATTGTGGTCAGCGAGGAAACAGGAATTGTTTCTCTGGCGATGGAAGGCAATCTGATTCGCAATATATCGGAGGCACAGCTTCGCCGGTATCTAACAACAGCACTGGTGGAGACGACGCCTGTTCTGGAAAAACTGGGCAAACTGACCCGAACTGAAGCACAAGAAGACAGTTCGTTAAATACGTAAATCCCTATGAGCGATAAAGTGCGTACATTTTTAGGAGTGGTTTTCTTAACGCTGCTGATTTGGGCATGGGCTTATCTGTCACAGGAAGAAAAACGGTCGTTTACAGGAACTCTGGAGGTTTCTCCGGCAACTGACCCCGGGCTGCTGGTAACATTTACAGGCAAGGAGGGAGCCACGCAGACGCGGATTACGCTGACTTCGCTGAATTTCAAAGGGGCACCATCCAAGATTTCTGATCTTTTGAAGCGCTACAATCTGCCGCAGACAGATCCGGACAAGGAGCGCCTGAACTTTTATTACAATCCGACAGATGCCGGTCAGACGTCGGGAACCTATACACTGGACATTCTCGATTATCTTCGCAAAAGCCCTAAGATGCATGAGCTGGCGCTGACATTGGAATCGTGCACACCAGAGCAGGCGGAGGTTACTATTGAGCAGCTGGAGGAGAAAAAACTGGCGATTCAATGTCTGGATGAAAATGGGCTTCCTGTTAAAGGTGCTGTAGCAGATCCTGCTTTTGTAAATATCTTCGTTCGAAAAGGGTACAGCGGCCCTGCTACAGTAACGCTTTCGCCGCTGCTGAAAGAAGCAGCCCGCAGCGCGCCGGTTACCGTAACACCCTATGTATCGCTGGGAGTGGCCAAGATTGTCCGCGAATCAAAAGAGCCGGTGAAAGTCAGCGTTCAAAGCGAAGAGCTTTTAAAGACTTGGTCGTTTCAAACCACCAAACCCATCGGCATTATTATGAGCCAGGCGCTTCAGAATCGGTATAAGGTAACGATTCAGAATGAAATTGAAGTGCGCACTTCGACGCCGATAGTGGCTACCGAGGAGGCGTTCCGGGCTTATGAAAACGTTACCTATCCGCTGCTGATAGAAATTCTTGACCGCGATGCCGCCCTTCCCGAGATACCCCCCAAGCGGATTATCTACAATTTCCCGCCGGAATATGTCAAGCGGGGAGAAATTGCGCTGGATGAAACAAAAATTCCGCGCACTGCAACTATTAAACTGGAGCCGATTAATCCTCTGACGGTCCCGTAGAGCAGCTTCGGGAAAACTGGATGACAGTTTCAGCTGTCATCCACACAGCCAGGAGAAAAACAAGCCCTCCGACTGTTGCCAGCAGGACATTTTTCGTTTTGATATAACTGATTTCATTGAGGACCATCGCCCAGCCGGTTACAAGGAGCATTATCAGACAGGGCACGGCGGCTACCAGATAGCGTAAACCGCCTTTGCGTTTGAGGTACATTGTTATCACCAGAAGCGCCAGCGCTGCCAGAAGCTGATTAACGGTTCCAAAGAGCGGCCAGAGCCGTTTAGCACCGGCGGCATCAGCACCGAAGACAATGTGCCCTTCGGATGTATTGATGAATGCCAGCGCTGCGGCGGTCAGGACGGCTGCCGTCGTGGCAATCCAACGGTTGGACAGCACAGGCAGGTGAAAATCATCGGCCAGTTCACTGATAACATAGCGCTGAATACGCGTGGCCGTGTCAAGGGTAGTTCCAGCAAAAGAGGAAATAAACACCCCAATAATAGCCATTCCCAGCGCCGCAGGAATGCCCAGCGAAGTCATTACATTCGAAGCCCCTATGACCACCGGCGCCAGATTGCTTTCGAGGCCTTTTTCGCCCATCCAGAGACCATAGAAGTGCTGCCAAGCCTGCGGGCCGGACATTTGGCTGACACCCAGACTCAAGCCTCCTGCAATACAAACAATCACCAACACTGCCAGTGCGCCTTCCAAAAGCATTGAACCGTAGCCGACGAACAAGGCATCTGGCTCGGCTTGAAGCTGCTTGGTGCTGGTTCCGCTGGCCACCAGTGAATGGAAGCCGCTGATGGCACCGCAGGCAATGATGACAAACATCATCGGCAGCAGCGGCGGAGCATCTGAGGGAACATCCTGCAAGGCCGGAGCAGTCAGTGCGAATTCCGGGTGCAGAAAGGCCGAAGCGGCGATGCCGCAGGCCAAAAGCCCCATCATAATATAAAGCTGCCAAGCGTTAATATAATCGCGCGGCTGGAGCAGCATTGTTACCGGCAGGGTCGAGGCAAACCAGACATAAACCAGCAGCAGAATTGTCCAGAGGCCTGTCGGGGGAATCATCCAATCGGCTGGGAAATTGAACATCCCCGGCCGGACCGATTCCAACCAGGCCCCCAGCGCGATGCAGCCGTACATTGCCAGTACAGCTGCAATGGTACAGAACAAGACATCGGCGTTTTTCCTGTAAATTGCCCAGCCCAGCAGCATTGCGATGGGAATCTGAAGCCAGACGGCCAAGATAGAAGCAGGGTAGAGCTTGAAAACCGTTGCTATCACGATACCGAAGATGGCAATAATAATCAGCAGTGCCAGAAAGACTATGAGGAAAAAAATCAGCCGGACACGCTTATTGATATAGCGGGCGGCTATTTCCGATATGCTTTTGCCGTCGTTTCGCAGGGAAACGACCAGCGTTCCGAAATCGTGTACAGCACCCATCAGCACGCAACCGAGTGTTACCCACAAGAGAGCCGGCAGCCAGCCCCAGATAATGCCGATGGCCGGACCGACAATGGGACCGGTACCAGCAATGGAAGTAAAATGATGACCGAATAAGATCCCTTTTCGGGTTGGGACAAAATCGATGCCATCCTGATGCTGGCGGCTGGGCACAGGGGCTTCAGGACGCAGACAGAAAATCTTGCGGGCTAGAAATTTGCCGTACGTGTGATAAGCTACCAAATATCCGACAAAACAAACCAGCATTAGTAAAAGTGCATCCATAGCAAACCTCCTGTTTGGCAGTACCGTAGAGCATCACGCTCAAAACTGACCTTCATTTATTAGCTGCGTCTGCGCAGCAGCAAACGTATCGGGACTTCTTCCAAACCCAGCAGTTCTCCCAGCCGGCTGATGATAAACCGCTGATAGGGCTGGTCAAACAGTGCCGGATTATTAACAAACAGCAGAATGCAGACGGGATTGGAGGCCACCTGTGCGGCATAATAAATCTTCGGGATACCCGCCTTTTTGCGGGAGCCGGCGGCCTTTTCCGAAGCCAGCATCTCAACAGCTTTGTTTAATCGGGCAGTTGGAATCTTTGCTGAAGCCTGCTTAAAAAGTTCAGCCGCCAAATCGAGGACGCTTTGGATATTTTTTCCGTCCTTGGCGGTAGTAAAGGCAATGGGGGCATGGCGAATGCCGACCAGAACCTTGCTGAGGTAGTCGGCATAATCTTCAGCAGCAGCTTGGTTCTTGACCAAGTCCCATTTGTTGACAACAATCACACAGGGTTTGTTTTCCTGACAAATCAGGGCACACAGTTTTTTATCGACCTGCGAAATCTTTGTTGCGGCATCCATCATAAAGAGGATAACATCGGCCCGACGGATGCTTCGGGTAACCCGTGTATAGCCGTAATATTCGATGTCGTTCTGCATTTTTCCGATTTTTCTTACCCCAGCTGTATCAATAATAATAAACTGGCGCCCGTCCTTTTCAAAACGGACATCCACCGCGTCACGGGTAGTGCCGGGAACATCACTGACGATGACACGTTCCTGCCCGACGACGGCATTGATAAAGGTGCTTTTGCCGGCATTGCGCTTGCCGACTACAGCCAATTTCATTACTGCTTCAGCAGGCTTTTCGCAGGGCAGATGGTCAAGCATTTGGCAGATTCGCTCCATCAGGGCAGCACGGTTGACAAGGTTGGCAGCTGAAATGCAGATTGGCTCGCCGAAACCCAGTTTGAGGAATTCGCTGGCCAGTGCAAGCTGCTTTGGGCTGTCGGCCTTATTGGCAACCAGAATTACTTGGAGCGAGTGCTTGCGAAGGAGAGCAGCGATTGTTTGGTCAAGGGGAACCACCCCCTCTCGGATATCAACCATAAACAGCACGACATCGGCAGAACCGATGGCCTGAAAAATCTGATTTTCGACGTGTGATTCAAGGGCATCGGTGTCTACAATTCCATAGCCCCCGGTATCCACCAGCTCAAAATACCGGTCGCCTTCGTTTATGATAGTGCTGACGCGGTCGCGCGTTACGCCGGCCATCGAGTCCACAATGCTTATCATCTGCCCGGACAGCGAATTGAGCAGACTGCTTTTGCCTACATTGGGACGCCCGATTATTGCTACAACAGGTAATGCCATTGGGTATTTCCGTTCTCAAATATTCAATTTCAGCGAAATTATAACCGAAATAACATTTTATGGGAAGTAGCAACCGCTTTGTATAATTTAACTTGCAAAATTAACCGGTGCGAATACGCTGTGCAATAAGATGAGTGAAAAAGCGACAAAAAAATGCCCATTCTGCAATGAATTAATCCATATTGAAGCCGTCAAATGCCGGTTTTGCAAAGAGTTTCTCGAAGATAATAGGGGCCTTCCAGTATCACTTCATTCCCGACGGGCAGTTGGCGGGAAAGCAGGGCTACAATTGTCTGCCGAACAAGACAGAAAAACAAGAGATGAGATGTCTAATTCTAACAAAAATGACTCTTATGTTCTGTTTGAGGCATCGCCATCGTTATGGGCGCTGGTCGGTACGTATGTCGAATCAGCAATTTTTTTGGCAATCGCTATTATTCTGATGCTGCATCCTGTCAGCAAACTGGCTGCATACAAGATAATTCCAGTTGTTGCTGTCGAGAAAATACAGATTGGGGACACAATTGCCAAGTACGGGGGTATGGGTCTTGCGGGCATAGTCGTAGTCAATGTTCTTTATCAGACAATTCGGCTAAAGCGGATTCGTTATGAAGTCAATCCTGACCGTATAGAGTTTACACGGGGTGTTTTCAGCCGGAAAATTGACAATCTTGATATGTTTCGGGTGGTTGATATAAAACTTCATCGAAGTCTTCTGGACTGCATCACGGGAGTCGGATCTGTCACGCTGGTGACCAAAGATGAATCTGATCCTGTGTTTGAATTTGAAAAGGTTGCCAATCCTAAAGCTCTGTACGATGTCATTAAAAAGGCTTCTCTGGATGCTGACCGCAGACAGGGTGTAATCCACATTGATTAAATACTTCCTTTGCCGATAAAAGCGGTTTAATAAAGCCGGCCCGGGCGGAATAAAATCCCCCGGGCCTTGTCTCAAAGCCGTGGCGGGCTAGGTTATCTCAAATGCAATTTTCGACAGTCAAAAATCAGGCAGCCCGATCCCTGTGAGGTTCTCATATACTCCTCGTCGTTAATTTTTTGGGCGCTGGCTTCCTTTGCTCGCGGCTGCCTGAAGCAAACGTCCTTGTTCGCCCGGATTTTTATACTTCTTGAGAAAGCTGTGTTTTTAAAGAGCGGCATATTGCTGAGCGACATCGGCAAGTTGACGGTCGGCCTCGAGCAGTGCTTCCATATCCGCCGTTACGAGGTGGCGAATCAGGGTTTTGCGAATACGCAGCAGACCAAGCCGCAAAATTTTTTCCTCAACAGTCCCGGCAATAGTACGCGCCATCAGCCGATCCATCCGATAGCGGCTAACCAAATCTTCGACGATTCGGCTTTTATCCCATTGGAGCCACTGGCTATCTACCACTTCAATACGATGCCGATGCAGCGAGCGGCAGAGATGGTGATGCTGAAGTGCTTCAGCCGCTTCTTCGAAACCCGCTCCGGACAGGACAGATAAAATCATTAAATGAATCTGCTCTGCAGTCAGTTGCCCAAGTGAAGGCTGCTGATAGAGAAAGGCGGTAATCGCCTCGGCCAGCATTTCGGCTATATCCAAACCGTCTCTTCCGGCACCGGCCAAGGCCCTATGCAGCGTGCCGAGAACCTTGGTGTGCAGGTATGGCTCTGTTGAACCGTCTGCCTTTATCACTCGTATTTGCATCGATTGAGTCCTTTCAATCGCTGCCGCACTAATCAGACATTAAACAGGTGCGGCTGATCTGCATTGTCGGGCTCCCGAATGGCTTGGCTGACTTCATCCAGCAGAGCGCCGGCATCTGTAAAATCCCGATAGACACTGGCAAAACGAATATATGCTACCTTATCCACTTTGCGGAGAAATCGCATTGCCTGCTCGCCAAGAAACAAAGAAGAGACTTCTTTATCGTAATTGCGGAAGACCTCTTCTTCTATGCGGTCGGCAATGTCCTGAATTTTTTCAGCTGAAACCGGACGCTTATAACAGGCTTTCTGGAGGCCGGCAACAAGCTTATCACGATCATAGGGAACCCGCGTTCCGTCCTTTTTAATAACGCTTAATTTGAAGGCTTCGCCGATTTTTTCGTAGGTGGTAAAACGCCGTCCGCAAAGCAGGCACTCACGACGCCGCCGAATGATACGTCCGCCTTCGCTCGACCGGGAATCAATGACCTTGTCGTTGTCTTCTTTACAAAACGGACATCTCATAACCACTTCCGCGCTAATGGGGATTACTATATATTCATTTTTGAATATATTATCATCAATATATAGTGTGTCAATGGAAAAAATAAGAATTTTAGGATAGGCAAGGAATAATTTTCAGTTAACTGATTTGCATCGATGAAAAGCAAACTCAATTCAACCAACGATAGCAATAGATGTTTTAGATATGGATTGTCGTTAGTATGGAATTAATAGAAAATCACCCAGCCCCTCGGCAGGGGCTGGGTGAAGATTGAAAGCGAAAGTGTTATTTATTTTTAACCGCAGCCTGTGCGGCGGCCAGACGAGCAATCGGTACACGGAATGGAGAACAGCTGACATAGTTCATACCCACCTTGTGGCAGAACTCAATGCTAGCCGGCTCACCGCCATGTTCGCCGCAGATACCAACTTCAAGGTCTTTTTTGGCTGAACGGCCGCGCTCAATTCCGATTTTAATCAATTCGCCGACACCAATTACATCGATGCTCTGGAACGGATCTCCGGGCAGAATGCCTTTGGAGACATAATCGGGCACAAAACCGCCGATGTCGTCACGGCTGAAGCCGAAGCTCATCTGCGTCAGGTCGTTCGTTCCAAAGCTGAAGAAGGAGGCATATTCGGCTATCTGATTGGCTACCAGCGCAGCCCGCGGGATCTCGATCATTGTTCCGGTAAGGGTCTTCAGTTTCTTGAGACCAAACTTGGCCAGCACTTCTTTATAGACTGCGTCGATAATCGCATACTGGTTTTTCAGCTCGTTGACATCGCAGACTACTGGAATCATAATTTCCGGATAGGGCTTCTTGCCTTCTTTGGTCAATTCAGCAGCCGCTTCATAAATTGCCCGCACCTGCATCTCAGTTACTTCCGGGTATGTAATGCCCAGACGAACGCCGCGATGTCCCATCATCGGATTGGTTTCGTGGAGATCCTCTGCACGCTTGGTCAGTTCGGCAATGCTGATGCCCAAGGACTGTGCCAGCTCGGCCTGTCGGGCCTCATCCTGCGGCACAAACTCATGCAGCGGGGGATCCAGCAGGCGAATAACCACGGGCATTCCATCCATAGCGGCCAGCGTGGCTTTGATGTCGCGCTTGACGAAGGGGAACAGTTCGTTGAGGGCTTTTCGGCGCTCGTCGAGGGTCTTGGACATAATCATCTTACGCAGGCAAAACAGCGGCTGCTCGCTGTTTTTGCCGTAGAACATATGCTCGGTGCGGAAGAGGCCGATGCCTTCTGCGCCGAATGCTTTGGCACGGGCGGCATCTTCAGGCGTATCAGCGTTGGTGCGGATGCCCAGCTTGCGTACGGCATCGCAGATTTTCAAGAAATCCATCAGAACCTTGTTTTCCTCGCCGGCGTCCATCATCGGCAGCTGACCGACATAGACATTGCCCCGTGTGCCATTGAGGGTAATCCAGTCGCCTTCCCTGAGGGCAGTGCCATCAACACGGACCGTCTTAGCAGCCAAATCGACATGGAGGGCACCGCAACCGACGATGCAGCATTTGCCCCAGCCGCGAGCAACCAGTGCTGCATGGCTTGTCATGCCGCCGCGGGCAGTAAGAATGGCCTGAGCGGCTCTCATTCCCTCGACATCTTCGGGGTTGGTCTCTTCGCGGACCAGAATGACCTTCTTGCCTTCCTTGGCCCAATTAACGGCATCGTTGGCAGTAAAGACAATCTGCCCGGTGGCACCGCCGGGACCAGCCGGAAGACCTTTGGCCAGAACCTTCTGCTCCTTTTCCACCTTGGGATCGATAATCGGGTGAAGCAATTCATCCAGCTGGGCAGGAGTAACCCGCATTACAGCCATTTCCTTGGTGATGAGCTTTTCTTTGACCATATCTACGGCCATTCGCACCGCCGCAGGACCATTGCGCTTGCCGACACGGCACTGGAGCATAAACAGACGTCCCTTTTCGATGGTAAACTCAATATCCTGCATATCGCGGTAGTGCTTTTCCAGCCGATTCTTAATGGCTACCAGCTCTTTGTAAAGCTTGGGCATTCCCTTTTCGAGGGTTACCAGATGCTTGTTGTGTTCGGATTGCGATTCTTTGTTGATGGGGGCAGGGGTACGGATACCAGCCACCACATCTTCACCCTGAGCATTGACCAGATACTCGCCATAGAAGGTATTTTCACCGTTGCCCGGATTGCGGGAGAAGGCCACGCCTGTGGCGCAATCGTCACCCATATTGCCAAAGACCATGGTCTGGACATTAACAGCGGTACCCCAGTCGTCCGGAATGCCTTCAATGCGGCGGTAGCTGACAGCCCGCTTGCCGTTCCATGAAGCGAACACAGCTTCAATACCGCCCCACAACTGGTCATAGGCATCATCAGGGAAGGGCTTGCCGAGAACATCCTTAACCTTAGCTTTGAACTGGTCGCAAAGTATCTTGAGATCTTCTGCCGTTAAATCGGTATCGCTGGTATAACCCTTGGCCTTTTTCATCTGGTCCATCAGACGTTCAAGCTGACGGCGGATGCCCTCGTCGTCTTTGGGTTCGATGCCGGCTGCCTTTTCCATGACGACATCGGAATACATCATAATCAAACGGCGGTAGGCATCATAGACGAACCGCTCATTGCCGGACTGCTTAATCAGGCCGGGTATGGTTTTGCTGGTCAGACCGACATTCAGAACGGTTTCCATCATTCCGGGCATCGATGAACGAGCACCGGAACGGACGGACACAAGCAGGGGATTATTTACATCGCCCAGCTTGCGGCCCATAATCTTTTCAACCTTGGCCAGAGCGGCGGCAACTTCTTTATCCAGGCCGGCAGGGTATTTCTTTTTGTTCTGATAGTAATGGGTGCAGACCTCTGTGGTGATGGTGAATCCGGGTGGGACCGGGATGCCCAGCGAGGCCATTTCGGCCAAATTGGCGCCCTTGCCGCCCAAGAGTTCCTTCATTTTGGCGTTTCCTTCAGCTTTTCCGCCGCCGAAGAAATATACCATTTTGCCCGCTTTGGAGGCGGCTTTTTTCACGGGCTTCTTAACTGCATTCGGGGCAGTTTTTACGGCTTTTTTTTGTGCCATTGTGAAAATCTCCCTTATCTTAAACGGTTAAAATTTCGCGTATTCTGGCGTTTTTGCTGTCCTACACAGACCGCACGATATAAATCAGGGTGTCGTTCAATAAAAGGATGTGAAATATAGCCGCAAAACGGCTCTCTGTCAACAATGAAAACAAGATAAGGAACAGCTTTTAGAGTGCCGAAAATGCTGTTTTCGAACTACATAATATGATTTTCGAAGATTTATATATCTCCCCGTCATTGTTTTTGGGCTTTACCACACAATCTTTTTTAGGTTTTTTAAATTAAATCACATTATCGCCACCGGTGGGCACGGATAGATTCGAGGATTTGTTCGGCGCATTCAAGGGCAGCCAGCCCTTCTTCGGCGGTAACTTCGGGGCGTTTGGACGGATCGAGGATGGAGGCCAGAAAGGCCTGCTGCTCGAGTTTAAGAGGTTCTGCATCTTCAATCTGCAGGTTTTCGATATGCAGCAAATCTTTCCAGTTGACCGTAGAAAAGTCAAAATCCTGCGCCTGCTGGTGCTGGCGAATCCACTTGACGACATCGACGTTGGGGTCGGTCTTGATGATGATGCCCTCTTTGCGGAAATAATCCAGCGACAGATAGGCCTGCCGACTGAAGACACGGACTTTGCGTTCGGTTTTGAGTGCCAGCCGGGAGGCGGTAACATTGGCGATGCAGCCGTTTTCGAAGACGATGCGGGCATTGCAAATATCTTCGTGGTCGGCAATAACATTGACTCCGGCGGCATCGACTTTTTTGACGGGGCTGCTGGCCAAAGAAAGAATGATATCGATGTCGTGAATCATTACATCCAGCACCACGCCGATATCCATCGAACGGAAAGGATAGGGGCTGACGCGGGTTACTTCAATGAACATCGGCTCGATATGCAGCCGTTTCATCGCCTGCACGACGGGATTGCAGCGCTCTGAATGGCCGACGGCCACAACAACATTGTGCTTTTTCGCCAGTTTCACAATGTCGCGGCCCTGCTCAACTGCAGCAGCCAGGGGTTTTTCAATCAGTACCGGTATTTTATTTTGAATGAACAGGGATGCCAAATCATAATGCGCCGCCGTGGGGGCGGAAATGGTAACGGCATCTACTTTGCCGATCAGGTCGGCAGGATCGGCGACAGCCAGACAATCGAACTGTTCGGCAACAGCAGCGGCCTTTTCGGGATTGCTGTCGGCCACGGCGACAAGCTGGACATTGTCCAACTTGGAATAGACTTTGGCGTGAATCCGGCCCATCTTGCCGGCACCCACGACGGCAGTACGCAACAGAGCCATTGGTAATGTCCTATTCCCTATACAGTTCCAGATGCCGGCCGAAACGCTGCTTGCTGCTGTTTATCAGCGAATCTACCATTGCGCGGACAGGTTCAGCCAGTCCATCCCGCTGGGCCAATTCCTTGACACGTTCAAGAATAGGACCGTCGCCGCGCCAAATCCATTTGAACGCATCAAAGACAGCGTCCTTCTGCTCGTCAGACAGGCCGGCACGTGCTAAACCGCGCTTATTGACGGCACGAATTTCCAGCGGATAATGGCCGCTAACGATAACAAATGGGGGAACATCATGGTTAATGCCGGTATAGCCGGCGGCATAGCACCAGCGGCCGATGGTGACAAACTGATGGACGGCAACCATACCGCTCAGCCAAGCGCCGGTTTCGATTTTGCAGTGGCCCGAGACCTGCGTGCAGTTGCTGATGACAATTTTGTCTTCAAGGTGGCAATCGTGGCCCAGATGGACATTTATCATCAGAAGATTGCCGCTGCCGACAATGGTATTATGGTCGGGGTACATACTGGGATGAATTGTTACATATTCCCGAATGACATTATGGTCGCCGATAATCAGCCCGCCCAGCCGGCTGTTTTCATCAAAACCCAGCACCTGCGGAGGGCGGCCAATAACAGCCCCTGCATAAACACGGTTATGCTTGCCGAGTCGGGTATTTTTGCCGATGACCACATGGGTATCGAGAATGGTATTGTCGCCGATAACCGCCCCCTCGTCTACGACAGTATAGGGGCCGATCACCACATTTGACCCTACCTGTGCACTGGGTGCAATCACAGCGGTAGGATGAATTTGCTGACTCATACTTTTTTTTTAGAACCTCCAAAATATAAATTGGTTATTATCTCACAGTCGCAAATACTGCTGTTTATACTTCATCGTCCACCAGCATAAATTTCAGCTGGGCTTCTGCCACAATTTCATTGCCGACCATAGCGGTACAGTTGCATTTGGCTGCGCGGCTTCGGACTTTGTCTGCCTGCGCTGTCAAGATAAGCTGATCGCCTGGGATAACGGATTTTCGAATTTTAACGCTGTCCATCGTCAGCAGGACAGCGAGCTTTCCGGTATGCTCAAGGGTCTGGGCAAACAGAAGGCCGGATACCTGAGCCATTGCCTCGACAATCAGAACGCCGGGCATCACGGGTCGGCCGGGAAAGTGTCCTTGAAAAAACTGCTCATTAAAGGTCACATTTTTGACAGCTTTTATCCAGTGGTCTGGCTCGACTTCAACAACCTTATCGACCAGCAGGAATGGATAGCGATGAGGCAGAATGCGCTGAATGCGGCGGATATCCAGCACGGGTTTGCTTTCCAGGAGACGTTCCTTTCGGCTTCGGCGTTCGGCTTCGACTATCTGCATCACCAGTTTCTGGTTAAGGGCATGGCCTGATTTATAGGCGACAATTCTGCCGATGATGGGCCGCCCTGCCAGCCGCAGGTCGCCGATGAGATCGACGACTTTGTGCCGCACGCATTCATCGGGAAAACGAAAACTGTTTTTAATAGGTCCATCCGAGCTGATAACCAGTATTTCCTTAGGGCTCAGATGCGTTCCGATTCCCATTGCCTGCATTTGGCGGGCTTCGGCCTCAAGCACAAACGTCCGGGTGCGGGCCAGATGCTGTGCAAAGTGCGATTCGCTCAAATCGCAGGAATAAATCTGGCGCCCGATGCCGGTATGTTGGGTATAGTCCAAATCATAGGTGATGCTCAATCCGCCGGTACCAGACGGCAGGGCATAGATGGATTTATCGCCCTCATTTATCGCTATCGGCTCGGTGATAATAATAGGATTCTGTTCGGCCTCCTGCATTTGGATGCCGCATTTCTGGAGCGTTTTAAAAAACTCTTCACTGCTGCCTTCAAAGCCCGGCAGTTCAGGGGCATCTATTTCAATAATCAGGTTGTCAATATCCAAAGCGCTGACGGCAGCCAGACAGTGTTCTGAAGTTTCAACATAGGCATCGCTATTTTGCAGAGCAGTCCGCCGCTGTCGGACGGCAATGTTCTGGGGGGACACCGGAATATATACAGGGGGCTGAAGGTCTCGGCGCACAAAAACAACTCCGGTATCGGGATCTGCCGGCTTAAAGACTACTTTGACATCACAGCCGCTAAAGAGTCCCCGACCGGATAGTTTGGCTTCACTTTTAATGGTTTTCTGCTGACTCAAGCTGTTTGACCCTTTGTCTAAGTTCCTTGAGTTCTTTGGCCAGTTCGGGAAGGCGCTGATAGATTGCTACACACTTTAGTTCCCGATGCATTTCCTGCGGCGGCATACCCAAAACAGCCTGTCCGGGCGGCACATTTTCGGTAACGGCACTTTTGGCACAGACCATCGCGCCATCACCTAAAATTATATTATCAATAATGCCCGACTGACCGCCCATTGCAACCCCGTTTCCGAGCACCGTGCTGCCGGCAATGCCAACCTGACCGGCCAGCAGGCAGAGCCGGCCGATCCGGACATTGTGGGCAATCTGGACCAGATTATCTATTTTAGTTCCCGCTCCGATAATGGTATTGCCGAATTTGGCCCTGTCCACACAGCTGTTTGCACCGATTTCCACGCCGTCTTCCAGAATCACGCCGCCGTTGTGGGGAATCAGACGATGCTGTCCATCAATAAAGGCATAGCCGAAACCGGTCGAACCAATGGTAGAGTTGGCCTGAATGATGCAAAAATTACCGATTTGACAATTGTGATAGACAACCACATTGGCATCCAGCCGACAATGCATCCCGATAACGGTCTTTTCGCCTATCTTGCAGCCGGGCCCTATGACTGTGTGAGCACCGATTTTGACACCATGGCTGATATATGCACCCGGACCAACAGCAGCAGTCTTATCGATCTGTGCTGACGGTTCGATTACAGCCGTCGGATGAATCCCGCCAAAACCGGCCAACTTTGGAGCAAACAACTCCATAGCTGTAATAAGCGCCTTGTTTACATTATCGACCACCAATTGCGGGATTAGGCATTCCGGCAGGGGTTTATCAGTAATTACAGCCGCCGCACGAGAACCGGCTAATCCTTTGGCGTGTTTGGCTGATGTTAAAAAGCATACCTGATCTGGGGCGGCATCCTGAATTGTATTGACACCGACTATTGTTTTTTCACCGCCGCCGGTCAGTTTTGCTTTCAGCTTTTCTGCAAGTTCGGACAATAACATATATAGGCTCGCTGCAAAAGTCATTCAGCCGTCATTGGGCCTTATCCAGTGCGGCCAAAACTTCGGCAGTCAGGTCATACTGTTCGCTGCGGTAGAGCAGTTTTTTAGTCTTGACTGTAAGCATAAAATCGCGAAGGGACGGCGCCGGCAGGTCCAGCTGTTCATCGGCGATGACCATATCCAGTCCTTTGGTCTTGGCAACATCCTGAACGACGGTCAGCAGCTTTTGATAGAGCGATTCTGTCCAGCGCTGCATTTCGGATTCTACCTTTGTGCGGTAAAACTCATCTTTGGCATCCATCAGGGCCTTCTTTTCGAGCATTTCACTCTGAAGACGCAGGGCATCCTCGCTGCCGGGTGTTCGCAGCTTAAGGTTGGCCTGCAGAGCATCCAGTTCATCCTTCATTTTTTTGTATTCGTTTTCCATCGCGGTCCGCTCGCTCTGCATTTTTTCCTGCCATTGTTTGTGTTTGGCACAGTTTTCGAGCACCTGTGTTACATTGACGACCCCGATTTTGGCCGGTGCTGCAGCGGCGGCTGCGTCAAGATGTGCCTGCCGATAAATTCCAAGTGAGACCACAACAGCTACAGCGGAGAACGTATACATCAATTTTGCGTTTTTCATTTTGAATCCTTTCTTTCTGCTGGGCATCTGAAGATGCGCCATAAAGGGTCAACTTTCAATCAAAAAACGAAAAAACTTCACGCTTTACACACGTCTGCACCATATCGCATCTGCTTTCCTATCATCGGCCGGACTTAGAAGAGAGCACCGACTGAAAAACTGAAGACCTGAGTATCATCGTCTTGGTCTTTGGTAATCGGGGCGGCCAGCTCAAAACGCATCGGCACCGGCCCGAAGAACTGGGGTATCAAAATCTGTATGCCGGTACCCACGGAGGAGCGAACATTTCCGTCATCAATGAGGCCGGCATCCGTAAAGAACAGCCACGAAAACATTTGGCTGCCCAGCGGCACTGCCACCTCGGCATTTCCGACAACCATCCAGTCGCTCCCAATGGGCTCCTTGCTGGGACCGCTGCGGGGGCTGACGCCGCGGTATTCAAAACCGCGCAGCGAGCTTTGACCGCCCAGATAGAACCGCTCAAATGTAGGAGCATTGCCGACCGTAGTAGCAGCAGTGATTTTGGTTTCGAGCACCGTTTTCAGCTCAGCCAAGTCTTCATAGAGGGTGGTGTACCAGCGATAGGTGCCGTCGAGAATGCCAAATGTATGGTCACCGAAGACCTGCTCATAGCCGGCGTCAAAATTATAGCCGCGGCTGGGTGTAAAACGGCTGTCGGTTGTATCTTTGCGGATATACAGCCGCGTACCATAAAGCATATTGGAACCCTTGACATCAATTACATCCTGAGGAGCATCCCAATCCAAATTCTCAATTTTAACATCTTCCAGCCGAAAACTAAGGCCTCTGCGCCAGTCATCGGCATAACGTTTTTCCAGACCAAAGCGTCCGGTCAGGCGCGATTCATCGTATGTTTCGCGCCAGCGTTCAAAGCTGGAGCCAACCAGATTTAATGCCATTGGCATATCAAACAGATAAGGTTCGGTAAAACTGACCGAATAAGTGCTGACTTCCGTGCCGGGGCTGGCTGTGAGCCGGAACTGCTGGCCTGCGCCGCGAAAGGCCTTGCCGGTAAACAGCTCGCTCCAGCTTTCGGGCCAGTCGGTTATGTCAAAATTGCGCTGGGTCAGCGAAATGCTTCCGATGACGCCGCTGTCGCTGGCTATACCGGCACCCAGCATAATCGAACCGGTCTGTCCTTCGCGAATGGTGACCAAGGCATCACGGGTATTGGGATCGGTGCCCGTAGGAACAATAGAGGCTGCTTCAGCTACAACCGACTGGCGAATAATTTTTTCCAACTCCCCTTCGCCGTTGCCCCGGGCAATATCCGCATTGTACCATTGGCCGGGTGTAAAACCCTCTTCATCCATAATGCGCCGGATAGTTCGATCCTGCAGCGTGGTATTACCAACGACGGTAACTTCGCCGATGCGGTAGCGGCTGCCCTCTTTAATTTCATAGTCCACATCCACCCGGGCTTCGGGCAGAATGGTACGCTTGGCATCAACCTGCGCATCGATGAACCCCTGCTGGCCATAGGTGCTCTTGATTTTTTTAGCATCAAAATCAGCCCAGGCCTCGCTGTAGAAATAATTTTGACGCAGCTTCATATTGCCGCTGAGCTGCTCACTGGAGAAAAATTCATTGCCGGACAGGCGGATAGCATTGACCGTATAAGCCGGCCCTTCGGCGACATCAAATGTTACATAGGCCCTGCTTTTGGTTTCGTTGAACACCACTTTGTTTGAAATCTGCGCATCAAGAAAGGATTTTTTGTGGTAGGCTTCCAGCAGCTTTTGGGTATCCTGCTCCACCTGCTCAGGGGTATAATAGACGGGGAAAAAGAGGAACTTACGCGGCTTGGTTTTAACAACATCGCTGAGCTGGCCGTCCCGCAGCATCTGGTTCCCGTTATACTCTACATGGGCGATTTTCGGCCTGGGGCCTTCTTCGATCTGATAGGTTACCTGTCCCAGCAGAAGGCCTTCTTCTGAAACTGTTACCTTTGCCCAAGGGAAGCCCTTTTTGCGGTAGAGGGCCTCCATGGCATCAGCACCGGCCCGCACCAGAAACACATCCAAGTAATCGCCGGTGTGAAAGCCCAGTTCCTTCAGCAGCACGGCATCTTTGAGTTTCTTATTTCCGACTAGCGCAAGAGAACGGACCAGATTGCGCTCCTCTACAACATATGTCAGCACAACCGTTCCATTTTCAATGCGCGTGTTGTAGTAGACCCTTTCGACGGCCTCCAGCCGGCCGATACGGCGCATGTCCTCAGCAGCGGTTTCGGCGCGGAACGGCAGGCCGGACCGAGAGCGGACGACAGCCAGAATTTCGGCACGGGTCAGCGTTACATTGCCGGCCACCTCCAGACTTTTAATTGTCAGACCTTCCGGAGAAAGGGCAGAGTCTTGTGCCCCCGCCAAGCCAGCGCAGATACAAACAGCCAGCAAAACCGCCGCTTGAGACCGCAACTGCCGCATGTTCACCTCCCTATAAGTTTTCTGCATACCATTAAAACGGTTCTGTAATGTGACTTTTCGGCTTAAAGCGCGTCAGACGCCCGTCAAAAATCAGCTCAACAGTACCAGTAGGGCCGTTTCGCTGCTTGGCAACAATGACTTCCGCCAGATTCAGTTTGTCCTGATTGGCACTCATCCACTCCTCATCCCCCTGATGATAATAGGCCTCGCGGTGAAGCAGCATAATCACATCGGCATCTTGTTCGATGCTGCCGCTCTCGCGGAGGTCGCTCATCCTCGGGCGGTGCCCTTCGCGGCCCTCGGCGCCGCGGTTTAACTGACTCAAAACAACCACCGGCACATCCAGCTCGCGGGCCAGTCCTTTGAGTTGGCGGGAAATGGTACTGATTTCCTGCTGGCGGGATTCAACATAGCCCCCCAGACTCATCAGCTGCATATAATCGATAAAGACCGCCTGAATATCATAGCGGCTTTTAAGCCGGCGGCACTTGGCTCGCACAACCAGCGGATTCAGATTGGGCGTATCGTCAATAAAAATGGGTTTTTCATAAAGTTCGCCGCCGACACGCATCAGTTCGGCCATTTGGTCGGTAGAGAGCATTCCCTTTCGGACCAGCTGGGAATCGATGCCGCTGCGGCTGCATAGAAACCGCTCGACAAGCTGGTGGCGGCTCATTTCCATTGAAAAAATTGCCACAGGGATGCCTTCATCGGCACCGAGCGCTTCGGCCATATTCAGTGCAAAACTGGTTTTGCCCATGCTCGGGCGTCCGGCAATAATAATCATCTCGCCCTTCTGGAGACCCGCCAGCAGATAGTTTAATTCTTCAAAACCCGTCGGCAGACCTGTTACATGGGAGCCTTTGCGTTTCTCGATATTCTCGAAGGTCTCGGTAATCAGATCACGGACCGGATAAGCCGTACCGCGGATTTTCTTTTCTGTCACTGCAAAGACCCGCTGCTCGGCAGAATCAAGCTTTTCGGAAGCTTCTCCTTCTTCCCGGCAAGCCTCGTTGAGAATTTCTCCGCAGACGTAAGCCAGCTGGCGCAGCAGGGCTTTTTCCTGCACAATTCCGGTGTAATAGGCCACATTGGCCGCCGAAGGTACTGTCTCAGCAACACGAACCAGATACTCAACACCGCCGACGGCCTCAAGACAGTTGCGCTTTTTGAGTTCATCCCGCAGCAGGAGCAGGTCAATTTCGCTGTTTTTTTCATACAGCGAGACAATGGCCTCAAAAATGAGACGGTGCTCGGTCAGAAAAAAAGCATCGGCGCCGATGGTCTCAATCACATCCGCAATCGCCTGCCGATCCAAGAGCATTGAGCCGAGCACAGCGGCTTCGGCCTCAGGAGAAGCCGGAATTTTTCGTCCCTGAAGAAGCTGCTGCAAATCCGCATCTGTCCAGGAGTCATTCCTGGGTATTTGTTTCTTTTTTATCTGCGTCAACAGTCTGATCCTCTGAGACGACAACGACGCGAACAGCCGGCCGCAGGTCCGATGCAATTCTCAGCACGACCTCATGTGTGCCGATTTCCTTGATATGACCGGCCGGCATTTTCACCATATCATCCTGCACCTCAAAACCCTGCTGACGAAGGGCATCGGCAATATCCCGTTCCGTAACAGAGCCGAACAGATGCCCCATTTCGTTGGCCTTAGCAGCAATAATCACTTGAGCCCCTTCCATACGGGCGGCAAGCTGTTCCTTCTGCTGCCGTTCCAGCCGGCGAATTTCGGCCCGGCGCTGTTTTTCGGCTTCCAGCGACTTAATATTGGCCTCTGTCGGAATCGTTGCAAGTCCCTGCGGCAGCAGGTAATTGCGGGCATAGCCGTTTTTCACTTCAACCACATCGCCCAGCCATCCGAGTTTTTCCACATCTTCCACTAACAGTACTTTCATTATAGTATCTCTCCATTAATTTTCCATAGAAATTGCCGTGTTGACGAAAGCGGCTCGGACTTAAGCCGTAAACGGCAGCAGAGCCATAAAACGGGCCCGCTTAATGGCGGCTTTGACTTTCCTTTGACAGCTGGCACAATTGCCGCTGCGCCGTCGGGAAAAAATCTTGCCGCGGTTGGTCAGCAGCTTCTGCAGGGTCTCGACATCTTTATAGTCGATATATGTCTTGCCTTCCCGGCAGAAACGGCATTGGGTTTGCTCGCGAATCGTCGCGGTAATTTTCCGTCGTTTCGTATTTGGATTGCTTTGAGATTTTGCCATATAAAATCCTGTTTATTAAATGTTAACTGTTTTTTCTTCCTAATTCACAAAAGCCATAGTGCGCGGCCAGCATAATGATGAGTTTAGAACGGGATATCATCCTCTGCCGGACCGTACGAAGTTTCGGGAGCCTGTTCGTAATCCGAAGATTCGGCTGGACTGGCACCGGCCGCTTGGCCGCCTTTGCCGATAAACTCGAAGTTTTCGACAAACACTCTCAGCTTGCTCTGTTTTTTACCGTCTTTTTCCCATGCATCGTATTGGAGGCGTCCTTCCACAAAAATCGGGTCACCTTTTTTAAAGTATTTGTTTACAACCTCGGCCCGTTTACCGAACAGGCGGCAATCCACATAGCAGGGCTCATCGGCCATTGTGCCATCCTGCTTTTTATACCGGCGTTTAATAGCCAGACCGAACTCTACCACTGGCGTATTGCTGGGCAGGTATGACAGCTGCGGATTGCGGGTCATATTGCCCATCAGCAGCACTTTATTCAAATTTGCCATTGTTTAATCCTTTCTTTTGCAGCTATCGGACGCTTCCAATTCGCCTTGCGGGCAGATATTAAGCGGTTTCGGCAGTTTCTTCAGCGATATCGGAAGCCTCTTCGGCATTGTTTTGCTCGGCGGGCTTATCCGAAGTATCCTGTGCCGGCTGCATTTCGGCAGGGGTCGGCTTTTCGATATCCTGCTGGGTCATTCCGTCAGTCCGCAGTATCAGCGCACGGAGAATTCGTTCGGAAAGCTGAACATCGCGTTCAATGCCTTTCACTTTATCGGTGGGGCAGTTGAAATACGCCAGAATATAAGTTCCCCTGCTCTTTCGCTGGATTTCGTAGCACAAGCGGCGTTCATCCCACTTTTTGAGCGAAACAATTTCCGCATCGGCGCGCTTTAAAATATGCTGCACTTCATCGAGAATGCCCTGCCAATCTTGTGCCGCCAGCGCAGAATCGACCAGGAACATCCCTTCATACAATCGTTTTACAGCCGTTTCCAAAGTTCATACCTCCCATTGGGTTCATAGGATTTTAATATTTCATATTTTTTTCTGCCGCCGGACACAGTGCCCGGCGGCTTGATTCACATCGCAGAAGGCGGCTGTCCAGAAGCATCGTTCTTCTGTGGACTGCCAGCCTCTGTTTGAACATTGTACCGATTCATTGCTGCGTCAATGCCTTCTGCGGCCCAGCACAAGGCGGCACCGGCCGCTGTGTGAACCGCTTGGGCTATAATGGACTGCTCTTCTGCGGCGAATTTCGACAGCACATAGTCGGCCGAATCCATCGTACCGCTGGGACCGATACCCACACGCAGTCGAGCAAACTGATCCGTACCGAGGCGGGCGATAACATCTTTAAGCCCGTTGTGACCTCCGGCAGAGCCTTTTGCCCGCAGCCGTATGCGTCCTACCGGCAGAGCCATATCATCGGTTACAACCAAAATTTTATCCGGCTGGAGCTTATAAAACCCAGCCGCCGAAGCAACCGAATGGCCGCTGCGATTCATAAACTGCTGGGGCTTAAGCAGCAGCAGGCGGTATCCTTGGGCCGACACCTCTTCGAACAGGGCATTAAACCTGCTGCGGCTGAATGCAGCACCCAGCTGCTGGGCAATGGCATCCAAAACCATAAAGCCCACGTTATGCCGCGTGCCGGCATAAGCGGCACCCGGATTTCCCAGTCCCGCAATCAATTTCACAGCAGGTGCTTCTTTTGTTTCCAAAGAGCCGATGCCCGTCAGGCATCCAAATACTTCATTCCAATCTTTTGTCATGGCTGCCTTATCCCCATGAACATATCCATCGGGAGCTATCAGGAGGCGGCTTCCTCAGTGGGCTTGCGCTCGGTAATAACTTCCGGCTCCGTCGGGGCTTCAGCACCTTCAGCAGGAGCAGCTTCTTCGGCCTTCGCCGCTGCGGCCTCATGGCAGGTTACAACAACCGCTTCAGGATCTGTAATAAGCTTCATCCCTTCGGGAAGCTCAATCTGACCAGCGTGAATGGCCTGATTGAGGCCAAGGTGCTTGATATTAACCGGTATCACTTCGGGGATATCACTGACGCGGCATTCCACTTCGAGGCGGTCCAGAATCAATTCTACCATTCCGCCCTGATGCGTCCCTTCGGCAGTGCCTCTTAATTCGACCGAAACCTCAACCTTCACCCGCTCGCTGAGATCGACGCGCATCAGGTCTGCATGAACAATATCTTTGCCGAGGTAATCGTACTGGAGTTGTTTGACCAGCACTGTCTCTTTTCGGCCGTCTGTATCCAGCTCAAAAATACGGGCTCCGCCGTGCAGCCCTTCAAGAAAATCGTGGGCATCCAGCGAAATCGACACCGTTTCCTTTTTATGACCGTAAAGAACAGCCGGAAGCTGTCCCTGCCGGCGCAGACGGACTGCCTCATTGGATCCTGCCTTTTGGCGGATGCGTGCTTTTAACACCGTTGTTTCTGACATACATACCTCTTTCTTAGTTCTGATTTTTCGTGTTTGAAACGACTACAGTTCGCCATAATGCTTAAACATCGTGCTGATGGATTCGTTGCTGTGAATTCGCCGCATCGCTTCCCCGATAAGGGAAGCAACACTGAGCACCTTCAGATGCGGCAGCTTGCGGACCGATTCCTTGAGGGGAATCGTATCGGTCACAATGATTTCATCAATGGGAGCTTCTTTCAGACGCTCCAATGCCGGCTCGGCAAAAACCCCATGAGTCGCCCCGACAACTATCTCCCGGGCACCAAGAGACCGGACTTTTTTGGCAGCGCCGGTAATAGTGCCAGCGGTTGCAATCATATCATCCACCATGACAATATTGCGGCCTTCGACCGAACCGATTATTTCCTCGCAGAGAATTTCTTGCCCCGTCAGACGCCGCTTGTGAATAATAGCCAGCTCTGCGCCGAGTGCGGTGGCATACCGCGACGCGGTCTTCATATTGCCGACATCGGGAGCCACAACCGTCAGATCGGTCATCTTTTTGCGCTTTAAGTACTGCACTATCACCGGTTCGGCAGTCAGATGATCGACAGGAATGTCGAAAAAGCCCTGAAGCTGCTTGGCATGCATATCCAGCGACAGAACACGGCTGGCGCCGGCGGATGTAATGAGGTTGGCGACCAATTTTGCCGTAATTGGCACGCGGCCGGCATCTTTGCGATCTTGACGGGCGTAGCCGAAATACGGAATCACCGCCGTAATCCGGGCGGCGCTGGCCCGCCGCACACAATCCAGAAAAATCAGCAGTTCAACCAGATTTTCATCAACAGGAGCACATGTCGGCTGGATGATAAAGACATCGCGGCCGCGAACATCCGATTCGAGACGAATCAGTTTTTCGCCGTCGGGGAAGCGTGTTATCTCTGCTTTGCCAAGTTCGATATTCATATACCGGCTGATGGCCATAGCCAATTCCGGATTGCTGGTTCCACTGAATATAATAGTTGGATTATTCAGCATTGTCTGCTATCCCTGTTAAAGTTGTTTGAATACGCCCACAACAGAGCCATCGGCTACAACCGCGCCTTCCTGCAGGAAGGCAAAGGGACCGATACGGCAGCCGCTGCCGATATGAACAGCGCCGCTGATGCAGGTAAAAGGTTCTATTACAGTATCCTGACCGATTTTTGCACGGTCATCAATCCAAGTGTTGGGCGGATCGACAATTGTTACGCCAGCCGTCATCAGACGGTTTTGAATCCGCTGCTGCATAATTTTGCTGACCACGGCAAGCTGCTGGCGGTTGTTAACGCCCATTGCATCCTCGGCCGCCACTGCAGTAACAGCGGTGGCCTTATGGCCATCAGCCAAAAGTATATGCAGAGCATCTGTCAGGTAATATTCATTTTTAGCGTTGTTCGGCTTAATTTTATCAAGTACTTCCAGCAGATATTGCGTTTGAAAGCAGAAATAGCCCGGATTGACTTCTGTGATCGCGCGCTGTTTTTCGTCGCAGTCGTTGTGCTCGACAATGCCCTGAATATTGCCCCAGCTGTCGCGGATGATTCGCCCATAGCCGGCGGGATCTGGCAAGACAGCCGTTGCTAAGGTAACCGCCGCTTTTTCCTGACGGTGCTTCTCGAGCAGAACAGTAAGGGTTTCGGTGCGAATCAGCGGTGCATCTCCGCAAAGGACCAGCGTTTGGCCGGTAAATCCCTGCAGCTTGTCCCGGCAGCACATTACTGCATGACCAGTTCCCCGCTGCTCTTTCTGCTCCACAAACTCTACATCGCTTACATCCCGATAACGTCCGATAATCTGGTCTTTTCCGTAGCCCACCACAACAATATGTCTTTGGACGCCGGCATTGCGGCAGGCATCAATGACCCACTCAAGCATAGGCCGTCCGCATACCTCATGCAGCACCTTGGGAAGCCGCGTATTCATTCGGGTACTTTGTCCGGCCGCCAGAATAATTGCAATTTTGTCAATCATCAGAAATTTCCAAAAATACTGTAAAACTCTACCCGGCCTGGACTCGAACCAGGAATAGAGGTACCAAAAACCTCTGTGTTGCCAATTACACCACCGGGTATTAAAAACAGCCGATATCTCTCACGTGGCGCAAGCGCAAAGTTACAACAAAAGCCGACTGTCTGTGTCGTCCGTATTAGCTGGTCGCAGAATCCGCTTCAGAAAACGGATTGACCGGGCCCTGCCGGAGGCATGAGCTGACCTTGCTGCGATACCTGTCAGCCCCATTTCCAACGCTGTAAACCGCAATTTCAGCGATTTTTCAATTCTTTCGTCGCAACCCCATGCGACAGGGCATAAATCAAGGCAATAACTATAAACTTAAAATGCCATAAAATGCAAGAGATTTTTTAAAAATTTGGCGAAAGGCATACCATCCAGCCTCTTTTTGATTTTTAATCTATTGCAAAAAAGGCAATGAATTTCCCAATACAAAGCCGGCTTATTGGGCCTGCAATATAAGATATACAATATATAGTATAAGCAGAATCCCGCCCTGCCAGCGTTCAAGCTGGTGACGTTTTCCTATGAACATGCAGAAAAACAAAGTCGCAGCCGAAAGGATGCCTATCCACAGCCCAATCATCAATGTCGGCGCAATCGGCAGCGGCCGAAGGACCGCGCTGATGCCCAGTATTAGAAAGATATTAAATATATTTGAGCCGACGACATTTCCGACAGCTATATCCGGTTTCTTTTTTACTGCAGCCGCTACTGAGGCAGCCAGTTCCGGCAAACTAGTTCCGACGGCTACAACCGTTGCGGCAATAAAAGCCTCACTCAAACCGGCGGCGGCCGCCAATCGGACAGCTCCTTGCACTACTGCTCTGCCGCCGCCAATAAGGAATATCAAACCGGCAGCCACCATCACCATCGCGGCGGGCAGCGAGACAGACTTGAAATGCTCATGGGTATTGTCTAAACCCGGTAATTCCCTTGCAATACCGACAATGTAGGCCAAAAAAACCAGAAAAAGACTAAGCAGCAGAATCCCTTCAATACGGCTTAACTGAGCCCCTGCCGCACAGAAAAACGCCAGAACAATAGAACCCCCCAGACACATTGGGATTTCTTTCCATACTGTTCCCCTGCCTACCTGTACGGGCGCAATCAACGACGATAAGCCCAGAATAAGCAATATATTGGCAATATTGCTGCCGGTTATGTTCCCAACAGCCACCGCCGGCTGATTCTGCACAACTGCAAAGATATTGACGGTCAATTCAGGAAGACTGGTTCCAAATGCAACAACCGTCAAACCTATAACCAAGTCCGATACCCGGAGACGACGGGCGACAGCCGATGCCCCATCAACCAGTAAGTGGGCACCTACTATGACTCCAGCCAATCCAAAAATCAGCAACAGGGATGCAACCATTTAAGGCAATCCTTTCTTATATCAGACTTGCTGTTATTAAGATTGCTCCGCTGTTACTCCTTGCGTGAAATACAGGCCGGACTGTTGAGAAAATCCATAACATCCTGACGTACTTGGTCGAGCTTGAGTCCAAGATTGCGAAGGACTTCTGTGGCGATACACTCTTTTTCATACAACAAACCCAACAGCAGATGCTCTGTGCCGATTGTTGACTGCTTGAGCATTCGTGCTTCATTCACAGCATCTTGCAGTACACGTTGAGCATGCTCTGTGCAGGGTAATCGGTCATAATCTCCTTCTGGAGATATCGAACCGGGTAATACGAGTTTTCGGACCTGTTCTTTGGCCTGTGATAGGTTTACGCTGCGGTGTTTGAGAACATAAGCGGCACAGCCCTCTTTGACCTCAAGCAAACCCAGTAGAATATGTTCCGTACCCAGATGATCGTGACCATACCTCTGGGCTTCTTGACGGGCATGTTCCATTACGCTGCGGGCATGTTCGGAATAATGTTCAAACATCGGGCACCTTTTTCACAAAAATATCTCTATTATAGGTTGAATGGAATCGCTATCCTCATTTGTCAAAAGCATACAGTCAATTTAGTATAAAGTCTAATAAAACTATTAAAAGTGCTTTTGCAGAATATACAAAGCAAAAACACATTAAAATAGTTGTGATATAATTCACATAATAATATTGCTATACTTATTTTTATTATTTATATAAACCTTATTAGTGTTTTATTTCACAATAAATAATTTTAATTTTGTTATATAGATATCATTATTTCTGCTTGACAGGGTACAACAAAAATGGTAGTTATCTTTTTAAGCTTGTGAATGTGAACACAACCACAAATTCGGCTGATTATCATTGCTACGTAGTGTATTAGTTATGAAATACCGAAAAATCCCGGATGAGACGATCCGGCGGATGCCGATGTATCTGCGAGCTTTTTCGATGCTGAAAACGGAGGGACTGGAAACGATTTCCAGCCGTCAGTTGGCCCAGCGGCTTCATTTGAATCCGCCTCAAATAAGAAAGGATTTATCTTATTTCGGGACATTCGGCACCCGCGGCATAGGATATCCGGTAGCAGCAACTGCTGACCAGATTCGAGATATCCTGAAGCTGAATACGCCCCAAAAGGCCGCCTTGGTTGGGGCCGGGCGGTTGGGCAGCGCGGTAGCGGCCTATCCGGGTTTTGGAATGTTCGGGTTTGAAATAGCCGCTGTTTTTGACAATGCTGCCGACAAAATCGGACAGAAAATCGGCGGCATTACCGTAGAGGATGCTGAAAAAATCAGTACAATCCGGCAACGGGGTATTTATCTGGCGATTTTGGCTGTTCCGGCTTATGCAGCGCAGTCGGTTACAGATAAACTTGTGAAGGCAGGGATACGAGGGATTTTGAATTTATCGCCCTGCTATCTGGACGTGCCTAAGCGGATAAAGGTTGTAACGATTGACATTGCAACGGCGCTGGGTATGCTGCCGTATTATATGTAATGCCGGCCTGGCTCGGCGGTGCTCTGTAATGCTGTCAGGCAGAAAAACAACAAGCAACAACAGTACAGGAAAGCAAAAACCATGAGTGTAAGCACAGTAACCAAAGAGCAATTCAAGTCATTCGTTGCCGGACTAATCGGCTCGGAACAAATGGTTATCGGCGTGCAGGCCAAACAGGACAAATTTGCGTTTGGTCCGCTGCTGCGGGCAGAAGACCTGCGTCTGGATTATGATGTTACCATTCTATCGCCGCGGAAATATCTTCTGCCGCCCCGTGAAGTTCTGCTGAATTATCAGGTCTGCGGCGAGGCGCAAAGCATCTGGGACTGCCGGCCGATGATTCTCATCGGCGTGCATCCTTACGATATGATTGCCATCAATCAGATGGATGAACTGTTCCGGCAGGGTCAATATGATGCCCATTATATGAATCGCCGCAACAATATCACGATTATTGCATGCGATGTGGCTACCCCCAGCATGAATGTATTCGCTTCTTCAATGGATACCGCCACTGTTGAGAGCGGCTTTGATATTCTGCTGACGGATATCGGCAGCGGGTACGTCGTGCAGGCCGACACCGACAAAGGCCAAGCACTGGTGAAGAAAATGGCCGGTATCAAACCCGCCACTGCGGAGGACTTGGCCAAACGACAGGCCATTCAGGACAAAAACCGCAAAACGCTGAACAAACACCCGCTCGAATGCAAGCCGTCTTTTATCCCGAAACTTCTTGAAAAGGCCTATGATCATCCAATCTGGGAGGAGAAGGCCCGGCTGTGCTATTCCTGCGGCTCCTGCAATCAGGTCTGCCCGACCTGCTACTGCTTTGATGTACAGGACGAAGTAAACTGGGATCTTAAAACCGGCATACGTTACCGCGCCTGGGATGGGTGCCTGCTGGAAAACTTCGCCACCGTAGCCGGCAATCACAATTTCCGAAAAGACCGCTCTGCCCGCTTCCGTCACCGTTTGTACCGCAAAGGCAAGTATGTGCCGGCCAAAATCGGGGGGCAGATTGCCTGCGTAGGCTGCGGACGCTGCATTACAGCCTGCACCGCCAAGATTGCCAACCCCGTAGAGGTGTATAACACTTTGCTGGAAAAAACAGATATCGGCTGATCCTTACTGACTGAAACACAATAAAGGAGATTATACAGATGTGCAACTGCTGCAACGGCAAAAACGATATTTATCGTCCCGAGCTATGGACGATTACCAAACACCGAATGCTCAACGGCACAGAGATGTTTATGCATCTGGAGCAGGATTCGGGCAGAGGGTTCGACTATATGCCCGGCCAGTTTGTGGAGGTGTCTCTGGCCGGCATCGGAGAAGCTCCTATTTCCATCTCCTCATCGCCGACACAGAAGGGACTGGAACTGGTTGTCCGCAATGTAGGCGGTTTAACACGGTCTATTCACAAGCTCCAAACCGGCGATAAACTCGGCATCCGGGGACCCTACGGCTCCACCTATCCTGTCGAGCAGACAAAAGGCAAAGATTTGGTCTTTATCTGCGGCGGCATTGGACTGGTGCCTCAGCGTTCGTTTATCCGCTATGCCCTCGATCATCGGCAGGATTACCGTCAGATTACCGTTCTGATCGGCACCAAGTGCTATGACATGCGGCTGTTCCGCGAGGAAATTGCCCTTTGGCAGGAGCGCAAGGATATGGTGGTGATGGAAACCGTTGATGAGGCCCATGACTGCTGGGACGGCAATGTCGGGGTTGTTACCACGCTGATTCCTAAAATTGAGAGCGATCTGCCTTCCAGCGCCGTGCTGGTATGCGGACCGCCGATTATGTATAAATTCGTGCTCATGGCGCTGGCGGAAGCCGAAGTGCCGGAGGAAAACATCTATGTCAACCTGGAACGCCGCATGAAGTGCGGTGTCGGAAAATGCGGCCACTGCCAGATTAACGACAAATATGTCTGTCAGGACGGCCCCGTATTCCGATGGAGCGATTTGGCCCTTGTGCCGGAGGCGATCTGATTATGACCAAACCACGAGTAGCGATTTTTGATTTTGCCTGTTGTGAAGGCTGCCAGCTTCAGATTGTCAACCTTGAAGAGGATATTCTCAATCTCATTGAGCTGGTCGATGTTGTCGAGTGGCGCGAAGCCATGAGCGAACAGAGTCACGAATATGATATTGCCATTATCGAAGGGTCAATCACCCGCGAGGAAGACGCCAAGCGGCTGGAGGTTATTCGCAGCCGGGCTAAGATTCTGATTGCCTTGGGTGCTTGTGCAACCATTGGCGGGATCAACCGGATGAAAAACAATTTTGACCTTCAGGAAGTGCGGTCGTGCGTGTACGGCAAAGACGGGGCTATGCCGCATCTGAACACCCAGCCGACCAAGGCCTGTCATGAGGTCGTGGAAGTCGATTACAAGATTCACGGCTGCCCCATCAATAATGCCGAGTTTGCCCGGATTCTGCGGGCGCTGCTGCTGGGCAAAAGACCCTTTGTGCCGGATTATCCGGTGTGTGTGGAGTGCAAGGCACGGGAAACCATCTGCCGGTATGAATACAACGAAATCTGCCTTGGACCGATTATCCGGGCCGGCTGCAATGCTCCCTGTCCGGCGGCTGGCTTTCGCTGCTTCGGCTGCCGCGGACTGGTGGACAATCCCAATCTGCAGGCGGCGCAGGAAGTCATGGACAAATACGATTTGACCGTCGATGACTTGAAACAAAAAATGGTACTGTTCAACACCAAGTAAGGCAAAGGTTGGGTTTATGAGCAAAACGATAAATATCAACGTTCATCACATCACCCGGGTTGAAGGACACGGCAACATCGTGGTCAACATCAGCAACGGGACCATCGAAAAATGCCAATGGCAGGTGCCCGAAGCTCCGCGTTTTTTTGAGGCGATGGTGCGGGGACGCCGCTATGACGATATCCAGACGATCGTGTCGCGCATCTGCGGCATCTGCTCGATTTCGCATTCGCTGGTGGCCACCAAGGCCGTGGAAGATGCGCTGGGGCTGAAAGTTACAGAACAGACAGATCTTGTGCGTCATCTGATGCATTATTCCGAGCAGCTTCAAAGCCATGTGCTGCACGTCGGCTACTTGGTGGCACCGGATTTGTTCGGTGAAAAATCGGTTGTGCCGCTGGTGCCCAAAGCCACCGAAGCCGTCAAAAAAATCATCAAGGCACACCGGGTAGCCAATCAGATGTCAGCACTGCTGGCCGGGCGGATTACCCACCCGGTTACGCTGACGCCCGGCGGAATGACGCGCATTCCGACCGAGCAGGAACTGCGGGACCTAAAGAAGACGCTGGAAGATGTGGTGCCGGATCTGGTGGATATCTGCAAGGTTGTCCTAAGCGTTGCCGGCAATCTGCCGGCCTTTGAGCGTCCGACCGAATATGTGTCGCTGCGGCAGACCAATCCGTTTTACAAAAACAATCTGTCTGCCTACTCTTTCTATCATGGAGACATCACCAGCACAGATCTCAACGGCAAAGCCGATATGCCGGTCAATCAGTGGGAAAATGTTGCCAATGAGTATGTGGTGCCGCAATCGACGGCCAAGTGGGCCAAGTGGCATCGGGACTCGTACTTTGTCGGAGCGCTGGCGCGGTTCAACAATCAGGCCGAATATCTAAGCCCGCTGGGCAAAACTGTGGCGGACATGTTCGGCCTGAAAAAGGGCTGCTGCAATCCGTATATGAACAGCGTCGCCCAGCTGGCCGAGGCGGCTCATGTAGTACAGGCCAGTCTGGAACTGATCGACATCCTTCTGACCAAAGGGCTCAAACCAGAAAAACTGAGGGTTTCTCCGCGCGCCGGCCGGGGCTATGCAGCGGTTGAAGCGCCCCGCGGCATTCTGTTTCATGCTTATGAGTTTAATAAAAAAGGCGAATGCACGTGGGCAAACTGCTGCATCCCGACCAATCAGAATCATGCCAACATCCAGAACGATTTTGAGAAGCTGGTCCCCCAATACATGCATGAAGGCCAAGATGCTCTTCGGCAGAAGCTGGAAATGCTCGTGCGGGCTTATGATCCGTGCATTTCCTGCTCGACGCACTATCTCCATGTAGAATTTGTCAAATAACCGAAGTCTTCGGCAGCAAAGATAGGATACGCACAAGCAGAAAGCCCCGGCCTCAAGGCCGGGGTTTTTTATTGTTCCGATTGACTGCCCTGCAGCACAGCCAGAGGAATCGCCCTGTAAATCCGGCAGGAATTGGGCATATAATAAGCACAAGCAATCGATAAGCCATCCGGGCTGAAACAGACATCCACAGGCGTCGCCGGATGACTGATTTTCAGCAAAACTGAACCGATTGTCCAGTCCCAAAGACGAATAGTTTTATCATGGGAACCGGAAAGGAGACGCTGGCCATCTCGGCTGAACTGGAGTCCATAAACAGCTCCTAATCCGTTTTCTGTCATTTCTGCTATCTTGCGGCTGGTATCTATGTTCCATAATTGAATTACGCCGTCGCTGCTGGCGATGGCAAGAATAGGCAAATTCGGATGGAATGCTGCTACTTGTGCTTGCCGGCGAAAATCGGCAAAAAGGGTACAAACCAGCCGGCCGGTCTGCGAATCAATTATCGCAGCCCGTTTGGAACCGGTGGCTTCCAAAAACACAATCCGGGAGCCATCCGGCGAAAAGACCGCATAGGATGCCGCCAAGTTTCCATAGGCCAGCTGTCGGATGCTGCCGGCATCAAGGTCTATCAGGATGCCGAAACCCCGCAGGTAAGCCACTGCAGCGAAACGTCCCTTCGGATCTACTGCTGCGCTGCCAACCGGTGCCGACAGAGGGAATCTGCGGATTTCCTCAAAACGATCTTCTTTGAGAGCATAAATGCGCAGCGAATCTTTGATTTTAAGTATCAATTCTGATTTGCCCGGCCGGAAGAAAACCCGCGGCGAAAATTCCTTTATTTCCTCGCTGTAACCCTCTGCCTCGACAGCCCGTGTGCTCCCCGTCTGGGCGTCTGCCAGTACAATCTGGGGACAGTCCGAAGTCGCAAATACCAAATGTCTGCCGTCGCTGTCATAGTCGAGCTGCCAAACACCGGCAGACAAGGGCAGGGAAATCGTCACGTCAGGATGCTGCGGTTCATGCTTACAACCACTCCACCATTTAATTCTGCCGTCGGCACCGAGGGTAATAACCTTATCCGAAGGGAGGAAGAAGACCTTTTGAATGGGACTGTCGTGGTAAATCGTTGCGAGCATCTGTCCCGTGCGGGCATCATAAATATGTGCAACCCCGTCTAAGCCGCCGGTTATTATCTTATCCTGACTGGCTGACAGTGCCAGTGCTGTTATTTCCTGAAGGTGGTCTCGGATCGGACCGGCGGACCATTCTTGCGGAGCCGTTGTCAGATGATCAATCGTAAAACCATTGCCCGATGCCGAGGCCACTGTGTGTGCGGACAAAACCAGCAAATCCTGATAAACAGAATCCTCGGCAGTCAAGGCGGCCTGCTGCTGAAGCGTATGCGGATCGTGCAGGGTAATCGTCCGCATCCCGGACAGAGCGGCCAACTGTGTTCCGTCCGGGGCAATAGCCAGCAGTGAGATTTTTTCCTTCAGCACTGCGGTCTGCAGAACCTGCCAATTCTGGGTATCATACAGAAAAATATGCCCGTCAAATGTGCCTGCATATAATCCTGCCGGACCGGCACAGCAGGATAGAAACCCGATTCCTTTCGATTTAAACAGAATATGTCCGTCGGCTATGTCAAAAACAACAAGCTCCGTTCCCGAGGCCACGGCAGCAAACCGATTCGAGGGATCAAAAGCGGCCTGAACAAATCCGGTAATATAACCGGGGATTTTCTGCTGCCAGACCACCGTGCCTTCGCGGCTGTCCATCAGCATAGCCGTCTGCGTCAGGGAATCAGACAGAATCAGAAAACGCCCATCCGTTGAAAGCGCTGCTGTATCGACGGCAATGTCAAGCGAAAGAGATTTTTCCGGCAGCTGGCAATATTTCATCAGGTAGCCCCATTCCCAGCTTCGCTTTGAAGGATAGGTATCTTCAAGCATCCGGCGGACTCCAGCATAACGGCTGTTTTCAAGCAAGCTGTGCGCCATTTGGATGGTATTCCTGTAGTTGAGCCGTTCTTCCCGTTCAAGAGCTTGCTGGATTTCCCGCTTGGCCTTCTGCGCCTGCCAGAACAGCAAGGATATTGCCACCAAAGCAACGACCAGCGCACTAAGTCCGCCTGCCAAACCCAGCACCAGCGTCCGATGCCGCCAAATAAATTTTCGGACAATATAAAACGCCGATTCGGGGCCGGCCAGCAGCGGACGGCCGGCAAGGTAGTTTTCAATATCCTGTGCCAGCTCTTGGACGCTGGAATAGCGGCGCTGGGCTTCTTTGGCCAAAGCTTTGCGAAGGATATATTCCAGCTCCTTGTCCGGCTTTTGGGTCAGAAAAACCGGCTTGATAATATCATCTTGAGCAATCCTCCGGAGAACCTCCTGCCGGCTGCCTGACATATCGTGCGGGAAAGTGCCGGTCAGCAGACGATACAGTATGACACCCAGACTGTAAATATCGGAGCGCGTATCAACTGGGCGGCCTTCGGCCTGCTCGGGAGACATATACGCGGGAGTGCCAACCGGCAGATCGTCCATCGAAATCGTAACGGTCAGATCATCCATTTCCTTGGCCAGCCCGAAATCGACAATATGGGGCTGTCCGTCGGCGGTGACCAGAATATTGGACGGCTTGAGATCTCGGTGAACAACAGCATTCTGATGGGCATATTCAACAGCCCGACACACCCGCTCAAACAGCATAAGAATATCGCGGCGGGATAGTTTTTCCTCGGCAGCATAGCGGTCCAGATGCCTGCCTTCAATATACTCCATTGTATAGTAATAAAAGCCGCGGTTTACACCGCTGTCGTACACACGAGCAATGTTGGGGTGTTTGAGACGCGCAATAACTTGCACTTCGCGTTCAAACCGCAAAAAGGCCTTCCGTGCTCCAAATCCCTGAAAGCGGGGAACTTTGACGGCCACTTTCCGGCTTGTGCTCTGCTGGACTGCCGCCCAAATCTGCCCCTGCCCGGCCTCGTCTATTTTGTGCAGTATTTCATAGCCGTCGATTTTCGGTGCGGGTAAAGAAAAGCCCGGTTCTTGTCCGCCAGCTGTCTGGCTGATCGGCAGGGCATCATCTGGACTTGGCTGTGGATCAAAAGGCAGGTTAGGATTCATTTCATTGCGGCTTCTTTTTCACACCGCTGGCGGGCCTTTTCCAGCAATTCTGAAAACGGCCCCGTCCAAGACTTGGCCAGCAAATCTTCGAAGGATGTTTTCAGCGTCTCCCATGAATGACTTGATATCTTCGTGTTACAGTAAATCAAAGCAGCGGCGATAGCGGCATAATAAATGGCCGACGCAACAGCATTCTCACCTCTGGAAATCGCTGTCTGACAGACTCTCTTGCTGATTTCCTTGACAGCTTCAAACAAACCCGCCGGACAGGAAGAATCCAGCAGCAATTCGCTAAGTGTACGGCCTTTGACAAGATGTCCGTATCGCTCATTTTCACGCAAAAAAATTAAAATCGAATCCACAATACTGGATTGACAGGGGATTTTGCGGTTTATCAGATGGCAAAAATAGTCTCGTATCTGTTCATCACTGACCAGTTCTGCCGAGTTGGGCGGATCACCATCCATCCCGATTGACAGCATCTCTATCAATTGGTCAGGTTTCAGCAGATGCAGCATTTCTTTATTCATAGACGCGCCTGTAATATACAAACCGGCCGGTATGTCTTATAAGTCCTATCATATAGTTTGCAGCAAGAAGATTCCTCAAAAACAACTACGCAGCATCAGCCGCCGTCCTGCGATTTTTTTCTTAAAAAAACCATCAAATCAGTCAATTCGTCATCTACATTGGAATCCGTATACACATACTCCCGAATGCGTGTACGGAGTGCCTTTCTGAAGGCCCGCTTGACAGTTGTAATCATATTGGAAGCGACAGTCTCATTTTCCAATGCATACTCTTTACACAATTGTGCCAATGAGGGCGGATCCGTTCTGTGTACAATCGGCTCCAATACCCGTCTGCTGAAAACAAGCCAATGCAGCTCTTTGCCCAGTAAAGAAAAATGCTGTTTGACAGCGGCAGTAGTATTCTCAAGCAAAGCAGCAATCCAAGCATAACTGAACGATTGATCCTCCCTCATCGAGTCAAAAACTCCAGAAATCTCTATATCATCCAGCATTTCAGAATTGAATATTTCTTTGTTTTCTATACGCTTTTTCGCCTGAGCATAACGATATTCACTTACTAAATAATGATTTAGGGCCGTAAGTAAAAAAGAGCGAAAGCGTCCTTGAGACTTTTGGGCTTTTGCGAACAGGTTTTTCTCATACAAGATACTATAGAAAAAATCCTGAGTCAGGTCCTTGGCTTTGTCCGCCGGTATACCTTTTCTTCGTATGTGGCAGTAAACCGGCTTCCAATAGTCTGTAATAAGAGAATTAAGGATAGAGCGTGCACTGGTCGAATTTGGATTTCTGACCTCTGAAATCATCGACCATCGTGTCGTACAAAAAACTCCTTCGGACTTATTTGTTGGGATTTCATCGTCGAGCATAACTGGCTATTCCCTAATAGGTAAAATAATTATATGAAACAATATTGTGAAAAACAAGAAATTTGATTGGCTGATTGTGAACAATAAATCGCTGCAAAAAAATGTCAATTTTTTATAAAAATTTGCAGTTTTCAGGCAATTCCTGCGTATCTCTTTATGAATTCATCAATATTATTGGCGGCAGACATGGAGCTTAACAACGATGTTTTCCAACATCGGCGGGGAAATATTGCACAAATCATATTTTCTCGATAAAATGATTAGCCGTACTTATATATTAGCCCCTTATTTTAATAAGGGCATAAAAATGAGGGGAATAGGGCAACTGTAATGGAAGATCCGTGTTCTAATTGTCTGAATTTGGATAAACGAGATTCGTTTCTGCGGGATAATCCGCATTTTTTTAACTACATATCTGGTTCTCCCGAAAATATTTTTTTTACGCAAAGCATCGGCAATCCTGCCACAGATCAGATATTGGCCTTGTTTGAATCCTCCTCCGACTGCATTCTGATTTGGGATAAAGATTATAACTACCTCTATGCAAATCAGGCAGCCATTGAGCATGTAAAAACCACCCGGGATAAAGTTATCGGTAAAAATATTCGAGACGGATTAGGGCATATTCCAGACTTTATGCGCCTTTGGATGAGCAGAATCGACCAAGTTTTTGCCACAGGTCAGCCATTGCAGGTTGAAGACGCTATGCCGGTCGGAGACCGGCTTGTTTACAGCCAATCTGTTATTTCACCAATTCGGAACTCAAACGGACAGATGATTGCCGTTGGAGTCATCTATCGCGATATAACAGAGCAAAAAACACTTGAAAAAGAGCTGCTTGAAAACGAAAAAAAATACCGCCAACTCTATGAACAAGCACAAATACCCCTTTATCGCACAAACATAAAAGATGGAAAACTCATTGAATGCAATTCTGCATTGGCTGTCCTTCTGGGGTATCCAAGCAAACAAGATTGTCTGGACAAGTGTAATGCCACAGCGCATTATGCCGACCCCAAAGTGAGAATAAAGCTTCTCGAGCTATTGAAAGAAGGCCCAATCAAACGATTCGAAACCGAAATAATCCGCTGCGACGGCAGCCGTGCATGGGTTGAAATCACGGCTCAATTATATGCCGAAAAGGATTATATAGAAGGAGCTATTTACGATATTACGGTCTCAAAAATACTAACTAAAACAGAGCTTCAAATACTATTATATATATTAGAAGGCAAAAGCAACAAGGAAATTGCCAAAATTATCGGTCGTTCAATACGGACAATCGAGGACCACAGGTCGCATATTATGCAAAAAATGAATGTTCGTACATTAGTAGAATTGGTACAGAAGTGCCAATTTTTGTCTTTAAGCTTAAAAAAAATAAATTCTTAATAATAAATTTTACATTAAATCCCTATTTTTTGGCTAATAAACGGCTTTTTAAGAAATACCGTAGAAACCACGATTGATAAAATTAGATGTCTTATCTACAATTGTGGGATAGGCAGTGGGAGATGGAGAGAGAGTGAGGAAGGAATCCACTTCATCTAATCACACTTCAGCCAGTGATTACTGCCGGACGGAGAGTGTTTTGGGTATTTGGCAGAAGGGAGATGAAATTGATTTCAAAAGATACAGGCTACGCGAATACACTGGGGCGGTATTCTGCAGTTGGACGATCGGTTGCGTTTCAATCGGTTATGGAAACCGTTCGTATTGTGGCACCGCGGAATTGCTGCGTAATTATACATGGCCCAACCGGCACAGGCAAAGAAATGACGGCGCGTCAGATTCATCTTCATAGCCGGAGGGCAAATAATGTATTTGTTCCTGTTGACTGCACGGCTTTGAGCGGATCCATTTTTGAAAGCCAGTTGTTTGGTCATGTTAAAGGGGCCTTTACCGGTGCAGTCAGCGATACCCTCGGTTTCTTCAGAGCGGCTGACCGCGGAACCCTTTTTCTCGACGAAATCAGCGAATTGGAACCAGATTTGCAAGCCAAACTGTTGCGGGTTTTGCAGGAATCAAGGGTAACGCCGGTTGGATCAACGCAGAGCTACCCTGTAGATGTTCGCATTATCTGTGCCACTAACCGTGACCTTAAAGAAATGGTTCGTCAGGGAACCTTTAGGGTCGACTTGTATTTTCGCCTTAACGTATTCAAAATCGAGCTTTCACCTTTATGCCAGCGGAAAGAAGATATTCCGCTTCTGGCTAATCATTTTCTTCAGAAACAGGCCGAACTTTATGACGAGCCGGTCAAGCGGCTCTCTGAGCAGGCATTGAAAATCCTGATGGATTATCATTGGCCGGGAAATATTCGAGAACTAGCCAATGCCATAGAATATGCTCATATTGCAAGCCGGGGCCCAGTTATTGAGCCGGAATATTTGCCTATCGACATCTTGACTGGAGATTTTCTGACTGCGGACTCGCAAGATCCGGAATTTACCGCTTTCGACCAAATCCGCAAAAGGATGGTCATCAAAGCCTTGCAGAAAGCAGGTGGCCGAAAGATGGCCGCCGCAAGACTGCTTAAGATCGACCATCGCAAGCTTTCGCGGTTGGTCAAAGAATTTGGGCTTGAGCCCACTTGGAAATAGATTTTCCCACTCCCTAATTATATAGCCGTTTATATAGCCGTATTTATCTCTATATACAGGTTATTATATGTATAGTTTTTCTTCTATAAGCGATCGTCTTTTTTATATAGTATATTATAGGTATACTATTATTTAAATAAAAAATTTTTTAACATTAACAGGCATTATGATATCTGATATTTCACATATAAAACTGAAACAGGCACTTATGTATCAAGATATGGTTAGGCCTGTTTCTGAATTCAATATATAATCATTTCCCTATAACAGATATACGACATAATAAATCTTATAACTTTTAAAATTTAGTCCGAAAATATCAATTTTTTTATTGACTTGCTTCGTATAGGTACTTAATATTAAAAAGGTACAAATTAAGGAGCGGAGCATGGCAGCACAAACGTTCCAATCAAATCGGGTACAAGACGGACCGACATTTCTTTTTGTGTTCTCCCCATCCCGGCAAGATCATCTTTATCAAATCCAGATGGAAACGTTGGCTGAGCGTCAGCGGACCCTGGAAGGTCACAATGTTGTAATTGCTGAGGTGTTTGAACACGAACCCGGCCATGTGGGTTCTGACGAACTGCATCCGGAAAACAGCCATGAATTGCGGAGGGATTACAATATACTGCCCGGGCAGTTCAAGGTTGTACTGGTCGGAAAAGATTCCAACATTAAGCTCCGTGCCGAATCGTGCGTGTCCTGCGAAGAAGTCATCATGAGGGTCGAGAACGAACCGATAAAAATGGAATCGGCATTTTAATCGGCCAGGCACGGACTGCTTAATCGTAAAAGACCGTCTCAGGGGAGGGGAGTAGTTTTCTTGTGTTTTCTGACCCAATGTTGCCATTGTTATTCCCGAAGACAGGGATTCAATTCCTATAGTCAGTTATCGGCTCATAAATCCAGCTACCCGGCAGGAAATAATTAGAAATCATCAAAATCAAGCGTATTGCTATCATTCAAATGATCCGAAAAATCGCTTTGCTGTCAGCAAGAAACAACAGTTAAAACACGATGCAGGTATATCATCTGCGAATGCCTTTTACGCAACCACGAGCTAAATTCTATTAATTGCTGAAATCGAGCAAAAACAAGATCCGGGCCGTTCTCGAAAAGCAGGTTCTATTTTATGGACAGTAACGTTCCATCGGCATGCTGACAGTATTGGCAGCAGAAAGTATTACTTTATTTCTTCTCTTAAAATATCCAGATACAGCGTACCGTAATCGCGATATACACTTCCGCCTGTATAGGTTTTGCCATCCGGTGAATCATCCGCGGCAGTCTCGGGCTGTATGCCTGCAGTAGCTTCAATCTGACTGTCTTCAAACCATTCGTTAAAACTGGTAATCATTATGATGCGGCCGCATCGAACATCAGCATTCGGTAGCGCTGCTTTGCGAATCATCTGTCGGAAAACTTCTCCTTCTTTGCAGTCATCCGCATCAGCAAAATAGCGTGCCCTGCCGGGATGCCCTTTGCGAACAGCGGTATCGTTATATCCCGGCGCAATCGTCGGCACAAATCCGACGCCAACACTGTTAGCAGCCTGCTTGGCCTGCCGGTAATTGGCAGCTAAGATTTCTACGGCCTTCTGTGTATTGCCGTATCGGCCAATCGATTGACCGTATACATCATAGACTGTTACAGCATCGAAATTGGCGGCCCATTCGGGTTTGTACTCCTCCGACGCCCCGCCGGCAAAAAAAACATCGTCCCCTATCAGATACAGTTCGGGAATTTCCTTTCGCATCTGGGCCAGTGCTTCCTGTCCTTTATTTCTGAAATATTCCCGGCTTAGATAAAAGAATACCACAGGACGGCCGTCGATGGTCAGATAGCAGGGATTGTTAAAATAAGTCTCTTTGATATATTTCAGATCACTTATCCAATTGCGGTAAGATGGCTTGGAAAAACTGCCCAATCGGCCGGTGCTCTCGTAAAGAACGGCATATTTCAGTTTTCCAGCCTCGGGATGCTTCAGAACAGCATCTTTGAAAACATTATCCGTGAGACTCTGCGGCCCCCACCAACTTACAGCCCAAAAGTCCAGACCAGCCTGCATACTCTGGGCGATATGGTCCCGTATCACATTCGGATCGGCAGAGTCATACAGGCCGCATCGCGGGCGCTGGGGCGGATTCAGATGCAGCCGCATTACATGGCTCCACTGGCCTTTGCGCTCATCGGAAGCGGCATGATACCAAGGGTAATAATAGGCCCCTACCTGTACTTTGTTTGAAAAGTGCTGCATCTGTTCACCATTTGCCGGCTGCCCAACTCCATAAACTGCTGCAACAATCAGAAACAGAAAAACCGCTACCATCTGCCTTTTCTCGACAACATACCACTGCATCGATTTCATTGTCTTCTCCTGCGGGGGCGGTACTTTCTCTGCCCCCCTTTGCACAGAGATCTTATCTTTTTCGGCCGCAACACTTGTGCAGATAGAAACAGACGACTTTTTGCTATTGGAGCAAAAAATCCTTATGCAGCATTGGAGCAGTTGGGCCGATGCAATTAGGAACTCCAAAGTCAATGGGCGACCGGCTGGCCGAGTATAGACTTGAGCTGTGCGAATTTTTCTTCCAGCAGTTCGGGAGTTTTGGCCTCTACATTAAGCCGCAGAAGCGGTTCCGTATTGGACGGCCGCACATTAAACCACCAATCCTTAAACTGCACAGTAATCCCATCCAAGTCATCAACCTGACCCTGACCGAATTTGCGTGCCAGCTCCTTCATCATGCCGGCTTTGTCCTCCACCTCAAAATTGACTTCGCCGCTGGAATAGAAACGTTTGAGCGGGGCAATCATCTCGCTGGCTGGCTGCGAGGTAGCGCCGAGGATATTGATCAGATGCACCAGCGTAATCATTCCCGAATCGGCGTAGAAATTATCGCGGTAGTAGAAATGACCGCTCAATTCGCCGCCGAAGCAGGCATGGCTGTCGCGCAGGGTTTTTTTCATAAACGCATGGCCGACCCGTTCCCGCCGGGGGATACCGCCGTACTTGAGTATCTCTTCCTGCACAACATGGCTGCTGCGAAGATCATAGACAATAGTTGAGCCGGGATTTTTTTTCAGAAAATACGGTACCATCAAGGCCGTCATAATGTCGCATGGAACGGGCTGTCCTTTTTCATCCACCATCACCAGCCGGTCGGCATCACCGTCAAAGCAAACGCCGAAATCTGCATTCTGCTTTTGAACCGTTTCTTTGAGTTCCCGCAGATTGGCTTCTATGAGCGGATTGGGATCGTGCTTGAACGTGCCCGTGCATTCTTTGTTTAATACCGTTACATCCAGATTCGGCAGCTGGCCGAAAATCAGCGGGACCATTTTGCCGGCCATGCCGTTGCTGGCATCGATAATCATTTTAAGCGGCCGATGCTTGGAATCCAGAAACTTCAGGACATGCCGCTTGTATTCTTCGGTCAGGTCGCAGTGTTCGACCGAGCCGTTAGGGCGGCCTAAAGTATGCAGCAGAGCTGTGGCAATATGTTTGATGTCGTTAAGACCGGTATCAGCACCGATAGGACGGGCCATCTGGCCGGAAATCTTAAATCCGTTATAGGCAGCAGGATTATGGCTGGCCGTTACCTGCACCCCGCCGCAGACGCCGAGGTGATTGATGGCAAAATACATCTGGGGGGTATCAATCATTCCAATATCAATCACATTGGCTCCGGCGGCGTTCATCCCTTCAATAAGAGACTTGGCCAGCGAGGGGCTGTGGGTTCGCATATCCCGGCCGACACAGATGCTCTGGGCGTTGGCCAAGCCGCGATTGTAGCCGTGCACCATCGAGCGCAGGAACTGGGCCGTTGCATGACCGATTTTCCAAGCGGCCTGCTCATCAAGCTGTTCGCCGTAAAGCCCCCGAATATCATAGGCCTTAAATATACTTGAATCCATAGAAACTCCCATAATAGAATCCCGGTTTCTGTTTCTTTATGTGTGTATGGTACGCCTAAAAATCCATTCTGTCAATAAACGCGGCGGTAAATAAGACCCGATAGGCATTAAAAAACGGACTTGGCCTTAACCGGCGTTTACGCTGGATTTTAGACCGTAAAAACCTGCATATATTGGTTGAAACGTGCCCTCAGACGGGCGATAACCGATGAATGAATCTGGCAGACGCGGGATTCAGAAATACCCAGTGTTTTTCCAATTTCTTTCATTGTCATTTCCTCTAAATAATACAGCTTCAAAATTATCCGTTCCTCAGAGGAAAAACCTTTGAATAGAAATTCCCTTAAATCCCGCTTTTGTATTTCCAGAAATGGATCCTGACTTTTCTGGTTGGCATAAATACTCAATTCCCCGAATGTCTCATCCCCTTCCGCAGAGGAAAAACCAGCATTCAGAGAAATCAGACAGCCTGCGTTGGCATCCCGAAGAAGCTCATAAAACGCTTTTTTATTTAATCCGAGCGCAGCGGCTAATTCTTCATCAGTCGGCATACGGCCGTAAAGAGTTTGGAGCTGCTGGTTTACTTTTTGGAGCTGCTGGGCTCGAGCGCGCACCAGACGCGATAATTGGTCATTCCTGCGAATATCATCCAGAATTGCCCCTTTAATCCGCCGTACACAGTAAGTCTCAAATTTGATATTTCTGGATGGATTGAATTTGGAAATTGCGTCAATTAAGCCAAGTATTCCCGCACTATAAAGGTCTGCCAAATCTATGCTTTTGGGAAATCGGGTACTAAGCCTCTGGGCGGTGTATTTGACCAAATCAAGGTAATGTTCTAAAAGGATATTGCGGGATACATCGTCATGATATTGTAGAAAATGGTCCCATACCTGCTGAATCCTCTTCTGGTCTGGGCTTTTCAATCAGCACCTCCGTGCTATATTTTTATGCGTAAGGACGAAGTTTATGTCCGATAATAACTGCTTTTGGATTTTTTTAATGCCATAAATAACCAAACCGGAAAGAATTGTATCGACTATTTCCGGGACAAACTTTACAAAAAAATTTTTTCAGTTCGAAAACATTTTCTTCTTGCCATTTGAACTTTTGTGAGACCGTGCTGCAATTTGGATAATTCAATAAGAGAACTCATCTATTTTCAGACCTGATTTTAAGAAATTCATAAATTTTTTATCATCTTTGTCAGAGCAAATTTGCTGTTAACTGGTTAGGCAATCTCTTCATACAGCACAGAGGAAATAAAGAAATGAGTGCCGCTCTATAGAAAAAATGTCCAAGAAGATGCTGGATTTCGCCAATATCGACACAGTTTTACGTTATTTGTATGTCGGGCAATACTGTCAATCCCTTTGAAAAGCGTTAACAACTGGAAAATTCATCCATTAAATTTTTCATCGACACTTGACTAAATAGGGAAACTGGAATATAGTAGTTAACAAGCTGGCTGCTTTGGTCAGTGATTTGCTCTGGCGCAGTGAGTACTTATTGCGTCCCTGGCACAAGTAAAGATTGTGGTTTGAGTGCAGCAGAAAGTAGGGCAGCGTATCCCGATAAAGAAGGTCTGATTTGCTTGGAGCAGTCAGGTCGGCCCTGTCGGAAATCGCCCTAAGACCCTGCGGCTACTGGAATAACGAAATGTTAAACAGGATTGGAGTTCATTTATGCTAACTTGCCTTTGGCCGCAGGTTGTCTCTGCGCCCACCCCCGCGTATTACAAAACCAGACCCGATGTTATTGGCGATACACCGCTTAAACAGGGTTTCAATGTGATTTTCAGATATTCCCGGGCGAATGCTATAGTCTTTCTGACTGAAGTCATATGTTGACATATTTTTTCCACTCAACCTCATAAAAAAGACGACAAAATAGGTACAACAGATATATTTGAGGAGATCGAAATGCGTAAAAACGGCACTCCATCTGACGATGGTAAAGTTATTAAGGTTGGTTCACAAGTTATTGTCGATATGCTGCTGGAGCAGGGCATCGATACAATGTTTGGATATTTGGGGGGCGTTGTTCTGCCGCTGTTTGACAAGCTTTACGAAGCCCCGATCCGATTTATTATCCCTCGTCATGAACAAGGCGGCTGCCATATGGCAGATGCTTATGCCCGAGCAACAGGCAAGCCCGGGGTTGTTGTGGCTACCAGCGGTCCCGGAGCGACCAATTTAACTACCGGCTTGGCAACCGCAATGATGGATTCGGTTCCTATTGTGGCGCTGACGGGTCAGGTTCGTACTTCATTGATTGGCAACGATGCCTTTCAAGAGGCTGATACCACCGGCATTACCCGACCGATAACCAAGCACAATGTGATCGTCAAGGACCCCAACACACTGGCCCAGACAATTCGTGAGGCCTTTTATATCGCCACAACAGGGCGTCCGGGGCCGGTGTTGATTGATATACCGGTGGATATGCAGCTTGCTCAGTGTCCTATCCCGCCGAAGGGGGAAATTGAGCTGCCCGGCTTTAAGAACCGCCAGAAGGGCCACAGCCGCCAAATCAGTGCGGCCGCGGCAGCTATTAACCAGTCCCAAAAGCCGGTACTTTACGTTGGCGGCGGAGCGATTCTGTCGGGCGCTTCGGAAATTCTCCGGGCAGTCGCACAGAAGGCCAATATTCCCGTCACCATGACACTGATGGCGTTGGGTGCCTATGACCAGACCCGTCCCGAATCGCTGGATATGCTCGGAATGCATGGCTCGGCCTATGCCAACTATGCGGTTCAGAATGCGGACCTGATTATCTCGGTTGGGGCGCGGTTTGATGATCGCGTGACCGGCAATCTGGCAACTTTTGCTCCGCATGCCAAGATCATTCATATTGATGTTGATCCGGCTAATATCGGCAAAAACCTGCACGTGGATATTCCTGTCGTCGGGGACGCCAAACAGGTGCTGGAAGAAATGATCGGCGAACTGGAATATAAACAGCGAAAGGAATGGTTCGCCCAGATTGCCGCCTGGAAAGCCAAGCACCCGTTTACCTATGACCGTAAAACCGATGTCATCAAACCGCAGTATGTCATCGAAGAAATCTATCGTCAAACCAAAGGCGATGCGATAATTTGCACCGGCGTCGGGCAGCACCAGATGTGGACTGCCCAGTTTTACAAATTCAGCCGGCCCCGCCAGCTGATTACCTCCGGCGGTCTTGGCACGATGGGTTATGGACTTCCGGCCGCCATCGGCGTCAAGATTGCCTGTCCTGATAAACTGGTTATCGATATTGACGGCGACAGCAGCTTCAATATGACGCTGACAGAGCTGTCAACGGCTGTAATGTACAATCTGCCTATTAAGGTCGCGCTGATTAACAACGGCTATATGGGAATGGTTCGTCAGTGGCAGGAGCTTTTCTATGGCGGACGGTATTCGCAAAGCTCTCTGGTCAATCCGGACTTCGCCAATCTGGCGCGTGCCTTCGGATGTGTGGGTATTACTGTGGAAAAGAAAGAACAGGTTCCCGGTGCTGTTGAACAAATGCTGGCTGAAACCCGTCCCTGCGTCGTCGATTTCCATGTAGACCGGCAGGAGAACGTCTGGCCGATGGTGCCGGCCGGAAAGTCGCTGCACGAAATGGACGGTCTGGACATCTTTGAAATGGCGTAAGCAGAAGCTTTCCCAACAGCAGACAACAGCCGCAGTTGGTTCGCTTTCGGAACTGTTTATATATGTTTAGAATTGCGACAATAAACCTTTGCTGGAGAATACAATGAAGCATATATTGAGTGCCTTAGTTTTGAATAAGCCGGGCGTCTTGGCTCATGTGGCAGGGATGTTTGCGGCGCGTGCGTTCAATATCGATTCCTTGGCGGTAGGCCGCACAGACGACCCAACGCTGAGTCGGATGACTATTGTGATTATCGGCGACGACAAAGTTGTCGAACAAGTCCGCAAGCAGCTTTTGAAAATTGTTGAGGTCGTTAAAGTTCAGGACTTTGTCGGTCAGGATGTTGTTGCCCGCGATCTGATGCTGCTGAGTGTGGCCTGCACGCCGGAGAAACGGCCGGAAATCTTGGCTTTGATTGAAATGTTTACCGGCAAAGTCGTCGATATCGGCCCTAAATATGTGATGGTAGAGGTAGCCGGACCCGAAAGCAAAATTGAGGCCTTTATTGAAATGTGCCGGCCTTACGGCATCAAAAATATCGTCCGCACCGGAACCGTTGCGCTGGCCCGTCAAAGCCGTACCAAACAGGAAGATTAGCGGCAAAAGACAGTAATAAAAACAGATTATAGCAGCAGAGTTCTTTCAAACCGGATTTGTCAGCCTCTTAACCACCAAATGCCCTCAATTGCCCGGGGGCATTTTTTTATAAACTTTTTTTGATACAGCAGATTAAACAACTTATCAGGATTTGCCTTCTCAAAATAAAAAAGTGGAAATTGACATAACAATCGGTTGCTATATATAATATTGTTGAAGCAGCGGCAGTGCTGCTATCTGTCTATTTGAGGATTATGATTTTAGAATCATAAATTCAGGATAAAGAGGACAGATGATGAGAAGAATGATGGCCGGGCAACTTTCACGGATCACATCGGTAATCAGCAGGCACAATGTAGTCATATCCATATCCTTTCTTCTTAAAAAATTTTTATCAGCAGCATTATCGGTTCCAGTACTTTTACCAGATGGTCACTGCCATAGATTGGGCAGGGAGATTTCGGAAGCCGCCGAGGGGATTTGGGTACTGAAAAACAGAAATAGGGTGGTTCGGTTAGCACCGAGCTGCAGCAAATAACAAATGTAATTTTTGAGGAAAGGGTGAGCGTATGAGACAGACAAAACTTTTTTTAATGATGCTGCTTCTGATGATTCCCGTTTATGGGGATATTGTCGGGTCGGATTTCTTTAATTATCCCGATGGTCCGGTTGCCGGAAGAAACGGCGGGTACGGATGGGACTGGAAAGGAGTCGGCAAACCGCAAGGCCCTTCCCCGACTTCGTGGCTTAATCAGGCCGGCATTACAAATGTGGTTAACGGGACTCTGTCGCTGCAAGACAGCGGAGCCGGCTGGATTTCCGCCCGGCGGGAATTTGGTTCGGATACATGGGGAACCGGCGCATTTCAAAACGTCGGCATTGTATACTTTGCGGCGACTTTAACGATTAATGCTCCTCAGGGCTGGCTGGGCATCAGCGCTCAGGACGGGGAATGGGGCGAACGCGTCAAATTCGGGATGCCTTGGCAAACCGGAGGTCTGGGATATCTGGGAGTCAACAATGAGAACAACGGCCAATATGTTTTGACGAACGTTCAGGCCGTTATCGGGCGGCCGTATCGGATTGTCGGTGTGCTGGATTACAATCACAATGCCGCCAGAATGTGGGTTGATCCGGATACCGGCGATTATGATATCGCGTGGAATCACACCAGCGCTGATGCTGTTTTTAATAACCTGAATATGTGGAACTGGGTCAACGGTGTACGGATTGCCAGCGGAGCCGCGACGACATGGGACGATGTTATCATTGCCACAACATTCCCAGAAACCTTCGTGCCGGGCTCGCTTTCCGACCGACCGCATAATCCCCAGCCGGCCTCAGGTGAAACTGATGTGCCCATTACAGCATCGTTTGTTTGGACTGTGCCGCAGGATCCCAATGGTCAGGCAGATCCGAATTTGGTAAGTATGAAATTGTATATGAAAACAGCAGCCGAACCAAATTTCGCTTTTGCGGCGGATATTCTTGTCTGGGATGCAGAAACACTGCAGGCTTCTTATACCCCTTCGACGCTGAGCCGTGATACGACCTATTACTGGCGTGTGGATACTATTTACAACACAGCCAGTGTTCGGACCGGCGATATCTGGATTTTTGAGACGGAAAAATCAGTGCCTATCATTACCGGCCATCCTGCTTTTCAAATTATTGAAACCGGCGGAACAGCGACATTTACGGTTACTGTTGTCTCGATTTCAACCCCGACATATCAATGGTTTAAGTATGTTGACGGCCAAAACGACATCCAGCTTTCCGATGGCGGCGATATTTCAGGAGTAACAGAAGCTGCGCTAGCGATTGCGAATGCTAAAATGTCAGATGAAGGTCTTTATTATTGTATCGTAAACAATGAGTCCGGCATACCGGCTGTGTCCGGCAAAGCCCCGCTGGCTATCAAACGCCGCATTGCCTACTGGCCATTTGAAGAAAACAATCCCAACAGTACTGTGCCCGGCAGTCCTGTTTCGCTGCTGTATGGAGACCCGGTGTTTACAGCCGGCATAGTGGGCAGCGGCATGGAGTTTGATAACAACACCGGCGCTGAAGATATGTTGTATACAGACCCTGACCAGTCATCCTACTTTGATATCTGCAATTACAGCATAACTGTGGCCTGCTGGATAAAGGCGCCGTTTGCGGCCAATTGGGGACCAATGGTTGCCCGCAACGGGGAGAGCGGACAGGGCTGGCAGCTTCGGCATCGGGGCGACACGCTTAATAAAATCTGCTTTACAACGCGGGGAACTGCCAACGATGATGGGACTGCCAGCAACCGTACCGTTTACGACAACAGCTGGCATTATGCCGTCGGCACCTTTGACGGCTCTGTTAAAAAAGTCTATATTGACGGTGTTCTGAGCCGTGTGTACAGCCGGGATGACGGCCGCATTATTCAGGAATATGACGAAGCTGCCGGTGTCATAAATTCCACTCTGTCGCCGGTATCACTGGCCGGACGTGTTCGGGGCAGCTCAGGCAACCTGATTTTTGAGGGCTCCAGCGTTACTCCCTGTGTTTTAGACGAAGTTGAGATTTATAATTATCCCTTGGATGCGGCGACGATTGCCCAAACGTATGCCGACATCACCGGCAAGGCAGTATGTCCGGCTCCTGTTGCGTATGATTTAGACGGCGACTGCATCGTGGATTTAGGCGACTTTGTCAAGCTGGCTTCCGAATGGCTGCTGGATACCAGTGTACAGCCGGCACAATAAAGATAATGTTTGGACGGCACTCCATATAGGGACAGCCCTGCTCTCAGGCGGCTGTCCCTTTTTTTCACTGTTTAAGCCCTTTGCAAATCCTTTTTATGCTTGATTTTTCCTAATTTAAACAGTATAATGATAGTTTTATTGGCTGGGGTTGTATCAAGAGGAGTACCCGGATTTAGTACAGAAACTTTCAAGAGCAGCAACTGGTTGGCGCTCTGATTTTTCGGCAATTTTCTATGGAGAAAGAGGCGATGATGACGAAAACAATGATGATGGGTATTTTGTTTCTGGCGAGTTTTGCTTCGGCAGGAATCTACAGCGGCGGGGGCAGCGGGACGGCAGATAATCCTTATCAGATATCTACTCCCGCAGACTGGCAGATTTTAATGTCCACACCGCAGGATTGGGACAAGCATTTCAAACTAACCGGACCCCTGGATTTGGCGGGAGTCACATTGACACCCATCGGCAACAGTACAACAAAGTTTACCGGTGTGTTTCGAGGGGACGGCTGGACTATCAGCAATGCGGTTATCAGTCAGCCGGGATCCGACAATGTGGGATTGTTCGGATATATATGGGGGGAAGCAGAAATCTGCGATTTGCATGTAGAAAATGCATTCGTGGAAGGCCGTTTTGGGGTAGGCGGTCTGGTCGGACGGTTGGACTCGGCAACTATTATGGCCTGCAGCTGGAATGGAACCGTTAAGGGAGTTTCTTTAGTCGGGGGAATTGCGGGATGCTGTACCCTCCAGCAATCGGCGTTTCTGGGATGCTGGTCGATGGGAACAGTTACCGGCAGCCGCTATGTAGGCGGACTGGTTGGATATCTCGGGGGCGGAACGCTTTATTACTGTTATTCGCAGGCCTCTGTAATCGGTGTCATCGACACGACGGGCGGCCCCAATGAAGTCTTAGGCGGCCTGATCGGCTGGATGCTCAGCAGTAATTCTCTGGCCGCCAAGTGCTATGCAGCCGGAATTGTACAGCGTCCCAGTATCAGCATTCCGAATGTCGGGGGTCTGGTAGGCCTCAATGACGGCTCCATTGTAGCCGACTCTTTCTGGGATATGCAGGTCAGCGGAGAAAGCACCAGCGCCGGAGGGATCGGCAAGACGACAGCCCAGATGAAGCAAAGCACAACCTACATCAGCGCTGGATGGGACTTTGTGAATATTTGGGAACTTGGGGAGCATCAAACCTACCCGTATATCCGCAGCCGTCCTTCGGCCGATTTGAATCGCGACGGCGTTGTTGCGCTGGAGGACTTTTCTATTCTGGCCGAACAATGGCTGACAGAAGACATTCAGGCGCCTTCAGAACTGAATGTCTAAGGCCTTTATATTATACTGGAGTCAGATTGTTGTCTCTTATCAGCACCCACAAGGACAGGCATCAAGCAACTGATGCCTGTCCTTTTCTTTACCGTCATTCCTGCTTTCCTGACTGCATCAGGAAGCGGCTGGCCCAGTAAGCAAAATCTTCCAAATCCACTATCTTATCCTGATTAAAGTCAGCCGGATCTTTGCATTCGTCGCATGGGCCAATAATCGTAATCTGTATCGAATCCGAGGACTGCAATCCTTTGGCATCCGTTACAGTAACGGTGATGGTATGCGGCAGCGGCTGGCAGTCCATTGAGATATCCGGACAGCGGACAGTCAAAGTATCCGTTTGAAAAGTCTGCTGGTCCGACAGCACACCGTCCACACTGGAAGTCCACTGGAAGCTGTAAGGCGGTGTACCAAGGCCGGAAGCAACCTCGCAGTCAAATCCTATCATACTGCCGGCGGGGAACTTGGAAGAATCCTCGGGTTTGACAATCTCCACTACCGGCGCCATATACATCGTCGAAGCAGGAATGAATGTCTCGGCTGTCAGCATCAGCTTTCCTTTGAGGTAGTAATCAACATTAAAAAGCCAGCAGGGAATCAGCTCGGCCTGCTGTATGTCATACGAGAATTCATAATAAAGCTGAACAGCGGTCTCAAAATTGGGAACGGCCTGATCATATTCGACCAGCGGGGGTTCGAGAACAATTTTCGAACCAAAAACATCGAAAAATGACCATGTTTTTCTGCTGTCATTAACCTCGAGCAATTCTATTGGCTGAATCTGCCGCCAGTTGCCCAGACCGCCCATAATGCCGCCGGTTTTGTCCAGATAGATTTTCAGCCGTGCTCCGGCGCCGGCCACAGATACCAACGTCTGCTTCGGATCCGCAGGAATCTGGCGTGCCCAGACAACATTGGTATTCATCGTCAGCCTCTGTCGGATGGTGCCTTTTTCATAATTTTCCTCTGTCAGCGTATCATATTCTACCGCATAAGCCCGAGCATCCTGCGGCAACAGTTTGTTGCGGGACAAAAATGCCTGAGCCACTTCAAGAGCCTGTTCCGGCGGGAATTTGCCGCCCTGCGGATCGAGAACGAAAAGCTTGCCGTCATCGTGGAAATGGAAATGGCCTGTGGTCTTGGATATTTCAAGAATACGGGGACCGGCCGGATTTGAAAGGTCTGCCATAAAATAGCTCTCGCAGTTCTGACCAATCGGACCCTGCAGGCCAAAGGCATTTCCAATCTGCTGCACATACTCTTCATTCACAGTACGCGGCATAACCTTGTAGATGTACATCATCTCCAGCATATTGACATTCAGATAGGGCGGACTACCGGCGGTATGGTCCCAATACCAGTAATAATTATCCACCGGAGGATCAGGTGAAACATAGCCGTTGCCCCACAGGTGGTCGTTGTAGTTGTCCTGCACTTCGGCCAGCACGCGAGCAATGCGGCCGCTGGGCTGGGTGGCATCTGCCGTGTTAAACCAAGCCTGTGTAATCGTCTGACCGGGGATGGTCCACCACAAAATCGTAGTCTTTTTCATTTTCTCTGCCCATAGTTTGCCGAAATTGTCGTGCTTGGAGCTGTTGGTGACAAAGCCGAGAATTAGATGCAGCCCGTTCATCGCATTGGCCCAGTAGGGGCGGGAAACATCGTTGAGCAGCTGGCAGTTGCGAAATGCTATCCATTCGAGGTCCGAATCGCCCCAGCAGGTGCGGGCTTCGCTGGGAACCAGACTGGTGCCGTCTTCAAACAGCACAGCCTTTAGATCTTTGCCGTAGTAGGAATCCCAGCGCGTTCCGCCGTGACTGACATGGTAATGGATATCGCTGCTGTCTACCCAGCTGTTGTTTTGGCCGCCCATATCCACCCGCTTGTAATGTATTTCTTTGCTGTTGTTGTCCTCTACATAAAAATTGCCGGTCCAGCCGGAAAAGCTCCGTACTTTGTCATAAAAGCCCTTGGCATCGGGATGCGAATTCGGACTGCTGCAGGCACCGGCGGCCGAAACTTCGTAGGCAGTTACAGAAGCACAACACAACACAAGAAGCATAACTAAGATAAGATAAGAAAATAGATGTGTTTTCATGTTTAACCCTCCGTAAATCAAATCAATCTTGTCACATGCCTGCAGCCATTCTGCCGGCATGTTTTTATCCGCAAATCAGGATGGGAAAGTACTGACGATGCGCAATGGGTAAAGACAGCAATTGACGGTAATTTCCGGAAAATTGATTTTCCGAATGAAACAAACTCTTTCTCCTTTTTTCATCGAACTGCCGCTGCAGTATAAAGGATGCTTTTTGTCTGCAAGCAGTCTCTCTAAGTAACTTATTATTTTATCTCACTTTCATAACAAAAAACAAAAAAATATGAAAATTAAGAAAAAACATACTCTTGCGGAAGATTAAATATCCCTTGCACCATTGCCGGCTAAGCTCTTATGTTCTTATCAAAACAGATACTTACATCCGACACATAAACCTTATAAGCAAAAGATGCTATAACAGACCTGATTTTCCTTGATATAAGTTTTAGGATCTTCTGCATTGCCTAAATTCCTCAAATATTTCCTACCGCACTATATTGCCGGCGGATTACACTTAGAGTCGAACCCTTGACATTTGGCTCAAAAACAGGGATACTACAAAGTTCTTATTATTTTATCATGTTGCGGAAGACATGAACGAAACTGTACTTCAATTTTAACACAAGGGAAATTTCACAGTATGAAAACTCTGGTAACTGCTGCAGCAGTATGCTGCTTTTTGACCTCAATTGCTTCCGGGGATTCGCTGGCTCTGCCATATCCGTATGCCGTCCAGCCGGTTTCGCCCCCTTCGGTTTATGCGTTTGGACTTTCGGACGTCCATCTGACCGAAGGTATTTTTAAGGATGCAATGAACCGTAACGCTCAATGGCTTCTGAAACTGGAGCCGGATCGCTTTCTGGCGTGGTTCCGTAAAGAAGCCGGTTTGGAGCCGAAGGGCAAAGTCTACGGCGGCTGGGAAAGTCAAGGAGTTGCGGGGCATTGTCTGGGTCATTATTTGTCGGCCTGTGCAATGATGTATGCTGCCAGCGGCGATGCTCAGTACAAAGCCCGTGCCGACTATATTATCGACGAACTGGCCCTCTGTCAGGAAGCCAACGGCAACGGCTATCTGGCGGCGTATCCTAACGGCAAGCGCATTTTTGAAGAAATCGCCCGGGGCGATATCCGCTCGGCCGGCTTCGACCTCAACGGCGGCTGGGTACCGTGGTACACCAACCACAAAGTAATGGCCGGCCTGCGCGATGCGTTTGTTTACTGCGGCAATGCCAAGGCGCTGGAAGTGCTGAAAAAAATGGGCGATTGGACATTCGAGGTAACCAAAAACCTCTCCGATGAGCAATGGCAGAAAATGCTGGCCTGTGAACACGGCGGGATGAATGAAGTGCTTATCGACCTGTATGCTATGACCGGCGAAGAAAAGTATAAAATCCTTGCTCTGAAGTTCTATCATAAAGAGGTATTGGATCCGCTGGCCAATCAAAAGGATTCTCTGGCGGGCCGCCATGCCAATACACAGGTCCCGAAAATTATCGGCGCCGCCCGCATCTATGAGATGACGGGTATGGAGAATTTCAAGACCATCGCCCGCTTTTTCTGGGACACTGTGGTCAGCCACTATACCTTCGTCAACGGCGGCAACAGCGCCAATGAGCACTTCGGGCAGCCGGACAAGCTGTCCGAACCGATGCATGACACCACCGAGACGTGCAATACCTACAATATGCTCAAGCTGACGCGGCATTTGTTTGCCGCACAGCCCCGCGCTGCCGAAATGGACTACTACGAGCGTGCCCTATACAACCACATTCTGGCACATCAGCATCCGCGTACAGGGATGATTATGTATAAGGGCTTTCTGGACATGCCCGCCCGCAAGCATTTCTGCGATCCGTTCGACTCGTTCTGGTGCTGTGTCGGCACAGGTTTTGAAAACCACGCCAAATACGGCGAGACGATTTATTTCCACAACGGAAACGCATTGTATGTCAATCTGTTTATCCCGTCGGTGCTGACATGGAAGGACAAGGGCATTACGCTGACGCAGGAAACGGCTTTCCCCGCCCGTGATACGGTGAAGCTGACAATCGATTGTCCTAAAACCACCACATTTATTTTGAAGCTGCGCAAGCCCGCTTGGACTACCGGGATGACTGTTTCGGTTAACGGCAAGCCCGTCTCGACCGAGCCGGACAGCACCGGCTATATTGCCGTCAATCGAGGGTTTAACCGCGGGGATGTTGTCGAATTAAAATTGCCGATGACGCTGCGGACTGAGGCGATGCCCGACAAGCCCAACCGTATCGCATTTCTGTATGGTCCGATTGTGCTGGCGGCGGATTTGAGCGGCGATGCTCCCCTGCCGCTGCTTGTCGGAACGCCGGCGGAATTGCTGGCTGCCTTCAAACCTGTTGAGGGCCGGCCGCTGGAGTTTACTGCTGCCGGTATTGCACGGGATATTGAAGATGAAGGGGCGATGCGCGAACTGCGGCTGCTGCCGCTGTATGCTGTGGCTGACCAGCCCTATACGGTTTATATGGATCAGTTTACACCCGAACAATGGCAGCAGAAAAAAACTGAATACGCTGCCGAACAGCAGCGATTGCAGGAACTGGAAGCGCGGTCGGTTGATGTGCTGCGCATCGGAGAAATGCAGCCCGAACGCGACCATAACCTGACAGGTGAAAACACTCAGGCCGGCGAATTCGCAGGACGCAAATGGCGGCATGCCTATAACGGCTGGTTCGAATTTACAATGAAAGTACTGCCTGATGTGCCGATGGAACTGGTCTGTACTTACTGGGGTTCGGATGCCGGCGCAAGAACGTTTGATATCCTTGTGGACGGGACAAAAATTGCCTCCCAATCGCTGAATAATCAGAAACCAAATGAATTCTTTGACGTAACCTATCCGGTACCTTCTGAACTGACCAGAGATAAAACAAGCGTCCGCATTCGCTTTCAAGCCCAACCGAATAATACGGCAGGCGGTCTTTACGGCGTAAGGATAATGAAGGTCAAATAATGCCTACAGGAGCCGATTACAGGGTTCGCCAGTAGGCCTTATACCGTTCGCTGACAGGTAGCTTCATCATTTCGCGGTAAAGGTCATCTTTGGAAACAGGCTTGACTAGATAAGCGTTGCAGCCGTAATGAAAGGCCTTCATTGTTTTGGACACCTGACTGGCCGTGGTGGTCATAATCACTTTAGCCTGATTGGCAGGTTCGATCTGGTTTTCCTTTTCAATTTGGCGAATGGCCTGCAGGGTATCTAATCCGTCCATTTTTGGCATCATAATGTCCAGACAGACAACTTCAAAGGGTGCCTTATCTATAATCGCCTGACGAATCTGTTCGACGGCTTTTGCGCCATTTTCCGCCTCTGTGCAGCTTCCGTAGCTGGAAAGATAATGTATCAAAACGCCTCGGGCTACAGCATCATCGTCTACAACAAGTATTTTAATGGATTTATTCATCAAAAATACCTTTTGTTCATTATACTATAACCAAATGCATGGCAGTATTATGATACTTTATATTTTAAAAACAAGTATCTGCAAGCAGATTTTTACTCGAGGAAAATAATTTATACTGAAATCATTGCCGTTGTGCATTGCATTTCATCTGCCAAGCAAAACAAGGCTTGGTGTCCAATAATACCCTGCCGGTTTTAGTCCGGTACATTGGGGCGGTTTTGCCCCCCGTCCTGCGGTTTGCGGGACTTAGCCGGCTTTGGGAGGCCGTTAGCAAAGACCTTTTCCCAGTCAAGCCGGCCGGTCATCTGCATCACTGCAAACAGCGTACAGATACACAGTACCGTGATTGCCAGTCCGGTATAGCCCTCAAAGAAAAATGTGTAAGAAAAGACAACCAGATACACAAGCTGGAAAAGGGCAACTTCCAGAAAGGCAAATCGCGGTCCGGCCACCAGCCGCATATAGGAAACTACCAGCACAATCGAAACAGCCGAACAGATCCAGAAAGCAATGTGAATAGAAATGAAATCGACCAGATAGGCCAGCAGCAGATGAAAACTGAAAAAAGCTGCGCCGAGGAAAAAGTAATTCATAGGATGGATTTTAATTTCTCGCAGGGTTGTGCAGATAAACAGCAGAAAGAAAAACAGAAACAGCGAAACAGGGGCGGCAGCCGTCAGCCGGCTGACCCACGGTCCCGGATTGAGTTTTTTGGGCATTGTCATCCCTATGCAGGCGCCTGTCAGCATATTGTTGTAGGCCCATACCAGTTTCCACCCTTTTGCAGTCTTGGCCTTGACTGTCGGCGAAACACTCCTCTGCGGAAAATCAATCCGGTCAAAATCTGTCGTCATCACAAACACAAAATTCCGCACCTGCTTGACACCGCCCCCGAAATCATAAATCCACTCATCCATACCCTGCGATGTATAGGCAATTTCTATTTCCTTCGTTTGGCCGGGGTCCATCTGAAAAGCATGGACAAAGCGGCCCTCTTGAATGCTGAATTGGTAATATCCTGTCCATCCGCAGCAAAACGGAAATTGTCATAAATCGCCTGTTCAGACGGAAAAGCAAAATCCACATAAATCTCACGCTGCTGACTGCCGGGATTGGCAATTCGGTATTGGCCGGCGAATTGCACCTGATACACTGAATACCACAGCAGTCCTTTGCGTCTGTAGTCCAGTTTCAAATCAACCGCTATTTGACTGCTGTCCAAAGCAAGATGTTCTACAGTCTCGTTCTGCTCATTGGATTCGCTCAGGCTTGAAGAGGATGGGATTTTATAATATACCTGCGGCTGCGTTTGAGTATGAGCCGTTCCCCACAACTGGCCGACAGCTTCGTGCAGGCGAGTATCCAGACTTTCCGTACGAACCAGCATTGTAACTGACAGTATCATCCACGCTGCCGCCGTACAAGCATAAATAAAAGCTATAGCTGCTATTCGTCTGGCCATAGAATGCCTCCTGCAGAACGGTTCAATACTATTTTATCGACAGAATATGCTTTTGTCTAAAAATTACATACTGAAATGCAGTACGATACTTTTTTCATCTAACAAGTGCAAAAACAATCCAATTGCAATCGGGAATTGGGCGAGTTAGAATTGAGCTGCTTAAAAGGAGTTTTAGGAGAAAAAAATGCTCAAAGATATTCTGCTGGCATTGATTCCAATGTTTGTAGCGGTGGATCCCATCGGAGTGCTGCCGATATTCGTCTCGCTGACTGAAGGTCTGAGCCGGCTGGAAAAACGGCGAATTATCATCCAGTCGATGCTGACCGCCGCGGCGGTTGCTGTAGGATTCATCTGTGTCGGAAAAGGCGTTTTTCATCTGCTGGGCATCACTATCGGCGATTTTATGGCAGCCGGCGGGGCAATTTTGTTCTGTCTGGCGATTACGGATATTCTGAATCCTGTAAAGGCACGCCGCAATCCCGGTGAACCACTGGGGGCCGTGCCGCTGGGCACCCCTTTGATTGCCGGTCCGGCTGTTCTGACGACCTCTTTGCTGATTATCTCCGAATACGGCATTGCCGCTACGCTGATTTCTGTGATTGCCAATATCCTGCTGGCCGGAATTGTTTTTGCTGCTTCAGATATCTTGCTGAAGGCCCTCGGCGAAGCAGGCACCAAGGCCGTTTCCAAAGTCTTCAGTCTGCTGCTGGCCGCTATCGCTGTGATGCTCATTCGAAAGGGATTTCAGCAGTTTTTGTAAACAAAATCAAGATATATTGAAAAAATACAACAGGGATTATTGCATGTTGAAAGATAAATTGAAAAAAATTCCCCCAATTGGAATCCTGTCCAGCTTTTTGTATTGGCACAGGCATTATCGTAAACTTTTTGTGAATTACCCGCCCGGGCATTACTATTCACCTTTGCCGGATATTTCGTGGGTTAACGCCCATCAAAAGATTCTTTACCCGAGGGATGTAAAACAGGCGGCAGGAATCGAACTTAGAACGATTGAACAGCAGAAATTGTTAAAAGATTTATTTGTCTACTTTGCCGAGTTTGATTTTCCCGATGATCCGTCAGATAAAGTCCGGTATTATTGCCATAATCCAATGTACGGCAAAGGCGGCGCACTTATTCTTTTTGGCATCATCCGCCGCTTCGGACCAAAACGGATTATCGAAATCGGCTCCGGGCATACATCAGCTCTTATGCTGGACATCAATGACCGTTTTATGAACCGGCAGATAAAACTTACATTTATCGAACCCTGCCCCGACCGCCTGTACGGCCTGCTCAAAGATGAGGATAAGGCACATTGTACTGTTTATGAGACACAGGCACAGAATATCCCATCATCTTGTTTTGAACAATTGCAGGAAAACGATATTCTGTTCATCGACTCTTCGCATGTAGCTAAGATCGGCAGTGATGTGAATCATATTTTCTTTAATATTCTGCCGGTTCTTAACGATGGCGTCATCGTTCACTTCCATGATATTTATTGGCCATTCGAATATCCAATCGAGTGGATTAATGAGGCACGCGCTTGGAACGAGGCATATTTACTGAGGGCTTTTCTTCAATATAATAATCGGTTTGACATTATTCTTTTTAACAATTATCTGGCCAGATGTTTCCCGGAGTTTTATCAGGAATGCACCGGTTCTGTTGGCGGGGGAAGTTCCATCTGGATTCAAAAAAAGACTTCGCGATAATTTTCAAATAAAAAATGAAACTAAATCTGCTTTTATTTGTTTTAAAAATACTCTATATTATGGAATCGATAACGGAGAAAGAAGCCACAGTGCGGTTTGCAGATTTGTGATACAGGTTTCAAGCACGCCGACCACCTGCTCCTGCTTTTTGATAGATTGGTGGATATGTTTGACGGCATCCCAGCGGCTTTTGCTTGCAAGTTCTGCAGGCAGGTCCGAAGCGGGAAGGATGCTTAGAATTTGTAAAGCTTTCCGTTCGTCTGTACCGGCTTGGGTCAATAGATCAATAGCCCTTTCTTTTTTTCATCACTGCCCGGCCAAGAACGACAAGGGCATCGGTATATGAATCATCAACCCAGTGCGATACAAAAATACCTGTTGCATTCAAGTCCCCAGCTTCACCCTGCCTCTGAAAATAAAAAAGTGTCTGACCATTCCAAGCCGGACACACATCAGCGCCTATCCCTGTCTTATTTATTTCCTCCAAGGGCTCAAAATTACCGAAAGGCGCATCCAGTGAACCACGATGCCCAAGCCAAGCTTCAATAATCCCTTCACTGTTCAATTTTTTTAAAATAAACAGAAAGCCCGTCAGGGGACATGCGAGGAACGTATGCTTTAATATCCTCCAGTTCGATTGCTTCCCTGAAATTCGAAAAACTATGCAGAATAGACGGACGCATGCCAACGAAAATTCTTTTAAGACCCCCCTCAGCAAAGGGAACACTTTCCCACATAATCACTTTTTCATCAGCAGTTAATGAGCAGCTGGTTTGAAAATTAAAGATTTCCAATTCAGTGAACCGCCTAACCAATTGCCAGGGAGCGTTCATACTGGTTCGAGTGGCCAGCCAGATGGGGCGCTTGCCCCACCCCAGAGCAACTGGATCAGAGGCGGCATAATAGAGGCGGAGGTTATCCGGCGAAAGCCACGTCCCATAGATTTGTGCGCCTCCATATTTTAACTCTGAAAGTTGACGCATATGTTCGAATACTCCTGTTTCGGGATTACGGCGGGCTTCCCAGAGGGCATCGATCTTTGTCGGTGTACTGCGGACAAAATAAAGCAGCATCCCATCACTAGAAACCATCGGCCGATTGGCCGCATATCCATTTTGAAAATCATTGAGTTCCTGAAGAAAGACCGGATTTTGCCAGCTTGCGTAAGAGACGAATGCAAAAATACTTGCAGCAGCAGATAGAAACATACCCTTCATAATATACCTCCTGTTCTTGATAAGTCCTGTTTTATAAGAGTCCTCTGTTAGTAAAAATTATAGCATAAAATCGAACCAAAATGCCTTAATATTTTTTTAAAAAAGCTTTTTTTCTTTCCGGTGCATCGATGCAGGGGTTTTAGTTTTTACAGTAATTTTACCTTTTCCTGTCAACCTTTGGGGTAGTATGATTGTCTATATCCTCAGCAGGATTCCTATATGGACGACAGCGACAGAAATCTGTTAGACGCCTTTCGGAGCGGCCAGACGGGGGCGTTTGAAACAATCGTTCGCCGGCATGGACCGGCGGTGCTGGGGTATTTGACAAAAATGACACACAATCGCGAGCAAGCTGAGGACCTTTTTCAGGAGACCTTCCAAAAAGCGCACAAATATGCGGCTGCATTTCACGGGGATAATTTGCGGCCGTGGCTGGTAACCATTGCTGCCCGTACAGCCATCACCCGCAGACAGCAGGAAAAGAAGCATACCGCCGTTTCTCTCAGCCAGCCGATATGTGCAGACGGTATTCATTGCGGTACGCTTGAAACAACCTTGCCGGCCGGAGCTCCACAACCCGCTGACCAGCTTATACTCGATGAGCAGCGCCGACAGGTACGCGATGCTCTCGGCAAGCTGCCAGAACAGCAGCGGACAGCCCTTATCCTGAATTATTACCACCAGTTCACTCATCAGCAGATCGCCGAGGTCTTGAACTGTTCGGTCGGAACAGTTAAGACACATTTGTTTCGTGCCCTCAAAAAAATGGCTGCCCTGCTGCCTGACCCAGCCGGAGAGAATCAATGAATCACTTCAATCAAGACATTCTTATTCAATATGCCTTTGGGCTTCTTGAAGCAAACGCCGGCTTAGCAGTTCGTCAGCATTTAGACAAATGCCCCGAATGCCGACAGCATTTGTCAGAATTAAAAAGAAAATTCTCTGTAATGTCTGTTCTTGAAGGTGATGTTGAACTGCCCGATGATCTTGTTTCTAAAACACTTATGTCTAAAATGGCTGGAGAAAAAATAGGTGCCTTTTACCGTAAGGTATGGATTGGCTGGGCGGCCGCAGCTGCTTTAGTGGTTACAGCATTATGGATATTTCTGCCTGACAGCCAAAACAAAATCGGTGCAGCCGACCGTTTCGGTCCAAAAAAAAGGGAACAATTTAAAGACAGCAGAGATTACCTCTCTTACACAAAATTCATCCAAGATGGTGCACAGCCAGTGCAAAACAGTGTTAAAATTGTATCATCTGATTCTATACCAGACAGTCCGCCATTTGCCCCCGCCAGCGCCATAGAACTGGTTGTTTTACCTGCCCCTGACACAATGCAGGTTACAATATATAACACCGCCGATTTGACGCTGGTTCGGGATATCCGGCGTCTGACATTGAAGCCCGGCTGGAACTGGCTTCAGTTTATGTGGGCTGAAACCTTGATTGATCCGACAAGTTTATCGCTTCAGCCGCTGGAGTATGCCGACAAAATCGATACTCAGCAGCTTGTTTACCCGGCCCGTTTGAAAGACATTGGACGCTGGCTCATTCGTTCGGAAGTTGAGGGTGCGGTGTCGTTTGAGATTACCTATTTTGTCAGCGGGTTGTCTTGGCGGGCATTCTATGAAGGAACGCTAAACGAAGATGAGACAACATTGGACTTGAAAGGATTTGTAAATGTCGCTAACAGCTCCGGCCAAGATTTCCAGAATGCCCAGACGCGGCTGGTCGTCGGCCAGACACGACTGACTGAAACCATCAATTATCTGGCCGGTCGGTATTACCCGTATGGACCAGATGTTCCTCAGCAGGATGAAAAATATATTTATAAAGATGCTCTCAAAAAAGTCCCTTTGCTGGCTGATTTCGCTCAGACAGGCATGCTTTTTTCTGATACGAGCGGAAGATTCGGCGGCGGAGCATTCAAATACGAAATCAAGGATATCCAAAAGGAGGCTCTTAGCGAATATTATCTCTATACTATTGAAGGCACTGAAGACTTGCCGAATGCATGGGCCAAGCGATTGGAATCACTGGATGCCAGCGGCATACCGGTCAAAAGCCTGTACAAATATGACGAAGACCGGTACGGGACAGATACCATCCGATTTATCTCGTTCAAAAATGATGCAGCCCACAAACTGGGCAATACTCCCCTGCCGGAAGGCAATGTTCGACTATACCGCCGACTTAATGAAAAAAAGAATTTATCATATATCGGGTCTGCTGAGGTAAAGTATATCCCTGTCAATGAAGATGCGGAACTGAACCTCGGTGCGGCGCTGCTGGTCAAGGTAGAGCCGATACAAATAGACAGCCGGACAGACAACTATACATTCAACAACAATGGAGATATCGACGGCTGGGATGAAATCGAATCGTGGCAATTGAAACTGACCAATACCCGCCAGATTCCTGCAGAGATTGAGATAACTCGAAACTTCGGAACCGACTATTGGGAATTGAAAATAGACGATTACTGGGAATCGGGCATAAACGCCAATGGTAATTCCACACCGCATGCTGCTTATACAAAGCACGACAAAAGCCATGCCCGATTTACACTGGTGCTTGCCCCGCGCTCGGAAAAAACATTTGGCTATACCGTCACCAAATATCAGCAGCGGCGAAGCGAATATTATGTTGAAAAAATGACTGCACAAAGCAAGGAGCAGGAAAAATGAAACCGAAAGCACTGTTCATGCCGGCCGCAGTGCTGCTGATGGCCGCAGGCATTTGTTGGGCTGAATTCCAACCATACAGCAAAGCCATTGTTGAGGGCAATACCGCCTTTGCTTTGGAACTTTACGCACAGTTGAAAAATCAGGATGGCAATCTGTTTTTCTCTCCTTTCAGCATTTCGACAGCGCTGGCACTTGTCTATGCAGGCGCAAAAGAGCAAACTGCTCGGCAAATGGCCCAGACGCTGCATTTTCCCTTCGATACAGAACCCAATGCTCTGGAGCTGTCCGAGCCCTTTCATCCGGCATTCGGCCGGCTGATAACCCAGATGAACCGGCAGGGACAGAAAGGCGACTATCTGCTTTCCATCGCCAACGCACTGTGGGGGCAGAAGGATTATCCATTTTTGGATTCTTTCATCATGCTCAATAAGAATTTTTACCATGCCGGACTGGAAACTGTGAATTTTATCAGCGAAACAGAAGCCGTGCGGCTGAAAATCAATCAATGGATTCAGGACAAAACTCAGGACAAAATCAAAAACCTGATTCCCGCCGGCGCCCTGAGTGCGGCAACGCGGCTGGTGCTGACCAACGCCATTTATTTTAAAGGGAGCTGGGCTGAAGAGTTTGATCCAAAACTGACCCAAAATGAGCCTTTTTATATTTCGCATGACAGGACGGTTCCGGCGCCGCTGATGCACCGCCGCGGCAAATACAGATATGGAGAACACGTCAGCTTCCGAACTGCCCGCGGCATTAAGGTAGAGACGCTCGAACTGCCGTACAAAGGCGGCGACTTGAGCATGGTCGTGCTGCTGCCGGAAAAAGGATATGCAGGACGCTTTGAAGAGGATCTTACAGCAAAACTACTGACCCAATGGATGAACAGCATGCAAATGAAGGTGGTTGACGTTTACCTGCCGCGATTGAAGATAGAGTCGCAGTTTTCGCTGTCTCAAACGCTGGCAGCAATGGGCATGCCGGACGCCTTTGGCAGCACAGCAGACTTTTCAGGGATAACCGGCACAAAAGACCTTTTTATATCCGATGTCCTTCATAAAGCATTCGTAGAAGTAAATGAAGAAGGCACCGAGGCAGCCGCCGCCACAGCCGTGATTGCCCCCACAGCCGCTGTACCTGAACCGCCGCTGGTATTCCGAGCCGATCGGCCGTTTGTATTTGTCATAAAAGATAATAAAACCGGCAGTATTTTATTCATCGGCCGGATTATGAATCCTGTCCAAGAACAATAACGCTATTTTGTGAAAGGAGCAGTACTATGAAAGCAAAAACCATTTTAACCAGCATCGCCGTTCTGGCTGTTGCAGCTGCCGCACACGGGCGGACCAAACTGGTCGCCCTGCCGCAGCGGGATGCAACCGTTATTCGGCTGGATAATCCGGCTGCCACACTGATTGAGGAAGAGCGCGTTCTGACGCTTCAGAAGGGACTAAACAAAGTGGACTTCTCGTGGAATGCTGTCAGCATCGATCCGGATTCGATTCGGCTGACCATTCTGGACCATCCGGAACAGGTTAAGCTGCTCAATGTCAGCTATCCGCCCAACGAGGCGGCTCTGGTTTGGGAGATTGCCGCCGAGGGCGATTATGCTGAAACGGTCCGCATCAGCTATCTGCTGGCCAATATCGATCGCTTGGTAACCTACAAAGCCGTCGCCGACAAAGATGAAACCAAGCTTGATCTCAAGAGCTATCTGATTCTGCGGAACTTTTCCGGCGAGGATTTTGACAAGGCCGCCGTATTGCTGGACTACGGCGACAGTTTCGAGCAGTCCATTGCCCATGAGGAAACCAAGCAGCTTTTGTTTCTCAAAGCCCCCGAAGTACCCATCACCAAGATTTGGGTCTGGGACGCAGCCAAGCTGCCCTGGGATCCGGAACAGGTTGAAAACCGCAACATCGGCATCCCTGTCAGTTATCGCATCGTCAATGACAAAAAAAGCGGGCTGGGCGACTTTTCGCTCTGGGGCGGTAAGATGCGGCTATTTCAGGATGATGGACACGAAAGCACCATCTTTCTGGGCGAGGACTTCACTTCTATCGTGCCGGTCGGCCAGAAAACAGAAGTCTATATCGGCGACAGCCGCGATATCGTAGTCACCCAGCGGCAGATGAAAAACGACCGCATCAACCTCCGCAAAAACAATGCCGGAGCCATTGTGCTTTATGACACCGACGAAGTTATCACCGCCAAAATTGAGAATTTCAAAGACAAGCCGGCCGTGCTGACGATGATACAGCACATTCCGGGGCAGTGGGAAATGAAGAACTGCAATATGGAATACACCCGCAAAGATGCCTCGACGCTGGAGTTTGAAATCCAGCTGCCTGCTCGTACCCAAGACGGTCCGGCAGTCAAGGAATTGGAGATGCGCTACAGCCGAATCAATGTCCGTCCGTAAAAATAATATGATGCACTTCGAGCTGCAAAAAACATTGGGCAAATAGAGAGAAGCATATTTGCTCTGATATCGACAAGGAGATTGATTATGAAAATGACAAACCTGATACTGATCGCTGCACTGCTGGCGGGCAATGTCTCTGCCAAGGTTGACCTCGTAACCCTGCCGGCTAAAGAAATGACGCAGCTGACAATTTACAATTCTGCCGATCTGACACTGGTGCGGGATGCCCGCTCGCTGACGCTCAAAGAAGGTGATAATAAACTTCAGTTCTCGTGGGCCAATACATTGATTGATCCGACCAGCCTGCTGATGCAGCCTCAGGCTTACGCCGATAAAATCGACATTGCAGACCTGACATATCCCCCGCGGGTGCAGAATCTCGGATTATGGAACATCAAAAGCGAAATCGACGGCCGGGTACCAGTCGAAATCACTTATCTGACCAGCGGCTTGTCGTGGCGAGCGTTCTATCTGGGAACATTGTCCAACAATGAAAAAACCATGCATTTGGAGGGCTATGTGGTGGTTTCCAATAATTCGGGCGAAGATTATGAAAACGCCCAAACTCGTCTCATTGTGGGGCAGGTTCATATCCTCGACCAGATAGCGGAATTGGCACGCCGGCAATATCCTTACGGCCGTCCGGGAGAAGTCTTCCCTGCAAAGCCTGCTTCGGCAATAGAAGAACCGCGGGCTTTGGCGGGGAGGGCACGCAGAGAATTGCTCGCATTAGATGCTGCCGCACTGCAGACCAAAGAAATCCGCAAGGAGGGTCTCAGCGAATATTTCCTGTATACTATCGAAGGCACAGAAACCATTCCTGACCAGTGGTCCAAGCGCCTGCCCAGTTTTCAGGCCGACCAAATTCCTGTTGTCAACCTGTACAAATTCGAGGAAGACCGCTGGGGACCGCAGGTTGTCCGCTATTTAAGCTTCAAAAACGACCAAGAGCACAAGTTGGGTCAAACCCCTATCCCCGGCGGCAGTCTGAAAGTCTTCCGCAGTGTGGACGACCAGCAACATTTGTCCTATGAAGGCCAATCCAGCTTCAAATATATTCCTGTCGGTGAAGATGTTGAACTGAATCTGGGTCCTGTTTCAAATGTTATTGTCAATCCGATACTGATGGACGAAAAAACGGATAATTATCGATTTGACAAAGACGGCAACGTGAACGGCTGGGACGAAATCCGCACATTCAAGCTCGAACTGAAAAATACACGCCCTCTGCCGGTTAAACTTGAGCTGAAGCGCAATTTCCCTACATCTTACTGGACCATTAAAAATCTCGGCGATGCTGACACCTATTATGAAAAAGTCGATCTGGATACAATAAAATACACTCTCACCTTAGACCAGCAAACGGAAAAAACGATTGAGTATGTGGTTACCTATTATCAAGGCGTCCGAAGCGAAGATTGGACACGCATGCAGCGGCAGTAAAGGAAATTGACCGCTGCTAAGGCAAGGCAGCCAACAAGGTTCGTCTTTATTGGGGTCGCAGCGATGCTCGGAGCAATAATCGGTGATATCGTCGGTTCTGTGTACGAATGGAAACAGATTAAGACTGCCGATTTTCCTTTGTTCCAAGAGGCCTGCACCTTCACAGATGATACAGTAATGACTGCAGCGGCTGCGAAGGCGATTTTGTACGGCTTGGATTACGCCGCTGTCTATCGGGATTTCGGCAGGCGCTACCCGCAGCGCGGCTACGGCAGCAATTTCCGGCTCTGGCTGATGTCGGACAATGCAGGACCGTATAACAGCTGGGGCAACGGCTCCGCAATGCGGGTCAGTCCGGTCGGCTTTGCGTTTGACACGGTTGAGGCCGTCTTAAAAGAAGCCCGGCGCAGCGCCGAGCCAACCCATAATCATCCCGAAGGCATCAAGGGAGCTCAGGCAACGGCTTTGGCGATTTATCTGGCTCGCTGCGGCTGTGATAAGGACTCTATCCGACAGGAAATCCGCCGCCGCTTTGGATATGACCTGAATCGCACAATCGAACAAATTCGGCCGACATACCAATTTAATGTGTCCTGTCAAAAAACCGTGCCGGAAGCCCTTACGGCATTTTTTGATTCGACGGATTTTGAACATACTATCCACCTGGCTGTTTCTCTCGGCGGCGACAGCGACACGCTGGCCTGTATTGCCGGCGGCATTGCACAGGCGTTTTATCAGAAAATTCCCCAATGGATAATCGACCAAGCCCTGCTGCGGCTTCCGCAGGAATTTGTTGACATAATCGGCGCTTTCGAGGATAAATACGGGAAAATTCGATAACAAAAGGCCCTGTATGCTTTCGCTGTTTGTAAATACCTATATTAAGATGTTTTTTCTGCTGGCGCCGTTTTTTACGATGTCACTATTTTTAAAAATGGCCGAGGAAATGGATGCATCAAGCCGCCGGCGGGCTGCAATGCGGGCCTCTGCAACTGTTCTGATTGCAGTAACGGTCTTTTTCTTTTTCGGAAAACCCCTGTTCGGCCTACTGGGAATTACGCTGGCGGCCTTTCAGATAGGCACAGGAACAACTCTGTTTTTGACTTCGGTAATGCTGGTACTGGGCATCAGCAAGCCCCCGCAGCATACGGAAGGCGAAGATTTTGCGGTTGTTCCGCTGGGGCTGCCGATTATCGTAGGTCCCGGTACTATCGGCACACTGATGGTCTGGGGAACCCAAATTACAAATCCCCATGAGCGGCTTGTTATGTTTGCCGGCATCTTAGCCGCTGCTGTGACTATGTCCCTTTTTCTGCTTATGGCTGACCAGCTCCGCAATATCTTCGGACAAAAAGTGATTGCCGTGATGACCAAGCTGACTGCTCTTGTCCTGACGGCGCTGGCCGCTCAAATCGTCTTTACCGGCATCAAAAACTTTTAATGTTCAACGAACATCAAGAGTAATCTTTGTCGGTTCGAGGGACTCGGCAGATGCTTCGATTGTTATTGTACCGGGTGATTGACCTGCCTGAATGATTGCCAGCCCCCTGCCCTCGAATACCGGATACGCTTTTCCCTGATGCGATTCGTGTGCGGCCGGATTGCCATTACCCAGACCGATGATTTTGCCGGGGCCGGTTATTTTGAATGTGATTTGATTGGCCGCATCGTAGATACGGACGCCGTTTTTGTCTGTCACAAGAAATTCCAGATGACAAATATCCCGTCCATCGGCTTTCAGTTCGGCTGCATCCGCAATCAATTGGATTTTCTGGGGCTTATCGGCAGTTTGGAGCACATATTGGCAAACTGCTTTTCCATCCCTTCTGGCAACAGCCTTCAGCTGCCCTTTTTCATACGGCACTTCCCATTCAAGCGTCCTTCGCACCGCATCAGCAAAGTTTTTGACGCCCAGAGAGGTATCGTTGAGGTAAAGTTCGACTTGGTCACAGTTGGTATAACAGGCCACCCGCACAGTCTGCCCTTCCGGCCAATTCCAGTGTGACTGAAACATCCGCCCGCCCCGTCGGTCAAATTGTCCCGTCTGGCGTCTGGCTGGGCTGCAGACCAGATATACCATCGGCTCGGCGGACCATAAGCTCTGACGAAACCACCCCAGCGGTTTTTTGAAGCCGCACAGATCAAATAACCCCCCGGTCCAGCTTCTTACAGGCCAACCGGGTGATTCACCCAGATAATCAATTCCAATCCATAAGAACTGCCCGGCAATAAAATCATTGTCCTCTACAGCCTGCCAGGCAGTCAGCGAGGTGCTGTTTTCACTGCCGTAAAGAATCCGCTGGGGATATTCAGCATGATGGGATTGATAGTACTGTTCTTGATAATTGTAGCCGACAACATCAAGAATATCCGCAAAACCAGCCGCATTTGACATCGGTGCACTTGCAATAGCCGCCGTGACAGGCCGGGCAGTATCCAATTGCTTGACCGCATCAACCAGCGGCTTGCCCCATCGCACCAAATCCCGTGCCGGCGGATTATTCGGCCGGTAATTATCACCCAACACAGGATGTGAAAATGGATCATTCGGATAGTCTATTTCATTGCCGATACTCCACATAATTATGCTCGGATGATTGCGGTCGCGGCGAACCATATCCTGAATATCGCGAATAGACCATTTTTCAAAAACCTGACCGTAACCGTCCCGGGAAGGAACACCTACATTGCGGCCTTTGACCCACTTGTTTTTGGTCGGGGTAAACTCATCAAACGCTTCATCCATCACCAGAAAGCCCATGCGGTCGCACAAGTCCAGAAACTCCGGTGCCGGCGGATTATGGCTGCAGCGGATAGCGTTGCAGCCGATTTCTTTGAGCGCCTTCAGTCGGCGAACCCACATCTTTTCAGGAACAGCAGCTCCTACCGGCCCTGCATCATGATGCAGACAAACGCCTTTGAGTTTCAGATTTCTGCCATTGAGAAAAAAACCCTCATTGGGATCAAACCGAAACCAGCGAACACCAAAAGGCGTTTCTAAGGTATCAGCCGGCTTGCCGTCTATGGAGAGTGCAGCTTTTAAGGTATAAAGGTTCGGATTGTCCACATCCCACAGGGCAGGATTGCTCACCGCTGCTGTTTGTTCAAAAATAGATGTTTTGCCGGCCTCAATCGTCCTGCTGCTGACAACACTTGCTGCCAGTTTGCCATCGGGTGCAATAATTTCAGAAAGCAGGGTAATAGTCTGCCTTTGCCCGCCTCTATTCTCGACAGTTGTTTCAATTTGAATCTCGGCCTTTTGGGGATCTGCCTTTGGCACCGAAACAAATGTTCCCCAGTGCGCAATACGCACTGGATCGGTGATGCATAGTCGAACATACCGGTAAATCCCCGAACCCGTGTACCAGCGGGAATCTGCAAATTGACTGTGATCAACGCGCACGGCCAACACATTCTTCTGCTCCTGACCAAAAAGGACATAGGGCGTCAGGTCATATTGAAATCCGATATAGCCGAAGGGACGCTGGCCCAAGAAATGCCCGTTAATCCACACTTCTGCATTGTTATAAACACCGTCAAATTCAATAGATATGAACTTGCCGTGCAGGGTTTTATCCAATTCGAATGTCTTGCGGTACCACCCTGTTCCTGCCGGCAGGTAGGCGGTAGCGCTGGCCCAATTGGCATCATACGGCCCTTCTATGCTCCAATCATGAGGAATCTGCACATCCCGCCAGCCGCTGTCATCGTATGCCGGTCCCTGTGCCCCTGCCGGATCACCTTTGATGAACTTCCACCCAAAATCCAGCCGGCGTACAATCCGTTCAGCCGAGGCCATTGATATAAATACTCCAGCTAAAAGGATAACCTCTAAATGCACCTGCCTTTTTAGCATTTTGTGCCTCCAAAATTTCTTTTTTTTCCAGCCGCCCCGAACACTATCCGCAGTCATTTTCTTATAAAACGCGATTCAGCAAAACTATATCGCATCCCAGAGAAAAAAGCATTGAAAAAGAAGGGACAATTTCCCGCCTGATAAAGAAAATGACGCTTTGGTTTGCTTGGCAGCAGGATTATAATAGGCGGCCGTGATGGAACTTTTTGAGCAAACAGGGGAACACAGATGAATTCGAATGCATTTGACTGGTTTGAGATAGCCAAACGGCTGAAAGCCATTTCACAGGCCGGAAAACACTTTGCCCAAAACGAGTATGAACTCAATCGCCATCAGGAACTCGAGCAGATTTGTGCCGAGATTTTTGCTCACTACACTGAACTGAATGCCGAACAGGCGCGGGGCATTCTGCAGCAGGATGCCGGCTATCCAACTCCCAAAGTGGATTGCAGAGGCGTTGTATTCAAGGATGATAAAATCTTGATGGTACGCGAGGCTGCCGACGGAGGATGGACTCTGCCCGGCGGCTGGTGCGACTGCGGAATGACAGCCGCCCAGAATGTGGCTCGCGAGGTCTGGGAAGAATCCGGCTATGAAGTGAAGCCTGTCCGCCTGCTTGCTGTTTTTGACCGCGACCGGCAGGGACATACCCCGCCTTATCCATTTAATATTTATAAACTCTTTTTCCTGTGCGAACTGACCGGCGGGCAACCGACTGTCAGTCATGAAACAAGTGAGATTGGCTGGTTTGCAGAAGAAGATTTGCCGGCCAATTTATCCCGCGGACGGACCCTGCATCACGAACTTAAACTCTTTTTTGCCCAGTTTCGCAATCCTGCGATTCCCGCTGCCTTTGATTAAGCCGAAAAAATCGCCTCTTAAACGCTTTTGAGCGGCAGGGTCAGAGTAAATGTAGTTCCGGCCTCCGGGCTGCTTTCAAAGGTGACCTGCCCATGCAGATAGGTTTCGCCCAGCAGCTTCATACTGTAGGTGCCTATGCCGCGGCCGGTTCCTGTCTTGGTGCTGAACGAGCGGTTGAAAATCTGCATCTGAACATCCGGCGGCATGACTGCGGGATTATGCACACTGACGGCAGCACCGGCCTCGGCCTGCCGGCAGGACACGGTTATTGTCTGTCCGGCTTCCGATGCCTCCAGCGCATTTTTAATCATATTCCCGACCACTCGTCTCAGCAGACTGGGATCTGTTTCTATGCTTATATCCGCAACATTCTCCGCAACAATCAGGCGGCCTGCTGAAACCGGATGGCTCCTGTACAGCTGGACCAGCCGGTCAAGAAAGGATTTGAGGGCGACCGGTTCTCTTTTGGCTTCTAATTCACAGTTTTCGGCCAGCATCAAATCGCGCTGGGCTTGTACCTCTTCCAGCAATCCGTCGGCAAGCTGAATCACCTCTTTTAATTCTTCGTTCTCGCCCTGTTCTTCAGCCAGCAGCCGTGTAAAGCCGACAATAGCCCCCAGATGATTGATCATATCATGAAGGAAAATCCGCTCCATCACCTGCCGGCGCTTCAAATCGCCGATATCTTCTATGACCACACACACCAGAGAATACCCATCCATCATTAAGGGGCAGACTGTAACTTTCCAATCCAGCGCCAATCCCTGTTCCATAAGAATACGGCATTCTTCCTTATGGCGGCAGCTGTCGGCCTGCGTCTGCAGGACAGCTTGGACAGCACCGCAGAACCGGCAGGCTGCACTCGTTCCGCAGCCGTCCGGCCCTTCACCGGCATGGACACATTTAATCACTTCGCCCGGCCGTTTTCCTAACACTGCTTCTGCCGAGGACTTTGTTATTTTCAAAACCGTCTCATTGAAAGCCACAATCTGCCGATGGGAGTTGAGCACCAGCACCATCATCGGCAACGCGTCAAGCATCGACTTTACGTATGGGTTTGATTCTATCCGTGCATTCAGGTTGCGGACTTGATGGGGCTGCTCACGGCCGGCTGGAGCGAAAAAGGTATCCGGCATTTTAATCTGGGTATTTTTTGTATTCATTGTTTGCTCCCGGGACAGATACTTTTTTCTCATACATAGGCACTGTATCTATCGCTCCCTTCATCGGCCAAATCAAAGAGAGACTTTATCAGGATTTGCCGCCTGCTCTAACCTATCTTCCTTACTTATCGGATCGACCAAGGTTGGAATCCCCCCGCTTTGAAATTCCTGAAGATTCCTCCATCGTCTGATAAAATGCGGATTTTACTTTTTATCTGAACCGGCCGGAATACGCACGGTAAAAATAGAACCTTGGCCGGGCAGGGATTGGACTTCGATGCAGCCGCCGTGATGCCGTATGATTTTGCGGGCAATAGTCAATCCCAGACCAGCTCCGACATTCGGTTTGGTAGAATAAAACGGCTCAAAAATGACTCGCGTATCCTCTATCCCCGGCCCATTATCGATAATCTGCAGAATGGCTTGGCCTGCCGCGTCCAGTTCCGTGCGTATCGTAACCTGTCCTCTTTGTGGCGGCACAGCTTCTACCGCATTCAGCACCAGATTCATCACCACATCCTGCATCTGTTCGGGATCTGCCCAAACCAGTTCCAGATGTTCATCGTATTGTGTCAGAATGCTGACCTGCCGTTCATGGGCTTGCGGCCGAAGGATTTCAATCACAGACTCGATCAAACGATTGAACTGGCAGGGCTGCAGATGCGGTGTTTCATCACGGCTGAATTTAAGCATATCCAGCACCAGCTTCTGAACTTTTTCGAGATTGCGTTTAAGAATATTCCAGGCCTTTTTGGCCTGCTCAATATCCCGATACCCCAATGCATCATCCATCACATCCTGACCCGACCGCAGTGTCTGCAGAATATTTTTGATGCCGTGCGAAAGGTTCAGCGCCGCCTGTCCTGCTTCCATCATCCGCCGCCGCTGCCGCGCTGTCTGCTTGGATTGGAGCGAATCAAACGCCACAGCCACCATTGTTTCACCCGGATCATATTCCAGCTCAATCCGTTTTGCATTGGTCTCGTCCGATCGGCCGGCGCGCAGGCCGTCCGGCTCAGGATTGCTATACAGAAGGACGGTTGAACCGCAGCGAATCTGGTCTTCATGCTGCAGCAGCGCTGTCTCACGAATTCGGATTTCATTGATAAATGTGCCGTTGGAGGAGCCCAAATCGCGGACAGCCCACTGCCCGTCGCGATAGGAAAATTCGGCATGCCGGCGTGAGATAGCGGCATCAGGTATGCGGAAATCGACATTTTCGGCGCCCCGGCCGAGGGTCTTGGCCCAGCCGCCCTTTTCAAGTCCAAACACATGGCCTCTCAGTGGACCTGTCAGTATTTTTAATTCAGCCATACCGCTTCTTTATTTTCCAATACAAAACCGCGAAAAAATACGGTCGAGAATCTGCTCGCTTATATCCTCATGCTCCAGTCCGCTCAGAAGCTGACAGCTCTGACGCAACAGCATGGATCCAGTCTCAATAGAATCCCTGCGTATTTCATCGTCCGCCGCCGCAAGCAGCTTGAGCGTCTCCTGAAGTTTTTGCTCGTGGCGCTGGTTGATCGTCAAACGGTCCTGATGTTCCCGATCGCCGGCCCGCAGCCGCAGCAGCTCCATTCGTATGCGCTGCTTCAATGCGTCCAATCCGCTTTCTGCTGCCGCACTGGTCGGAAGAAATTCGCCTCCGAATACCTGCTGCAGCTGCTCACACCGCTGCGCGGCATCTTGGGGCCTGAGGATATCGCTCTTGGTCATTACATAGATGACAGCCGGCATCTGAATCTGCTTGCGCATCTGTACATCGGTTTCAATATCCTCCTTGCTGCCATCCACACAAAACAGCACCAACGCTGCCTTATTTAACGCTGTTAAAGAGGCCTGATGCGCCATCCGATCAACCAAAGCTGTCTGCTCGGAGATAGGCATCAGACCGGCACAATCAAAAAGAATGCAATCCAATCCGTCCAGCCGCAGAATGCCCGTCAGCACATCACGCGTGGTCGCTGCTGCATCCGAAACAATGCTTCGCTCCGTTTCCAGCAGTGCATTGAGCAGGCGGCTCTTGCCCGCATTCGGCAGGCCGGCCAGCCCCACAGCATCCATATCAATGATCCGCTCACACCGTATGCTGCCTTCCAGAAGATTAGATATGCGCTGCTGAAACCGGCTGATTTGCTCACAGGCTCTGTCCTTTGAGATAAACTCTATCTCTTCCTCTGCGAAATCCAGTTCGGCTTCCAACAGACCCAGCAGCTCAAGCATCTCATTTCGCAAATCCGATAGGGTCTCCGAAAAGCGGCCGCTCAGCAGACGCTCGGCTGCTTCCAGCTGAGCTGTGTTGGCTGCCGCTACAATTTCGGCCACGGCTTCGGCCTGCGTCAGATCGAGGCGACCATTCAGGTAAGCCCGCTGCGTAAACTCCCCGGGCATTGCAGGACGCGCTGAACAATAGATTTTTTTTAAGATCGCATCGGCAGCCGCACTGCAAACATCCAGATGCAGCTCCGCCAAATCCTGACCGGTATAGGAATGCGGCTGAAAAAATGCATAAAGCAGACCGCGGATATCCAATCCTTCCCCTATATGGACACGGCAATCCGCAATTCGGTTCTTTTGAAATGGTTTGTCCGGTGTAAGGATCTGCTCCACAATTGGCCAGGTTTGAGGTCCGCTGATGCGGATGATAATCCGCCCTGCCGTCCCGGCCGGCAGTGATGCACTGCTGACAGCTGCAATGGTATCATCCATACTCAACATAGCCGACAAATTAAAACTACTTTACGGCGGCTGTCCGATAACAGCCCAACGCAGTGCCTTACCATTTAAAGAAAGGTTTGGGCTTTCTTTTTTTGAGTTTGCCGCCGGTTTTGGCAGTTACAGGAACCTTGCCCCGCTCTTCGGCTTCCTGCTGCTCTTGCAGGTGTTTGCGGATAACCTTCTGCTCCACAACTCCCGCACCGATACTGGCCATAATATACAGATTGACCCCCGACGGACCGCTGTAAAGCATAATTGGAAACAGCAGCGGCATCATTATCATCATCATCTTCTGCTGCTGTGCCATCTGCGGATTGGTCTGGGCCGACTGCGGCGCCGGCATCATCTTCTGCTGAAGATACATTACCACGCCCATCAGAATCGGCAGCAGATTGAAATAATCCGGCACAACCGCTCCCAGAAGCGGAATCTGCTGCAGTCTGTCCGCAAAGGGAATAGCAAACAGATGATCCGGCAGCGACAAATCGGTTATCCAGAACGGCAGGAATCCGGCACCCCGCAGGTCCACACTGGTATTGACAGCTGACCACAGCGCTATCCAGATCGGCATCTGCAGAAACATCGGCAGCATTCCCGAGACCGGCGAAATACCCATCTCGCGGTACAATGTCATTACCTGCCGATTCATTTCGGCTTTATTATTGGCATACTTTTTCTGGATTTCCTGCATCTTCGGAGCCAGTTTCTGCATCTTCATCATCGAGACTTGACTGCTCTTGGTAATCGGATGCAGGGCCAGCCGAACAATAAAGACCAGAAACATAATGATCACGCCGTAGTTGCCCAACGGCCCCATCAGCGTGTAAAGCACATTCATCAGCCAGATGATACCAAAAGCCAGCGGTGCAATCATCCACGCCGGACAGCAGCAGCTTCCGAAATGAATCGTCTGGAAATAATCCAGCGCGCGGTACGTCGGATTTTTCCCAAAAATCTTTCTATCCTTAGGCCCCAGATAAACCTGCATTGAATACCAGCGGCAAGCGCCGTCCTGCCCAGCTGCCGCCAGCAAAACAGATTCACTGGTTAAACCGAATGAGCAGTTGTGCGCATCCTTATCCGCCCCGGAGGCCGGATAATACTGCACCCGGTCAAACCGCAGCCAGCTTTCTTCCTGCCCTTCCGGCGGCACCGGATGAACAATCGCTGCAAAATATTTGTTCGTCAGAGCCGCCCAGACAAAAGCGGATGAACTGCTGCCGGACAGCGTAAAATCGCCTGTGTCATTTTTCCGCACCTTTTTCTGAATTGTCGGCAGATCCAATGCGCGGGTTTCAATGCTCGTACGGGACCCGTGATAAGCCGCTATCACCCGGCGCATATCCTGCCGCTCCTCTTCTTTGCCGATTCCTGCCGGCCCCTGCATCTGCATCAAAGCTTTGAGCGGCTTGGATGAAAGATTTTCAATCGAAATCCGGCAGTCGAGATCGTAGCTGCCCGGCTGAACCCGGTAGGTTTTGGTTATACGCAGCAGCGGCTCCCCCGTCTGGGCATCATTTAAAACCGCTTCAAAGCAGGCTTGGTCAGCAGACGGTTCCTTCGCCAGCCGCCAATTCAGCTTATCCAGCGGAAATGCCTTCGTTCCGAAGTTCTCCGCCTCTGCCGGCGCAAGTTTCAGTTCTGTATTTGCCAGTGAGTATACCCGCCGTTCATGGGCCATCTCTGACAAAAGAATCAAAGGATTATCGGCCGGTTTAATGCAGTCGGCTTGGTCAGTTAACAATTCAGCAGATTCGGCTTTTTTGCGGGCTTTGAATTCACTTAAAACAGCATTCTTTACCGCCGCCCCCCGCGTTGTCAGAGTTATCTGGAATTTGTACTTGTCCGGGTTCTCTGTGCGCCTTATATCCTCATAAAGCGCCCCCAGCACCGCCGTCTGTTCCCTGCCGCTAACAGCCGATACCTGCGGATAAACCGTCGGCTCATTCTTGTTCTGCGCAAGAGACACATCATCAGAACTGGCCGACTCGCTGGCCTGTTCAACCATGCCTGTCAGCATCACAACGCGGCTCAACAAAACTTTCGCCTGCTGCGGGTGATGCTTCACCGCATCGACAACCAGCCATACACACAATCCAAAGAAGAATGCACAAGAAATAATGGCTATCTTTGCCTTCATTCAAATCAATCCTTTAATGACAAAACGCTTTTACCGCCGGCAGAATTATTCTTGAAGCTGTTTACTGGTGATTCTCTTATCGTCCATCGGCCAGACGGTCGCCTTCGAAGTTATCCAGCTCCGGTATAGCATAAATCTTTTCGGCAGCCGTCTTATAGTCGTATTCCAACCGAACAAAATTCACAATATTATCCTGCACATAGACATAACTGGCCCGATTGTCGCGGTCGCGCGGCTGACCGACCGAACCGACATTAATAATGGCCTTTTCATCCGGTATGATAGGATATGTACCGCCCAGTTCATCCGGCGAATAAAAATCCGGATCCTCCAGAAACACACCCGGCAAATGGGTATGACCCACAAAGCAGATATGCTTGACCCGCTCAAATAAGGCGCTCATTTTTCCGGTGGTTGTATAGACATCATCGGGAAACACATATTCATTAATCGGTCTGCGGGGCGAAGCATGAACAAAATCCAGCGTCGCATCAACATCGCCCAGACGTGTTTCCAGTGTCCACCGCATTTTTTGATTGCCCAGATACCGCCAGCGTCTGTCGCTTTTCTGCCGGTCTGTTTCATCTTCGAGAACTTTTCGGGTCCAGTATGAAGCAGCTTCTGCGCCCGAATTAAAATTCGTCGGTTCAAACATCGCCGCATAATCATGATTACCCATCACACAATTTTCTGTCTTGGCGATAACCAAATCCAAGCATTCCAAAGGATTAGCCGCATAGCCGACCACATCGCCCAGACAGTAAATCGTCTTGATGCCTCGCTTCTCAATATCCTCCAAAACCGTCGTCAGCGCTTCCAGATTCGAATGTATATCACTTATAATCGCAAACATAAAACCCGCCTGTAGTTGTTAACTCACTTCCCGGAGATACCTCCAGACCCGCATTTTATAACACAAAAAAAACCGGTTATCCACGAAAAACAGCCCCCAATCCTAAATGAAACATGATGCCGATAATCCTTTTTCTAAACAGGCGGCTTAACATCGGCAAAAATCCGGCTCAAGCTTTCCATTCCGGCAGGTGTTATGTTGTGTTTGTTCCGATACTTAACGATTGCTCCGGCCGCCATTGCTCCCGCCGAGGCCGGGCAAACAAGCTCTAAACCATCCTGCCCCAGCCAGCTGCCGCGAAGCAGTGTGAATGACATCATAAAAAAAGTTAACTGCGCTGCATCTCCTATTTCTAAACTATCAAATTCAAAAGGCAAAAGGCCTCTTACTGACTTTGCTGCTGCGGGACCATATAAGCCGAGCATTCCTGTCTTTTCCGTTAAATCCGATACAGAAATCGCTTCCCCCCCTTCGACGGTCAGCAACTCCATAACCATTTCATTTTGGCCGGGGGATGTTATCACAATGCAGTCTCCGTTTGTTCTGACAATTCGGCACAGCAGGTCCTTGCCATTTTTTGTTGTTTTAGCCCATATCCACCTATCTAATGCTAATGAACCGCTTCTGTATTTAAAAATGCTGCTTAAAACCTCCTTATTCGAACCGCCTTTTACGCTGATTCTGCCGAAACAGCTTAAATCGACTGCTGCACAATGATTTTTAATCGCGTTATTTTCTGCTTCGATGTCTCCAAAATCTGCCGGCATTAGCCAATCGTAGAATATATCAAATCTGGCTCCTAATTGCCTGTAAACAGCCTCAAAAGGGCTTTTTTTTACCATACATACCTCATTTCTTTTTATATCTTATATTATACATACTGGTCGGTATATATACTGCATAATTTAACATATTATTGTCTGTCTTAATCGCCATCTTCAAAGGTAAGCCCCATTTTCTCTGTTAATCTCTCAAACTCATCAATTGAATAATAATCAATTATGATTCTTCCTCTATGACCTCGCTTATTGGGTTTTATGTTAACTTTTGTCCCGAGCACTTCCTGTAATCTTCGCTCTAAATCGGCTATATGGGGCGATTTTTCCTTCTTTAATAGCTTCTCATCTTTCTTTTCTATATAAATCCTGACTAGCCGTTCCACTTCTCTTACACTCAGACGCCCTGCCATTGCTCGGTTGGCCAATTTTCGCTTCAGATCATCGGAAGGCAGCGAAAGAATAGCACGGGCATGCCCCATTGTAAGCTGTCCACCGCTTAGCATTTGCTTTATATCTGTCGGCAAGTCCAGCAATCTCAAATAGTTAGCTATCACTGTACGGTCTTCGCCTAAGCGCTGGGCAGCTTCCGTCTGTGTCAGGTTGAATGTATTTATAAAGCTTTGATAGGCCTTTGCTCTTTCTATCGGATTCAAATCAGAACGATGAATATTCTCAACAAGTGCTAATTCGAGCATCTCATCATCAGTAGCCGCCCTTTCAAGGACAGGAACTTCTTGAAGCCCTGCCATACAGGCAGCTCTGAAGCGGCGCTCTCCGGCGATGATTTCATAGCCTTCTGTATTTTTACGAACAATAATCGGTTGGATAATTCCATTTCGACGAATTGACTCGCAAAGCCCCTTTAATTGTTCTTCATCCCATGAAGTTCTCGGCTGGTAAGGGTTAGGGCGAATGCAATTCACTGGAAGCGTTCTTTTTGCCGACTCCAAGTCAATATCCGCCGCAAACTGATTTCCAGCCGGCCCATTTTCCTGAATCTTTGTTACCGGCCCGAGAAGAGCTTCTAATCCTCGTCCTAAATGCGGCTTTTTGATTTTCTTAGATTCTGTCATAATGGCCTCCGTTAAAAAAATATGATGCCTAACAATCGTCGGCCTAATAAATCAAAATCGTTTACAATTTGCCACAAGAAAATAAATTTTTTCTATGTTTCACGTGAAACTAATGATAATGAAGGGGAGGAAGAGCATTAAAAAAAGAGATGTTTCATGTGAAACATCTCTTTCGCATTTGTATATTTAATTAACATTTATCAGTTTTGGAATACCGTACATTTGGGCAATTTGCATATTAGCTTCATTTAATTTATCTTTTTGAATTATCACAGTCGGGGAGTCCAGCTCAAAACTGATTTCTATAAAATCTGAATTGTCTGTTTGAATAATATCGAGAATATCTTTTATTTCTTTGATTTTTTTCCCGTTTACAGAATCCACAACAAGCCGGCTAAGCTGCTGATAGCCCAAATTAATTTCCGACGGCAAAACATAACTCAACACAACAATATCCTTTCGCTCATCAGAGGGCTTAAAGGACAGATCCTTATAATAATGGTAAAGGTGGGGGGGCACTTTGCCTGCCCAATCGCTTCCCCACATTGTAAGATAATCACGCGAAAGTTTCTGCAGGACATAGCCTCCGAGTACAATATATTCTGGCTGTTCTGAATACAGATAGTATGGTATCAGCATTTCTTTTGATTTTATGTTCCTTGCCGTTACATGAATGATTATTTTCTGCCCGTCGCGAAAGATTTCAAAGGGTATAATAGAGCCGTCTGGTTTCTGTAAGATTAGATTTGAAAAAGAGATACGGTCGTATAAGGGATGTGCATAGCGGCCATAAGGATTCAGCGATTGTCCATCAATTGCCAAAATAACATCGCCGCTTTTCAGCTCTCGGCTGCCGGTTCCAAGTGTATAAACAGCACCCACATAAACACCATGCTTAATCTCATCCGGAAGTTTCAGAAACTTGCGCATTGCAGGATCCAGAAGTTCATATATATCAAATCCCGGCACGCCGAAGCCTGAGTAACCTTCTTTTTTACAATGAGTTAAGAAGCGATTGATGGTTTCTGCAGGGATAATTCCTGAATCGGAGCTGGTTCCCCAGCAGGCCATGCCGATTACTTCATTTCCATAGGAGCATACTTCTCCATCTCCAAATGGACGCGACACATTGGCAGCAAAAAAGATCAAATTAGATACAAAGGAGATGCTCGAATTCTGCATCTCAGCTCTATCCAGCGTACAGCGGGCATTTGTCAAATGTCCTCCGCTGGACAGCCAATAGACATTCAGCTGACTGCCTTTGGGAAATTGCTCGGCAAAGGTCAAAGGAACCAATGGCCTTTCCATCGCCGAGGCATCCAGTTCCAGCAGACACAAATTGTACTCATAATCCACAACTTGCACCTTGGCAGGTATATACTCGTTTTGGCCGTAACATCTTGCCTGAACAAATTTTGCGTTTATTACATTTTCCGCCGTTGTCAGCACTTCATTCGGTCCTACAGCACAGCCGAAACCTTCCTCTTTGCTGATTGCCGTTTGCTTCCATGGCTGGTACTGCTCATAACGGCTGCTGGAAATCTCCAGAAAAACAAGCGACTGCTTCATCGGCTCTGTCAAATCCGCTGAATTTTCTGCATACAGCAGTAGGGGGGAAAGCAACAATATGCTGATGCCAATATTGAAAAAACTGTTATATTTCATAACGCTGCCTCTTTATCCGTGGGAATCTGATACTTTTCAAAAATCAGTTTTTCTCGCTGTTTGGCCTGTTGGGAATTAATTACCATCGGGCAATTATTATTAAGAAATTTTACAATCCAAAACCCGTCACTGGTCTGATTAAAGGCCTTGTCAAGATCTGCTAACTCATTTATGTTCAAGCCGTTAACACTCTCCACAACCTGGTTTTTAAATCCGGCCAAATAAGCATTGACCTCATCGGGCAGGATTTCTGAAAGCACAATATACTCCTTTCGATCAGGGCTCTTATTAAGCGTATTGGATTCCATAAACAGATAGCGCAGCTCAAATGGCATTTCAGTTACCCAGTTGCGTCCCCAGGTCTCAAGAAAATTACGGTTGAGCTGTACAAATGTCAGCCCTGCAAAAATCCGGTAATCCGGCTTGGTATCATACAGCCGATTCCAAGGCAATACAGATTTATTGGCCGCAATAACAAGTTCCCTCTCAAACGGCTGGCCTTTGCGATAGCCGTTAACCAGCAGGGTCTGGCCGATTTGCTTGCGATCCATAATCTCTGTCAGCTCCAGCGACAATCCGTCAATCATAATTCGGCCGTCATTATCAACATTGAAATCGTCGATTTTTATAATTACATCCCCTGTTTCAAGTATCCCCCACGAGGTACTGTTGACAAGCACATTTGTAACTACTACTCCATCCTGCTCATCCGGTATTCTTAAATATCTTTTATAACCTGGATTATGAAGACCGGGAAACAAGGATATTCCCAGCATTCCAAAGCCATGATATGTCCCATCTTCAATGTCTTTGAGAAAATGAGCAATAACAGTCGTGGGTATCATATAGCCGATATTGTCGGCCGACTGAAGCCCCTGAAAAGCCACCCCCACAACTTTTCCTTCCTGCAAAACAGGCCCTCCTGAATTGCCGGGATTGATAGCCGCATCCGTCTGAACAACAAGGTGCTGCGCTGCCTGGCTATGGCTGTATATGCTTGTTTCTAAACGAGATACAACTCCTTCGGTGATGGATATCTGCTGGCCGCCTATGGGAAAACCATAGGTTTGAACAGTCGAGTTTATTGTTGGCAGCCCACCGAATTGCAGGGGAACAGTACCTTCAAAAAAATTGCTGTCGTCGACGGTTAAGATTGCCAAATCACAATCGTGCCCGGCAAACAGCACTTGTGCCGGGTAACGTCGGGCGAGATTTTGTTTTTTTACTTCTATATACCGCTGATTAGAGACATTATGAGCATTGGTTAAAATCCGATTGCCTTCTATGATAAAACCAGAACCGACAGAGCGGCTCATCGGAGATTTTTTCCAAGGCGTTACATAATCATAGTCCTGACTGACAGTTAAGATCATCACGATGGACTTTTCATAGGTATCTGAACCTTGGGCAGAGCATAGACTGGCTAAAATAATTAACAGTCCTAATATCTTGCCCTGGAACCACGTTCGATTATGTAATTTACTGCTGATAAACATCTTATATTCTTTCCAAAACACCATATATTTAATTTTTTATGAAAACCAACTGGTTGGTTTATTCAAAATCGTAGTGCTTTTTGACTGCTTTCTTGATATTCCAGATACATTTCAATCCATTTGGAAATTGAACATAATCCCCCGGCCCGAACGAAATTGTCTGACCGTTATCGGGCAGATTGCTGACGGTTACTTGGCCTTCGAGAATGAGGCATTTTTCGGTTTGGGTATATTCCCATTCAAATGTGCTGACGCCGCAGGTCCAGATTGGCCATTTCTGGCAACTTTGAATTTCCTGTGTTGACGGTTTTCGCACAACAATATCGCTAACAGTCGGCATAAGCATATCCTTTCTGTCAAAAAAAAATTTTCTATATTCCACTATACTGCCTGCCGGCAAGCTTTGCCCGAAATTTTCCTCAAAAATTTCCATCATATCAAGTGCCTGCTGGATTCCTGCCGGCTGTTTGGTATGATACAACACATTGATGGGTCTAAACCAATAAAACGCTTATGGCATAGTCAAGCTCCGGCACTCCGGTCGCAAGAAGACGGGGGACAGGAGTTTGTTTGAATAGACAATAAGGATACAGCTATGGAAAAAACGCAGCTTGAAGAATACAAACGATGGTTTACAGAATTTGTCGCCGGCTATTATGCCGACGGTGATGGCTTTCTCAATCAGAATATCAACTTGAAGGAATGCCACACACATCGGGTCTGCAAAGAAATGCGGGAGCTGGCCGCTGCTTTGGAAATGTCTTGCTCTGATTCTTTTCTGGCAGAAGCCATAGCCCTGTTTCATGACCTTGGGCGGTTTCCCCAGTTTAAGCGATATCGAACCTACAAGGATACGGTCAGCGAAAACCATTGTCTTCTGTCGCTGAATGTATTGAGTGCCCACTGTCTGCTGAATAATCTGCCTGCCGAGGAACGGGCAATCATCAAGAAGGCCGTGGAGTTCCATGGAGCGCTGAAGCTGCCTCTTTTGGATGACCGCACGCTGCATTTTGCACGAATGATACGGGACACCGACAAACTGGATATCTACAATCTGCTGGTCCAAAATTACCGCATTTTAACTGAAACGCCGGACCAATTTAAATGGGAGCTTGAATTCCCCGACAGCCCCGAGTGTAACAGCCAGATCGTTGAGGCCCTGCTGAACAATTGTCTGATTGACTACCGTCAGATTCGAACGCTCACTGATGCCAAGCTGCTGCAGCTGGGATGGGTGTTTGATGTGTACTTTGATTATACGCTCCAGCAGATACGCGACCGCGGCTACTTAAAGGCGCTGATCCGTTTCCTTCCAAATACGAATTCGACAAATACGGTTATAAAACATATTGAAACGTATGTAGAAACACGGCTGGCCGGTGGCTCTTAACAAACAAAACACAATCTGGGACTTTTCAGGAAAAACGGCCATTGTAACTGGCGGCGGGCAGGGTATCGGCTTGTGCATCGCCCAGATGTTTCTGCAATCCGGTGCCAATGCGGTTATTGCCGACAGCAATGCCGATCTGAAATCCAAGGCCCACGTATTTCTCAACGCCCCGGAGAATCTGCTGTTTTCGGTTACAGATGTTGCAGACGAAAATGCTGTCATCACGATGACAGAAAATGCCCTCCAGCGCTTCGGGCGGATTGATTTTCTGGTCAACAACGCCGCGGCTTTCTGCGATGCTCCGTTAGATACTCTGACTTGCCGGCAATGGCAGACGGTCTTGCATGTCAACCTGACGGGGGCTTTTTTATGCTCCAAATACTGCAGACCGCAGCTCGAAAAAAACCGCGGTGCTATAGTCAATATCGCTTCCACACGGGCCTTGATGAGCCAACCTGATACGCTGATAGCTTATTCGGCCAGCAAAGGGGGGCTTGTGGCGCTGACTCATGCGCTTGCCAACACGCTGGGGCCAGCCGTCCGGGTCAACTGCATCAGTCCCGGCTGGATTGTAACCGACGCCTACCAGCATGGCGGACGCCGGACTAAACTGACTCAAGCAGACAGCTCTCAGCATCCGGCAGGGCGGGTCGGCCGTCCCGAAGATATTGCTGAAATGGTTCTTTACCTCTGCTCTGACAAAGCCGGCTTTATCACAGGCCAAAACATCGTCATCGACGGCGGTATGACCATTAAAATGATTTATGTTTGACAGTTCTGCCGCTCTTGCGGAAAAACACAGACCCTTTTTCCACAAGACAGTACGGAATCTTGCCGGCAGATATGTATGACATTATAGTGAAGTATCTGTTCATGCAAATGAGCTGAATAAAAAACCGAACGACTCTGGAAACGAATATGGAACCTTTGCAGCTTTGCATTGCTTGGTACATTGTATTTGTCTTTTCGATAGTACTTCACGAATTTGCCCATGCGCTTATCGGCTATCGATTCGGCGACCAGACAGCCCTGCGGCAGGGTCTTGTTACGCTCAATCCGATTCCGCATATTCAGCGGTCTCCGATAGGGATGCTGGTGGTCCCTCTGCTGAGTTTTATCGGCAGCGGCTGGATGATCGGCTGGGCCAGCACGCCATATGACCCATACTGGGCGCAGGCCTATCCCAAGCAGGCAGCTCTTAAAACTCTGGCCGGCCCTGCGGCCAATCTCCTGCTGGCTGTTGCGGCGGGTCTGCTGATTCATCTGGGCATCTGGGCCGGATTGTTTTATCCGCCCGAATCCGTTCGCTTCACCCAAGTAGTCCAAGCAAACGCTGACGGTTTGCCGGCTGCGGCTGCTGTGATGGTCAGTATCCTGTTTACGCTCAATGTGCTGCTGTGCGTGTTCAATCTGATTCCTATTACGCCTTTGGACGGCACGGCTTTGATGGAGTTTATCCTGAAAGGCCGGCCGCTTTATGCCTATCGTGCCCTGATGGCTCATCCGGGATTGCGGGCTTTCGGTATCTTCATCGCGTGGATGATTATGGATATTATCTATGGACCCGTTCACACAGGGGCGCTGCGCGCTCTCTACTTCTGGCACGGCATTCGTTAGGAACCTGACCGCTTGCCGAAAGGGTACTTCGGTGGTACACTGCAAACCTGCAAGAGAAAAATAGGAGTCGCCTGTATGCGGAAACGAAGACTCGGACAAACAGATTTGCAATTGACAGTTATCGGCCTTGGCACGTGGGCTATCGGCGGACCGTGGCAGTACGGCTGGGGACCGCAGGACGATGCCGATTCCCTGAAAACAATACAGGCCGCTGTGGATGCCGGAATCAACTGGATCGATACTGCTCCCATTTACGGCTGCGGCCATGCCGAAGAAGTGGTAGGGCAGGCACTGAAGGCAATCCGGCCGAAACCCCTGATTGCCACCAAATGCGGTCTTTTATGGAATGAAAAACGCGAAAAAATCAGCTGTCTTGACCGAAAAAGCATTCTCAAAGAATGCGATGACAGCTTAAAGCGGCTGGGCGTGGAAGCGATCGACCTCTACCAGATGCACTGGCCACAGCCGGATGCACAGCTCGAAGAGGGCTGGGAAGCAATGGCCCGGCTGGTAGAGCAGGGCAAGGTGCGCTGGTTGGGGGCTTCCAATTTTACCGTTGACCAGCTGGGGCGGGTTGCTGCTATTCACCCCGTCGCTGCCGTGCAGCCGCCGTACAGTATGCTCCGGCGGGATATCGAAAAGGATCTGCTGCCGTACTGTACCGAAAACAAAATCGGCATTGTCGCCTACAGCCCGATGCAGAAGGGGTTGTTGACCGGCAAATTCACCAAAGAATACCTTAAAACCCTCCCTCCCGATGACCACCGCCTGCACGACCCCAATTTTGTCGGGCAGCGATTCGAGAATAATCTGCGGATTATTGAAGCCCTTCAATCCATTGCTGCCCGCGAGGGCAGAACTGTCGGCCAGCTTGCCGTGGCGTGGGTCTTGCGAAAAGAAGAAGTTACCGCCGCTATTGTCGGGGCCCGAAAACCGGAACAAATTAAAGAAACCGTCTCTGCCGGCAATTGGGTGCTGGATGACGATACCCTTGATGAAATAGAGAATGTATTAAAAATGTGAGAAAGCGGAATAACAGCTCCAGAAAAAATATGCATCTTTCTTGTTTTCTTTGAGATGCCTAATTTCAAAAAGGATTTAAGCTATGGCAAAGAATACGGCGATTTACAGCAGCCCGCTGGTGGAGCGGAATGCTTCAAAGGAAATGGCTGAACTGTTCGGGGCGGATAAGAAATTTTCGACATGGCGCAGGTTATGGCTGGAACTGGCCAAGGCCGAAAAGAAACTGGGGCTTAATATCACCGATGCACAAATCAAACAGATGCAAAAGCATCTGGATGATATTGACTACAAAAAAGCCGCCGACTACGAAAAGAAATTCCGCCACGATGTAATGGCTCACGTCCACACCTTTGCTGATGCAGCGCCGAAGGCCGCCCCGATTATTCACCTCGGCGCTACCAGCTGCGATATCGGCGACAACGCCGACCTCATCATTATGCGCGAGGGCCTGCGGATACTGGCGGGCAAATTGGCCGCCCTGATTGACCGGCTGGGCCGCTTTGCCAAACAGTATCGCACACTGCCGACGCTGGGCTTTACCCACTACCAGCCCGCCCAATTGACGACTGTCGGCAAGCGGGCGACCTTGTGGTGCGCCGACTTTGCGATGGATTTGGCTGAACTGGAATACCGCATCGAGCAGCTTCCGTTCCGCGGCATCAAAGGCACCACCGGCACGCAGGCCTCGTTTCTGGCACTGTTCAGCGGCAGTCACGCCAAAGTCAAAAAGCTGGATGAGACGGTCGCACGGGCATTCGGTTTCACCAATTGCTGCGCCGTAACCGGCCAGACCTACCCGCGAAAGATCGACAAACAGATTGTCGATGCACTGGCCTCTATCGCACAGTCAGCGCACAAGATGTGCAACGACATCCGTCTTCTGGCAAACTTGAAAGAAATCGAAGAACCGTTTGAAAAATCGCAAATCGGCTCATCGGCAATGGCCTACAAGCGCAATCCGATGCGCTGTGAACGAGCCACGGGATTGGCACGCCTGGTCCTGTCGCTGGCCGCCAGTCCCGCGATGACCGCCGCCGAGCAATGGCTGGAGCGCACCTTAGACGATTCCTCCAACCGCCGCGTGGCTATTGCCGAGGCTTTTCTGGCAGCCGACGGCATTTTGGAGATTATGCTCAATGTCGCCTCGGGGCTGGTCGTCTATCCGAAGGTCATTGCCTCCCATGTGGCCGCTGAACTGCCGTTTATGGCAACGGAAAATATCCTGATGGCCGGCGTAAAGGCCGGCGGCAACCGCCAAGAACTCCACGAGCGCATCCGCATTCATTCGCACGCGGCGGCGGCACAGGTTAAGCAGTACGGCCTGCCCAATGACCTGATAGAGCGGCTCCAGAACGATCCGGCTTTTGCCAAGGTGGATTTCAAAAAAGTGATGAATCCCAACGATTACATCGGCAGGGCTCCCCAGCAGGTTGATGAATTCCTCGCTGGTGTTGTCGCTCCTATCCGCCGAAAATACCGAAACGCATTGAACAAAAAAACGGAGCTGAAAGTATGATGCCAATCCGGATTCCAAAGCCAATTTTCAAATCGCTGTATGCATTTTTTACCGGCGCTTCCTGCTGTTTGTCTGCGCTCCTTTCCGGCTGCGCCGATCCCTGCCGCTGTCCATCAGCCAAAGAATCTATCGTCGCCGACGGGGCGGTTTTGAAGGAAGTTTCCGCGGCATTCCAATTCACGGAAGGCCCGGCGGCAGATGCGGCCGGCAATATCTATTTTACTGACCAGCCCAGCAATCGGATTATGGTCTATACCGCCGACGGCCGGCTGGAAACCTTTCTGCAGCCGGCAGGGCGGTCCAACGGTCTTTATTTTGACCGACAGGGATTTCTGATTGCCTGTGCCGATGAGAACAACGAGCTTTGGCGAATAAACATCAAAACAAAACAGCATTCTGTTTTAGCGCAATCCTTCCATGGCAAACGTCTGAATGGACCCAATGATGTCTGGGCGGCTCCCAACGGCGACATTTATTTCACAGATCCGTTCTACAAACGCTCATGGTGGAGCCACAGCGATACGCCGCAGGATGTACAGGCCGTTTATCGGCTCGCCGCCGACGGGCAAACACTGATGCGGGTTGCCGATGACCTCGAAAAACCCAACGGTCTGATTGGAACACCGGACGGCAAAACTCTTTATATTGCCGATATCGGTGCCGGCAGAACTTATGTCTATAAAATCCAGCCCGACGGCATGCTGACCGACAAACGGCTGTTCTGCCAAATGGGCTCCGATGGAATGACACTGGACTGCTGCGGCAATGTCTATCTGACCGGCCGCGGTGTAACGGTTTTCAATCCGGCCGGGGAAAAAATACGCCAGATTGATATCCCCCAGCGCTGGACAGCCAATGTAACCTTCGGAGGCAAAGACGGCAAAATCCTTTTCATTACCGCTGGAACTGCTGTCTATACTCTGCAAATGAATGTCTGCGGTGCCAAGCAGCCGAACAGACCGAATTTTTTAACTTCAAATCGATAAAAATCAGGAGACAAACGTGGACAAAGAACTGCTGATCAAACGCATTAAAGAAACGGCCTATCTGGAGGGGGATTTTATACTCCGCAGCGGCCAGCGAAGCCGGTATTATCTGGATAAATACCTGTTTGAGACCCAGCCGGACATTTTATATCAGCTGGGCAAAGAATTCTGCCGCCATCTGACGCCGGATGTAAACCTTATCGCCGGCGCCGAATTGGGCGGCGTGGCGCTGGCCGCGGCGGCGGCTATGGAATCTGTCAGACCGTGGATTATCGTCCGCAACAGCAAAAAGGGCTATGGCACAGGCAAAATGATTGAGGGCCTGCTTAAGCCCGGGGATGTAGTGCTGCTGGTGGAAGATATTGCCACCACCGGCGGGCAGGTACTCGAAGCGGCCAAAATCATCACCGATGCCGGCGCAAAGGTCAAGAAAATCGTCTGTGTCATCGACCGCAAGCAGGGAGCACGCGAAAACATCGAACAGGCCGGTTATGTCTTTGAAAGCATTATCACCAAAGACGATTTGGGCATTACAGACTGACTGAGGCGCAATAAAAAAGCCCGGACATGCAACAGGCATCCGGGCTTACTTTTTTTTCCATGCCGCTGCTACGGTTTCAGCGACAACACAACATACTGCGTATAGCGTCCCACTTTAACCAGCAGCAGGACTTTTTTGGTTTTCTCAGATTCTTTAAGGGCCTGATTAAATTCGCTTACAGTGTTTACGGAAACCCGATTGACCTCGTAAATAATCATCCCTTCGCGCAGGCCGGCAAACGCCGCAGCCGAGCCGCTCTTGACTTGGGTTATTACCACTCCCTTGCCAACAGCCGCCTTATACTGTCTGGCCTTTTCTTCATCAATGGCTGCTACCTCCAGTCCCAGCTGCTTGCCGGTCTCGGAAGTATCGGCCAGTTCGCTTTCTTCCTGCGAGCCAACCTTGACATTGAGCTTCTTCTCCTTGCCGTTGCGTATAATCGTCATCTCAACAATCGTATCGGGAGGAGTAAAACCGATAACATTGCGAACGTCCTGCACATCTTCAATCTTTTTGCTGCCGATTTGAATAATCACATCGTCCTTCTCCAGACCAGCCCGCTCTGCCGGTGAATCCTTGACAACATCGGTAATCAGGGCTCCCTTGCTGTCTTTGAGTTTAAAGAACTCTGCCATATCCGGCGAGATTTCCTGCATCGATATGCCTAAATAGCCGCGCTGAACCTTGCCTGTATTAACAAGCTGGTCCTTGATAGATTTGGCCATATTGATGGGAACCGCCAGCCCGATACCCATATATCCGCGGTCGCCGGTAATAATCGCCGAATTGATGCCAACAACCTTGCCGTCGAGGTTCAGCAGCGGACCGCCCGAATTGCCGGGATTAATCGCCGCATCGGTCTGAATAAAATCCTGAAAGCCCTCGCCGCCAAGCTTGCGGCCCAGCGCGCTGACAACCCCGACCGTCAAAGTCTCGGTCAGGCCGAACGGATTGCCGATTGCAATAACCCATTCACCGATTTCAAGGTCATCTGAATCCCCAAGCTCCACACACGGCAGATTGTCGATATTTTCGATTTTCAGTACCGCTACATCCGTCTTATCATCTGCCCCAATCAGTTTAACCTTCTCGAAAGTCCGTCCATCCTGCAAAACCACCGAAATTTCGTCGGCCTCATCAATTACATGATTGTTCGTCAGAATATAGCCGTCGGGACTGATAATAAAGCCGGAGGCCTGCCCCTCACGCCACCGCTCCTGCGGCTCCTGCGGTGTCTGCGGAAACCTGCGGCCGAAAAATCTTTCAAAAAACTCATCATCAAACGGCGACCCAAATCCAAAGCCCATCGACGGTACTTCTATCTTGGTCCGTACTTTCACCGCCACCACTGCCGGCGTTGCCTTTTTGGCGACCTCGGAAAAGGCCTTGCTGGTCTTGCGAAGGGTTTCTATGCCGTTTGTTTCCGCCTCGGCCGCCAATGCCGGCATGCCCATAAACGATATGACCAGTACAACTGCTGCCTGCAATATCATTTGCCGTTTCATAAGTCTCCTTTCTTTAATCATTTAAACAAATTCTCAAGATGCCTGTAAACTTTTGCCTGACTTTCCTTTTCGCATTGATAAAACGCCGCGTCAATGGGAAAATATCTCCAATCCGAAACACTTTTTATATTTTGAAAATTACGCAAAGCACTTTTTTCTTGTTCGTAAAAGTTTTGTAAAATCTATTTATATTTTATCCAGAACCCAAACTATAATCCTATAATTTGGACTGATTTTTGCCATCCTAAACAGTCTGATTTGATTTCTTCGATGCCGTAACAAAAAAATTCAAAAATTTTTTAAACAAATTATTGACAATAACCGTAAGTAAGACTAAAATAGTCCGAGATAGAACTGAAACACAAAAGAATTTAATTATTTTTTGAGTATATGGATATTATTCGTCTTGATACTGATTATGCATTGCGGATAGCGGCTGCTCTGGCAGGGGCATTCGAAAATCAAACTTCTCTGTCAGCCCGTCAGCTGTCAAGCCAGTGCAGCGTGCCGTATGCTATTGCCTGCAAAATTCTGCAAAAGCTTGTAAAAGCTAAAGTTGCAGAAAGCATCATGGGAGCCAAAGGCGGTTTTCGCCTAGCCGGGCCGCCCCAGCAGATTCGGTTTGGGCAGGTTGTAGAGGCGATTCAGGGCCGTGTTTGCGTTAATCGGTGTCTGCTCGGATCTTTTCGTTGCCCGCTCAACAAGAATTGCCCGGCACATCCGAAGTTAGCTGTTCTGCAGTCGCAGATTGACGTCTTTCTAAATGAGTTGACATTAAAAGAATTTGTTCACAGGGAGAACAGAAATGAATAAAATAGAACCCAATCTGAACTGTTTAGAGACCTGTTTCGGCAGACCGGCAGGACTGCAAGCCCTTATTGACTATGCCAACGACTCCATAGTCAGCAAAACTCTGCTGGACAAGCCGGCCGGCACAATAACACTGTTTGCCTTTGACGCCGGCCAACGGCTCAGCGAACATACGGCGCCTTTTGATGCCGTTGTTCAAGTTATTGATGGAAAAGGAGTTATAACCATTAACGGCAAAGACCACACCGTGCAGGCAGGACAGATTATCATTATGCCGGCTGATATCCCCCACGCTGTCCATGCCGATGAAAGATTCAAAATGCTGCTGACAATGATTCGGAGCAGAAATTCTGCATAATTCCTGTCCGAAAAAGAGACAAAAAAAGCTGACTATGCGAAATAGCAATCCAATGCTGTTAACAGAGAATCCAATGCGGCAGATACTGATTGAAAAAATGAAAGCGGTCTTCGGCAGCGACCAGAAACGGATTGACCATGCCTTGGCCGTTTTGAACTATGCCGAATCGATTATGGCCAAAGAACAGGCCCAGCCGAATATCGTTGTCGCTGCCGCTGTTCTGCATGACATTGGCATTCTTTCCGCCGAGCAAAAATATCACTCTGCCGCCGGTATCTATCAGGAGCTGGAAGGCCCGCCTATTGCCAAAGCAATCCTCGAATCGCTGGCCTTTCCCCCGGCAGATATCAACCATATCTGTGCTATTGTCGGCAGCCATCACAGCGGCGGCAAAATTGATACGCCCGAATTCCGCTGCGTCTGGGATGCCGACTGGATTGTGAATCTCGGCGATGATTATGCATCGTGGACACAGGCCCAAAAGCAGAAAATTATTGACAGCCAGCTGCGAACTCATGCCGGACGGCGCATTGCCTGCCGGCTGTATCTATCGAAAAATATGGGTAAACAATAAGAAACTCTTTCAGGAAAGGAACCGTTTATGTTTTGTTATCAGTGTGAACAGACAATTGGGGGTAAAGGGTGTGCAAAAAATATCGGCGTTTGCGGCAAAACTGCCGAAACAGCGGAATTGCAGGACCTGCTGATTGAGGCTGTCAAAGGCATAGCCATGTATGCGTATCGGGCCGGACAATTGGGTTATGCAGATCGGTCTGTGGACCGGTTTGTCGTTGAAGCCCTGTTTTCAACCGTAACCAATGTCAATTTTGATCCGGTTCGGCTGGAGGCACTGATTGCCAAAGCTGGACAAACGCTGGCGGCGGCCAAAGCGCTGTATCTGGATGCCTGTCGCAAAAAGAACATCCAGCCCCAACCGCTGTCGGGACCTGCCTTATGGCAAGTGCCGGCAAACCGCACCCAGATGCTTCAGCAGGCGGCAACTGTCAGCATCGCCAAACGGCTCGATGCACAAGGGCCGGATGTAACCGGTCTGCAAGAGCTGATTCTCTATGGGCTCAAAGGGATGGCCGCCTATGCTGACCACGCAATGATCTTGGGCGTTGAAGATGACAAAGTGTATGCCTTTTTCCATGAGGCGCTGGACTTTCTGACCGGTCCTTCAGCCGCCAATGTCGATGCGCTGGTCGCTATGGCTATGAAAGTCGGTCAAATCAACCTGACTGTAATGGGAATGCTGGATCAAGGCAACACAGGCACATATGGTCATCCCGAGCCGACAACCGTACGGGTCACACCGGTCAAGGGCAAGGCAATTGTGGTATCGGGTCACGACCTCAAAGATCTCGAACTCCTGCTCCAGCAGACCGAAAACAAGGGCATCAATGTCTATACGCACGGCGAAATGCTGCCGTGTCTGGCCTATCCGGGCCTGAAAAAATACAAGCACCTCGTCGGCAACTACGGCGGAGCGTGGCAGGATCAGCAGAAAGAATTTGAGGCCTTCCCGGGTGCAATTCTGATGACCACCAACTGCATCCAGAAGCCCCGCGACAGCTACAAGGATCGCATCTTTACAACAGGACTCGTCGCTTGGCCTGAAGTTCGTCACATCGGCAAAGATAAGGACTTTACACCGGTGATTCAGGCAGCGCTTGCCGCCCCGGGATTTGCCGAAGATGCCGAAACCAAAACCATCACGATCGGTTTCGGCCGCAATGCGGTTATGAATGTGGCGCCAGCTGTTATTGAAGCGGTCAAGGCCGGCAAGATTCGGCATTTCTTCCTCATCGGCGGCTGCGACGGCGCCAAGCCGGGCCGCAATTACTACACCGAGTTTGCCCAGCTGGTCCCCGATGACTGTGTTATCCTCACACTGGCTTGCGGCAAGTATCGCTTTAACAAGCTACCGTTCGGCGCTATCGGCGGCATTCCGCGGCTGCTCGACATAGGCCAATGCAACGATGCCTATTCGGCAATTCAGATTGCTGTTGCGCTGGCAGGGGCTTTTGACTGCGGAGTCAATGACCTGCCGCTGTCGATGATATTGAGCTGGTACGAGCAGAAGGCTGTCTGCATCCTGCTGACGCTGCTGCATCTCGGAATCAAGAACATCAAGCTGGGACCATCGCTGCCGGCCTTTATCGGACCCAATGTACTCAAGGTGCTGGTGGAAAAATTCAACATCGCCCCAACTGCAACGCCGCAGGAAGACTTGGCGCAAATACTGGCATAAAAACTTAAAGACCACCGCAGAGGGGACAGCCGCCGGCAGGACGATGCATATTGGGCGGTTAACAACGCTTCCCCCACAGCTGTGCCGGTGTTGGGGAAGTGGCTGGGACAAACTATGCGGTTCAATACAATGAGGATTACAATGGCTGTACGCAATATAGTAAACATAGATGAAAACAAATGCAACGGC
>ERZ795050.160-NODE-160-length-109030-cov-6.569672_pt1 | contig 109030 bp, 93 predicted proteins | sample MGYA00375134_ERZ795050 | MGnify/ENA primary metagenome ERZ795050 (study PRJEB30179, sample SAMN05720221) | activated sludge metagenome | isolation source: Anaerobic digester | place: Japan | collected 2015-05-26 ... | reverse complement strand
GGCGGTCACGGAATTCGACTGGACCTTCCTGACCAACGCCTTCTGGGGAGAGCAGCAAAACGGGGTCTGGACGCTGAAGATGGTCGATGTGGCGCCGGAAAACACCGGCACCTGGCTTCAGTATGGTCTCCGCTTTCATCTGGGGAAAATGGAGCTGCAGAAGGATGGACCGGTCGATTTCGGGACCGCCAACGTCGAGGCGGAATCCCTGACGATGACCCTGTATGACAACGCATCCTACAAGATCAACAACGGTTATTCGTTCAGCGTCCGCGACGGCCTGACCCTCAAGAAGGGCAAGCTGGAGGTCAACGGCACCTTCGATCTCGGGGGGGCCTACGACTCCGTCCTCGACGGGAAACTGACCGGCGCGGCGACCGGTGTCCTATACAAATCGGGTCCGGGAACGCTGACGATCAACGGCGACGCTTCCGGATTTTCCGGCACAACGGATATCGGCGCCGGCCGCGTGACGATGGGCTCAGGCGGCCTCCTGGGCGGAAACATCGAAATCCGAAGCGGCGCCGTCCTCGGCGGCACGGGCAGAGTGGGAACGATTTTCTCCAACCGGGGCCGAGTGGAGCCGGGCCATTCCATCGGCACCCTGACCGTTTCCGGGAATTACACCCAGAGCGCATCCGGCGAATTGGCCATCGAAGTGGCTTCGTCCACCGCAAGCGACCTTCTCGCCGTCGGCGGCGTGGCGGATCTCGACGGTTTGCTGAAAACCGTCTGGCTGGGAAGCTCCGTACCCAAGCCCAACACCCGCTTTCCCAGTTTCCTCACCGCCGCCAGCATTACCGGCGGATTTTCCGGCTTGTCCACGGCCATCAGCCCCACACTTAAATTTACGCCGCGCTACACCGCCGACAACAAGGAAATGTATCTCGTCACGGAGCGCGACTACGAAAATTCAGCACTCCAATCATCCCTCTCCGCCAACCAGCGGGCGGTGAGCGCCATGCTCACCCCTCTGGCCAACGGCGCGTCAGGCGATCTGGACACGGTGTTCAGCGCGATAGACGCCCTTTCCACCAACGATCAGGTGGCCGCCGCCTTCGACTCGCTCATGCCCGTGAGCGGCGCGGCCCACACAACCATGTCCTCTCGCGCCGCCGTCTTTCAAGCCGGCAATGCCGCAGGCCGTCTGGAAGAGCTAAGGTCGGGAGCCCAGGGGTTCAGTTTTACCGGCCTGGACGTCATCGACCGGGAGTTTTACCATCACAACGGCCGTCGCCCCATTCTTTTGGCCGCAAGCGGAGACGACCTTCGGGGAATGATCACCCGGGAAGCGGATCCGCGGTGGGGCGTCTTTGCGAAGGGAAGCCTGATTCTGGGAGACCAGAAGAACAAAACGGATCAGAAGGGCTACGATTTTAAAAACGGCGGCTTCACGCTGGGCATGGACTACCGCATCGCTCCCCGGGTTGTTGCCGGGACAATGTTCGGCTATAACGACTCCCGGTCCTCGGTGAACGATGCAGGCAGCAAGGTGGCCATGGAAGGATTTGCCGTCAGCCTTTACGGATCCGTCTTCGGCGACGCGCTCTACGGCGATTTTCAGTTGAGCTACGGCTGGAACCGCTACGACAACATCCGCCGGATCGTCTTCCCCGGCCTGGATCGAACGGCCGCTTCCAGCCCTTCCGGCAGCCAGCTCTCCGCCTACGGCGGGACGGGCTACGACTTTAAGAGGGGAAACTGGACGCTGGGGCCCACGCTGTCGCTGCAGTACATCCGCCTCCAGGTGGGGGAATACACGGAAACCGGCGCAGGCGCCCTCAACCTTCATGTGGATCAGAACAGCGTGAAGTCGATTCTGGGCAGCGCCGGGGGGCACGTCTCCTGGCGGTGGGAAGAAGACGGCCTCAAACTGCTGCCCCGCTTCTGGGCGGCCTGGCGCCACGAGTTCGCCGACACCGATCAAACGGCCCTGGCCACACTGGCCCAGACGGGATCGGCCTTTTCCGTCTCCGTGCCGGGGCTGGAAAGCAACTATATCGCAGCCGGCGCGGGAATTTCCATGCAGTGGAAAGATTACGCCGTGTTCTTCCTCAACTACGATGTCCAGTTCGGCCAGAAGGATTTCTGGGCCCAGGGCGTCAATGCCGGCGTGAGGATTCCGTTTTAAGCAATAAACGCCGGCTAAAGAATTGGAATGTTATTGAATGAACTACCTCGCAGAAAGCTTCGAGGTATCCAAACCCAAGGAAACGAAGCAAGCTTCGGGGAATTGACCCGAAGGGATTCAATTTTTCTCAAAATCTGGAGCACTTGATTGTATAATGGTGCCCCTGGCGCGAGTCGAACGCGCGGCACACGGATTAGGAATCCGTTGCTCTATCCTGCTGAGCTACAGGGGCAACCCTTGGTTGAGGTTCCCGAAGGATTCGGCGATTTAACACTCTTTGCCGGAGCTGTCAACCTCCGGCGCTTTCACGCGCTCGCAAACTCCTTCAGGTGCGTTTCCAGCAGGCGGTCTTTGCTGAAATTCGCCAGCTTTAACTTTTCAGGCTTGGTCCCCGCAAAGGCACATTTGGGCACGAGCCCGATCAGCTCCGACTCCAGAATCCGAACGCCCCGTTCGGCGGCAAGGGCCTCCACCCGCTCATAGACCTCTTTCAGCGGCGTTTCCTTGCAGTTGGTCACATTCATGGAAACCTGTGCCAGATGCCTGCTTTTCAAAATGACGCCGATGGCGCGCACATGCGGCAGACCGCCGTTTTTTTCCCGAATGAGCGAGGCGATTTTTCGCGCCAGCCTCAAATCATCGCTGTTCAAGTTGATGTTGTAGGCCACCAGCGGTTCGCGAGCGCCGACGGCCGTTGCGCCCGCACTCGGATTGAAGACGGGCTTGCCGACATCGGGCGCGTCGCCGGGGCTGGACATCTTGTCCGCCAGCGCCTCGTACCCGCCGCGACGGACGTCCGCGAGCTCCCTGCGCTCAGGGATCAGCGCCGCATGGCCGTAAAAATAAACCGGCACGCCGAAGCGTTCGAACAACCGGCGGCCGAAGAGGTGCGCCAGATTCACGGCGTCTTCCATTTTTGTCTTTCCCAGGGGAACAAAGGGAACCACATCCACCGCCCCCAGCCTGGGATGGACGCCAAGCTGCCGGCGCATATCGATGACCTGCAGTGCCTGACCCGCCGCCGCCAGCGCCGCCGCGAGCACGTCTTCCGGCTTCCCCAGAAACGTGAAAACACTCCGGTTATGATCGCTGTCACCGCTGTAATCGATCAGGCGAATCCCACCCGACGCCTTTAGTACACGGGCGATCGAATCGATCTTTTCTTCGTCGCATCCTTCGCTGAAATTCGGCACACACTCGATGATTTTCATTTCTATACCTGATAAAATTTTAATACGGGCAGCTCCACACAGGTCAGTCTCCCGCCGTACACCGCGCCCGTGTCGATGCCGACCTTGTTTTCGGCCACCAGTGGCTCGTGGAAATGCGTATGTCCGAAAACCACGCGCCGACCGAAATCGGCTTCGGAATCGATAAACTCCCACCGAATCCACAGCATATCTTCAACAAACTGTTCGGCCAGGGGTATTCCCGGGCGCAAACCTGCGTGGACAAACAAATCCTGATCCGTTTCGTAATACAACCGCAACGTTTCAAAAAAACGCAGATGCCCGGCGGGAATTTTCCCCTTTCGGACGCACGGGGAATCCGAAAGCAGGATTCCGTAATTCCTAAGCGTCGCCCATCCCCCGTTCATCCAATACAGTTCCTCATTTTCGCCTTCCAAAAAGTCCAGGAGCATGGCTTCATGATTGCCGCGGAGGCAGACCACGTTTGCATAGGTTTCACCAAGCCCCAAAACGCAATCGACCACGCCCCTGCTTTCACTGCCGCGGTCGATGTAATCGCCGATAAAAACCAGGGTGTCTTCTGCCGGATCGGCCGGAATCTTCTGCAGAAGTCTTTCGAGCTGACCCAGGCAACCGTGGACGTCACCAATGGCGAATGTTCTCATGACCCGCCGCCTTCCTGAGCGGCCGCCTAATCCAGAAGGGCCGCCGTAAAATCTCCGCTGTCAAAGGGCCGCAGGTCCTCCAGCCCCTCGCCGACACCGATAAAGCGAACCGGAAGGCCCAGTTCACCGGCGATGCGCACCACCACTCCGCCTTTGGAAGTGCCGTCCAGCTTGGTCAGCACGATGCCGGTTGCCCCGATTTCCTCCTGAAACATTTTGGCCTGGATGACGGCGTTCTGGCCCGTGGTGGCGTCCAGCACCAGCAGGATTTCATGCGGAGCTCCGGGCAGCTCCCTGCTGATGACTCTTTTGACTTTTTTGAGTTCTTCCATCAGATTGGTCCGGGTGTGCAGGCGACCGGCGGTATCCACGATCACCACACCGTTAAAACCGGCTTTGATTTTCCCGGCGGCGTCAAAAACAACGGCCGCGGGATCGGCGTTCATTTTCTGCTTGATGATGGGCGCGCCCACGCGCCGGCCCCAGACCTCCAATTGTTCAATGGCCGCCGCACGGAAGGTATCGGCGGCAACCAGGAGGACCTCGTGACCGTCGCGGCGCAGCATATGGGCCAGTTTGCCGATGGTGGTGGTTTTGCCGCTGCCGTTGACGCCGACGGCCATGATTACAAACGCCTCATCCTTGGGAACGGCCAGCGGTTTTTCCATCCTGCGCAAAATGGCGATCATCCGCTCCTGCAAAACTTTTTTGATCTGCGACGCGTCGGAAAGCTCCTTGCGCTTGACCCGCTGCTTGACGTCTTCAATGAGATCCAAAGTAAACTGCGGGCCCATGTCCGCCGAAATCATCAGCTCTTCCAGTTCGTCGTAGAGGGCCGGATTCAATTCCCTTTTGCCGAAAACGAGCTGATCCAGATTTTTGGTGAGAGCGTCCCGGGTCTTGGTCAGCCCCGCTTTGAGTTTGTCGAATAAACCCACTTTCTTTGTATTCCTTTCTGCAAACCTCCCCGCCGGAAAATAAAAGGACCGCCGCACGGCCGACAGGGGAAAAACATTGCGGCTTTCAGGATTCATAGCGGCTTTCGCCGCCAAAGTAAAGAAATGGATGATTTTCTAAAGGAAAGGGCGGGGATTTGCCGCGGTGCGCCGCGAAAAACCCCCACCCGCCGGAAAAACGGACAGGGCCCGGATGACGTCCGCTTCTATCCCAGCGAACGGATTCCGGAAAGGCCCGCAGCCGATCAGGGCCGCGGGTCGAAGATCGTTCTATTTGAAAACCGGCCGCTGGGGCATCAATTTGATGTACTTGATTTCCGCCTTGGTCTCCTCGTACTGAAATCCCAGGATGTCCCGCATGGAAATCATGCCCACCACCTTTTTGCCGTCCGCAATCGGGATATGGCGGATCTTTTTATTTCTCATCGTGTTGATCGCATAATCCAGATCGTCGTCCATCGAAGCGATGGCGACCTCATGGGTCATGATATCCCCCACTTTTTTGCTGCTGCAGTCATCCCGGCGCGCGAAGCACTTGCGTACGATATCTCTTTCCGTAATAATGCCGATCAGATCATCTTTTTCATCCGTTACGGGAAGCGCCCCTTTATCGTGCTGAATCAGCTTCTGGATCGCCGCGGAAATGAATTCGTCCGCCCCGACCGTGATCAATGATTGACTTTTGAATCCCGTGGCTTTCAACATGTCCCGAATCTTCATTTCTCTCCCCCCTTGTCCAATACAAAAAAGTTGCTCAACAGCAGGTTAAAAATCCTTATCGGAATAAAAATGCTTTTCATGCCGGCATGGAAAACATCGTCGGCCCCCGAAATTTCCCGTGTTTCATATCACCCATTTTTCCCTGAAATCAAGCATTTTCTTCGGTGCAGCGCAAAAAGAGAAACTGCGGGACATCCTGAAAAACGGTCGGCCCTTCACCGAGCCCCGACCTGCCGACGGGCTTTGCGGACCGGGCTGAAAAAAGGGATTAATTGAGCGTGACGGATACCAGGGACGATATTCCCTGCTTTTGCATGGTCACGCCGAAGAGCGTATCGGCGACTTCCATCGTGCTCTTGTTGTGCGTGATCATGATGACCTGTGAATTGGCCGCGACATCGCGGATCAGGCGGTTGAAGAGGTTGGTGTTTGCGTCGTCGAGCGCCGCGTCCACTTCATCCAGAATCAGGAAGGGCGACGGACGGTACAGCAGAATGGCGAAGATCAGCGCGATCGCCGCCAGGGATTTTTCACCGCCGGACAAAAGGCTTACGCTCTGCGCTTTTTTGCCCGGTATCTGAATGTCGATGTCCACGCCGGTTTCCAGAAGATCGCTTTCATCGGTCAGGAGAAGCTCTCCCCGCCCGCCGGGGAAAATGTGGGCAAAGGTTTTCTTGAAGCATTCGTTGACGGCGGCAAAGGTTTCGGAAAACCGTTCACGGGAGATCTTATTGATCCGGGTGATGGTCCTCTGCAGCGACGCCAGCGACTCGTTGAGATCGGCCAACTGCGTCGTCAGAAACTGGTTGCGCTGGTCCAGTTCGGCGTATTCGTTGAGCGCCAGGAGGTTCACTTCGCCGAAATTTTCGATGGTCTGCTTGTCCTTTTCCAGCAGGGCGCCGAGTTCGGTGATTTTTTCATCCGCCATCATCTCAAAATCCGCCATGAGAGAGGCGAGATCGACCTGGTGCTTTTCCGCGACCGCGTTTTGGAGGTTTTCAAGGTTCAGCACCCCCTCGCGGCACTGCATTTCCAGCTCGCTTTGCTGCCGGTGCAGCTCGTCCATTTTTCTCTTGATGTCGCGGATTTCATTTTCCTGAACTTTGAGCCGCTCATCGTCCCCGGCCCGCTTTTCCCTCAGTTCGCCGAGAACCGCTTCACAGGACGCCAGTTTTTCGTAAAGGGTCTTGAGCGTCTCCGTGTCCGCCTCGACGGCGGCGGCAAGACCGGTCATCTGCCGTTCGCAGGCCGCGATGTCCTCCCGCTTTCGCGCGGCTTCGCTTTCGCTTGCGGCGAGATCGTTTTGCACCCGCGCGATCGTCCGCAAATCCGCTTCCTTCTTTTCCGCCAGCGCGGCCAGCAGAACTTTTTTCTCCGTGAGCCGCTTTTCCTGGGCGTCAATGGCTGCACGAGACTGCTGGCGGCGGCTGTTGAAGCCGGAGATGATTTCGTTGAGTTCCTTCTCCGCCGCTTCCTTCACCAGGATTTCCGCCTCGAGCTCCTGCAGCTTCTGCCGGGCCTGGGCCTCCTCCGTCTTGATGTTCCGGCGGTTGAACTCCAGAACGGCGATTCTCTGCTTGAGCCTTTCCGATTCATCGCCGAAGCGCTCCAGATCCTTCTTCCGGCTGTGGGCATTCATTTCCAGTTGATGTTCGCTGTTTTTCAGCCGCGCAAGCTCTTCGTCCCACCGGGCAATCGACGCCGCCAGTTCTTTCTTGTCCCGCATGCGGTCGTCGAGCTCGCCGGAAAGCTTTTTGACTTCCCTTTCCAGCTCCGCGATTTCCCGCTTGGTGGCCAGCAGGCTTTTTTCCACCGCCGATCCGCTGCCGCCGGTCAGGACGCCGTTGGGGCTGATGGTATCCCCCTCGGGGGTCACGAAGGTCCCCCGAAAACCGTTTTTCTTCCAGAGAGTGATACCGGTTTCAATGGAGGGCGTCAGGAGAACATCGCCCAGCAGGCAGTCGGCGATCTTTTTGAATTCCTCCTGGACGACGACTTTGTGCAGCAGGGGCTCCGCTTCCTGAAGATGCTCCTCGCTGTAAGTCTGGGCGCTCCCGCCGCGCAGCTCCACCGGCACGAAACTGCCCCGGCCCAGCTTGTAACTTTTCAGATAATCAATGGCACGGACGCCTTCTTCCTGATTCTTCACCACGACATACTGCAGTTTGTCGCCCAGCACCGCTTCCACGGCAGATTCATATTCGCGGGGAACGTCGATGTGGTCGGCCACGACGCCGTAAAACGCGTCGGAGCCGTCCTGCTTTTCAATGACCTTCTTCACGCCCTCATTGGACCATTTGAAAGCGGCCTCAAATTCCGCAAGCGACTGCAGCCGCGATGATTTGGCGCCCGCTTCTTCCTTGACCTCAAGGATGCGCTCCTCGACGGTCTGCAGGTCCGACTTGGCTTTTTCCAGCGCATCGACGGCCGCTTCTTTCTCTTTGGCGACTTGCGCGATTTGCTCTTCTTCCTCCGCCAGCCCGCCGGCCAGCTCCTGCATCTTCCGCGTCAAATCGGCAAGCCGGCCTTTGTCCTCGTCGATTTCCCGGATTTCCCTCTCTTCCCGCCGCCGGAAATCCTCCATGCCTTTCTTCAGTCCCGCGACGGCGTTTCCGAATTTGGCCAGGTCCTGCATCACGTCGATGTAGCGGATTTTTTGCTCCTCCAGCCGGGCGTTGATGTCCCGGTCGGCTTCCAGCAGGCCCTGAACTTCACGTTCGCCTTCTTCCAGTTCCTGCTGCAAAAGGGTCATCTGCCGCAGGAGGTCTTCGGATTTCTTTTGCAGATTGCCGATCTCGGCGGCGAGACTCTCCTTCTTCCGGCCCATCTCTTCAATCTCGGACAGATTTTTCTGCTTGCGCTCCGAGGCTTCCGCCATTCGGCGGCGGGAAAACTCCACATTCTTTTCCTTGATGTTGATGGAATTCTTCACCTCGTAAAGCTCCGTCTGGCGAAGGCCGATCTGCTCATCCTTCTCCAGGAGGGCCGCTTTCATCTCCTGCAGCGCGGATTCCCTGGATTCCATCTGCGCCCCGACCGCGTCCGCCTGCCCGGCGATCCTCGCCCGCTCTTCCTGCAGGGAGGCGTTCTTTCCGGCCAGTCTGGCGTAGCCCTGCCTCGACAGCGCGATCTCGGTTTCCTTCATGCGCTGCTTCACGGCCTTGTACTGTTCCGCTTTTTTGGCCTGGCGGGTAATGGCGTTGAGTTGGGTTTTGACTTCCTTGTGAATATCGTTCAGGCGCAGGATGTTCTGCTTGGTGGCCTCCATCCGGCGAACGGCGGTTTCCTTGCGGCTTTTATATTTGGACACGCCGGCTGCATCTTCGATGAAGAGCCGGCGGTCTTCCGGCTTGGCTTCCACCAGATTGGCAACGGCCCCCTGCTCGATGAGCGAATAGGTCCTGGCCCCGACGCCCGTGCCCATGAAGAACTCTTTCACGTCCAGCAGGCGGCAGGGTACCCGATTGATGCAATACTCGCTTTCACCGTCCAGAATGGTTTTTCGAGAAATGGAAACTTCCGTCAATTCACCGTAAACGCCCGGAAAGGACGAGCCGTCGCGCTCCAGCGTCATGACCACTTCCGCCATGCTCACGGGAGCCGCGTCCTCGCTGCCGTTGAAGATGACGTCGTCCATCTTCTTCCCGCGCAGCGCCTTGACCCGTTGTTCGCCCATGACCCAGCGAATCGCGTCGACCACGTTCGATTTTCCGCAGCCGTTGGGTCCGACCACCGCGTTGACGCCGCGGGAAAATTCGATCACGACCTTGTCGCGGAAGGATTTGAACCCTGTTATTTCAAGACGTTTCAGTTTCATCAGCCATCTTCAACGGAAATACTTGTAAATTTTGAAGAAGCCTAACAAAAGAAAATACCTTTGTAAAGGGAAAATACAACAAAATGTATTTTCCGGAAAACTTAACCACAATATATAGTGCTTTGACCGGAAAATGACGCCATAGAGACGGGATGAAAAAACCGCTGCTCCGATGCCCGTCTCAAAAGAGGCCTTCCAGTTTTCGGCCGCAGGAGGGGCAACGCTGCTCCGAAAGAAAATCATCAAGAATTCTAAATCCATAGCGTCGGATCAACAGCTTGTTGCAGTTTGAACAGAAAGTGTTTTCCCCCTCGTCCCCCGGCACATTGCCGGTGTAAACATGAAGCAAGCCTGCTTCTTTTCCGATCGCACCGGCAAGCCTTAGGGAAGAAACGGGAGTGGGAGGGGTTTGAATCATCCGGAACTGCGGGTGGAACCGGCTGATATGCCAGGGGGTTTCCGCCCCGAGGGTCCGGATGAAAGAGGCGATGTCCTTTAATTCACGGGCGGAATCATTCAGGCCGGGAATCAGAAGCGTGGTGACTTCCACCCAGATGCCAAGGTCTTTCATTTTTTTGAGACTGTCCAGAACGGGAGAAAGTCTGGCGCCGCACTGCTTTTTATAAAACGCCTCCCTAAAGGATTTCAAATCCACGTTGGCGGCGGCAAGGTACGGCGAGACCAGCTCCAGGGCTTCGGTCGTCATATAACCGTTGGTGACGAAAAGGTTTTTCAATCCTTCCGTAGCCGCGATCTTCATAATTTCCAGAGCGGTTTCCAGGTAAACCGTCGGCTCCGTGTAGGTATAGGCGACGGTTTGGCACTTCATTTCCTTAGCCCGCCGGACGATCATCTCAGGCGGCACTTCTTCCCCCATGATCATGAGCGTGGAACGGGGCATTTGGGAAATTTCATGATTCTGGCAGAACGAGCAGGAAAAATTGCAGCCGACGGTGGCGACCGAATAGGAACGCGAGCCGGGATACACATGAAAAAAGGGTTTTTTTTCAATCGGATCGACATGCTCGGCAATCATGGTTCCGAAAACAAGGGAATACAAGACGCCGTCCCGGTTTTCCCGGACACCGCACAGGCCGCGCCGGTTTGGCGTAATGTTGCACCGGTGGGCGCAAAGCCCGCACCGAACACCGGACCCGTCCGTCTTCTCATAAAGCAGCGCTTCACGGATCATCGCCCGCCCCCCCTCAGCATGCCCCGGACGGCTTCCGGAGCGGCAGCCCGCGCTTTTGCCTTGAGTTGAAAAGAATTCATCACGGGCTCTTGGATGGTCCGATACGTGTAGTGAACGGCAAACACCATCCCTACATACGCCCCCAGCGGATTTTTCCTCATGGGAAGAAGGTCTTCCAACCCCGGCGCCAGATCATACGCCGGACCGGGAAGGCACAGCACGGAACCCCAGCGAATCCGGGCGCCGGACATGGTTTGGTAAACCAGAGACCTCATTTCTCCAATGGAAAAAAAGCGCGCCTCAGATCCCTCGGGAAAACCAAAAAGTCGGCGCAGGACCTGCTTGGTCCCGGCCGGGGTATGCCGGTTCAAAAAACCGATAAAGACGCGGTTGCGGCTGACCCGCACCGCCTCCGCAATCGCTTTTTGCGGATCCGCGCAATGCTGCAGGCCGCCGGTCAGGGTGACGATATCGAATTGATTGTCCGAAAAAGGAATGTCGGCCGCATCGCCCAAAACCAGTTCGCACGATTCGCCGAGCCGCATCCGGGTCGCATCCAGCGCGGCCGGAAACGGATCCATTCCCGTGAGCAGGCATTTTTTCTTCCCAAACAGGCTCAGCGTGTCTCCGCTCCCGCAGCCCACGTCCAGGACGGATTCCCCGGCAACGGGAACGGCCAGATCCAGAATCAATTTTTCCTTGAGCGAATCCAGGCTCAGACCCCTGCGGCTCGGATGCGCGTCTTTGGATTTCCCTTCGCCAGGCGATTCGAAGAACATGGAACCCCCACCCTCGTCGTAACGGTTCAGCCGCCGATGTCCGACATGTCCCGGTGGCATTTTTTGAGGTGTCTGTCCGTGCAGTCCAGATCGTGCTTTTCGGGTTTGAAACGGACGGCCTTGCGGATCAGCTCGTCTAACTCTTCGTCGCTGCACCTCCGTTCAAGCGCCGCCTTCAAATCGACTTCCTCTTCCTTGAGCAGGCAGGCGCGCAGCTTGCCGTCCGCCATCAGGCGCAGGCGGTTGCAGGTCGCGCAGAAATGGTCGCTGACCGGATTGATGAATCCGATTTCGCCGCGGCCTTCCTCCAGCTTGTAGAGTCTGGCCGGCCCGTCCGTTTTATGCTTCTTGCCTTGAAGGGGCAAAAGCCGGAAATGACGGCCGATGGTTTCCAGCAGTTGACGGTTCGGCAGGAAATCCTCCGCGTGGCCCGTGTTGACCGGGCTGACCGGCATGATTTCGATAAAACGGATCTGGAAGGGTTTGGTCAGCGCCAGTCTCGCGAAATCCAGCACCTCGTTGTCGTTGAATCCCCTGACGATCACGGTGTTGATTTTGATGGGAGAGAAGCCCGCCTTCTCCGCCTCGGCAATTCCGCGAAACACGTCTTCGAGGTTTCCGCCCCGCGTGATCTCGGCGTACTTCTCCCCGTCCAGGGAATCCAGACTGATGTTAATCCGGGTAATGCCGGCGTTGAAAATTGCGTCCGCGTATTTCTCCAGCAGGATGCCGTTGGTCGTCAGACTGATGTCCTCGAGGCCCTTTATTTTCTTTAAAGCCGCGGCAAATTCGACAAAACCGCGGCGGACCAGCGGTTCGCCGCCGGTCAATCTCACCTTGACAAACCCCAGGGCCGTCGCCCGGGAAACCACGCGAAGAATCTCTTCGTACCGGAGAATGTCTTCATGTCCTTTGAGTGAAATCCCTTCCTTGGGGCGGCAATATGTGCAGCGCAGATTGCAGCGGTCGGTGACGGAAATCCGAAGATAATTGATGTCCCGGTTGTATGGATCCAGCATGATGTCACACCAATGCTCCTTTACCTTACTGACTGACGTTCAATAACACAAACCGCCCGACAAAACAACTTTCGCTTTACCCCAACGCCTTCACCGGAACGGCGTTTCCCCATGGAAAGACGGGCCCTGCAAGCGCAGATACAGGTCCGGGATGATTTTCCGGCGCGGCCGCGCGCCGGACTTTCAGATCCGAAACAAGTTCTTGACACGACGTTCTTTCTCGTCTAAACAAAAGTCAAAAGCGCTTCCTGCCTGCCATCGAGCCGTCGATCACGTCAGCGCAAGGTAAAATCATTCGGAGCCGTCCATGGACAAAGTGCCGATCACCAAAGAGGGTTTTGATAAATTAAAAAAGGAACTGGAGACGGTGAAAAACGTTTTCATTCCGGAAAACATCCGGGACATCGAAGTCGCCCGGGCGCACGGAGATCTGTCGGAAAACGCGGAGTACGCGGCGGCCAAGGAACGGCAGTCCTATCTGCACGGCAAACTCCAGGAGCTGGAAAACAACCTGGCTTCCTGCAATATCATCGCCTTGAAAAGCGTCCCCCGAGACCGGGTGGTTTTCGGCTGCTTCGTCACGATCGCCGACAGCGAGGGGGAAGAGATCAAATACCAGCTGGTCGGCCCCTTTGAATCGGACATCAACCAGAATAAAATATCCGTGACCTCGCCCATCGGCAGAGCGCTGGTCGGCAAAGGCATCGATGCCGAAATCACGGTCAACACGCCCGGCGGAACCCGCAATTTTCAGATCATCGACATTTCGGTCGAATAGCGCAACGGGACATCATAAAAAAAGGCAGCCTTGAAAAACAAAGCTGCCTTTTTTTGCCTTTATAATAGACAGATCAGATCTGCGACATCTTGTCCGCGACGCTGATCCGGTTGACCGCCCGAAGGAGAGCCAGGCGCATTTTTTCATAGTCGCTGTGCTCCTTGGCCAACTGAGCCAGACTGGCTTCCGCTTTTTCTTTGGCTTTGACCGCCCGGTCCTTGTCGATGGCGTCGGCTCTTTCCGCCGTTTCGATCAAAACGGTGACCTTGCTGCCCGTCACCTCCGCGTAACCGGTGTTGACGGCATAGTAGGTTTTCTTGCCCTCGGTCATGTAGTAGAGTTCTCCGATGTCCACGGACGTCAGGAAGGGTTCATGGCCTCTCAATACGCCGAATTCTCCTTCCGTGCCCGGAATCGTCACTTCATCCACTTTCCCGGAAAAAACCATCTTTTCCGGCGTTACCACTTCTAGAATCAATTCATCCGACATGGAAATCCCCGTTCATTAGGCGGAAAGCTTCTCGGCTTTCTCGATTGCTTCTTCAATGCCGCCGACCATGTAAAAGGCCTGCTCCGGCAGATCATCATGTTTGCCTTCCAGAATTTCCTTGAAGCCTCTCACGGTATCGGCCACGGAAACGAACTTCCCTTCGGTGCCGGTGAACTGCGCGGCGACGAAGAAGGGCTGAGACAGGAACCTCTGGATTTTGCGGGCGCGGCTGACGGTCTGTTTGTCGGCTTCGGAGAGTTCATCCATGCCGAGAATGGCGATGATGTCCTGCAGGTCTTTGTATTTCTGCAGCGTCACCTGCACCTGGCGGGCCACCTGGTAATGCTCCTGGCCCAGAACGTTCGGGTCGAGAATACGCGAGGTGGAATCCAGCGGATCCACGGCGGGGTAAATACCGAGTTCGGCGATCGGACGGGACAAAACGACGGTTCCGTCCAGATGCGCAAACGTGGTGGCCGGAGCCGGGTCGGTCAGGTCGTCGGCGGGCACGTAAACGCACTGCACGGCCGTAATGGAGCCTTTGGTGGTCGAGGTGATGCGTTCCTGAAGCTCCCCGAGGTCCGAAGCCAGGGTCGGCTGATAACCGACGGCGGACGGCATGCGGCCCAGCAGCGCGGACACTTCGGAACCGGCCTGGGTGAAACGGAAAATGTTGTCGACGAAGAAGAGCACGTCCTGACCTTCCACATCGCGGAAGTATTCCGCGGCCGCAAGTCCCGTCAGGGCCACGCGGGCGCGGGCTCCGGGGGGTTCGGTCATCTGGCCGTAAATCAGAGCGGCCTGCTTGATAACGCCGGATTCCAGCATTTCACGGTACAGGTCGTTTCCTTCGCGGGTTCTTTCACCCACGCCGCAGAACACGGAGATGCCGCCGTGGTGCATGGCGATGTTGTTGATCATTTCCATCATGACGACGGTTTTGCCGACGCCGGCGCCGCCGAACATGCCCATCTTACCGCCGCGGGGGAAGGGGACGAGCAGGTCGATCACCTTGACGCCGGTTTCCAGAACGTGAACGGACGTGTCCTGTTCCGTGAATTCGGGAGATTTGCGATGAATGGGAGCATGATTTTTAGCGTTCACCGGTCCGAGGCCATCCACGGGACGGCCGACCACGTTCAGAATTCTGCCGAGGCCTTCTTTGCCGACGGGAACGGTAATCGGAGCGCCGGAGTCTTTGGCGATCATTCCGCGAACCAGACCGTCGGTGACATCCATGGCGATGCAGCGGACCACGTTGTCGCCCAGATGCTGCGCGACTTCAATAACCAGGTTATCCTCCTGGTCGTTGATCGCGGGGTTGGTAACAAAAAGCGCATCGAGAATGCTGGGAAGCTTCCCTTCTTCAAAAGCCACGTCAACAACGGGACCAATAACCTGAACAATCTTTCCGGTATTCATAACGATCTCCTTGCAAATAGTCGTAATGTATATTTTTTACGCGCGAAATGCCGCCGCAAAATCAACCCTTGGCCAGCGCCTCTGTACCGCCCACGATATCCATCAGTTCCGCCGTGATCGCCGCCTGCCTCGCCTTGTTCATTTTCAGGGTCAGCGTGCGGATCAGCTCTTCGCAGTTGCTGGTGGCGTTGTCCATCGCGGCCATCCGTGCGCCGTTTTCACCGGCGGACGTTTCCAGGAGGGCCCGGTAGACCAGAACGTGCACATACATGGGCAGCAGTTTGTGCAGCAGCACCTCGTCCGACGGTTCGTAAACATAATCGAGCCTTTTATCCGCTTCCAGGTCTGCGTCCGGGCTGCCGATGGAGGGCAGGGGAAACAGGCGGACAACGGTCGGCCGCTGCACGGAAACATTCACAAACTGATTGTAAATCAGATACAGCTCATCGTATTCGGCCTTGATGAAAGGTTCAATCACTTCATCCGCGATCGATACGGCCAGCGTCATGTCAAACTTGCTCAGACAGTCCACTTTCTGGGCCAAGACGTTCGCTTTTTTGCGGAAAAAGTCCCTGCCCTTCCGGCCGACATTGATCAGGGCCACTTCCCTGCCGTCACCCGCCTTTTCGCGCAAAAATCTTTCCGTTGCCTTGATCAGGTTGGTATTGAATCCGCCGCAAAGCCCCCTGTCGGATGTCATGCAGATCACGCGAATCCGTCTGGGGTCGCGCACGGCCAGGAGCGGATGCGTGGAAGCGTCCACCCGAAGGGCCAGACTGTTGAGGACATCCATGAATTTTCCGGCGTAGGGACGGAAATTTTCCATCTTCATCTGTGCCGATTTGAATTTGGAAGCCGCGACCATGTTCATGGCGCGCGTGATCTGCTTCGTCTTCTGAACGGCCGTTACTTTTCTTTTAATATCTTTGAGCGAGGGCACTGAAAACTCCTCTCAAACGTAATGGTTTTCCCCTCCGCCGCCGCCCCGCGTCAGGGACGCGGCGGATCAAAGTCTATTCCGCCACAAAAACCGATTCGAAAGCCGTCAGCATCTCCTTCATCTTCTTTTCCAAATCGGGGGAGATGATCTGTTTTTCGTCAATTTCCTTCAGGATGTCCGGATGTTTACTCTTCACGTAGCTCAGCAGCTGCTGCTCGTACACCAGAACCTTTTCCACGTCCACCTTATCGATGAAGCCGCGGCTTCCGGCAAACAGAACCACCACTTCCTCGCCCAGCGACATCGGCTGGAACTGGGGCTGTTTGAGCAATTCCACCAGACGAACGCCGCGGTCGAGCTGAGCCTGCGTCGATTTATCCAGATCGGATCCGAACTGGGCAAAAGCCGCCAGTTCGCGGTACTGGGCCAGATCGAGCTTCAGGGTGCCGGCGACCTGCTTCATCGCCTTCACCTGGGCCGCGCCGCCGACGCGGGACACGGACAGACCGACGTTGATGGCCGGACGGATGCCCGAGAAGAACAAACTCGGCTCCAGATACACCTGGCCGTCGGTAATCGAAATCACGTTGGTCGGAATGTAGGCCGAAACGTCGCCGGCCTGCGTTTCAATAATGGGAAGCGCCGTAAGCGATCCGCCGCCGAGCTCCTTGCTCACGCGGGCCGCACGTTCGAGCAGGCGGGAATGGTTGTAGAAAATGTCGCCGGGGAACGCTTCGCGTCCGGGCGGACGGCGTAACAGCAGCGAAATCTGGCGATAGGCCACGGCCTGTTTGGACAAGTCATCGTAAATAATCAGGGCGTCCTGACCGCGGTCACGGAAGTATTCTCCGATGCTGCAGCCGGCGTACGCCGCGATGTACTGAAGGGTTGCCGGGTCGGAGGCGCAGCCGGCGACCACGCAGGTGTAGGACAGGGCGTCATGCTGTTTGAGCCTTTCCACGACCTGGGCCACGGTGGATTTTTTCTGACCGATGGCGACATAGATGCATTTGATGCCGGTGTCTTTCTGGCGGATGATGGCGTCCACGCAGATGGCCGTCTTGCCGATCTGGCGATCGCCGATGACCAGTTCGCGCTGCCCGCGCCCGATCGGCGTCATGGCGTCGATGGCCTTGAGGCCGGTGTACATCGGCTGGTTGACCGGCTGGCGCTGAATCACGCCGGGGGCGATCATTTCAATGCGGCGGAACTCTTTCGTCTCGATGGGGCCCTTGCCGTCCAGCGGAGCGCCGGTGGCGTCGATGACGCGGCCGAGAAGCGCTTCACCAACCGGAACCTGGGCGATTTTGCCGGTCCGCTTGACGATGTCGCCTTCCTTGATGTGCGTCACTTCGCCGAGGACGGCCACGCCGACGTTGTCCGCCTCGAGGTTGAGCACCATGCCCAGGATGCCGCCGGGGAACTCCAGAAGCTCCATGGCCATGGCATTCTGCACGCCGTACACTCTCGCGATGCCGTCACCGACGGACAGCACGGTTCCGGTTTCGCTTATATCGAGCTTTTTTTCATAGCTTTTGATCTGCTCGGAAATAATTTGACTGATTTCTTCCGCCTTGATGGTTTCCATGTTCTATCTTGCCTCCCCTAAGAGATTCCTCATATTGTTCAATTGGCTTTTGATGCTGCCGTCGTACAGCGTATCCCCAACACCGATCACGATGCCCCCCAACAGATTCTTGTCGTCTTCCACCGTGACTTCCACGGACCGGCCCGTCATTTGCTTCAGGCTCGACGTGATGTAGCTTTGCATTTCCCCGGACAGCGGAAACGCCGTCTTCACCGTGACCCTCACTTTCTGAAGCGTTTCGTCCATCAACTGCCGGTAGCAGGTCTCGATGTCCGGAAGGACGTCGATCCTTTTTTTGTCGATCAGCAATTTCAGGAAATTGATCGTCATGGGGGAAAGCGAAAGCTTGGCGATGATTTGCTCCAGCACTTTCTTCTTGCTTTCCTGTTCGAAGATGGGATTGGCCAGGAAGGTTTCCAGGTCCTTGTTCTGCGCGATCACGGAAGAGAACCGGTGCAGTTCGTCGTAATACTGCTCAAGCTTCTTTTCTTCCCCGGCAATATCAAAAAAAGCGCGGGCGTACCGTTTTGATATATTGCTGATCAATGTTTGTTCACCACCTTATCCATATATTCCCTGACCATGGCCTCATGGTCCTGTGCGGTAATATTTTTCTTCAGAATTTCCTCCGCCATCTGCACGGAAAGGGCGACCGCCTCCGCGCGAAGCTGGCCGGACGCTTTTTTCAATTCCTGTTCGATGCGCGCCTGGGCGTCCTCTTTCATCTTCTGGGCCACCTTTTGCGCGTCCTCGATGATCTTCTCCTTTTCGACCACGCCCTGCGCCTTGATCATTTCAAAGATGCCGTCGATCTCCTGGGAGGCTTTGTCGATTTTTTCAGCATACTCCCGGTACTGCTTTTCCGCCTCCGCCTTCTGAGCGGTGGCGTTTTCCAGAGACTCCTTGATCTCCTGACGGCGTCCGGCAAAGAACCCCTTGATTTTCGGCGCCAGCAGATAGACCAGGAACCCGATGATCAAAAGGGCGTTGAAGGTTTTCCAGGCGAAGTCTTTCCACTGCGAGGCGCTGTGCCCCCCCTCGCCGCCGCCGGAAGCGAAAGCCAAGGCAACACAGGCGAGTACAAAAACCGGGGAAAGAAGGATTGAAAAACTGAATGAACGAAATGAGGATTTCATTGAACTCTCCTTCCCAGAACCTTTTCGGCAATTTCCAGCGAAAGCTTGCGGGACTGGCCTTCCAGGATCTGACGGGCGGCCTGCATTTCGGCATCCATCTTTTTTTGAAACTCCTGGGTCATGAGCGGGATTTCACTGCGGACGGCGTCCACGATGCGCCTGGCTTCCGCCGCGCCTTCGCCGATGATTTCCTTCTTCAGGTCCGAGGCGCTGGTTTTGGCCTTGCTCAGCTTTTCCTCGTATTCGGCGGCTTTTTTATTCACGGAATCGTTGAAAAGTTTGATTTCGTTCCCCAACTCATCGAGCTGCTTTTTGCGGCGTTCGAGAATGGATAGGAGGGGTTTGTAAAGGAGAGCATTAAGGATTAAAATCAAGGCTATGAACGTAGCCATCTGAACCAGGAGCGTATAATCGGGGATTACGGTAACCACAACTGACCTCGTCTCTTTTTCAGACCTTCCCGGCCTTCAACGAACGCTGATGAGCGCAGGAAGATGCATTAAATTTGGACCGACATTTCAAACAGCGTAATCTCTGGGAGTGATTTGCTTCAGATAACGTAAGGCTTGCATCAAGCCGGGCTTATGCTGAACCTAGCCACACCGCGAGGACGGAGGTTACTAATCACACCCGCATAGGGTTTGTCAAGCTTTTTTGTGACCGGCGGTCTAATTTCGGTGAAATCAAAATTAAGCGAGTAATTTTGAGGGATTTAAATAGTTTGCTTCCCCGCCAAACCGATTCTTTTTTGCTCTTTTGCCTCGCTCATGTGCGACTGGCCGTCAAAAATCGCCCCTTCCTCCATGACGAAAACCGGAGTCTTCACATCTCCGGAAAGTTTGCCCGTCGAATGGATGTTGATTTTTTCCTTTACGTCGAGGTTGCCCTGGACTTCGCCGGCGATGAAAATGCTGCCGACTTCTACATCGGCCTTGACCAGAGCGCCTTCCCCGACATCCACCGCACCCTGTCCGAAAATCTGCCCCTGAAAATCGCCGTCAATTCTCACGTGACCCGTAAAAATCAGCTTTCCGATGAATTCGGCGCCCTTGCCCAAAAAAGCCTTGGTGTCGTCCAGACGTTTCTTTTTTTCCCACATGCCCTACTCCTTGCGGTTTCCAACGGAACTCTTTTTTAGCGCTGCAGAATGAATCTGCGCACGCTCACATTCATCAGCAGTCCGATCGCCGCCATCAGGGAAACCACAGCCGATCCGCCATAGCTGATGAAGGGCAGCGGAATGCCGACGACCGGCAGGACGCCCAGCACCATTCCCATATTGATCAGCACCTGCCAGGCGATCAGCGCGGTAATGCCGAACGAGATGATCGTGCCCAATAAATCTTTTGAATGCAAGGCAATTTTTAGCCCCCAGATGATCAGGGACGTAAAAATCAGCATCAGCACCAGGCCGCCGAGAAATCCCCACTCCTCGGCAAACACGGAAAAGACGAAATCGGTCTGCTGTTCGGGCAGAAATTTCAGCTGGGTCTGGGAGCCCTTCAAAAAGCCCTTGCCCAGAAAACCTCCGGAGCCGATCGCAATCATGGACTGAATGATGTGGTACCCCGTACCCAGCGGGTCGCTTTCGGGCGACAAAAACGTCAGCAGCCGGTTTTTCTGATAATCCTTTAAAAAATGCCACGCCAGGGGCATCAGGACCAGAAGGCTCGACACCGCAATCAGTATGGATTTCCAGTTCATTCCGATGAAAAGCACGATGGAAGCGGAAACCAGAACGATCATCAGCGCCGTCCCCAGATCCGGCTGCTTCAAAATCAAAGCGCAGGGAAGCATCACCATTCCGAACGGAACCCACAGTTCCCGCAACCGGTAGGGTTCCATCGACTTGTGATCGTCAAAGTACCGGGCCAGGGCGATGATGATGCTGATTTTCATCAGCTCCGAAGGCTGGAACAAAAAGACGCCGAGCGAGATCCACCGCTGCGCCCCATTGGCCGTGTGGCCGAACAGAGCGACTGCGACCAGGGAGGCCAGCGCAAACGCATAAATTCCGTATGCCGCCCGATTGATGTCTCGGTAATCAATGAAAAAGGTGACCATCATGAACAGCAGACCGAAGACAATCCACTGCAGCTGCTTTACATACAGGGGCGCCGCATTTTCACCCAGGCTGAACCCCGTGGAATAGATATTGACGACGCCGATGGCGCAGATCGACATCACCAGGGCAAAAAGCGTCCGGTCAAAATTCTGCAAGATGCGCCGATCATATTTGAAAAACATAAACTCCCCTCGTGCTTCAGGCTCGGCCGCGTTCAGTTCCCGGCGGGCATTGGCGTCTGCGGCCTGGCGGCCGCCTCTAAGGGCCGCTCTTTTTTCTTTCCGTCGAAATAGGCCTTTAAAATCCTGCGGGCGATCGGTGCGGCCACCGCTCCGCCGCCGCCGGCGTGCTCGGCAACCACGGCAACGACGATTTCCGGACGCTTTGCGGGCGCGTAGCAGGCAAACAACGCATGGTCCTTTTGAAACGCGGCGATTCTTTTCCGGCGGCGCGCCTGCTCGTCCTGGGGCAAACCGACCACCTGCGACGTCCCGGTTTTGCCGCAGACGTCCGCGCCGTCGATGCGCGCCGCGTATCCGGTACCCCCGTTTTCGTTCACGACTCCCCACAAAGCCTGCTGGAGCAATTCCACGGTTTTCCCGTTCAGGCCAAGCTCCGCCTTTTTTTCAGGCAGGAATTCCCGGACCACGCCGCCCTGGGGCGCTTCAATCCGCTGCACCAGGCGGGGGCGCCACAACGTGCCGCCGTTCGCCAGTGCTGCGTACGCCTGCGCCAGTTGCAGCGGAGTGGTTAAATTGAATCCCTGACCGATGGAAATCGATATGGTTTCCCCCATCTGCCAAGGCTCTTTCATGCGGGCCAGCTTCCATTCCCTCGTGGGAACCAGCCCCTTCCGTTCATGGGCCAGCTCGATGCCGGTGGCATCGCCCAGGCCGAACTTTTTCGCGTAATGCGCGATGCGATCCACGCCCAGCTTTTTTCCGACGGTGTAAAAATAGACGTCGCACGACTCCACCAGCGCCCGGTGCAGATTGACCGGCCCATGTCCGTTTTTTCTCCAGCAGCGATACGTCCGGTTGCCCAGATCGAAAGACCCTTTGCAGTGAATCCGGGTTTCGGGGGTGATCACCCCCTCTTCCAGCGCTGCCGCCGCCACGATCAGCTTGTAGGTCGAGCCGGGCGGATACTGCCCCGCAATCGCCCGGTTGGACATGGGTTTCAGCGGATCCTTCTGCAGTTTTTCCCACGCTTCGCGGGCAATGCCGCTGTTGAATAAATTCGGATCGAAAGACGGCGAGCTGACCATCGCCAGAATGGAGCCGTCCCGGGGATCCATCGCGACCGCCGCGCCCGGCCTTCCCTCAAAGGCCTCCCAGGCCGCCTTCTGAAGGGCGGCGTCCATCGTCAAGACCACATTGGCTCCGCAAACCGGATCGATCCGTCCCAGATTCTTGATGACCTTGCCGGTCACGTTCACTTCGACCAGTTCATTGCCCCGGCGGCCGCGCACGTAAGGGTCCAGCGCCTTTTCGATGCCGGATTTTCCCGTGATGTCGCCGGACGCGTAATCCCCCTCCGGTCTTTCCAATTCCTCCTTGCTGACTTCTCCCGTGTAGCCGATGATCGGCGCGGTGACTTCCCCGTCCAGGTACAGGCGGACCGGCGTGACATCCACATACACCCCCGGCAGATCCATGCTGTTGGTTTCCACCAGGGCCACTTTTTCCATGCCGACGTTTTTCTCCAGCCGGACGGGAAGATAGGACTTCAGCGTTCTGGGGAGGGGCTGGATTGGGGAAAAATCGATGGATTTGGTCGCATAGATGTCCCGGAGCTTCCCAAGGAGCGAATCCGGATCGACCCCCCGGGCGGGCAGATACAGCACATCGAAAGAGGGGCGGTTGTCCACAATCACCATACCGTTGCGGTCTATGATCAGACCGCGCAGAGGCTGAATCCTGCGAAAACGGACGGCGTTGTTTTCGGACCGCTGCTTGAGCTCATCCCCCTTGATGATCTGCAGGTACCACAGACGAATCATCAGGACCGACAGGGCCGCGCAAATCAGGATCATCACCACGGTGAGCTTGCGCCGGAAGTCCGCCGGCTCCGGCCCGTTTTGGAGGTTGCCCGGTTTATTCATACGTCAATAATCTTTCCACTGTGCGCATCGCATAAAAAAAGCATGCGGACAGAACGCTGACCAGCAGGGTCTGCGGCACCAGGACGGTGAGGATTTTATCGACCATGTCGAAGGCAAACACCCACTGGTAGAGCAAAACCAGTACCAGCGATTCCGCCAGGGAGCAGATCAGGCTGAAGCCGGCGATCAGGTAAAGCCGTTCCGAATCAATGTGCGAGGAAACAACCCAGGCGAACAGGAAAATGAAGACGTACAGGAGCGTGAACAATCCCAGGACGGACCCGGACAGACAATCCATCGCCAGCCCCACGACAAAGGAAAGGGCCGCTCCCTTCCACAGATCCAGGCGAAAGCCGGCGTAAATCACCACGATCAGCGACAGTTCCAGCGTGACGAGACCGGAAAAAAGGATTTCAGCCAGCTTGGACTGCGCCACCACCAGCAAAACGGCCAGAAAAGGCAGCAGAACGTAATACATCATCGGGCGGCCTTTCTTTCCCGGAACGGATCCTTTTTCTCCCCCGCCAGAACCAGCACCTCCTCCAGCGAGGTAAAATCGGCAAAAGGGGCCACCCGGATATTCAAAAACATTCCGGCGTCCGCCCGGTCCGTATGAACCACCTTCCCGACGAGCAGTCCCTTGGGAAAGATATTGCTCAGGCCGGACGTCAGAATCACATCCCCTTCCCGGACGTCCTGAATCTTGGAGATGTAACGGACGACGCAGCCGCGGGATCCCGCTCCGCGAAGCATTCCCTGCTGTCGCGTCCTTTCGACGAGAACATCCACGCTGGAGCCCTCGTCGATCAGCAACTGAACCCTGGCGCTGTGCCAGGAAACGTTCGTCAGCCGGCCGATGAGTCCGGGAAGCGCCATCACCGGCATGCCCGGCTTCAGGCCGTGCGCCTGGCCCTTGTCGATCCAGAGGGTCTTGGACAGCGCCGCCTGCTCCCTGCCGATCACACGGGCCGCGAGGAAGCGGTAGGGCTCGCGCTCCTCCATCGACAGAAGCGCCTGCAGCCTTTGGGCCTCCAGGTATCCCTGCCGGTAAAGCGTCAACTGCGCCTCCAGTTCGCCGATGGCGCCTCTAAGCTTTCGGTTCTCCTCTTCCAGTCCCACCAGGCGGACGTAGCGCGTCCAGGCGTTTTCGACGCTTTCGACGCACAGCGTGACCAGCTTTTGAACCGGCGCCGCCGCCCCCATCGCCAGCCTTTGCAAAAGACTCTGGCCGGCATCGTATTTCAGGCCGTAAGAAAAAAGGGAAAGGGCGGCGAGAATCACCGCACCGACAAAGATGACGGCTCGATAATTTTTAAAAAACATGCTCTACCCAAATTATCCGCCGCCGGGGAAGACCGAACGGCCAGGCGGCATCAGACCTGAATCGTCACCTCTTTGAGCACATCCAGCTGATCCAGCGCCATGCCCGCGCCGCGAGCCACGGCGCTGAGCGGATCATCGGCAACCGTGACGGGAAGACCGGTTTCCTCCCGCACCAGAATATCGAGATTCTTCAGCAGCGCTCCGCCGCCGGTCAGCACGATGCCGCGGTCCACGATGTCTCCGGCCAGCTCCGGCGGCGCGTTTTCCAGGGCGTCTTTGATCGCGTCCACAATCAGCGTCACCGGCTCGATGATCGCTTCGCGGATTTCCTCCGAGCTGGTTTCGATCGTCTTGGGAATGCCGGAGATAAGATCCCGCCCCTTCACGTCAATCGTTTTCGTCTCCGCCATCGGATAGGCGCAGCCGATTTCCGTCTTGATCACCTCCGCCGTCCGCTCGCCGATGAGCAGGCTGTATTTCCGCTTCATGTACTGCACGATTTCTTCGTCGATCTTGTCGCCGGCCATGCGCACCGACTTGGCATACACGATGCCGGACAGCGAGATGACCGCCACTTCCGTGGTGCCGCCCCCGATATCGACCACCATGGAGCTGGTGGGTTCGGCAATGGGCAGCCCCGACCCGATCGCCGCCGCCATCGGTTCCTCGATCAGATAGACCTCGCGGGCGCCCGCGGATTCGACCGTCTCGCGCACCGCGCGGCGCTCCACCTGCGTAATCCCCGAGGGGACGGAAACAATGATCCGGGGACGGACCAGGGACTTGCGGTCGTGAACGCACAGAATGAAGTGCTTCAGCATGGCTTCCGTAATGTCGAAATCCGCGATGACGCCGTCGCGCATGGGACGGATCGCCACAATATTGCCCGGCGTGCGGCCCAGCATGCTCTTGGCTTCATTGCCGACGGCCAGCACCTTCTTGACGCCGTGATGATTTTTATGCACCGCAACCACGGAAGGTTCGTTCAATACGATCCCTTTCCCCTTCACGTACACGAGCGTATTGGCGGTTCCCAGATCAATCGCCAGGTCATTGGAAAACTTTCCCAGAATATAATCGAACAGCATGAGTCCTCCCGAATTTTCCTTGAATATATCATACTTATGTACAGTTTGGCGTCTATATCGTATTTCAACGGCCTAAGCAACGCCTTTTTAAATTGTATTTGCAATTTGATTCTCTCTGTAATACTAACGCCCGGAATAACCCCGGTTATGAGTTCAATCAACCTTTTCGAGGAGACGCTATGCTGAAGTTTTTCCGCAAACACGCGCGAGGCTGGTTCATGCTGGTCTTCATGGGCATCATCATTTTTGTTTTTGTCCTGTATTTCGGAACCGATCGAGGCATGCAGACCGCCAACGCCCTGGCCGTCGTGGACGGCGTCGTGGTCACCGAATCCGACTATTATAATGAATACTCCAAATTGACGGACATGGTCAGAGCGCAGTACGGCGCGGCGCTGACGGCGGACATGCTCAAACTGATGGACCTGAAAAAAATCGCCTATGAGAATCTGATCAACCGGCAGATCATCATCGCCAAAGCCAAAGACCTGAAAATGCAGGTCTCCGACGACGAGCTTCGGCAGATGATCATGGCCATGCCCGCCCTGCAGACGAACGGCCGCTTCGACAACGACAAATACCGGCAGCTTTTGCGCTTCAACCGGATGACCGCCGAAGATTTCGAAGCCGGGCAGAAAATCACCCTGGCGGCCGGAAAGATCGAAACCATTATCCGCGAGGGCATCAAGGTCTCCGACCGGGAGGTGCTGGACCTTTACGCCCTGCAGAACCAGAAGATCAACTTGAGCTTCGTGGCCGTCGCCGGTTCCGACGTCACGGGAAAAATCAATCCCACAACCTTGGACCTGGAAGAGTATCTTAAGAAAAACAGCAATGCGTTTCGCGTTCCCGAGCAGGCCAAGATTCAATATCTCCACTTTGCGGGCGAGACCTTCTCCCCGGCACAAATCAGCGCCTCCGACATCCGGGACCACTATAACCGGCACAAGGATCGCTATAAGGGCAAGGACGGCAAGCCCCTGGCGCCGGAGCAGGCCGCGCCGATCATCGCCCGGGAAATGAGGCAGAGCCGAGGCATGCAGGAAGCCTACCTGGAAGCCAAAAAAGCGCACGACACCATCTATCAGGAGGACAACTTCGAAGATTACGCGGCAAAGCACAAACTGAAAATTCAGGCGGTTGATTTTTTCCCGCTCAACAAGCCGCCGGAGGCGCTTGCATCCGTCAAGGACCTGGCGCAGGAACTGGCCTCTCTGCAACGCAAGGATATCAGCAAGGTCCTGGGCGACGGCAACGGCTACTTTGTGATCCGTCTGACAGACAAAAAAGCCGCCTACACACCCCAGCTCAAAGCCATTGAAGCCGACGTCCGGCAAGCCTACCTGAAAAGCGAGCGGGACCAAACGGCCGCCCTGGAAGCCCAAAGCCTGCTGGAAAAACTGCGCAAAGGAGAGAGCATGGAAAAACTGGCCGCTGCTAAGGGGCTGAAGATTCAGGAAACCGGCTTTTTCCAACCCGGAAGCGTTATTCCCAAACTGGGCGCAAATCCCGACGCCGTCAATGTGCTGATAGCCCTGTCCCCCGGCCGCCCTTATCCGGAAAAGCCCATGGCCATCAATCATTCCCATGTCGTTTTCAAGCTCAAGGGTGTCAGCGCGCTGGACATGAAAGAGTTTGAAGCCAAGAAGGAAATCTACCGGAAGGTCGCCATGAATTTGAAACGGGAGGAAACGATGAAATCATGGCTGGAGGAAAACAAAGCAGCGCTGATGAAAGAAAAACGGATGAAAATCCACAAAGAATTGAAAGATTTATAATCGTTGCGCCTCCGGGGCGCCGAAGCGGCCATGCCCCCGATCTTTTCTTTCCGGCCGGACGGGAGAAGGACAGGGGGGGCAAGCATGAAAAAAAGGGAAGAACCGACGTTCTTCCCTTTTTACGTTTGGTGGAGCTGAGGAGGATCGAACTCCTGACCTCTTGAATGCCATTCAAGCGCTCTCCCAGCTGAGCTACAACCCCAATAGATTCCCTTGGAATTCGCCTGCCCCTTAACATGACCCTCTTTGGCTGTCAACAGTTTTTCAGCTTGACTTTTGGTCTTCCGCCGATATAATCGCGCCCGTGCCGGAGTGGTGAAACTGGTAGACGCAGAGGACTCAAAATCCTCCGCCCGCAAGGGCATCCCGGTTCGATTCCGGGCTCCGGCACCATATCGAATCCGCCGTCATTCTCCATCAACACCCGCCGTGGCGCCCGGCGGCTTTTGCATCCTGCCGCACGCTCTGAATGCCGGGCTCGCCTCACCTGGTTAATCCTCCTGCTGCATGCGCTCCTGGTAATAATGCGTGATATCGAACGCCGCGTAATCCATGAGCAGCATGATGCGCATCAGGCTGTCCACGGCCTGCTGATGGGCCAGTGCTTGAATGAAGGTTCGCTGAAATTCGGCGTGCAGCCACATCTGGCGGCGCATGACGTTCAAGGCATAAATGGCCTCATGCAGGGGAATGCCCTGCTGACGGCAGGTTTCCGCGTACTGCCGAAAAAATTCACGCCCCTTTTCAAAATGTTCGGGATCGAAAAGAAGAATCCTCAAATGGCTGTAAAATTTGATGGCCTGCGGGATCAATTTGTCCTTGGGGATGCCGTGATAAAACACCGTTTGCCGGTCCTTCCGGACGGTCGCGGCCCAGTTCGCGGCAATCTCCACCACGTTGGATTCCACGATATCCAGCAGCTTGATCGATTCCAGCCGGTCTCTTTTCGCCAGTTCCTGATATTCCCGGGTCACGTCGTAGGATGCGTAGTCAAAGAGCAGAATCGTGCGGTTCAGGGTATCCAGCGCCTGCTGCTGGTTGATGAGAGAGCTGAAGATCATCTGAAACTCGGCATACAGCCAGATGTGCCGCCGCATCAGAATCAGCGCGTAGACCATCTCGGCCATGGGAATGCCCAGGGCGTAGCATTCCACGGCGTAGCTCCTGAAATATTTCTGGACATCTTCCGTGATTTTTTCATGAACAAACATCTTGCTGAAGTTCCGATAGAACTGAACGCACTGGAAAATGATTTTCTGCTCATTCAGATTCTTATAGGTCGGCGTTCTGGCGTTGTTCTGCACGTCCATCGCCCATCTTTTGGCCATTTTCTCCGCGTGCTGCTCCGCCAATTCCACATATTTCAGGGTGTAGGTTCTCATCATCCATCTCCTTTCTTTGGGGCTCGAACCTGGTCCTGCTCATGCTTTTCGCACACCGCGTTGCCGGATGAGCTTTTTCACAAAAACTTCTTCACGCTCCATTTCCTCGATCCTGTCCGTGATGTACTTTTTCGCTTCCTCATGCTGGGGAATGAAGATCTTCTCCAGGGCATTGACGCGCCGCTGCACCTTTTTCAATTCCCTGGAAAGCATCATAACGGATTTGGTCATGGTCGCATACTCGGCCAGAATGAGGAGCGTTTTCCGGGACTGGTCCCTCGCCTCGTCGTAGGCGGCGGTGGTCTGGGGCAGCGTGAAGGCGGGACGGGCTTTTTTGAGGCCAAGCCGGATCACCGGCATTCGAAGGCCCATGAGTTTGGTAAAATCCGTCCGAAGAAAGTAGCTTCTCACTTCCGAACAACTCTGCAGGGACGCCGCGTCGGAACCCATGTCCACGGCCGCTGTGCGATAAGCCCCGTAGAGCCGGTTCAAATCCTGCCGGAATTCAGCCTCAATCCTGCGGATCTCGCCGATGTTGCGAACGATCTCGATGGCCAGAATTTCCCGCTTCTGGTTGAGAAGGTCGTAGCCTTCATAGGCAAAGGCCAGGTCTTCCCGGAGCCTGCGCAGGGAGGATTTGGTCGGAGGCAATTCCATTTTCGGCATCATGCGATCTCCACGGCACCCCTCGTCGTTCCGGCGAAGCCGGCAGCGAACGGTCGCGAAACCTCACCTAGGTCATGAAACCCGTTCCCTGAAACTACGACGCGCTCTGAGCCTCGGGCATATAGTACTTCTGGATATCCTCCCGGGCGATGCGGTACAGTTCATCGCGCGGCAGGAGCGAAAGCATCCGCCAGCCGATATCCAGCGTCTGCTCGATCGAGCGGTTCTCCTCATAGTCCTGGCGCAGAAAAATCTCCTCAAAGGACGTCCCGAATTTCAGATAAATTTTATCCAGGTCGGAAAGCTCCTCCTCCCCGACAATCGCCGCCAGCGCCCGGATGCGTTTGACTTTCGCGTACGAGGCGAAAAGCTGGGCGGCCACCTGGCCGTGGTCTTTGCGCGTGCGTCCTTCGCCGATTCCGTCCTTCATCAGCCGGGAAAGAGAAGGCAGACCGGCAATGGGCGGATAGATGCCCTTGTTGAAAAGGGCCCTCTCCAGAACAATCTGTCCCTCGGTGATGTAACCGGTCAGGTCCGGCACGGGATGGGAAATGTCGTCGCTGGGCATCGTCAGGATCGGCACCTGCGTGATGGAGCCCCTGCCTCCCTTGAGGCGGCCTGCGCGTTCATAAACGGAAGCCAGATCGCTGTAGAGATAGCCGGGATAGCCTTTGCGCGAAGGAATCTCGCCGCGGGAGCTGGAGAGTTCGCGGAGCGCTTCGCAATAATTGGTCATGTCGGTCAAAATGACCAGGACATGCATCCCCTCTTCGAAAGCCAGATACTCGGCCAGCGTGAGCGCCGTGCGCGGGGTCACCAGCCGCTCGATGGAGGGTGAATCGGCCAGGCTCAAAAAGACGGCGGAGTGCGTGAGCACGCCCGATTCTTCCAGCGAATCGATGAAGAAACGGGCCACGTCGAACTTTACACCCATGGCGGCGAAGATGACGGTGAATTCCTCCTCGGCGGTGAGGATCCTGGCCTGCCTTGCGATCTGCGCGGCGATCCGGTTGTGCGGCATGCCGCTGCCGGAGAAAATCGGAAGTTTCTGCCCCCGGATCAGCGTGTTCATTCCGTCGATGGCCGAGATGCCCGTCTGAATGAAGTCCCGGGGATACTCCCGGCTCCAGGGATTGATCGGCAGGCCGTTGACGTTCATCGTCCGGTCGGTAATGACCTGCGGGGCGCCGTCGATGGGCCGTCCCAGGCCGTCAAACACTCGGCCCAGCATGTCGCGGTCCACGGGAATCTCGAGGGCCCGGCCCACAAACGTGACCCGGGTGCCCTTTACCGAAAGCCCGCTGGTCCCCTCATACACCTGAACGACGGCCCTGTGCTCATCCACTTCCAGCGTCTGGCCGGTGCGCAGCTCGCCCGAAGCGTCCCGGATTTCCACGATGTCTCCGTAGCCGACCCCCCGGATGCCGTCGACAAAAATCAAAGGGCCCGCGATTCCCGACAGGTTGGTGTATTCGATTTCCGCGGACATGCTATGCTCCTTTCGGCGGCGCTGCGAGCGAGGCAAGCTTCCGCTCCAGCAGGCTCATGTACTCGTCGATTTTTCCGATGTCCTGATTGGGAATTTCCGATTTCAGCCGCACCAGACGGGACGTTTCTTCCAGCGCGGCAATTTCCTTCACGCTCACTCCGGCGCGCACCTGCTCCAGGCCTTTTTTGTATAGGAGAAGCAGGCTCGCGAGAATTTTCAACTGTTTTTCCGGAGAACAGAATTTGTCCTGGGGATCGAAGGAGTTCTGCTGGAGAAAGGCGTTCTTGACCGATTCGGCGCAGAAAAGGATGTATTGTTCTGCGGGCGGCAGCGCGTCGCTTCCGACCAGCTTCACCACCTGTTCGAGCCGGTGATCCTCAAGCAGTATGTTCATCACTTCGTTTCGGGTTGCAAGCCACGCAGGATCCAGATTTTTCCACCAGCCCTCGATGTCGGAGAGGTATTCGGTGTAACTGTCGATCCAGCTGATGGAAGGGTAGTGGCGCGCGTCGGCCAGCGTCTTGTCGAGCGCCCAGAAGCACCGCACGAACCGCGAGGTGTGCTGGGTGACGGGCTCCGAGAAATCTCCGCCGGGGGGAGACACGGCGCCGATAATGGTGATGTCTCCGTCTTTCCCGGAGAGCGTTTCCACCAGACCCGCCCGCTCGTAAAACTCCGCCAGCCTGGTGGCCAGGTACGGCGGAAATCCCTCCTCGGCCGGCATGTCGCCCAGGCGGCTGGCCAGTTCGCGCAAGGCCTCCGCCCAGCGGGAAGTGGAATCCGCCATTACGGCCACGCTGTAACCCATGTCACGGTAGTACTCCGCAATGGTCACACCGGTGTAAATGCTGACTTCACGCGCCGGCACCGGCATATTGGACGTGTTCGCGATCATCACCGTCCGCTCGATCAGCGGACGGCCGTTTCGCTCGTCCACCAGCTTCGGAAAATCCGTCAACACATCCGTCATTTCGTTGCCGCGTTCGCCGCAGCCGATGTAGACGATGATGTCCGCGTTGCACCATTTGGCCAGTGCATGCTGCGTCATGGTTTTGCCGGTTCCGAAGCCGCCGGGGATGGCCGCCGTGCCGCCGCGGGCAATGGGGAAAAACGTGTCGATGACCCGCTGGCCGGTAATGAGCGGAATGAAGGGCTTCTTTCTCGTTTTGGCGGGGCGCGGCCTGCGCACGGGCCAGTAGGCGGCAAGCTTCCCTTCGTAAACGCCGGAACCGGTGTCGACGGTATAGACCGGATCTTCAATCGTGTAGGCGCCGGCTGCGGCAATGCTCTTCAGTTTCCCGGAAACGCCGGGAGGAACCAACACGCGGTGCAGGACCAGCGGGCTCTCCTGAATCTCGCCCAGTGCGGTTCCTTCGCCGACCTCCGCCCCGGTTGATACAAGCGGTTTGAAGTTCCATTTCGCCGCCGCATTCAGGGGAGAAAGTTTGATCCCCTTCCGGATATAACTGCCGCACGCCTCGGAGATCCCGACCAGGGGCCGCTGAATCCCATCGTAGATGCTGGCGATCAGGCCCGGCCCCAGAAGGACGGAAAGCGGCCGGCCGTAGGAAATCACCTCGTCCCCCGGCTTCAGGCCCGTGTTGTCTTCATACACCTGAATGATGGCGACCTCGTCCGAAAGCCGGATCACCTCGCCGATAAGGCGGTCCGGTCCGACTTCGGCAATATCGTACATTCGAATCCCTGAAAGCCCAACGGCCCCGACAATCGGCCCGTTGACCGAAATCACTTTTCCCGTCAGCAGTTTTTCCATGCTCACTCCTGAAAAGCCGCGCCGCGCCGGTTCATGGCGCCGGACCGCAGGCAACGATGGAAAGCGGCCGGACCGTTATCGGGTCACAGATTCCTTCCCCTCCACCGCGCCGGCCTTATCCTGCAGCATCTGCAGGACCTTTCGCCGAATCTGCAGAGCCTTCCGGAAATAAATTCTTTCCAGCGTGCAGTTGAAGATGCGTCCCCCGTCGGCATCCACCACCAGGCAGCCGCCCCACCCGATCGAGGCATCGGCCTCGATGCGAATCCGCCGGTCGCCCCCCGCCGAACGAAGGGCCTCGTCAATGTCGTTTCCGAAAACGCCGTCGTCCGGCGCAATCCGCACTTCCACGTTCTCCGGAATATCCGCAGCGGCGCCCGCTGCCGCGTCCACGAGAAATTGCCGGTAGCGCGGATGGCTCCGGATCCCTTTCATCACGTCCTCCACCCTCCGGCTGATAAATCGCTCCAGGGCCGCCAGTTTGATCTTTTTTCTCTCCAGGACGGCTCGGTTTTCCATCCGGGAGAGCTCCTGATCGAGGCGAGCCTGCGTTTCGTCCTGTGTCTTTTTGCGAAAACGCTCAACCTCCGCCGCGTAATCTTCTTCCAGCCGCCGAAGCTCGCGGGCTTCCTTCTCCCGAATCTCGGCAATCATTTCTTCCGATGCCCGCCGGATGGAATTTTCCAATGATGCGTTGTCATCCATATTGAATCCTTATTAGAGTATGGAACGGTGCGGCCGTTCCTTACGGCACAACCGATGCGGCGATGACGCTCACAACGATATCCCGAGCGCCTCCTCGACATATGCCATCACGGATCCGCGGAAGCCTTCCGGGTCGTCCAGGCCGGGAATCTCGACCACCACCGGGGACGGCCTGCCGAGATTGATCTGTGTAATGCGCTCCCCGAGTCCCGACGCCAGCGCGCTGGTGATGAGAACGATTCCCGCGTCTTTTTTCCCGACGATCCTTTCGAGTGCGGCGGCGGCCCGTGAAGGTTCCGCCACGACGCCCTCCACGCCGGCCAGGCGAAAGGCGCTGACGGTATCCATGTCTCCGATCATGTAGATCTTTTCCATCTTACAGTTTATTCAGAATCATGATGGCGATGATCAGGCCGTAAATGGCGATGCCTTCCGCCAGCCCCAGAAATACCAGGGTGCGCCCCATCAGTTCCGGTTTTTCACTCACCGCTCCGATGGCCGCGGAGCCGATCTTGGCCACCGCGTATCCGCTGGCCAGGCAGGCAAATCCCACGGCCACCCCCGCGCCGATGTAGGCCAGACCGATCGCATCCGTGAACGTCTTGAGCGGACTTCCCTCGGACGCCCATCCCACGGCCGGAAAGAGAGACCAAAAGGCGAACAGGAAAGCCGCCCCCATCCGAAACGCCAACCGCCTGCTCCTGGACATCTCACACCTCCGATGTTTTTGCCGGTAACGTAAACGGGGAAAAGACCACCCCGTCTCCCTTGAAAAACTTGCTGAAAAATTCGTAGTATTCAAGACGCATGGACTGAATGCCGCAAATCAGCCCCTCGAAACCGATGATGAAAATATTGCCGCACACGATGACGAAGACGGCGCCCACGGATTTCAGGGACGGATCGGCCATCCCCGCGAGCGTGTAAGTGACGACGCTCAGGCCCGCGTGCGAAAGAGCAAAGGCGCCCACGCGGATGAAAGAAATGGTATTGGCGAAAAGGCTGAGCGCAATCTCCACCACCTCCATGACCGTTTCCACGACATACTCCGTCGGGCTGTGCGGCCACGGTTTTCCCAGAAACAGCGCACTCAGCAGGCCGCGCAGCGAAAAGATCATCAGGGGAAGGAAGATAAAAACCCCCAAAGCCCACAAGGCGGGGGACCGGCCGGTTTCCCGGTACTGCAGGACGAATACGACGATGGCCGCGTAGAGGACCAGGACGGCCAGTCCCCGCTTTTCCAGGAAGGCCTCGGAATAATCCGAATTCAGAAGGCTGTTGATGATGTTGAGGCAAAGGCCGATGAGGATAAACACCACGCCCATCATGATGGTGAAGAAAAACAGGCGCATGATCTCGCCGGTCGGGTGGAACCACAGGGCGGGCAGGAGGTGCTCGCTGGAAAAGAAGCTGCCGTACAGCAGGCCGCAGACCGCCGCCGAGCCGCCGCAGGCCATGAGAATGCTTCCCGCCTGCGCCAGTTCTTCGCGGGCTTTCTTCCGGCCGAACTTTCCCAGGATCAGGCCGCACAGCATCAGAACGATGCCCTGCCCGAGATCGCCGAACATGAGTCCGAACATCATCACATAGGTCAGGGCGGTAAGCGGCGTGGGATCCAGCTCATTCGGTGAAGGCATCCCCATGATCTTGACGAGCAGCTCAAAGGGCCGGAAAAACCGCAGGTTTCTCAACCGTACCGGAGCGTTTGCGTCCTTCTGCTCGGAGACGACAAACTTTCCTGCGCACGCCTCTTTCATGATCTCCAAAAGCCGGGCCTTCTCCCGTGCATCCATCCAACCGGTGAGGAACACGGCCTTCGATGAAATCACGGACAGGCGCACGGCCTTGAGCACTTCCTCGTAGGCCCGGTAGTCGGCGTTCATCCGCCGGAGCGCCTCTCCCTTTTCCTCTTTCAGGCGGCGGACACAGGCATCCAGCGCCGCAAGGCGACGCCGCAAAACATCCATGCGCTTTTCCAGCGCCGCGGAAGGGAGGGTCCGGACATCCTTCGAGAGGTCTTCAAATCCGTTGTCTTTGAGAAACCGCATCATGTCGGCGGTAAAAGCCGGCAGGGCCATGCCGAACACAAAATGCCCGGACCTGACGATCATAAAACGCTCGTAGGGCGGGACCTGCCAGCCGGTCTGTTCCACCGTACCGAAGACCGTTTGAAGGATGCCCGGTTTTTTCAGCATTTCCGCTTCGATGCCCATGCGCTCCAGCGCCCGGGCATATTCGATGTCCCGCATCAGGATTTCCTGCTGATCCCGGATTTTTGTCTGAAGCCGAAGCGCCCGCTCCAGCTTTTTTTTCACGCCGGAGGCAAACGCCTCATCCCGGGCCGCATCCGCCAGCCCTGCCTCCCCTGCGCCCTCTTCCGGCTCCAGATGCAGGGCGGCAAGGGCATAGGCGGTTGACGAAAGGATCTCGCGGGTCAGCGACTCCTCGCCCTGCAGTCCGCCGTCCGCCACGGAATCTTTTTCGTAAAAGCGGGTGAGGTGAACAAGCCCCGCCTTCCCCAGTGCAAGATAAACCCCGCGGCGGCAGGCTTGATCGAAAGCGACGGTGATTTTCCGAATATCCGATTTGACAAACATATCGACCTCACGCTTCACAGATCATTCGGCGGATGATCGCATCGGTGCCGAGGCCGTAGCGGCGGCCGTCAATGATCCGAAAAAGATTCCGGATCTGGTAATAAAGAAGCCACAAATAGGAAACCACGCAGCAAATGGAGTGAAAATCCCGGTGGAATGTACGGGCAATCCAGGCGTAATAGGTCTGTTCAAGATAATGTTCCACTTCCGCGACGGAAGGTTCCTGTCCCGTATCTTTCCTTCTCTGCTCGAGATAGGCCGCGAGCGCTTCCTGTTCCAGACCAACCCGATACCAGGCCTTGCCCCCGTAAAGCGCCTGAAACTTGTCCATGTAAAAACGGATTTTATCCTGCGGGAAGCGGTGATGAACGCCCAGACGGTATGACCAGATCAGGATCATTACGGCCAGCCGTTTGAGCATCATTTCGCGAAATTCCTCCGTGGCGGCGCCGGAAAGGAGTTCGGCGGAGCGATAAAGATTCCGGGCGGTGCAGTCATCCAGATGAACCACCAGCTGCCGGTAGCCGGAAATGGTCCTGAATGCATCGTCCTGATAGAGGTCGGCCAGAAGCGATTTAACGTCGTCCAGCGATAACCGCTCCTCCAGCAGTCCTCTGTCCAGAGCGGCAAAGGGGCCGATATCATACCACTGGCGGAAGCTCCGGTGGCCTGCCGCCATCGCCAGAAGAATCTTGGCGTTGTGCGCCTCATACTGGCGGAGATGAGCGATAAAAAACGGCGTGTATTTTTCATGGGCCGTGGCCAGACGGAACACCGGCGCGATCTGCTCCCCAAAGAGCGTCTCCTTGGCTTCCGTCGGATCCTGTATTCCAGAGACGTGGCCGGGCAGGGTCTCGGGCTCCCGAATCATCAGGATGTAGTCCCGCAGGGTAAAGAGGCGGCTTCTCATGGCGTGGATCCGCGCGTGTAAATTGGGCACGTCGGCGTAGTTCCGCATCGCTTTCTACCCCCCGAGCAGGATGGAGATGATGTCTTCCCGGACCGCTTCAACCAGAGCCGGATTTTGAAAAGGACTTTCGCAGTCTCTTTGAAACGCCGAAGAGGCCTCCCCGGTTTTTTTTTGGGCCTCCTCGATCGCGCGGGTCAGGCGGAGATTCTCCGAAGTGGTGATTTGCGCAAACGCCCTGGTTTTTTCTTCCTCAAGGCGGCGGCGGCGGGATTCAATGTTTTTGGAATAGTTTTGCCGGGCCTGCTCGACTTCGGCGGAGCACTGTCTTTCAATGGCAACAATCCGGGTGATCACCTCATCCATACCTGCCCCCTGATTTGCCTGCTGATTGGTTGACGTTTGTTTTTGGTTCTGCCTGAATCGATCCGGATGAAAAACGTACCGTAGAACCTTGCGACCGAAAGAGCAGTGTTGGCTGAAATTATAACGGTTCAAATTTTACATGTCAACGAAAATATGGATAAAAACAAGGGTGGGGATACCTTGATTTCACCCCGCAATCCCGTTGTCCTCCCCGTTCAAAGATTTGATTTGCCCCAAACGGCCGGGCGGGGTAAAAGGAATCCATGTTTTCATGGGAGCTTGCATGGACGCATACATTCACGTCCCCTGCGGCGGGGAAATCCGTTTGATGTCCGTCATCCTGAAGGTGACTTCCGAAGGACGCCTGTCGTACGGCAGCCGTCAGCTTCTGTATGTCGAGGGGCTCACGACCGTCGGAAGCGCCTGCTGCGGCGCGGTGGATTGCCGCGTCATTTATGTTCCCGGATTGATTGCCTCCTGGCATTGCAAAACGGATAAAACGTCCGGTCTCCCCGTAAGCCTGGTGGAGCCGTTCACGGATCCAACCTCGCTCGAAGGGGTGAAAAAGCTGCTATTTGAAACCTTCCCTTCGTCTCTGTTCTTTTTTGCGTGAACCGGATCCGCCAAAGACTCCGACCGGCTCGGGAAAAACGACGCGCGCCCCCCGGACTCAGGATTTTCCCCCCGGGGCGGGAACCGCCTTGTAGTGCTTCAGAAAATCCAAAAAGGTTTTATGATGCGTGCGGGGCTCAAACGGTTTGAGGTAAATCAAGTAAAACCGGCGTTCGATACGGCAGGAGGCCAACGGAATCTCGAACAGCATCCCGGAAGCCAGTTCTCTGGCTACGGCGTGCACAGACAAAACGGAGACGCCCAAACCCGCCAAAACCGCTTCCTTGATGGCCTCGGAGCTGCCCAATTCGCCGCAGATGTTGAAGTCCGCAAGGCGAACGGACTTTTGTTCTCTCATATACGATTCAAAAACTTCGCGGGTCGCCGAACCCTTTTCCCGCAGGACAAAAGGCTCTTCCAGCAGTTCGGAAACGGAGACGAGCCCTTTTTCGATCCAGCGATGCCCCGCGGCAACCGCCAGAATCAGCCGGTCGTGCCAGACGGGTTCCCCGGCGAGTTTCGCGTTTTGCGGTCTTTTCCCGACGCAGCCGATTTCCACCTCCCGGTCCAGCACCTGGTTGATGACTTCTTCACTGTCTTCCGTTTTGAGAAAAATCCGGATGTCGGGATGCTTGTTTCTAAAGGCGCTGATGGCGCGCGGCAAAATGTAGGTGGCCGGAATCGTGCTCGCGCTCAGATAGACGTCGCCGCCCGCCTGCTGTTGAAGCTGCCGGATTTTGTCCGCCGCGTCCCGGCGCAGCCGGACGATCCGTCGTGCGGCATCGTAAAGAATCTTTCCCTCCGGCGTCAGGGAAACGCCGTCGCGGCTGCGGTTGACCACCTTCACGCCCAGACAGTCTTCCACGTGGCGGATCTGTTTGGTCAAAGCGGGCTGTGTCAGAAGCATCCGCCCGGCCGCGCGGCTGAAACTCCGCTCTTCCACCAGATATATCAGCGCTTCCATCTGCTGCAGGGTCATATTTTTCAGCCGGTCGTCCATCATGGCTAACCACATAACATAAATATCCTTTATCCACAAAGCCAATGTCGCCCGTACCGGGTTTTCGGTCATTTATTCATATTTTGTTTACGGGCCCCGGCCAATTATGGTAGAGTCCCCGATCACATTGGAACGTCTCCGGAAAATACCCGGTCGACCCTATTTTATGAAGGAGGAAGCTATGAAACTGACGGACATGTTTTCACTGAAAGGCAAAGTGGCGCTGGTAACGGGCGGCGGCAGAGGCATCGGCAAGTTTATCGCCACAGGACTCGCGGAAGCGGGCGCGGATATTATTTTGACCTCGCGCAAAATCAAAAATCTCGAGGCGACCGCCGCCGAACTCGAGGCCAATCAAAAAGTGAAGGCCGTGGCGATCGCCTGCGACATGGCCAAGGAAGACACCGTGGATGCCATGCTGAAGGAAGCCGTGGCCAAATTCGGCCGCATCGACATTCTGGTCAACAACGCCGGGGCGACCTGGGGCGCGCCCACGCTGGATTTCCCGCTGGAAAAATGGGACCAGCTGTTCAACGTCAACGTCCGGGGTGTCTGGGTGCTGACGCAGAAAGTGGCGCGCCTCATGAAGGAGCAGGGAGGCGGCAACATTATCAACATCTCCTCCGTCATGGCGTTCCGCGGCTCCATCGAGGAAGCGCATCCGGCCGTTCCCTACAACTCCACCAAGGCGGCCATCAACCTGCTGACCATGAACCTCGCGGTGAAGCTGGCGCCCTATAAAATCCGGGTCAACGCCATCGCGCCGGGATTTTTCCACACGGATATGATGGCTTACATCGACAAGCCGGAATTCAAAGCGATCCGCGACGCCATTGTCAACGAAATTCCCCTGCGCCGCGTCGGCGAAATCGACGATATGAAAGGCGCGGCGGTATTCCTGGCCTCCGAAGCATCCCGATTCATCACCGGCCACATCATGGTCGTGGACGGCGGGCAGATCGCCAAATAGACAAAGGAGACGGCGTGCCCCCATCCGGACAACCTTCCGTGCCGAAAGAGTCGGCGACCGTCATTCTGGTGAGCAGCCATCCGGCGGATGCCTGGCATGTTTTTCTGGCCCGCCGCCACAGCCGCTCGTCTTTCATGGCGGAGGCGTATGTTTTCCCGGGCGGTCAGATTGCGGAAGCCGACCGGGATGAAGGGCTCCGGAGCTTTATTTCCCCGCCGCCGGGCTTCGATCTGCACAAGCTCCTGCCGGATGCTTCCCTTTCCCCGGAAACGGCGCAGAGCCTGTTTGTCTGCGCCATCCGGGAAACCTTTGAAGAAACGGGTATCCTGCTGGCGCGGAAGCGGGACGGAAGCCCCCTGGAACTGAATTCGGAAGGGCAAAGGGCGCGATTTGCCGCCTACCGCAGAGAACTGAACGCCGGCCGGATAACTTTAGGCGAGATGGCCCGGCGTGAAAATCTGCTTTTTCCCCTCGACTTACTGGTCCCCTACGCCCACTGGATTACGCCGGAATTCCTGCCGAAGCGATTCAGTACCCGTTTTTTTCTGGCCGCGCTCCCGGAAAACCAGTCAGCCGCCACCGATCAGGGCGAACTGACGGACAGCCTCTGGGCCGGACCCGAAGAAGTTTTGCGCAGGTACCGCGGCAGGGAAATCGTGCTGATGCCGCCGACCCTGAAGACGCTGGAAGAACTGACCCGCTACCCCTGCCTTGACGAACTTTTTGCCGGGGTCCGCAGAAGGGCCATTTATCCCATTCTGCCCGAGCCCGGGGAAAACATGATCAAACTGCCTCATGACCCGGAATACGGCATTGAAAGATACAAGCAACCGGCGCGGCCCGGGGATCCTTCCCGCATCATCATGACGGACGGCCTCTGGCGGACGGGTTTCGGCCCGGAAGGGACCTGACCGTAAGTCAGAAAATCTTGACAACACGAATTCCCTTGTCTATAATCCAAGAAACTTCCGGGCATCGCGCCTGCGATTCCCTGATCCGAAAATCCGATGAAGCGTTTTGAAGCCTTTCTCCTGTCTTGACCGGTCCCAAACGAATTCACGCGGAAAACAGTCCTGCCCTGCGCCAGGCGTATGGCATAACCCAGTGGAAAGCCGGACATCACCGGTGAATATAAAAATATTTTGTGCCAGGAGGATGTAAATTTGAAAAATCATCAGGAACTGTACAAGGAAAAACTGCGAACGGCCGAAGAGGCGGTGCGCATCGTCAAATCAGGCGACTGGATCGACTTCGCCATGTTCAACGGGAAGCCGGTTCTCTGCGACCGGGCCCTGGCGGCCCGCAAGGAGGAGCTGAAGGACATCAACATCATGGCGGCGGTGACGATTCCGCCGGTTCCGGAAGTCGTGCTCAAGGATCCGCAGGGTGAAGTGTTCACTTACAACGACCAGCATTTCAGCCTGCTGACCCGCATCATGCAGCAGCAGTGCAAAGGGGTTTTCTATCAGCCGACGCTCTACGGTGAGTCGGAGCTCTACATGAGATACGCTCAGACGGATCCGTCAAAACTGGGCACGAAGCTGCGTGACGTGTTCTTCTGCCAGGTGACGCCGATGGATAAAGACGGCTTCTTCAACTGGGGCCTTCACAATTCCTGCTGCTATCTCCAGGCCACCACGGCCAAAGCCTGCATTGTGGAGGTCAACGAGAATATCCCCTATTGTTACGGGGGAAACATGGAGCGGATCCATATCTCTCAGGTCACGTATGTCGTGGAGGGCGAAAACACGCCGCTGGCCGAACTGCCCGAAGTCACGCCGACCGACGTGGACCGGAAAATCGCCGAAAATGTTCTTCGGTACCTCAAGGACGGCGACTGCATTCAACTGGGCATCGGCGGCATGCCGAACATTCTGGGGAAGATGATCAGCGAGACGGATCTGAAAGATCTGGGCGGCTGGACGGAAATGCTGGTGGACGCCTACCGGGACATGTACGAGTCCGGAAGAATGACCGGCCGGCACAAGAAGTTCGACACGGGAAAAATCAATTATACCTTTGCGCTGGGCAACAAAAAGCTTTACGAGTGGATGGACCACAATCCCGCCATCGCCTCCTGTTCCGTCGGTTACGTGAACCACCCGACGCAACTTTGCCAGATCGAAAACCTGGTCTCCATCAACCAGGCCCTGCAGGTGGATCTCTACGGCCAGGTCAACGCGGAGAGCTCGGGATTCAAGCAGGTGTCCGGCAACGGCGGCATGTCGGACTTCGTCCTCGGCGCCTACTGGTCCAAAGGCGGGCGCAGCTTTATCTGCCTGCCCTCCACGCACACCAACAAGGACGGCTCGGTCATCTCCAGAATCGTGCCGAATTTCGACATCGGCTCCATCACCACCGTGACCCGGCAGATGGTGAACCATGTGGTCACCGAATACGGCTGCGTGTCTCTGAAAACCTGCCCCACCTGGTACCGCGCGGAAAAACTGATTTCCATCGCCCATCCGGATTTCCGAGAGGACCTGATCCGGGAAGCCGAAAAGAGAAAGATCTGGAGACAGTCCAACAAAAAATAGGCGGGGCGAGCGGCTTCACCGGCGCTGAATCCAAACGGCAAAAAGCATGAGGGGAACGGTCAGACACCGTTCCCCTCATGAATGCGGGATCAGAATTTGACCTGAGGCGGGGCTTTGGCTTCTTTGGGCGCTTCAAAGAAGGCGGCTTCCTTAAATCCGAACATGCCCGCGACAATATTGGCCGGGAACGTCCGGATGGCCTGGTTGTAGATTTTCACGGCATCGTTGTATCTCATTCTTTCCACGGCAATGCGGTTTTCCGTCCCGGCCAGTTCATCCTGCAACTGCATGAAATTCTGATTCGACTTCAAGTCCGGGTAGCGCTCCACGACGACCATCAGACGGCTCAAGGCTCCCGTCAGTTCGTTGTTGGCCGCGATCTTGTCGGGAACCGTCCCGGCTCCGCCGACTTTCGAGCGTGCGTTGGTCACTTCCACCAGCACATCCTTTTCCTGCTTGGCGTAGCCTTTGACCGTTTCCACCAGATTGGGAATCAGGTCGTAGCGGCGCTGCAGCTGATTTTCCACCTGTGCCCAGGCCGACTTGATGGCGACATCCATTTTCACGAATTTGTTGTAGTTGCCCGCGAAAAGGGAATACAGAGAAATCCCCAAAACGGCAATGACCGCCACCACAATGATGATTTTCTTTCCTGCCGACATTTTTTCCTCCTCCATCGCGTAAATTTATTTTAATCCATCGATCAAATGACTGATTCTTTCCGCTTCCTGCAAATACCGTTTGAACACCTCCAACACTTCTTTGCCGGAAAGTCCGTCCGTTTTGGCCTTGATGTCGAAACAACGCGCAAAGACGGCCGCATCGACGCCGAAAATCCTGCCGGCTTCCTCAATCGTTTCCTTCTTGTGCCGGGGGGGGCGGGCCTGCTTTAAATGCAGCATAGCGTTAAAAATGGAAACCAGGGCGACCAGCGATCGGCCGATCAGTTCTCTGACGCGGCGCGCCGACCCTTCGGATTCCAGATACCCTTCCCGGAGCAAAATGATCTTGGATTTGATTTCCCGTTCGATCTGCAGGCGGAGATCCTCCGGTTTGAACACCAGCGGCTCGAGAACATTTTCCCCGTAAATCAAAACGCAATGCTGCTGCATGTTGAGAAATTCGATCGGGTATGCATCCAGAGAGGAAGCAATGAATTCCTTTGTCAAAAACAGCGGTACGGCCACATTGCGCTTTCTCCATTTTTTCACCAAAACAAAGGCGTCTTCCAGGCGGTTCATGCCTTCCGGCGTCAGAACCACCAGAAGATTGATGTCCGATTTCCTCTTTACGTAAGAGCCGCCCGCCGCGCTGCCGTAAAGCATCAGGGAAACCAGATCCCTGCCGAAGGCATTGAGATAGTCCTCGGTCAGGGGTACAAAAATGTCTTCGGGCTGATCCGGTATTCTTGCCATGGTCTCCATCCTTTATTTTAAAAACTGCGGCCCGCTCCTCCGCCGCCGCTCATGCCGCCGCCGAAACCGCCAAACCCGCCGCCGAAGCCTCCGCCGCCGCCCCGGCCGCCGCCGGACAGCACCATCAACAGAATCCAGGGCAGCATCTCCCGTCCGGTTCTCGTTCCCAGCAGCACGGCCGCGGCAATCAGAAAAAGCAGGATTCCCAAAACATTGACGCCCTTCTTTTCCGGACGGGCGGCGCTGCGGTAAAAGCCGGGGACGCCGGTCAACTGAACCTTCGCGTCTTCGGCGAGATCGCCGCCGCAGGCCAGCATCGCATTGTAAAGAGCCTTGCCGGTTTCACCCGTCTTGAGATGAGGCACCACAAACTGATCGAGGATCGCACCCACCCGGCCGTCCGTGAGCACGCCTTCGACGCCGTAGCCGGTCTCCACGCGGATTTTCCGCTCCTTCATGGCCAGCAGAATCAGAACACCCTTGTCCTCGCCTTTTTTCCCGATCCCCCAGGCCTGGTAAAGACCGCTCGCGTAAAGATTGATTTCTTCGGCGGGCCCCAGCTCCGGCAGCGTGGCCACGACGATCGCCGTGCCTGTCTTCTCCAGAATTTCCCGCGACAGGGATTCCATTTTCGCGGCATTGTCGGGGTCGATCACACCGGCAAAATCATTAACGGCCGTTCCCCTGTGAGAAGGATAGCGGTCTGCCGCTTCCGCCGCGCCTGAAACCAGCGCGATGAAAAAAGCCGCACACAGGACAAGGAGTATTGTAAACCGAGCAGATCCATCGGATAATTGTTTCATAATCACAAACGGCTCTTGAATGTTTTTTTCACGGCGGAACTATTGCGTAAAGCCCCGGCTCTGTCAACTCAAATATAGGCATGGAATATTGCTTGCGCAAGAGTGCGTTCAATACTAAACCTTTGCCGATGGCAACCGCGAAGATCATTCTTGTTCATCCTCCCGTCGTGAAGCCCTCCGAACCGCCGGCAGGGATCGCCAGGCTTTCCGCCTGCCTGAGCGCCGACGGTGTCGAGCACCGGGTCATCGACGCGAATGTGGAAGGACTTCTCCACCTGCTGCGCGCCGCCGCGCAGCGGCAAGAAGGGTCCGCCCGATGGGACATTCGCGCCCGCAAAAATCTGGAGTCCAACCTGGATCTGCTTCATACCCCTGAAGCCTTCCAAAACAAAAGCCGTTATTCCCGCGCCGTCATAGACATCCATCACCTTCTGCACATGGCCGGGAAGCCTTACGGCGTCCATCTGTCCCTGTCCGACTACCAAGACAGCCTGCGCTCCCCGGTGAACAGTTCTGATTTGATCCAGGCGGCTGAACAGCCTCAAGCCAATCCTTTTTACTCCTACTTTTCCGGGCGCCTGATGCAGGCGCTCGGGGAATCGCCGGACTTTCTCGGCTTCTCGATGAATTTCTTGAGCCAGGCGCTCTGCACCATGGCCATGATCGGCTATGTCAAAAAAATCAATCCCCGGCAGAAAATCCTTCTGGGCGGATCGCTCGCAACCTCCTGGGTTCGTCTCACGGGACGAACGGATTTGTTCTCCGGCCTGGTTGACCAGCTGGTGGAAGGAGCGGGAGAGGAAAAACTGCCGGCGCTTTTGGGCATCCCCTCCAGCGGGAAAGGCCCCTCGGTCGATTACGATCCGTTTGAAAAAAGCCGATATTTTTCTCCCGGTTTTATCCTGCCCTACAGCGCGGCGCAGGGCTGCTGGTGGCGAAAATGTTCGTTCTGCCCGGAAAAGGCGGAAGCAAATCCCTACCGGCCCCTGCCGGTTTCGCGAGTCGCGGATGAATTGGAAGGCCTTGCACGAAAGACCCAGGCATCCCTGATTCACCTTCTGGACAGCTCCGTCTCTCCCGCGCTGCTCGAGGCGCTGATCGAAAAGCCGCCCGGCGCGCCCTGGTACGGCTTTGCCCGCGTAACCAGGCATCTGGCGGACGAGGATTTTTGCCGGGCGTTGAAAAAAAGCGGCTGCGTGATGCTGAAACTCGGTCTGGAATCCGGAAGCCGGACCGTTCTGGATGCTCTCTCCAAAGGCATCGACCCTAATGAAGCCGCGGCCGCGCTCCTTGCGCTCGACAAGGCCGGCATTGCCGTTTACGGTTATTTCCTGTTCGGCACACCGCCGGAAACGGAAGCGAACGCGCACGAAACGCTGGATTTTATCGTCCGGCATTCCGGCTGTATTTCTTTTTTGAACCTGGCGATTTTTAATCTTCCGGCCAACAGCGCAGAAGCACAAGACTTGTCCACGCAGGAATTTTATGAAGGCGATTTGTCCCTTTACCGCGGCTTTCGCCACCCCGCCGGGTGGCAGCGTGGGGATGTCCGCAATTTCATTGAAAAAACATTAAAAAAGCATCCGGCCATCGCCCCCATCGTCCGGCACACACCGGAATTTTTCACGTCCAACCACGCGCCTTTTTTTGCCTTTCTGAAAAGTTCAAAATAATTTTTTTCAATCTATTGACAATGCCTAGATGTTGTGGTTAATGGAGGCCATCATACAATATGTAGTGCTTGTTTTTTATTAACCCTCTTATTTTCATACACAAAGGAGTTCATTCCCATGGAAAAGAAGACCTATGCCCCTATCGTTCCGGAACTGACCAAAAACGCCATTACGGTTCTGGAGCGGCGCTATTTGAAGCGTGACAAAGAGGGACAGGTACTGGAGGCTCCGGCTCAGATGTTCCGGCGAGTAGCGGACACCATCGCCGCCGCGGACAAAAAGTTTAATGAAAAAGAGGATACGAACGCGATCGCGGAGGAATTCTACCGGATCATGACCCAACTGGAATTTCTGCCCAACTCTCCGACGCTGATGAACGCCGGGCGCGAACTGGGGCAGTTATCCGCCTGCTTTGTCCTGCCGGTGGGCGATTCCATGGAAGAGATTTTCGACGCCGTGAAGTACACCGCGCTGATCCATAAGTCCGGCGGCGGGACGGGGTTTTCTTTTTCCCGCCTGCGCCCGGCCAATGACGTCGTTTTGACCACCACCGGCATTTCCAGCGGACCGATCTCCTTTATGCGCGTGTTCGACGTGGCGACGGAAACGATCAAGCAGGGCGGAACGCGGCGCGGCGCCAACATGGGCATTCTGCGCGTCGATCACCCGGACATTATGGATTTTATCATGTGCAAGGCCGACAAAAAGCAGCTCAACAATTTCAACATTTCCGTAGGGCTGACCGAAGCCTTCATGAAAGCCGTGGAGAAAGACGAAAACTACGACCTCGTCAATCCACGCGACAACCAGATTTCCGGGACCCTCAATGCCCGCAAGGTTTTCAACCGCATCGTCACGCAGGCCTGGGAAAACGGGGAGCCGGGCATCGTTTTTCTCGACCGGCTCAACCGGGACAACCCGACGCCCCACGTCGGGCAAATCGAATCCACGAACCCCTGCGGAGAGCAGCCCCTTCTGCCTTACGAATCGTGCAACCTGGGCTCCATCAACCTGGGGAAAATGGTCCAGAACGGCAAGATCAACTGGAAGCGGCTGGGCCGGGTGGTTCAACTGGCCGTTCATTTTCTGGACAACGTCGTGGAAGTCAACAACTATCCCCTGCCGAAAATCCACGAAATGACCATGGGCAACCGCAAGATCGGTCTGGGCGTCATGGGCTGGGCGGATATGCTGATCGCGCTGGGCATTCCCTACAACACCGAAGAAGCCGTTGAACTGGCCCACAAAGTCATGGGGTTCATCAATGAACAGGGACACGCAGCGTCCCGTGCGCTGGCCAAGAGCCGGGGCGCCTTTCCGAATTTCAAAGGATCCGTCTACGACAAAAAAGGCGAACCGCCCATCCGCAACGCCACCGTGACCACGATCGCGCCCACCGGCACGATTTCCATCATCGCCAACGCCTCTTCCGGCGTGGAACCGCTTTTTGCCGTGTCCTACGTCCGGCAGGTAATGGACAACGATATTCTGCTGGAAGTCCATCCCCTCTTTGAAGCCATGGCCAAAGAAAAGGGGTTTTACTCACCGGAGCTGATGCAGCGGATTGCCGAACACGGAACGCTGAACGGCATCACGGAAATTCCGGAAGAGATCCGCAACGTGTTTGTCACCGCTCACGACATCACGCCGGAAGTGCACATTCGAATGCAGGCCGCCTTTCAGAAGTTTACGGACAACGCCGTCAGCAAAACCGTCAACTTCGCCAAAAGCGCGTCGATCCAGGATGTGGCCAGCGTCTATGAACTGGCCTACAAGCTTGACTGCAAGGGCGTCACGATTTACCGCGACGGCTCAAGGGACCATCAGGTTTTGAGCGTCGGGAAAAAAGAAGAGGCGGAAGCGGGCGCCGTCCAGGGAAAGCCGGCGACCAAACGCGAACGGCCCAAAGTCCTTAAAGGCTGGACCTATCAGATGCAGACGGGATGCGGACCTCTGTACGTCACGGTGAATGAGGACGATACGGGTCTTTTCGAACTCTTTACCACGATGGGCAAAGCGGGCGGATGCGCCGCCTCCCAGAGCGAAGCGATCGGACGCATGGTATCGCTGGCCTGGCGCAGCGGACTTCAGGCGCGTCAGGTCGTCAAGCAGCTGCAGGGCATTTCCTGCCATTCCCCTTCCGGCTTCGGTGAAAACAAGGTCCTGTCCTGCGCCGACGCGGTGGCCAAAGCGATTCAGGCGCACGTGGCGGCCAACGGCGGCAAGGTGCAGCATGTGAAACGCGTTTTCCTCAAAGGCGCCTGTCCGGACTGCGGCGGCATCATCGAGCACGAGGGCGGATGCGCCGTCTGCCGCCTCTGCGGCTACAGCGAATGCGCGTAAGCGCGGCGTCAAAAGACGAAGGACTCTAGCCTGATGGTTGTCGCGGCCGACCGTTCCCTGCAATCCACCGTCAAGAAATTCCTGGCGTTCTGGAAGCCGTCGATCGGCAGGCGGTTAACCGTTTCGTTCACGCTTTTCGGCCTGCTCATCGGCTATGCCGTTTTCATTTATCTGGCCATATCCGAAACCAATACGTTTATCGATCTGGCTTCCAATGCCATCGGCCAGCGCATCGCCGCCGTCACGGCCGAAGACGGCGCGCGGCAAGGCGGGGCGCTCCTGCAGCAGCTTGAACGGATGAAGGCGGACCTTGCCAAATACGCCAGAGACCGTCACGGCATTTTATCCCAAATCCAATTTGACCTCTACGCGCAGGATGGCGGTCAATGGCGGCGCCTGTACCTGGATGCCGGAGGCATCGTCCACACGGAAGCGATCTCCGACGGAGCGGACACCCGCCGGCTGGAAAAGGCCCGGGAGAAAAAAATTCTGACCTCCTCGCCGTTTTTTTTCGGCGCGCCGGACAAGGTGAACGTCAAAATCGACATCACAAATGAAAAAAGCCCCCAGCCCTTCATTCTCTCCTTTGATGTACACCGCTTCAGCCTTCTCAAAAGCCTGCGGGAAAACACCTACAAAGGCCTGATCTTCTTTTTCGGCTTGCTGTTGGTTTCGCGCACCCTTGGGTATCTTTTCAGCAACCGTTTCGCCCGCCCGATCGAGCAACTCGCGGAGGAGGCAAAGATGATTGCTTCCGGACAGTACGGAAACCGTTTTTCCACGGGGAGAAAGGATGAAATCGGCGTCCTGGCGGAAGCCCTGAACAACATGGCCTCCCGGATTATCGATGGAACGAGGGAAAGAGAAAATCTCCTGATCGGAATCCTGATCGCCCTGACCCGTGCGATCGACGCCAAGTCGCCCTGGACCGCCGGCCACAGCGAGCGGGTCACCCGATTATCCGAGGAAATTGGACGCCGCCTGAATCTAAACGACGACCAGATGCGCATACTCGGCATCTCCGCGATCCTTCACGACATCGGAAAAATCGCCGTCCCGGAACAGATTCTCGACAAACCGGGGAAGCTGACGGATGAGGAATTCGACATCGTCAAAAAGCATCCCCGGGCGGGCGCGGATATTATTGCTTCCATTCCTTCTTACGAGACGATCCTTCCCGGCATTCTCCATCATCATGAACGCTGGGACGGAACAGGCTACCCGGCCGGCAACGCCGGCAAAGACATTCCCCTGGCCGCGCGGATCATCTGCGCCGCCGACGTCTATGACGCCCTGACGGCCGACCGGCCCTACCGCAAGGCCTGGAGCAAAGAGCAGACCCTGCGGTTTTTCGATGAGCAGAAAGGAAAAATATTCGATCCAGAACTGGCCGAACTTGTGAAGAGCCTGCGGCCGGAAGAAAAAGGCGAGGGAGCGCGCAGAGACCCGAATCGTCTGGAAACAGGCCGGCCTTTTTAAGAAATCCATGGGCGGGGATTTTCACCGGGCCGGGAAACTGCTTCGGGACCTGGAAAGGCAAAGAGACGATTTTCAACTGATCCTCGAACCGTGATCACGGTTCCAATTTATCGGTTGACCCTGACCCTCTCCAGATTTCTGCCGTAAATCGTGCGGCCCAGTTTCGCGGCTACTTCGCTCACCGATACGATCTCATCCACTGTAAATTTCAGTTTGGCGCTCTGTTTTTCGGCCGTGACGGAAAAACCGGCAGCGGCGTCGTCAGCGTCCTTTTGCTCGGAAAGCTTTTGGGCGGGATTTGTGCGATCCAGCAGCGTTGTATTGAACAGCCCGTCAATAAAGGAGTATTTGACGATGTAATCTTTCTCCTTCAGGAGTTCCGTCAGCCGGCGGATAAAGCCGGTGACATCGTCGTAGGGCCTGATTTTTTCAAACGTAAACCAGATCGTAATCCTTTGGTGCGTGACCAGGGGTGCCGAGTCCGGCGAGGAGATGATGACGCTGAAGCTGCCGCCCTGCCCCACCTTGTCGTCAAAGTCCCCCAGAAAACGTATTCCGAATGCATCTGCAGCTTCGCCGCTCTTCCCAAATTTGATTTTAAAGACTTTCATGATTTCCGTTCCGTCTCACGCAGAAGTTTCTTACCGCACACGAGCGGCACTATACCACAAAAAGACCGCAGGAAAAAACGCGTATTTCAGGAAGTTGTCCGGAAACGCCCGGCTCGGCCATCGTCCTTACGATTCATGCTTCGCTTATGTCCGGCGGCCGGATCGGCTTTGCCCCCCGCTTCCAATAAAGGGGGACGGGAAAGATGAGCGATCGTGCTGAAGATTTCATCAAAAGTGGGGGTATCTTTGGATCGCGATGACGGGCTGCAGCGGCCGTGGAATCCTTCAAAAGCAGGAGGTCTCCGGCATTCCGGATGACCGGAGGGTCTGCTTCGGCGAATTCGGTTCGGGAGGATTTTCAGGACTCGGGCAGGCGATAGCCCTTTTCGCGAAACAATTTCAAACAGGCATCCACCACAAGCGGGTCATAGAGAACCCCCCGGTTCGCTTCGATCTCGGCCAGGGCGGCATCGATGCCCAGCCCGGGGCGGTAGGGACGATGCGAGGCCATCGCTTCCACGGCGTCCGCAACGGACAGGATCCGGGACTCCGGAAGCGACTGATCCCCTTTGAGGCCATTGGGATAACCGGAGCCGTTCATCCGTTCATGGTGCTCCAGAACAATCCTCGCAATGGGCCAGGGAAACTCGATGTCCTTGAGAATGTCATAACCGGACTGCGAGTGCGTCTTGATCAGCCGGGACTCCAGATCGGTGAGTCTGGTGGGCTTGCTGAGGATCTCGGAGGGAACGGATATTTTGCCCAGATCATGGACCATGCCGGCCATGTGAACGCCTTCGATCTGCTCGTCGGTCAGTTTCATCTCCACGGCAATGGCCCGTCCCAGGTCGGCCACCCGGCGCTGATGGCCCGCCGTGTAAGGGTCCCTGGTTTCCACAATCATGGCGGTTGCCTGAACGGTGGCACTCAGCGCGTCGCGCAGCCTGGCAAAACTTTGGGCCAGGGCCTCCTCCGCCTGCTTGCGCTCCGTAACGTCCCGCACAATGCCCCGAAATGCGACCGGAGTTCCCGCGTTGTCCCGGATAAGAGACACGGACGATTCGACATGCCTTCGGGTCCCGTCTTTGCGGATAATGTCAAAATCGACGACTTTTCCGGGCTTCCCCGTTTTGTAAATATTCAAGTAGATCTGATAGCATTTTCTGCCGCTTTCCAAATCGGTGTACTGCTTGTAGTTCAACCCGATTAATTCTTCCTTCGAATACCCGTAGATTCTGGACATGGAATCGTTTACGAAAACAAAGTTGCCGGCGAGATCCTGTTCGAAGTAGCCGTCTTCTATGCTTTCCAGAATGGTCCGGTACTTCTCCTCCCTTTCCCGCAGGGCGTCCTCCGCCTTTTTGCGGTCGGTGATATCCGTTATGAGATTCAAGGTGGCGGGCCGGCCCTCCCAATTGATGAGGATGGAGCTGATTTCAATCCAGGCGACGAGCCCCTCCTTGTGAAGCGCCCGGTAGGTATGCCGCGTGGGAGCGGCATCGCCGTTGATTTTCTCAAGATACCGTTGGATCACTATTTCTCTGTCCTCCGGGTGCACCAGCTCAAAGACAGGGATCGACATAAATTCCCGCACCGAATATCCAAAGGCCTCGACCGCCCGGGCGTTGACAAATTTGATCCTGCCGTCCTGGATCACGAGGATCGCCTCATCGGCATTTTCGACCAGAGACCGGTAATGTTCTTCGCTCTCCCTCAGCGCCGCCTCCGCGCGCCTGCGTTCGGTGATGTCTTCAATGATCGCCAAACCCCCGATAACCCCCTTGCCTTCCAGATGAATCGGCGTAAAAATAGCCCTTACCGGCGTGGCTTTGTCCGCGGTGACGGACTGGTACACATCCTCATAAACGACGGTTTTGCCGTCCAGCGCTTTCTGAACCGCGTCAACAATCTTTTGATCCCGCAGGCCGAACAATTTCAGGCCAATCAGGACTTTTCGGGAAGACCCGATAATGTCAACAAAATGATCATTGCACGCGACGATGATGCCCTTTTCGTCAAAGTAAAAATGGCCCAGGGGGGAATACTCGAAAAGCAGCCGGTATTTCTCCGCGCTTTCTCTCAGCTCCTCCTCCGCCTGCTTTTGTTCCAGCGCGGAGCGCTCCAGCTTCGCGATCCTTTCGCGCAAGGAAGCCAGTTCACCGATCAAGGTCTGTTTGGTCTTGGCGTGATCCTTCATGCAATCATTCTCCCGGCTGCTGAAACGCACCGATGCACGAAAGAATTCTTTGAACCGCTGCCCTGTGGGGCTGCCTCCTCATGGAATTATATTTCTGCATGGAGGCAGTGTAGCAGAAAATGGAAAATGGAACAAGACTTCGTGCGGCTCAGGTCCAGTTCGTCAGGTGCGTACAAAATGATAGTGCGGGCCGAAGCGTTCAAACGCGGCCCGATCGAGCGTTTCCCGGTGGTCCGGATGGGCGATGCCGATGATCAGACGCGCCCGCTCCTGCAGGGAACGGCCGTACAGATTCACCGCTCCAAATTCCGTTACCAGCCAGTGCGCATGGGCGCGCGTCGTCACCACGCCCGCGCCGGGCAACAGCACGGGAGCGATTTTGCTCACCCCTTTTTCCGTCACCGACGGCATGGCCAGAATGGGTTTGCCGCCCGCCGAGCGCGACGCGCCGTAAAAAAAGTCGATCTGCCCTCCAACGCCGGAGTAGCATTTCGTCCCCAGCGAGTCGGCGCAGATCTGGCCGGTCAGATCGATCTGGAGCGCGGAGTTGATCGCCGTGGCCTTCGGGTTTTTTGCGATGATGAACGGATCGTTGGTGTAGCCGACGTCTTTCATCAGGACCCGGTCGTTGCGGTGCGTGTAGTCGTAAAGTCTTTTGGACCCCAAAAGAAACGTCGCCACCATTTTGCCGCGGTCGATCGCTTTGTTCTCTCCGTTGATGACGCCCCTTTCGACCAGATCGATCACGCCGTCGGCGAACATTTCCGTGTGGATTCCCAGATTTTTATGCCCGGAAAGCTGCGCAAGCACCGCGTTGGGAATCGCGCCGATACCCATCTGCAGCGTCGCTCCGTCTTCAATAAGCGACGCGCAGTGTTTGCCGATGGCCGCTTCGACGTCGCCGGGCGGGGCGAAATGAACTGTTTCCAGCGGCGTGCCGTCTTCCACGAAAAGGTGGATACGATCGGTGGGAATGAGGCCGTCGCCGTAGGTGTGGGGCACGTGCGGATTGATCACGGCGATTACGACCCTGGCCTTTTCGACGGCGGCCACGGACGCGTCCACCGACGTCCCCAGGGAGACATGCCCCAGCTCGTCGGGCGGACTCACCTGAATCAGGGCCACGTCGCACGGGAGGTATCCTTCCCGGTAGAGCCGCTGGGTTTCACCAAGAAAAACGGGAATGTAATCGGCGTATCCCTGCTGCGTCCAGGAACGGACATTGGGGCCGACAAAAAAAGAGTCGAGCTGAAAAACGCCTTCAAACGACGGATCGGCGTAAGGGGCGGGACCTTCCGTGTGCAGATGATGGATGTGGACGCTGCCAAGTTCGCCCGAGCGGCCGCGCCGGCAAAGCGCCTTGACCAGGCACGCGGGAGTGTTGGACGTCGCGCTGATATGGACGTGATCGCCCGAGCGAATGACCTTTACGGCTTCGTCCGGCGAAACCGTTTTGAGGTTTTTTGTTCCCATACAGCAAATAGGCGGAGCCCCTTGAAGGGGGCGCGAGACCGAAGGCTAAACAATGCAGGCGCTGCCAGCGCCTTTCCAATGAAGGCCGAAGGCCTACACAATAGACCTTCCGTCTTCGGTCGAATTCCCTTTTAAAAATTCTCTTATATCTTTTGAAAGCCGGTCCGGTTTTTCCAGATGGATCGCGTGGCCGCAGTTCTCGTAGATCACGATCTTTGCGTGCGGCATCTTCTGAGGGAAATCCTCCGCCAGGACAATCGGAAAAATCGGGTCTTCCCGGCCTAAAACGATCAGGGTGGGGTGATGGATTTTATGCGCCCGCTCGTTTATGTCAAACAATCCGGCGGCCGTATACTGCCGCACAAAGGCATAGAAAGGCTGCGGATTTTTCATGCGCAGTTCGACGGCCTTGTCCACGATATCCGGGTGTTGCTTTGCAAATCCCGGGGCGGTCATCAGCGTCAGATCGATACGATAGATTTCCCGGGGCTTCTTTCCGGCAATGGCCGCGGCGATTCTGTCCCAAAACGGCTTTCCCAGCGCCAGCGACCGGGGGCCGCCCATGCCGGTCGCCACCAGCACCAGCCGGTTGACCATTTCCGGATAGGAAAGCGCGATTTCCTGGGAAATGAAGCCTCCCATGGACAGGCCGGCCACGTTTGCTTTTTGGATACCCAGCGACCGGAGCAACCCCACCGAATCAGAGGCCATCAACTCCATGGAATACACGTCGTCCGGCTTGTCGCTTAGGCCGATGCCCCGGTTGTCCATCGCAATCACACGGAAGTCTTTGGACAACTCCTCGATCTGCGCGAACCACAAGTCCATCGGGAAAGCCAGGCCGTTGAGGAGCAGCAACGGCTCACCCGTTCCCTTTTCTTCGTAATAGATTTTGATGCCGTTGACGGTTTGATGAGGCATGAACCGCTCCAGGAAAATACAGGGAACGGTCGCGTGACCTCGCGCCGCCTTTCGGTGGCCAGGTTATTGAAACCGTTCCCCGCGATATAAATATTGGTTAAACCGCCTCAATGGCAATGGCCATGCCCTGCCCGCCGCCGATGCACAGGGAAGCCAGCCCCAGACTCACGTTGCGTCGCTTCATCTCATTGGCCAGCGCCAGAACGATGCGCGCGCCGGAACAGCCGACCGGATGGCCGATGGAAATGGCCGAACCATTGACGTTGGTGATGTCCCAGGGGATGTTCAGCTCGCGCAGGCAGGAGATGGCCTGGGCGGCGAACGCTTCGTTGAGTTCAAACAGGCCGTAATCCTTGATCGACGTGCCGGTAATCCGGAGCAGTTTGCGCACGGCGGGAATAGGCCCCAGTCCCATGTACGCCGGATCGACGCCGCCGGAGGCGTAACCCTTGATTCTGGCCAGGGGCTTCAAGCCCATCTGCTTGGCCTTGTCCTCGCTCATGATCAGCAGAGCGACCGCGGCGTCGTTGATGCCGGAAGCGTTGCCGGCCGTCACCGTGCCGTCTTTCTTGAAGGCCGTGCCCAACTTGGCGAGCTTTTCCATGCTGGTTTCCATCGGGCGTTCATCCGTGTCGAAGACGATGGGATTGCCCTTTTTCTGGGGAATCGTCACGGGAACAATTTCATCTTTCAAAAGGCCGCTTTTGATCGCGTTGCGGGCGCGGGTGTGGCTCTCGAGGCTGAGTTTGTCCTGCTCCTCGCGGGAAATCTGGTAGCGCGCGGCGATGTTTTCGGCGGTGACGCCCATATGGTAGCCGTAAAAGATTTCATACAAGGCATCAAACACCATCAGGTCGACGGTTTTGCCGAACGGCATATCCATACGGTGTCCCCAGCGGGCCTTGGGCAGACCGATGGGCACGTCACTCATGTTTTCCATGCCGCCCGCGATCACCACTTCGTTGTCGCCGGCCTTGATGGTGGCGGCGGCAAGCGCAATGGCTTTCATGCCGGAGGCGCAAACCTTATTGACGGTGATGGCGGTCGTTTCCTTGGGAAGGCCGGCGCGGATCATGGCCTGGCGTCCGACGTTCTGACCCTGGCCCGCACCGATGACGTTGCCCATGATCACTTCGTCCACGGCGATTTCCCGGAGATTGCCGTCCCATTTAGCGTACTGTTGTTCGATGGGGCAGAGACCCTCGCTTTTGGCCGTATCCGGCGCGTCTTCCCTGGCATGAGCCGGCAGAGCCGGCTTGAAACCGGTTTTGTTTAACACTTCACGAATCACCAGCGCTCCCAGATCTTTGGCGGGAACGTCTTTCAGAGAGCCGCCGAAGGCTCCAACCGCGGTTCGCACACCGCTGACAATGACTGCATTTGACATGATCCTGCTACCTCCCTCGATATAATGGATACGGCTGATTTTGTTTCCATAGCCGGGGCAAAAAACGACAAACCCCGAATGCACAACGAATCGGCCGGAGTTGCGCCGAAGTATTCCATAATCCCGTGGTTATGGCAAGAATGAATTGCGATCAACCGCGCCTATTTTTTCGCGGCTGCGTCCGGCTCCGCCTCCGCCTGCGTCAGGTCAAAACGCAAAGCCAGCGCGTCGTTTTCATACGATTTCTGTATGGGCAACTTTGATTTTTCAAAGACCTTCAGCATGGATTCGTTGCGCGGCAGCACATAGGCGATAAACCAGCGGATTTGCCGGTCGCGCGCGATTTTGACCAGATACCGGAACAAAAAGCTGGCCACGCCCTTTCCCTGAAATTCCTCATCAACGATGAAGGCGACTTCATACGCGTCGGCTCTTTTGTCGAACGCATAGCGAGCCTCCGCGATGATCCTTTCGTTCCGCCCTTTCTCCACAATGGCCACCACGGACAGCACCCGGTCGTAGTCGATGTTCACATAGGTCTGCATTTCCTTGTGGGGCATGACCGGCTTCGGGGCGAAATAACGGAAATATTTCGACTCGTCGGAGAAGTTGTAAAACAGCCGCCGCATCTTGTCCTCGTCGGAGGGCTTGATCGGGCGGACCTTGATTTCCAGGCCGTCCTTCAGGGATTTGCGCGTTTCCAGCAGGGCCGGATAGTTGGCCGCGTGGCGGGCGACATAAATCTGGTCCGCGTAAACATAATTGAGCGCCTTGGCCTGCTTGAGCAGGTCTTCGCGATGATCCGGGTGGGCGATATCGATCATGGCCAGCGCTCTTTCCCGGATGGACTTCCCGAAAAGATTGGCCACGCCGTATTCGGTGACGATATACTTTACGACGCCGAGCGTGCTGTGGGTGTTGTCGGACCGGCCGTCAAACCGGATGACAATGTTGCTGTGCCCCTCCGTGTCCACGGAATTGAGCGCCACGATCGCCTTGCCTCTTTTGGTCATGGTCGCGGCGACGGCGAAGTTCAGCTTGCTTTCGTAGCCGGTCAGCAGGTTGTCGCCGGAATGGAAGATGACCGACTCGCCGGAAATGTCGATCTTTTTCACATTCATGATGCCGATGAGGCTTTTGATCCGGCGCACCACGAAAGGATTGTTGAGCCGGGCGATCGGATAGAATTCAAAGATGGGGTTGCGGTGCACGTATTGGTAGAGCGCTTTACTGCCGTAGCAATAGCTGGCGGTGATCAGTCCGCCGTTGAACCGGCTGCGGTCCAGCGAGATGGCGCCGGATTTGATCAGGTCCAGCGCCCAGTCGGAAACCACATGCGTCACGATGCCGAGGTTGCGCTTTTGCTTCAGGTGGTCGGCCACGGCGTTGAACAGTCTGCCCACGTGCAGCACGACGGTCGCCCCGTCGTCGATCAGGTTGGAAATATTCCAGCCGATGCGGTCCGTAATCTCGTCATACGGGCGGTTGATCCGCTCGATAAGCGGCAGATCGCTTTCGACGACATAGTCGATGCTGCTGATATGGATGGTCGTTTCGCCCAGCGTCACCGGCATGTTCGGATTGATTTCGGCAATCACCAGCGCGGCCTGCTTGATGACCACGTTGGCCACGTCCACCGAGACGCCCAGGGACATGAAGCCCTTGTCGTCCGGCACGGACGTCTGAATGATTGCGACGTCCACCGCCACGGCACCGCTTAAAAAAATGTACGGCAGCTCCATCAGGTTGGCGGGGATGAAATCGACGCGTCCCTCGGCGACTTCCTTGCTGATGCTTTCCCCGACGTTGAACGTTTTCAGCCGGTACTGGTCGGAACTCTGGTGCGACAGGTATTTGCGCAGCGTAATGAGCTGAATGATCTCCAGGTCGCGCAGATTCTTCGCATCCGACTGGGCCAGCGCCGTCAGGACCTTTCCCGGCGCCGCGACGCCGCTGGATAAAAATATCTTCTGTCCGGGCTTGAGCTTTTCCAGCACCTGATCCGTAGAAATCACCTTGCTGCGATAATCGAAGAAACCCGTCATTGAGCTTTCTTTCATAAGAACACCCCCCTCGAGAAACCTCCGGCACGATAAAGTATTTCATTGAAATAAGCAAATCCTGATTGCAGACTCTGTACTTGACAGCCTTTGTATAAGAAAAGTATAAACTCCCCATCGCCAGGGCGGGATCAGACGATGGCAAGAAAGGGGTTTATGAAAAAAATCCGAAAAGTGCTGGTGGCCAACCGCGGGGAAATCGCCCTGCGCATCATCCGGACGGTCAAGGAAATGGGCCTCGATACGGTGGCCGTCTATGAGAAACCCGACAGCGAAGCATATTTTCTGCGGTTCGCCGATCAGGCCATTCTGATCGGGGAAGGACCGCGCAGGGATTATCTGAACATCGATAAAATCATCTGGGCCGCGCAGAAATCCGGTGCGGACGCTATTCACCCGGGTTACGGCTTTTTGTCGGAAAATCCGGAGCTTGCCGCCGCCTGCGAGGAATCGGACATCGTATTCATCGGCCCACCGCCCAGGGTCATCCGCGACCTGGGCAACAAGGTCGTCGCCCGCAAAATCATGGAAAAGGCCGCCATTCCCTTTGTTCCGGGAACGGGCACGCTTTCCGCGGGCGACGCGGGTCTCGCGGAGGCCGTGGCCTTCGGCAAGACGTGCGGTTATCCGATCATGCTCAAGGCGCTGGCCGGGGGTGGGGGACGCGGCATCCGCAAAATCGAAGGCGAGGAAGAGCTGCGCTCGCAGCTCCCGCAGGCGCGCTCCGAGGCGCGCTCCGCCTTCAACGACGACCGCATCTACATCGAAAAATGCGTGGAGTCGCCCCGTCACGTCGAAGTGCAAATTCTGGCCGATGCCCACGGTCATGTGATGCATCTGGGCACACGCGACTGCTCCATCCAGCGCCGCCACCAGAAACTGCTGGAAATCGCACCGGCCGACCTGCCGAAAAACGTGCTGGACGCCATGCACCGGACGGCCATTCAGGCGGCCCGCGAAGCGGGGTATGTCAACGCCGGCACGGTGGAATTTCTGGTGGACCCGAAAACCAATGAATTCTGGTTCATGGAGGTCAACACCCGACTGCAGGTGGAACACACCGTGACGGAGATTCTCACGGGCATCGACCTTATCCGCCAGCAGATTCTGATGGCCGAAGGCGAGACGCTGGACATCCCGGAGGAGCGCATCCATCTGGTCGGCAAAGCCATCCAGGTCCGCATCAACGCGGAGGATCCGAAAAACAACTTCATGCCCGAGGGCGGCAAGCGCGTCGAAGTGTATCAATCGCCCGGAGGACCGGAAATCCGTCTTGACGGCATCGTGTACCAGGGCTACAAAATTCCCACCGACTACGATTCGCTCCTGGTCAAGCTCACCGTGCGGGGTTATTCCTGGCAACAGACGATTCAGCGGCTCAAGCGCGCGCTCAAGGACTTCCTGATCGTCGGACCGAAAACGACGATTCCCTTCTACCTGGCCATCTGCGACGACAAGGATTTCCGGAACGGCTGCTTTACCACCGACTATCTTGACGCCCATTCCGAACTGTTCAATTATCCCGAACCGGAGCGGGAAATCGCCAAGCTGTCCAAGCTGATCGCGGAAATCCACTCGAGGAAAATCAACCCTTACGCCTACTGATCAGGCAAAGCTGCAAGGAGACCTATGGTATGAACATCCTCCCCGAAGGAAGAATCACTCCCCGCGAACTTCAGCGCAGCGGGGTCAAAGCCGTCCTCGATAAAATGCGCCGCACGCAGGGATACTACCTCACCAACACGGAGCGCGATCTCTCCCAGTCGGATTTCAAAAACCGGATCATGCCCCACACCCAGATCCTCGTCGCCCCGGAGCGCAACGCGGCCGGCTACTTTTCGCTGGAGATCACCGGCGGAGCATCGGTGCATGTCGATCTGCTGCGCAAACAAATGAATCCGCTGGAGAAACTCGAAGTCCTCTCGGGCCACATGCCGGATACGCTTTTCCAGACCCTCTGCCGGGGCATCAACCTGTTCGGGTACCGTCCCTATCCGGAAAACGTCATCCGTCTCACCGTGGAAACGTTCGCCCGCCACGTCCACGTCTGGCGCGTTTTCGACTTTTTAAACTATATTCCGAACATGATTCCGGTTTATGAAGAGGTCAAAAAGGCCGGCCGGATTCTCGAAGCCGCCGTCTGCTTTTCGACGGGACCGGAGCACACCAACCGGTTTTACGTCAAGAAAGTGGGCGAAATTCTGGACGTCACCGGACCGGACATCCTGCTGGCCATCAAGAATCACGGCGGCCTGGGATCACCCGGTCGCATCGGTGAACTGGTCCGCGCCATTTTGCAGAAGTATCCCGATCTGCTGATTCACTACCACGGACACAACACCGACGGCAATGAAATCGGCCGCATCGTGGCCGCCGTGCAGAACGGCGCAAAAATCGTGGACGCCTCCGACCATGCACTGACCGGCTTCTACGGCCCGCCGCCCCTGCTGACGGTGGTGAACACGCTGGAAGATTACGGCTACCCCGCCGTCGGACTGGACAAACAGGCCGTCATCAACGCATCCAACAAACTGCGGCACGAGCGTCCCTACTACCGGGACTTCGAATCGCAGTTTTTCGGATTTGATCCGACGGTGCAAACCCACAAACTGCCCGGCGGCGCGACGGGGTCCAGCTTCGAACAGGCGCAAAAGGGCGGTTTTCTGGACCGGATGCCGGAAATCCTGCAGAACGAGCTGCCCCGCGTGCAAATCGAACTGGGCAACTTCTGGAGCGTCACCCCCGGTTCGCAGATTTTATGGACGACTGCCGCCAACAACGTCGTCAAGGGAGCCCGCTACCGGGACCCCAGCGATGATTTAAAAAACCTGATGCTGGAGCGCTACGGCAAGTTTCCGTTTTACAAGCCGGCGCCGGAGATTTATGAAGCGGTCTTCGGCCGGGACTGGAAGAAAATCGTAAGAAGGGAAGCCGGTTACCAGAAAATTGAAGACGTCGATCTGGACGTCGAAAGGCGAATCCTGGAGCACGCGATCGGCCGAAAGGCCACCGACGACGAACTGGTGCTGTATTTGCAGCATCCCAACGATGCTGTGGGCTTTTTCAAATTCGAGGAGAAATTCGGCAAGACATGGGTGCTGCCGCCCAAAGTGTGGTTCCGGCGCGGCGGGTTCGGAATCGGCGACAAATTCGAGTTCCCCGACGTCACCGGCAAACTGCACACCATTGAAATCGGTCCTTCCCGCCGCACGAAGGACGGCTCGTACATGACACATCTGGGAATTGATTACCATCCCGAACCCGTCGTCACGCCGGCCGAAAGCGAAGGGGAAAAACCAAAGGCTCCCGTGGCGCTCACCGCCAAGGAAATCGGGGCGCTGGCCAGAATGGGCGACATCCGCGCGACCCTGAAGGGCATCGTCAACCAGATCCCTGTGGCGGTGGGTGACGAAGTCGGCGTCGGCGACACGCTGGTCGTTCTGGAAGCCATGAAAATGCTCACCAATATCGTATCGGACGTGGACGGAAAGGTCTCGGAAATTTTTTCGTCTCCCGGCGCTTCGGTGGAGACCGGCGACAAACTGATGGTGATCGAGATCTAGCGAACGGAACGAAATTCCGGCGATTTCCAAAAAGGATTTACATTTCCGGAAAAACTAAAATGGGCAGCATGGCCTCGTCGATAATGTGGACATCCGTGCTGTCAAACATTGACGCATACAGTTTGCTGCGATGTTTATGCCCGACAATGATCAGATCGATTTGATTTTCCCGGGCGTATTGAACGATTTCTCTGGCGGTATCCCCTTTGGAGACGGCGTACACAATTTCCAGGTTTTCCAGCAGGGATTCGGGCGCCGCTTCCTTGACCTTCAAGGCCACGGCGTCTTCATGGTCCGCCGGATGGCGGTACCCGGCCTGCGGATCATTGACGTACAGGATGTGAATCCGGCATCCGAAATGCTGAGCGAATTCCAGCGCGTGCACCATGGAAGAAAAACGCTCCGCGTCCAGATCCATCGCATACAGAATATTTCTAAAATCGCGCATACTCCCCCTCCGTGTGGTGTTGAGTATATCCTATCGGCAGAAGATGTCAACCGTTCGGGCTATTTTGGACGCCCGGGCCATGTGGATCTCCTTCAGGCGTTTTCGGGATCAGTTTACGCAGGATTCGATTTATTTCAACCCTGAAATGATCCGAAACGTGAAAAACCGGAAAGCGGATTGACTTGCCGCGCCGCATCGCCTATAGTGGGAAACATCCTTGAAAAAGCGGAGAGCCCCGGTGGACATTGCCGCCTTTTACCATTCAGAAATATTTACATTGGTCCTGCTGCCGATTCTGATTTTTCTCGCGCGGATTTGTGACGTCACGCTCGACACGCTGCGCATCATCTATGTGTCGCGGGGAATGAAACTGCTGGCGCCGGTGATCGGCTTCGTGGAAGTGCTGATCTGGCTGGTGGCGATCACGCAGATCTTCAAGAACCTGTCCAACCCGGCCTGCTATGTGGCCTATGCGGGCGGCTTCGCGATGGGCAATTTTATCGGCATTCTCCTGGAAGAAAAAATGGCGATCGGCACCGTGATCATCCGCATCATCACGCAAAGTGACGCAGAAACGCTCATCCGCCGTCTCAAGGAAAACCGTTACGGCTTCACACACGTGGACGCCCAGGGGGCCATGGGCCAGGTAAAAATTATTTTTACCATTGTCAAAAGAAAGGACATAGACCCCGTGCTGGAGATCGTCCGCCGCTGCAACCCGCTGGCGTTTTACACGATTGAAGATGTTCGTTCCATCCGCAAGGAATCTTCCCCTTCTTCCATTCCGCCGGAAAAGGGACCGGCCCCGGACGGATAGCCGGACCGAGGAAGATCCGCCGCTGGGTCAAGAGAACTTCCGCCGACAAAACGCCAGCGGAGAAATGCCTCTCATCCCCTCTTTCACCGCGCCGCCTGCCCCGCCTTCGCCTTCAGGTCCGGCAGGCGCTTGAGCGCCAAAACGATCACGCCGACGGAAAGAATGATCAGCGCGACGTCCGTTACGGCCAGCGCGTTCGAGTGCTTGGGAAGGTATTGATTGACCAGCAGAGACACCAGCGAGTAAATCGTGGTGATCATCATGAAAACCGCCGGCAGTATGGTGAACCAGGCCGTTTTCTTCCTTTTCACCAGCCAGGCGGAAACGGCAATCAGCGCGAGCGACGCCAGGAGCTGGTTGGCCGAACCGAAAATCGGCCAGATGGCCGCAAACGCATGGGTGTAGGCGAGAAAATACATCAGCGACACGCACAGGAAGGCGTTGAAAAGATAGGACTTCATGATTTCCGGAACTTTCCGGAACACCGCCTGCCAGAGCTCCTCTAACAGATAACGGTTCAGACGGACGGCCGTGTCCAGCGTCGTGACGACAAACCCTTCCACCATCAGAATTCCAAAGACCGTCCCGTACACGGGCGGAATGCCGAGCGCCTTGTCCAGAAGGCCGCCGACGCCGAGGGCAAACGCCAGAATGGGATTGGCTTTGACGCCCGCGGCGGAGGGAAAGGCAATGTTTACGAAATCGGCAAAAGCCATTCCGCAGCCGACTGCAATCATAACGCCGATGGCGAGCAGGCCTTCGAGCAGCATGCCGCCGAAGGCGATCTTTTTGACGTGTGATTCCCTGGCCACCTGCTTGCTGGACGTTCCTCCCGCCACAAGGGAATGGAACCCGGAAACGGCGCCGCAGGCTACCGTAATGAACAGAAAAGGCCAAACGGGGCCCAGCTTGCTTGCCCCCTGAGCCAGATTGAAGGCGGGAGCCGTAAAGGTCACGCCTTTGAAGCCTGCGGCGATGCCGCCGGCCAACAGGGCAACGACCCCCATATACAGCAAAAAGGAATTGGTGAAATCGCGGGGCTGCAGAATGATCCAGACGGGAATTCCCGCGGCAATCAGCGTGTAGAAGCAGAGAATGATCATCCAGACGTCCGGGTCCAGGGAAACCGGATGTTTCATGCCGAATAAAATGGAGCCGATACAGACGATGATGGCCAGCGGAACGGCCCATCGGGCGCTCGCGCCTCTTTTATACACCAGCCAGCCGATGACCGGCGCAAAGGCGGTGATGATGATGAGCGAGGTGGAGGAGATGCCGCCGATTTGCGCGTTTGCCACGCCGCCCGCCATCACGGTTTTCACAATGGTCTGGTCGGGTGCGAGCCTCATCCTCTCCAGCGGCACCAGCGACGTCAGCGATACGGCCGTCAGTCCCAGAAAGGCGGAGGTCAAAAGCAACAGCATCAGGATGGCGAAACTGATGAACAAAAAGAAGCCCGTGGAGCCCAGCGACTCTTTGGCAATCTCGGCGATGGATTTGCCCTTTTCCCGGACACTGGCAAACAGTACCGTCATGTCCTGAACGGCCCCGATAAAGATGGTGCCGATGACCGCCCACAGCCAGACGGGCAGATAGCCGAACAGCAGGGCAACGGTTGGGCCGATGATCGGCCCGCCTCCGGCAATGCTGGCAAAATGATGCCCGAACAGAATCACGGGCCTGGTCGGTACATAATCGCGGTCGTCCCTAAGCGCGCAGGCCGGCGTGGGCTGATGGTCATTTTCGCCGAAAAGTTTCGCGATAAACCGGGCATAAAAACGATAGGCCAGAAAAAATAAAACCGCCGCTACAATCAACAGAACAGCAACATTCATAACCTTCTCCTCGGTACCGCACGGAATGGATGGTCGCCGCCATTTATAGCTGATGAAGGTTGCCCCGCGTTTCCGCAGGATGCCGGAATCATACACCTTCTTTCCGCGGATTCAAGAAATTTCTGCGTGCCGGAAAGAATAATTCCGGCATGCGGCGTCCCTCGCGCCCGATGGTTGCTGTTTCTTCTTGACACGCTTTTACGTTCTTTCTATAGTGCCCGCGGTGTTTTTTGAACCGGTGCCCTGAACATCTTTATGATCAATACCCAAGGAGGATAGGAACATGGCTTTCGAGTATGAAAAACTGGTTGTAGAACAGGACGGAGCGGTTGTGGTGGCGGCCATCAATCATCCGCCGGCCAACGCAATGGCGCAGGGGGTTTTGCGGGATTTAAACGACCTGCTCAACCGATGCGAAAAAGACGACAGCGTGCGGGTGCTTATCATTACCGGCACCGGCCCGAAATGCTTTTCGGCAGGCGCGGACATTACCGAATTTGCCGACCTTCAGTCGGGCAAAGTGCCCCAGTACGACGGCAACGAGGTGTATTTCAAAATTGAAAATTATCCCAAAATCATCATCGCGGCCATTCAGGGTCTGGCTTTGGGCGGAGGCTTGGAGCTGGCCTGCGCCTGCCATCTGCGAATCATGGCGGAAGAAGCAGTGGTGGGCCTTCCCGAAGTCAAACTCGGCCTCAATCCCGGCTGGGGCGGAACCCAGCGTCTCCCCCGCTACATCGGCAAAACCAAGGCGCTGGAACTGATGCTGACCGGCGATTTCATGCCGGCCAAAGAAGCGTACGCACTCGGATTGCTCAACAAGGTCGTTTTGCAGGCCGAGGTTCTGCCGACCGCCAAGAAGCTGGCCAAAAAACTGGCGGGCGGCGCTCCCGTGGCGCAGCGAGAAATCATGAAAGCCGTCCGTCTGGGATTGGAGGGCAACCTTTACGACGGCATCACCAAGATTGAGAAAGCCGCCTTCCAGACCCTGCTGGTCACGGAAGATTTCAAAGAAGGCTCCAAGGCGTTTCTGGAAAAGAGACCGGCCCAGTTCAAAGGCCGGTAGGGGTAAAGCGCAAACACAAAGAACGAAAAAAAAGGGGGCGGCCTTCACAAGAATGCCGCCCCTTTCCTTTTAGCCTTCAGACTTCGGCCTAAAGCCTAACCGACCTTTTTACTTCCTCAACTCCGCCGGGGTCCTGTAGCGCTTGGGATCCACCCACTTGGCCACCAGTTTTTCGTTTTCCTCACAGGACTCGTGCAGGAAGGCAATCTTGCCGTCCTTCTGGAACTGGACGATCAACTGCAGATAGTAACCGGGATAGGTTTTCCACGGATTGGCCGCATCCACTCTCACACGGGAATGATAGAAGGGTTTGATTTTCCGAGTTTCATATTTCATCTTGCCCAGCGAATAGACGGTTTCCACATCTTCCATGGCTTTGATGAGCGCATTGATATTGCCGGTCCCTTTAGCCTTTTCAATGGCCGCCTTGAAATGATAGATGTCCGCATAGGCGATGTGAACATGAATCTGCATGGGGATTTTACGCGCATGCGCTTTTTGTACCAGGGGGATGGTTTTGGGAGTCAGCGGAATCGTATCCAGATCCGTATAGGAGCTGATGATCCCCAAGCCCTTGCCGCCCGTCATTCTCCAGTAATCCTGGGTCTGGGCGACGCCGCCGTAAAGGTTGACCTGGATGTCTTTGGCGGCTGAATCCGCCCACTGTTTGGCAAAGGATTCCGTATCGGTAAACCAGGAGCTGATGTAGAAAATCAAATCGGCGTTGGATTTCTTGATGTCTTGAAGAATCGGCAGATACATGGTGCCGCGGGGTTTGACCGCCTTGCTGTACACCACATTTAGACCGCAATCCTTGGCCATTTTCTCCCAGGTGGGCAGATTGATGTAGCTGATGCCTCTGCGCCATTCCGTGGTCCACGCCAGATCTTCCCACAGGAAAGCGATCTTTGTCGTTTTCTGATACTGGGGCATGGTCTTGCAGAAGAAATACTTGGTCTGCGCATAATGCGCCGGCTCCGGATCCCAGTCGCGGAAGCAGTGATTGTATTTCGGCGCCTCATCGATGATGCGCGCCGTCAATTCCGCGCCCATCGGTCCGTTGAAGACCAGAATGTGCGGGTATTCCTTGAACAGCATCCCGGACGCTTCCTGAACAGCCAGGCAGATTTCCGTTCGGCCTTCAACGGAAATGAATTTCGCCTTGTCCTCGATGACCAGTTTGCGAAACGCCTCCACGGACAGCGACGTGTCGCCCTTGTTGTCCATAACGATATACTTGACCGGCCGTCCCAGAATGCCGCCGGTGGCGTTGATTTCCTCCACCGCCATTTTCTGAATGTCCATGCACGGCCTGGTTCCGGGTGACCCCACCATGCCGATGTAGCCGATCACAAACGGCTCTCCCTTCGGCTGTGCCACGGCAACGGATGGTACGCTGATAGCAATCGCAACCAGCAGTACCAGCGCCGCCCCAACGACCATCTTGACCCTGCTTGCTCTCTTCATCATGTTTCCCCTCCTGATTTATCAAAACACCCCTTTAATGTATGATCAAATTTCTGTCGAATATTTGATCCTTCTAATCATTCAGATATTTCTCCCGGATATATTCATTGTCCTTGCCGATGGTACTGGAAACCCATTTGACCCGGGGAGGCGATTCGGACATTTTTACAAAATTGGCGCTGATCATGTATTTCCCGAGCTTCTCGTCTTCCACTTCCTGAAAGGCTTTACGAATATGCCACTGCTTGTTTTTCATCGCCTCTTCCGGCGTCATGAGCTTCATGACAATGGGCACACCGCCGCCCCGCCACTTGGAGCGGGCGGATTTTTTGCTGTAATTGAGCGCCATCCTTACCAGTTCATCACCGGTGAATTGCAGCGTTTTTTCCTCGATGATTTTATGCAGGTGAATGGCCTGTTCCAGAATATCGGGAATCCGGTCCGATGAATAGCGCCAATCATCTTCCTGTTCCCATAGACCGAGCACTTTCAAGAGCGCGCGGAAATCGTGGTCACGCGGCGCGGCAATGGCCACAAAACCATCCTTGCATTTCCAGTGTCCATAGGGATACAAAATGAAATCCAGGACGCCGATGCGCGGTCGCGCTTTTTCCCAGGTAAACCCAATGGTGGCCGGCATGCCGACCATGGAAGAATAGGCGTCCATCCCGGCGACATCCACCATCTGACCCTGACCGGTGTTTTGTCGGTGAATAAGCGCCACCGTGCCGCCGAGGGCGGCGGAAAGACCGGAGATATACCAGCCCGCCCACATGCCGCCTCGAAGCGGCCAGGTGTAAGGTTCGGGTTCATTGGGCGGCGCTCCCATCTGTGCGGGAAGTCCGGAACCCGCCTGTGAAGTGATATCCGCATCCGGCATTTTCGCGAACTCTTTAGCCTGATCCGTGTATTGTCCGTAGGCCGAAAGTGCGATGTAGATCAATCCCGGATTCTCGGCGGACAACTGGCGGTAGCCGATTCCCCAGCCGTCCATCTCTCCCGGCGCGAAGCTTTCAATGACTACCGCCGCTTTTTTGGCGAGCTTGGCAAAAATTCTTCTGTCATCGGGATTGTTTTTAACGTCAAGCGTCATGTAACGCTTATTGCGGCCTTCGAACATGAAGGGAATGCCCACGCCCTGGACCGTAACGCCGAACGGCGTGATCTGACGCGCCGGATCTCCCTCCTTCGGTTCAATCTTGACGACCTCCGCACCGAATTCAGCCAGAAAACTGGCGGCGATAATGCCCGCGAAATTGGCCGAACTGACATCGAGCACCAGAATGTCGTCAAGCACTTCCGCTTTTCCTTCGGCATTCATCATTTCGGCCAGGATTTTCCCCCGGTCGCCGCCCTTGCCTCCGTGTCGGGTATAAACTTCTTCCTTGGGGCTCATTTCTTAACCTCTTTTCCGTAATTGTAAATGGGGTCTTCGCTCAGGTTGTAATAAACAGGCGGTTTCAATCCCGGCCTGTCGTCAAAGGTTCCGATGACTTTTTTCTTCTCCAATTTCTCAATATCCGATTCACTCAACCCCAGAAACTTCTTGAGCACGAGGCGGTTATGATAACCGAGCGGCCGCGCCAGCCACTTGGTGCGCGACGGCGTCCCGCTCAACATTGCGGACGGACCGGCAATGGCCAGGTTGCCGTAAATATCGTCCTTGAAAAGCACCACGCTTCCCCGTTTGCGCCGCCATTCTTCATTGGCAATCATGTAATCATCCGCCACTTCCGCCGCGGGAAATCCGCTTGCATCGGCCAGCTTGACGATATCGGCGCAGGATTTCGACCGGACCCAATCGACCGCCAGGGCAGTCAGCGCTTTGGCGTTCTCCGGTTTCAATCTTTCCAGCGTGCCGGCAAAACGCGGATCGGAGGCCAACTCCGGCTTTCCCATGGCCTCGGCAAAGTTTTTGAACTGATCCGCCGTCGCGCAGGCCAGGGCCAGAAATTTTTCATCGCCTGTTTTAAAGATGGACGCCGGCACCATCGTGGGATCGGTGTTGCCGGTTCGACCGATGGCGCCCTTCGTCACGGAATGATACGTATAATTAAAAAGCATGCGCATCAGCCCTTCCGTTTGCGCCATATCAATATACTGCCCTTTGCCGGTTTTCTTCCGGTAGTACAGCGCCATCAGGACAGCCAGCGCGGCAAAGTTTCCCGGAACGAAATCCCCGACATAATCCGGCAGCTTGTAATAAATATCCGTATCCGGATAGCCGTTTAAGGTCAACACGCCGCTGGCGCCCTGGGCCAGGAGATCCCAACCCGGAAAATAGCGCATCGGGCCGAACTGACCGTACGTCGAACAGCTGAGAAATATAATATTGGGGTTGATCTTGGATATCTTTTCATAGCCGATGCCCCACGCGTCCGCCGTGCCGGGCGCGAAGTTTTCAATGACCACGTCCGCGTTTTCGGCCATTTTATAAATCAGTTCCTTGGACTCTTTCAGCTGCAGGTTCACCGAGAGAAAATACTTGTTCTTGGTGATATTGTGCCAGATCGGATTCGAGTGCTTCCAGTATTTGCCCCAGTATGTCGCCGGACGCCAGAGATCGCCGTAAAAAGGCAGCTCCAGTTTAATCACTTCCGCGCCGTAATCCGCCAGCAGTCTCGCGGCAATCGGTCCGAAAATGACGTGAGAAAAATCCATCACCCGGATGCCTTTGAGCGCTTCGGGCTTTTGGCTTGCCTCTTCAGGATTGAAAAGTTTTGCGGTATAAGAAAAATAATCTTCCATTGCTATCTCCCTAAATATGCCTTTTTCACCAGATTGTTCTTCATCAACTCAGCCGATCTTCCCTCCAGAACGATTCTTCCTTCTTGAATGATATAGCCGCGATCGGCGATCTGGAGGGCTCTGAGCGCGTTTTGTTCGGTCAGCAAAATGGTTAATCCGGACTCGCGCAGTTTTCCCAGCGTTTCATAGACCTCGTCCACAATACGCGGCGCCAGACCAATGGACGGTTCATCCACCATCAAAAGATGCGGGTTGGCCATCAGCCCCCGTCCGATCTTCAGCATCTGCTGCTCGCCGCCGGAGAGCAGTCGCGCGGACATATTGGACCTTTCCTTCAAAATGGGAAACAGGCTGTAAACATATTGAATCGTCTGTTTTCTTTTAGCCCAGGACGTTTTCCGGTAAGCCCCCAGCATCAAATTTTCCTTGACGGTCATAAAAGGAAAACTTTTCATGCCTTCCGGGACCTGTACAATGCCGCGATCGACAATTTTGTGCGACGGCAGGCCGTGAATGGCTTCGTCGCGAAAAATAATCCGGCCGCTGGTGCCGGTCATCATCCCCTGAATGACGTTCAGAATCGTGCTTTTCCCGGTACCGTTGGACCCCAGGATGGTCACGATTTCCGACTGCCGGACATTGAAGCTGACCCCGTGCAGTGCCGGAATGACGCCGTAAGACGCGCTCAGTTCATTCACTTCAAGCATATTCCCTCCAACCTTTTCCCAGATACGCCTCGATCACATCATCGTTATTGACCACCTCATCCGGCGTGCCCTCCGCCAATTTAGAGCCGTAGTTGATCGCTACGATCCGGTCGGCCGCTTCCATCAGAACCGCCATGACATGTTCAATCCAAAAGACCGTGATGCCGAATTCTTCTTTGGCTTTTCGAATCATCTTAATGGCGTTTTTGGCTTCCCCGGGGTTGAGTCCGGCCATGACTTCATCGATAAAAAGAAGCTGCGGCGTGGTGGCCAGGGCTCTGGCCAATTCCAGCATTCTCAGTTCGTAAAACGTCAGGTCGCGCGCCAGAATATTTCGTTTGCTGAAGAGGCCGACAAATTCCAGATAATGCGTCGCATCATACATGGCGTCCTGAAAACTCTGGTTGATTCTTTTTTTGCCGGAAATGGAACTGGCCAGAACGCTGGTCAACGCCGTCAGTTCCGGGAAGGGACGCGGAATCTGATATGTGCGGGCAAGCCCCATATGCACCCTTTGATGAGGCTTCATATGCGTGATATCCACGCCGTTCATTTCAATTTTGCCGGACGTCGCAGGGAGATAACCCGTCAGGCAGTTGACCACCGTGGATTTACCGGCGCCGTTGGGGCCGATAAATCCCAGCGTTTCCCCTTTATAAATTTCAAAGGATACGTCGTTGACCGCCACGATCCCTCCAAAACGTTTGACCAAATTGCTCACTTTCACTAATGGCGCCATTGATTCTTACCTCCGCACATGAATGGTTGGCAAATATTCGCGATAACGGCGCTTTCGATAAAGGCCGAACAAGCCTTCCGGAAGAATAAACAGCAGGATCAGAAGAATAATGGGGAACAAGAGCGGTTGGATCGGCCCCATGAATCGAATCATCAGCATCTCCAGGAAAGCGACAAAATAGCCGCCGACCACGCAGCCGAAGACCTGGGCGCGTCCGCCGATCATCAGCACCAAGAGAACCTTCAGCATAAACGTCAGCGGCAGATATGTAATGCCGGCAAACGAACTGAAGTAGTGTGCGTAAAACCATCCGATGATGCCGATCAGCGTCGAGGCTGCGACAAACGCGATAATTTTGATTTTGTTGATATTGATGCCGATGGAATGGGCAACGTCTTCATCATCGTTGATCGACGCCATCAAAAGCCCGTAGCGGGATTTCAGGATTTTATTGATGAACCACAAATAGGCAAACATGATCGCCGTGGAAAAATAGCCGATCAGCAGAAAATTGTTTTTGGCGTTGCCGGTATCCAAAAGCGGCACAATGCCGAAAAGCCCCGTATCGCCTTTGAAAATGTCGGTATAGATGAAGGTCACTTCCAGAAAAACCAGCGGCAGGAGCAGCGTCAACAGAACGTAGTAAAGCCCCCGCGCCATGATGACCAGCGGGCTGAAGATCAGCGCCGCGACCATGGACATCAGGATGGCAAAAGGCAGGGTGGTCAAGGGTCCCCAGCCGTAAGCGATGCTCAAGAGCGCCGCCGTATAGCCTCCCACGCCGATGTAAAATTGAGGGCCGAAGTTCATCCGTCCCGTGCCGATGGTCATCAGCGCCAGGGGCATTGCGATGGCGGCATAGATATTGGCTGAAATCATCGTATTGATCAGGCCCGGGCTGTAAAAATAGGCGACCGCAGGGGCAATCATCAGGAAAGCCGCCCAGAGCAGGGTGTTTCGCCAGTAACGCGGCTCCAGAACCCATTCCCATTTTTTTGTTCCCAACCGGATGACGATGCGGTCCCGCTTTAATTCCATTTCTACCATAGCGATTCACTCCTTGCTAAACCTTGAGGTCGAATAACCAATATGATCATCACGAGAATCAGCGCCGACAAATTCATGAAGCGCGGCTCTCCGAAGACAAAACAGACGATGGCGTGGGCAAATCCGATTAAAAAACTGGCGATGATCGTGCCTTTAATGTTACCCAACCCGCCTAAAACCGCGACCAGAATCGCGGTCACCATGTACATCCAGCCCATACCCGGCTCAACCGACCAGACCGGCGCGGTAATGAGCGTTCCTATGATGACGGGCAGAAGGACGATCATCATCGTAAACATATAAAGCGTCTCAACATTGATGCCGACAATTTTCGATGAATAAATATCCTGGGATAAAGCCCGGATGGCCATGCCGGTTTTTGTTTTGACGAAAAAGAAAACAAAAGCGCCGGTCATCGCGAGCGCGATCAGGGAGCCGATGATCAGCTGCTTGGGCACGATGGCGTCGCCAAACTGATAGGTGCCTTCCGCCAGGGTTGTTTCCAGATAAACCCCCGCCTGAATCGGATAAAAATAATTCGCGGCCTGTTCAATAATCAAGGCAACCAGCAACAGCGCCGTCAAGAGGACATCCTCTGTTGCCATATATTTTTTAATCATGCCCTTGTAAATGATGATGGAAACAATAAACTGAACGGCAATCATGCCTAAAATGGAAGGGATCAGAGGCCAGCCGAGCGCCGACATAAACATCCATGTGCCGTAAACCGTGAGAGGAAAGATGTAGGCGTATCCAAGATGGAAAATCCGCAGCACCCCGCAGATCAGAGAAAAACCAAGGGCAAGCAGAAGATAAATTGAGCCCATCACAAAAGTAAAAACGACAACATTTTGAATATAAGTCCCCATGCCTTTTCACCCTCTTTGATAAATCGAAATTTTTTCAATGCTGCGCTTATGAGAAGGTCCCCCCGTTTTCCGGGAACCACTTCTTTCGTCTCGATCGGCGCCAAATCGGGAAACCGGCGCGCCGTGCATCAACACAACCGCCGCCGAACCGGGACATCGCCGGTACGGCGGCAGCGAAAAGATAATAGGGGGTCGCGTTAAAAAACGGAAAATGACTGACGGTTAGTAACGGGTTGTGGGTCGGTGGGTCATCCTTTTGGGAATTGGTCAGGTCGATTTGAGTTTCGGCAATCCTTTTTAAAGGAAAAACGATTGCGAACACAAAACCTCCACAGCTTTCGGAAGTTGTAACCGTTCCCTCTTCAGCAAAACCGCTCGAACATTCGTTCCAGGATTCGGCTCTAAACAGTCATGCGCTTTTCAGCTGCTTTGTTACGGCACTCCGAAAATCGGCACCTATCGCAAAAAAGTTTTTTACCACTTAAAATAAGTTGACGGGTTTGTCAACGAAAAAAAATTCGATTCGTATTTTTTATAAAAAGCCGCGCGGAAATTCAAAAAAACAGAACACCGGGACCCCGGTGAAAAAGCCGCTTCAACGGTTTATCATCCGTTGTCGGAAAGAGGAGGCAAGGCATGAAGAGCCGGAAGCGGTGGTTGTGTTCCCTGCTCATGTTTTCAGCCGCCGCCTGAGGCTCGGGAGCAAAGGAACAACGCCCTCATCGCTGAAATTTGCAACGGGGATGGGGTTCCATGTTGCGCCGCGTGGCTTAATATTTTCTTGCCTCACACCATAATTCTTGATAAAGGCGCGATAAATAAAACAAGCGTGATGGTTTTTTGGCAATCGGCTGCGTTGGGAAGCGGTAGCCGATGGTCCATCAATAGCACCATGCTTAAAACTCAATATCAATCAAAGAGCAGCGAGGTAAGGTTATGAGAGAAGTGGTGATTGTCGGCGGAGCCAGGACGGCTATTGGAGATTACATGGGGTCTTTGTCGGGATTCAGCCCCGTTCAATTGGGAATCGCGGCGCTAAAAGGCGGCATTGCGAAGGCCGGCATTGATAAAAACCTGATTCAGGAAGTCGTGGCGGGCCAGTGCAACCAGGCCGGGGCGCCGGGAAACAGCGCCCGTCACATCGCGCTCGGCGCGGAGCTGCCGGTAGAATCTTTTGCTTTCACGGTTCACCAGCAATGCTGTTCTTCCATGCGAGGCGCGGAGCTGCTCTCCCAGGAAATCATGCTGGGCAAAGTCGACATCGGCGCCGTGGTCGGCATTGAAAGCATGAGCAACGCTCCGTATCTGCTGTTCGGCGCCCGCAAGGGCTATCGCCTCAACGACGGCGAAAGAATCCAGGACAGCTTGATGATCGGCGGCCTGGTCGACGCGCTTCTGGGCTACCACATGGGCATTACGGCCGACAACATCGCCGACCAGTACGGCATTTCCCGGCAGGAACAGGATGAATGGGCACTGATGAGCCACCAGAGAGCCTGCGCGGCTATTGAAAAAGGCTGGTTCAAGGATGAAATCGTTCCGGTGGAAATCAAAACAAAAAAAGGGCCGGCCCTGTTCGAAAGAGACGAACATCCCCGGGCGGACACCAGCATGGAGTCTTTAAGCAAACTCAAGCCCGTTTTCAAAAAGGACGGAACGGTCACCGCCGGCAACGCGTCCGGCCTGAATGACGCGGGCTCCTGCCTGATCATGATGGCGGCCGAAAAAGCAGAAGAACTGGGCGTGAAACCCATCGCCCGCGTGGTGGCTTCCGCTCCCGGCTCCGTCGAGCCCCGCATCATGGGGATGGGCGTGGTCCCGGCCGTCAAAAATGCTCTGAAATTTGCAAAGATGAAGCTGGAAGACATTGATTATTTTGAATTGAACGAAGCCTTTGCCGCTCAGGTCATCGGATGCAACCGCGAGTTGAAGATTCCGCTGGAGAACGTCAACGCCGTGGGCTCCGGCATCAGCATGGGCCATCCGGTCGGCGCGACGGGCGCCCGCCTGATCGTCACCATGATGGGCGAACTCAAACGCCGCGGCAAGAAATTCGGCTGTGCGGCGCTTTGCGCCAGCGGCGGCCCCGGCCAGGCGTTTATCATTGAAATGCTCTAGGAAAGCGCAGGAAACGCCCTTGTGACCTCGCGGGACTTTTAGGTGATCAGGTTATCGCGAGCGTTCCCGGTTGTCGACCGCGACCGTTGGTTGACATCCCATAAGGAGTGGCCAAATTATACAACAAATTATCAAACACCAGGCGGCTCACCCAAAGCCGCAACGCCAGGAGGAAAATAATGTCCCTGAAGACGCCCGAGCAGTATGAAGAAAGTTTGCGAAAGATGAACTTCAAGATCTACCTCATGGGGGAGCCGGTGGAGAACTGGGTCGACCACCCCATTATCCGTCCCTCCATGAACTCCGTCAAAATGACCTATGCTTTGGCCCAGAAGCCGGAATATGAAGACCTGATGACCGCCAAATCCCATCTGACCGGGAACAAAATCAACCGTTTCACCCATTTGCATCAAAGCACCGACGATTTGATCAAGAAAGTCAAAATGCAGCGCCTTCTAGGGCAGCAGACCGCCTCCTGCTTTCAGCGGTGCGTGGGCATGGACGCCATGAACGCCGTCGACAGCACCACCTATGAAATGGACCGGAAACTGGGCACAAAGTATCATGAACGCTTCATCCGATTCCTGAAAATGGTCCAGGAAGAAGACCTGACGGTGGACGGCGCCATGACCGACGTCAAAGGCGACCGGGGATTGGCCCCCCATCAGCAGGCCGACCCCGACCTGTACGTCCACGTCGTCGAGAAAAACGACAAGGGCATCGTGGTCCGGGGCGCCAAGGCCCATCAGACCGGCGCCGTCAACTCCCACTGGGTTTTGGTCATGCCCACCGTCGCCATGGGCAAGGACGACGCGGATTACGCCGTCTCCTTCGTCTGCCCGGCGGATGAGAAGGGCATCTTCTACATCTACGGCCGCCAATCCTGCGACACCCGCAAACTGGAAGGCGGTACGATCGACGTGGGCAACGCCCGGTTCGGCGGCCATGAAGCCCTGATGGTCTTCGACAACGTCTTCATTCCCTGGGAAAATGTCCTCATGTGCGGAGAAACCGAGTTTTCCGGTATGCTGGTCGAGCGGTTTGCCGGCTACCATAGGCAGAGCTACGGCGGCTGCAAAGTCGGCGTGGGCGACGTCCTCATCGGCGCGGCGGCGCTGGCGGCGGATTACAACGGCGCGGCCAGGGCCTCCCATGTCAAAGACAAGCTCATCGAGATGACGCACCTCAACGAAACGCTTTTTTCCTGCGGCATCGCCTGTTCGGCCCAGGGCTACAAGACGGCGTCCGGCACCTACCTCATCGACCTTTTGCTGGCCAACGTCTGCAAGCAGAACGTCACCCGTTTCCCCTATGAAATCTGCCGGCTGGCCGAAGACATCGCGGGCGGGATGATGGTCACCATGGCCTCCGAGAAGGATTTCAAGAATCCGGAAATCGGCCGGGTGCTGGAGAAGTACCTGAAGGGGACCGCCAATGTTTCCTGTGAAGATCGGGCGCGGATCATGCGGCTGGTGGAAAACCTGACGCTGGGCACGGCGGCGGTCGGTTACCGCACGGAGTCGATGCACGGCGCAGGCTCGCCCCAGGCGCAGCGCATCATGATCGCCCGCCAGGGCAATCTGGAGCAGAAGAAAAATCTGGCCAAAAATATCGCAGGGATCAAGGAAGAAAAGAAATAAAAACCGATGTTCGCCGCCCAGGGAGAATGACATGAAAATTTTACGCGTATCGCTGAACGACGGAAAAATATCCTACGAATCGCTTCCCTCGGAATGGACTTGCGTGGGCGGCAGCGCTCTGATCGCCAAAATTCTCAACCGGGAAGTTCCGCCGCAATGCGATCCGCTGGGGCCCGAAAACAAGTTGATCGTCGCGTGCGGTCCGCTCGCCGGAACGCGCGCGCCGCAACTGGGACGCGTGTCCATCGGCGCGAAAAGCCCGCTCACCCAGGGCATCAAGGAAGCCAATGCGGGCGGGCCCGCCGGTCAGTACCTGGATCGTCTGGGATTGCGCGCCATCGTGTTCGAGGGCATGCCGCAGGACGGAAAACTGCGCGCGCTTGTGGTGACGAAGGACGGGGCAAAGCTGGTGACGGCGGAAGAATACCGCGGCCTGAAAAACTACGACCTGGTTTCCGCCGTCCATAAACGGTATTCCGACAAAGTCGCCGTCATCTCCACGGGAGTGGCCGGAGAGCGCCAGTACAAGGGAGCGTCCATATCGCTGACCGATATCTTCGGCGATCCGTCCCGCAACGCCGCCCGCGGCGGCCTGGGCGCGGTGATGGGCGCCAAGGGTCTCAAAGCGATCCTTCTGGATCCGACCGGAACCGAACCGATCGCGCTGGCCGATCCCGACGCCTTCCGCAAAATCGTCCGCGACTGGGCGGACGTGATGAAGCACGACGTCACCATCAGTCTTTACACGCGCTTCGGCACGCCGTTTGCGATCAACAACTCCGCGGGGCACGGCACCCTTCCGGCCCTCAATTACCGCTCCGGACGCCCCGAAAATTTCACGGCGGTCAGCGGCAACAACATCCAGAAGATTCTGTTCGAGCGCGGCGGAAAAATGCACGGCTGCATGCCCGGCTGTCTGGTGCAGTGTTCGATCATCTATCCGGACAGGGACGGCAAAAAGATCTGCGCGGCGTATGAATACGAAACGATCGCCCTTCTGGGAACCAACCTGGGCATCACCGACAACGACGCCATCGCCCGGCTGAAGTTCCTGTGCGACGACATCGGCCTCGACGGCATCGAGGCGGGCAGCGCCCTGGGCGTCGCGGCCGAAGCGGGCAAAATGAACTGGGGCGACGCCAGAGGCGCGGAAAGCCTGCTTTTGGAAATCGAAAAGGAAACGCCGCTCGGCTTCGCGCTGGGCAACGGCGTCGTGACGACGGCCCGTTTCCTCAATGTGGAGCGCATCCCCGCCTTCAAGGGGCAGGCCCTGCCCGCCCACGATCCCCGCGCGGTCAAAGGAACGGGCGTCACGTACTTTTCCTCGCCCATGGGCGCGGACCACACGGCCGGCCTCACCTACCGACAACCCAAGGAAAAGAAGGACCAGGTCCGGACGTCGCTGGCGACACAGATCAAGGCGGCGGCCTGCGATGCGATGGGCTACTGCCTCAACGCCGTTCCCGGCGGCGAATCCGTTTATCCTTTTTTTGCCGGGCTCTTGAACGCTCGATACGGCCTGAAACTGACCGAAGAGGACATTCTTGCCGCCGCCAAGGAAACGCTCCGCGATCAACTGGCCTTCAACGAAAAAGCGCAGTTCAGCCGACTCGACACGACGATTCCCGCCTTTTTCCGCGAGGAGCTCGTCGCCCCGACCGGCTCCGTTTTCGATGTCGATGAAGCGGAAGTCCGGAACGTGTGGCAGGGGCTTGAGACTTTCCGGGAAACGAAAAAAATCTGGGAAATCCGAATTCCGCCGATGCCCGACATTCTGATGGGCGCAGGCGTCGCCAAAAACATGGGGCCGAAAATCCGCTCCATGAAGGTGTCGAAGGTTTTCCTGGTCACCGATCCGTTCATGTTCAAAAGCGGACGGGCCGCCGAAGTCGCCGACATTTTGAAGAAAAGCGGCATCGAAACGGAATTCTTCGCCGAGGTCGAGCCGGACCCGCCCATTGAGCTTGTCGAGCGCGCAGGCGCCCTTTACAAGGAAACGGGCTGCAACGGCATTTTGGGGCTGGGCGGAGGCTCTTCGCTGGACACGGCCAAGACGCTGGGCCTGCGCGTCACGCATCCGGGCGACCTGCGCGAATACGAAGGCATCGTCGGCGGCGGCGGCAAAATCAAACCGATTTTTCCGCCGATCATCTGCCTGCCGACCACCTCCGGCACCGGCAGCGAAGTCAACCCCTGCGCCGTTTTGACGGACAAGGCCCGGGATTTGAAGTTCATCCTGATGAGCAACCACTTCATTCCGAAGCTCGCGGTGATCGATCCGCTCTTCACCAAAACCATGCCGCCGAATCTCACCGTTGAATCCGGCATCGACGCGCTGTCACACTGCATCGAGGGATATGTTTCGCTCGCGACGCCTTACCATCCCTACTTTGAATCCAAGGCGCTCTACGGCATCAAGCTCATCGGCCGGAGCCTCATTCCTGCTTACCGCGAGCCGGAAAACCTGCGCGCGAGGACCGACATGTGCATGGCGGCCCTCTGCGGCGGCCTGGCCTTTCTCAAAGGCCTGGGGCTGGGCCACGCTCTGACCCACGCCATCGGCGCCCATTATCATCTGCCGCACGGACGGGCGGCCATTTTCGGTCTGCTGGGCTTCGTGATGGCCAACAAGGAAACCTGCCGCGACGCGTTTATGGATATGGCCTACCTGATCAACCGCTCGGATGACCTGGAAACGGCGCTCCGCCGGCTTTACACAGAACTGCAAATCGACCTGCGGCTCAAATCCTACGGCATTTCCCGGGAAGCCTTGAGGGAAATCGCCTTTTATACATCGCGTGACGCGGTCAACATGGCCACGGACCCGACCGCGCCCGGCCAGTCCAAAATTCTGGAACTGCTCACGTCCCTGTATGAATGAACCAGCCGTGCGCAATGGAATGGAAATCCGCTGCATAAGGAAGACCGATCATCAATAAAATATTCGGCAATACTTCAGGCCTCGGCGCCCAGCAAATCAAATCCCTGGAACGGCTTTACCGGCGGACCATCCCACCCGAAAGCCTGATCAGTCATGAACTTGCCCGCGAGATCGCTTTTTTATCCGGCTCACTCAACCGGCAGATCGGCCTGCTCATTAACCGCAAGGGTGAAATCAGCATGGTGATTCTGGGCGACCACAAAGGCATCTTTATCCCGAGTCTGGACGCATTTCGCGCCGCCTCCACCCGCTTCAAGGGACTGCGTCTGATTCACACGCATTTGGAGGATGAAGAGCTTTCCCCGGAGGATCTGACGGACCTTTCCCATCTGCGCCTGGATATGATCGGCGCTCTCCAGGTGCTCCAAGACGGTTCTCCCGGAAGGCTTTTCTGGGCGCACCTGATCCCGGAAAACCCGCAGGGCTCCTACTGGCTGATCCACGATCCCCAGGAACCGCACCGGTTGAATCTCAACTTTCAATCTTTCATCAACGCGCTGGAAGACGAATTCGCCCGGCGGCAGAAAAGCCGGCGCATGGATGCGGCGGAAAAAGCCATTCTGGTCCGGGTGGAAAAAAATCCCCTTTCCGGAGCGGAAGCCTCGCTGGAAGAACTGCGGCAGCTGGCGTCAACCTGCGGGGTGGAGGTTTTCGACGCGCAGATTCAATACCGGCCGCAGCCGGACCCGAAATATCTGGTCGGCCGGGGCAGACTGTCGGACATCGATCTTCGGGCCACGCAGATCGGAGCGAATTTGCTGATCTTTGATCATGAACTGACGCCCGCACAGGTGCGTTCCATCGGCGATTTTACCGGTCTCAAGGTGATCGACCGCACCCAGGTGATTCTGGACATCTTTGCCCGCCGCGCGCACAGCCGTGAAGGAAAAATTCAGGTGGAGCTGGCGCAGCTCAAGTATCTGCTGCCCCGCCTGATGCACAAAGACACTTCCTTGTCCAGACTGGCGGGAGGCATCGGGGGGACGGGCCCCGGCGAGACCAAGCTGGAAATCGACCGCCGCCGGATTCGCGAGCGCATCCACCGTCTGGAGAAAGATCTGAAATCCGTGGCCAAGTCGCGCGGCCAGCGAAGGGGCCGAAGAGAAAAATCCGGTCTTCCGGTGATCTCCATCGTCGGTTACACCAACGCCGGCAAATCCACGCTGCTCAACACCCTGACGCAAAGCGCCGTTCTCGCGGAAGACAAGCTGTTTGCCACGCTCGACACGAAAAGCGCGAGGCTACGGTTTCCGCAGGACACGCAAGCCATCATTACGGACACGGTGGGGTTTATCCGGAACCTGCCCAGGGAATTGTTCAGCGCTTTCCGGGCGACGCTTGACGAACTTCAGGAAGCGGATCTGCTGCTGCACGTCATTGATGTGAGCAGCAGCCGGTTTGAAGAGCAGATGGCCGCGGTCGAACGCATTCTGGAAGAACTGGAGATCCACGACAAGCCGTCCATCCGCGTTTTCAACAAGGCGGACCGCTTTGAAAACAAGGATCTCCTTGATACGCTGTGCGGGCGGTTTGACGCAGTGGCCGTATCCGCTCTGGACAAAACCACGCTCTTCGGGCTCCTGGAAAGGATTGAAGCGGCCCTCCCCGACCAAAACTTTTCAGGCCGGGGAAATTATGATAGGGAAGCGGGGGAAAGCGACGAGTGACGAGCAATGCGTGAACGGCAAAGGGCGATGGGTACTCTTTGCGCTTTCCGCGCCTCGCTCGGCGCTGTTCCGGTCATGGTAAACCGGTTGAATCATGAGGAAAAAAATGAAAAAATTCACGTTCATCATCGCGGTCTGGGCCATCGTGTTTTTCACAGCCGGTGGTTTGGCCGCTGAAAAACGGATCACCATCGTGCACACCAATGACATGCACTCCCATCTGCAGGGGTTTTCACCGGAAATCGACTATCAGCCCTTCATCGTGAATGCCGACGAGACGCGCGGCGGCTGGTCGCGCGTGGCCGCCGTCATCCAAAAAACCAAACGAGAGAAATCCAATCCCGTCCTGGTTGTGGATGCGGGCGACTATACGATGGGATCGTTTTTTCACATGCTGAACCGCGAAGAGGCCTTCGAACTGCGGCTGCTGAAAGCGATGGGTTACGACGTCGTTTCGCTGGGAAATCACGAATTCGACCTCAAGCCGGCGGGCCTGACCGCCACGCTCAGGACGGCCCAAGCCAGAGGCGGCACGCCTCAGATCGTTTTCGCCAACGCCGTCTTTGACCGGCAAAAGCCTGAGCTGGCGGATCTGGAAAACGCGTTTGGACAAGCCGGTGTGAAAAGCTATACGATCCTGGAGAGGGACGGACTGAAAATCGGCGTCTTTGGAATCCTGGGAAAAGACGCCATCGAGGTCTCGCCGTTTGCCAAGCCTCTGAAATTCAGCGACCCGATCCAAGCCGCGCGGGACATGGTGAAGATCCTTCGGGAGCAGCAAAAAGCGGATCTGGTCGTCTGCCTGTCGCACAGCGGACTTCGAGACAACCCCAAAAAGTCTGAAGATGAAATTCTGGCCTCCGAAGTCAAGGGCATCGATATCATCGTCAGCGGACACACGCACACGCTGCTCGGCAAGCCGCTCCTCGTCAACGGCACCCTTATCGTCCAGGCCGGAAGTTATGGAAAGCACGTCGGCGTTTTGGATATTGCCTGGGAATCAGGCCGCGTGGCGTTGAAAAACTACACGCTCATCCCCGTCGACAGTTCCGTTGCCGGAGACCCGAAAATTCAGCGGATGATCGATTCTTTCAAACAGCAACTGAACGCACGGCTCTTGGGTCCGAACAATTGGTCCTATGACCGGATCGTCGCCGAAACCGCGTGGGATTTGAAGCTCGCCGCCGAGGAATCGCCTTTGGGCAATCTGCTGGCTGATTCCATCCGCTGGTCCGTCAACCGGGTCTCTTTCGATCCGGGAGATCCCTCAAGCCGGGTAATCGTTGCCGTCGAATCCAACGGCGTCATTCGCGACGACCTGCTGAGAGGAAAAACCGGACAGGTCGGCTTCGGCGACTTGTTCCGCACGATTCCGCTGGGCATCGGCGTGGACGACACGATGAGCTACCCCCTGGTTTCCTTTTATTTGTATGGATATGAACTCAAAAGAGCGCTGGAAATTCTGACCACCGTACGGCCGCTCAAGAGCAACAATGACTACTTCCTGCAGCTCTCCGGGCTCCGCTTCACCTACAATCCCCGCCGGGTCCCCTTTGACCGCGTCACCGCCGTTGAAATCGGCAGCGAGGAAGAAGGGTATCAGCCGCTCGATTACAGCGCCTCCAACACGCGGTTGTATCGGGTTGCCGCCAATATCTACAACGCGACTTTTTTAAAGGTCGTGGGCCGGTTCACCTACTCGCTTTTGGAAATTACCCCGAAAGACCAAAACGGGAAGCCCCTGGAAAAACTCTCCGAGGCGCTTGTGGACGCCGACCCGTCCCTGCCCGGCATTCAGGAGCTGAAAGAATGGGAGGGCGTCCTTCGATACGTTCAGTCCTTTCCGGACACCAACGGCAACGGCATTCCGGATTTTCCCGCAAAATATTCGGGAAAACTCGGCCGCATCGTGGAGGCGCCCAGCTGCAATCCGGTCCATCTGTTCTCCAGACCGGCCACTCCGACCATTATTGTGCTGGCCGGCGCGGGCGTCGTTTTATGGTTGATTGTTGTTACGGTTGCGGTTATACAGTCGCGAAGAAAAGTCCGGAGAGGGAAATGATTACCAGCTATCATCCATGACCTATTGCCCTCAACCGATAGCCTATATACTGAAAACCGAGGTTTCTTATGAACAAAGAGTTTATTGCCATCCGCTGGCACGGACGAGGCGGCCAGGGCGCGATCACGGCGGCCAAGATTGTGGCCGGCGCCGCATTCGTTTCCGGCTATGCAGGCGTGGTCATGGCGCCGACCTTCGGCACCGAGCGCAGAGGCGCGCCGGTCATGACGTCGCTCAAGATCTCGAAGACGAAAATTTATGATCTGTCGCCCATCGAAACGCCGGATATCGTCGTCGTCCTGGACCATCTGCTCCTCAAGGAGGCGGACGTCACCCACGGCCTCAAGCCCGGCGGCATCATTGTCCTGAACACGCCGATGGCCCATGATTCCTATCATTTTGAAGACTACCGGCTGGCGACTGCGGACATCACGGCCATCTCCGTGGAAGCGGGTCTGCCGCACGGCATGGTCAACACCGGCATTATCGGCTCCCTGGAAAAAGCCACGAATCTCCTGGGAATCGACCTTTTGATCACCGGGATCGAAGAGGAATTCCGCACGCGAAAACCGGAAAAGAACTCCCTGGCGGCGAAAATCGCCTACGAGAGAACCGTGGCGGGAGGCTGAACATGGGCACAAGAAATTACAGAAGAAAAACGTCCCACAGCGAACACGGGGCGGGAGACGGCGGAAGGACGGGATCCTGGAGAGTGGAGCGGCCGGTCCTCGACCCAAGCCTCTGCATTCCCTGCAAGAGAAATAAGGAGGCCTGCTTCATCTGCTGGCTGTTCTGTCCCGATGTCGTGATCTCGAGGACGATACCGCCCACCATCAACCTGGAATACTGCAAGGGCTGCGGCATCTGCGCCGAAGAATGCCCCACCAAGGCCATCACCATGGCGGATGAAGCCAAATTCGCGGAAGAAGACAAGGAGTAGAGGCCATGCACATCATTGAAAACGGAAACGCCGCGGCCGCTCTGGGCGTCAAGCTCTGCCGGGCCAGCGTGATCGCGGCCTATCCCATCACGCCCCAGACGCCGCTTACGGAAAAGCTCTCCGAGTACGTCGAGCTAGGCGAGATGAAGGCACAGTATATTCCCGTGGAAAGCGAGCACTCCGCGCTGGCCGTCTGCATTGCCGCTTCCTCCGCCGGCGCCCGGTCGTTTACGGCCACCAGCGCCAACGGACTGCTGTACATGCACGAGCAGGTGCAATGGGCATCGGGCGCGAGGCTGCCGATCGTCATGTGCGTGGTCAACCGTGCCGTGGGGGCGCCCTGGAATGTCTGGAACGATCAGCAGGATTCGATCTCGCAGCGGGACACGGGCTGGATACAGATCTACTGCGCGGACCACCAGCAGATTATCGACACGGTCATCAAGGCCTACTGGCTGGCGGAGCGGGTGAGCATTCCCGTGATGGTCTGCTACGACGGATACATTTTATCCCACACGTTCATGCCGTTTGATCTGCCGGAACCCGAACAGGTGGACGCTTTTTTGCCGCCGTTCAAACCGGATTACTTTCTCCATCCCCAGGACCCCGCCAATCTCAACACGGTGACGCTGCCGGACGTGCGGATGGATGTCAGGGGCGAACTGGCCCACGGATACATGGAAATCCGATGTCTGCTGCAGGAAGATCTGCGCAACGCGCTCCAAACCGCGGCTGAAGCGGAAAAGCGCTTTGCCGGATTCTTCGGCCGCGAAGCGGATCCCTTCCTCGAACCGTACCGCTGCGACGACGCGGAGCATGTCGCCGTCGGCCTGGGATCGATCACCTACCAGATGCGCGTATGCGCGGACCGGTTGAGAGAGGAAGGAGTCAAAATCGGCGTGATGGGCGTGCGCTATTACCGTCCCTTTCCGGATGAAGCGCTCGCGGCGGCGCTGAAGGGGAAAAAAGGGGTGATCGTCGTCGAAAAGGCCCTGAGCTACGGATACGAGGGCGCCCTGATGTCGGATTTGAAGTCGGCGCTGTACGAATACCTGGCCGGAACCGGATCGCTTCCGGTCGTCCAGAATTTTATCGCGGGCATCGGCGGCCGCGAAATCAGAACCGACGATTTGACGCAAACCCTTCGCGCCGCGGCTAAAGGCCGGGTTTCCAAAGAGCCCGTCTGGATCGGGCTCAGGCTATAGGAGAATGCCATGCAGGCGAAATCAACCATTTTAAGTTTACCGACGGAAGAATGGGTTCATCCGGGAACCCGGGCTTGCACCGGATGCGGCCTTTCCATCGCCTACCGGGTCGGACTGAAAGCGCTGGGCCGTGACACGATTCTGGTGGTGCCGCCCAGTTGCCTTACCGTATTGCAGGGGCTTTTCCCGGTGGCCTCGACGAAACTGCCCTGCCTGAACGTGACGTTCGCTTCCACGGCCGCCGCCGCGACGGGCATTCTGGCCACGCTCAAAGCCCAGGGCAACGATCACACCACGGTCGCCGGCTGGGCGGGCGACGGGGGAACGAGCGACATCGGCCTGCAGGCCCTGTCCGGCGCGGCGGAGCGCGGAGACAACTTCATCTACTTCTGCTACGACAACGAAGGCTACATGAACACGGGCGTCCAGCGCTCCGGCACCACGCCCATCGGCGCCATCACCGCAAACACGCCGTATCTGGGAAAGCTTCAGCAGAAAAAGGACGTTCCGGCCATCATGGCCGCGCACCGTTTAAGTTACGTCGCCGCCTGCTCCGCGGCCTATCCGCTGGATCTCTACGACAAAATCAAGAACTGTCTTGCGCTGCCCGGCACGAAATATTTTCACATTCACATTCCCTGCCCGCCCGGCTGGGGCTACGATCCCCGCTACGGAATCAAAGTCGGGCGGCTGGCCGTAGAAACGGGCTATTATGATCTTTATGAAATCGTCAACGGCGAATTCAAACTGACGGCCGCCTCGGAAAAGCTGATTGAAAAGCGAAAACTGATCCCGGTCCGCGAATACTTCCGCGCACAATCGCGCTTCCGGACGCTCACCGACGCACAGATCAGCGACATTCAGAAAACCATCGACGAGAAATGGGCGGGGTACTACAAAAAAGACGAGTGATCATCGCCGGACGCTTGTGGCGAGATCTTCTGTCCGGCGGCCATTGAACCGACTTGCATTATTCTCTTATCGGGCCGGCAATCGGCCTTCGGCGTTCAGTTTGTCCATGATTTTCCGTATTTCGGGCAGCGCCGCCGCGGCCGCCCTTTCCCCCTCGAAGATCGCCTGGTTGAATTTCTCCATGTCGGTCGATCCGATTTCCTCCACGTTCGGGCGGATGACGACGTCGGCGTTTTTCAACTGGGTGGCGACGTTCTTAGCGTACATGATATTGAACGTTTTTTGCATGGTGTTCATCACCCCGCTGGGAGCGGCTTTGTTCAAACCGCCGGAGATATCCACGGCGATCACGACATCCGCGCCATACCGCCTGGCCACATCCACGGCCACCGGACTGACCACGCCCCCGTCCACGAACGTGTCCTTCCCGATCCTGACCGGTTGAAACACCCCCGGCACGCTGCAACTGGCGTGCACGGCGACGCCGGTATTGCCCCTGCCGAAAACCATTTCCTCGCCGGTGCCGGCGTTGGTCGCCACGGCGTAAAAAGGAATTTTGAGCTTCTCGATGGGGGTATGGTTTACACCGGCATTGATAAAACTTTCGAGTTTCTCCCCCTTGATGAGCCCCCCCTTCCAGATCTTCCAGTCGTAATCGATCACCTTGTCCTTTTCCATCTTCATGGCAATCGCCTGCAGTTCGAAGGCGTTCTTGCCCGACGCGTAGAGGCTTCCCACGATGCTGCCCGCGCTGGTCCCCACCACCATGTGGACGGGAATTTGCTGGGCTTCCAAAACTTTCAAAACGCCGATATGCGCGAAGCCCTTGGAGGCTCCGGCCCCCAGAACAACGGCAATTCTGGCCGGCTGCACGGGTTTTGCAAAGAACATCGAGCAGGCGGCCAGAAGCGCCGCCATTACAAACAATATCACCGGAAGGCGGGCCCCCGCAAGCCGACGATGGACCAGAGGATTGGATTTCATATGATGATCCCTTTTGTATTCCTCGACAGGAAATTTTTCATTGAACCTGCGGGGCCTTATACTGCAGACGATGCGAAATGGCAATGGGATGTTATGAGGGGTTTATCCGGACGCTGCAAGCATCCGGATTTATACAAATAGACCGAATACCGAAGCGATCTCGGCGGATACCAGTCCAGTTCGGGCTGATCCATGCCGATGATGCGAAGGGTCAGTTTTTGTGAATCGGCATACCGGTAGAAGAAGTCTTTTTCGAAAAACAGGTATTCGGGGATCACGCGGGGCCGCCAGATCTTCTGGAGCCATTGCGTCGCCTCTTTCCGTTTGGCGGCGTCGGACGTGTCTCCCAGAAAAATGCATCCGCCGGGCCTCGTCACTCTTACCAGTTCATCCAGGGCCTGTCGGGCCTCGTCCGGATGATTCAAGTAGCAAAGGACGGCGAAGGCGGCTGAATGGTCAAAGCTTTCATTCTCCAGCGCGGAAAGATTCCGAATATCTCCGGAAAGAAAAACGGCCCCGGGCATTTTGGCGCGGGCCGCCTCCAGCATGGATACCGAGTAATCAACGCCGAACAGATTCAGGCCGGGACAGGCCAGATCCACCGCTTTCAAAAAGGCTCCCGAACCGCAGCCGCATTCGAGCAGACTTTGTCCCGCCTTCAAGTTCATGGGGACAATGACCCGGCTGATGAGTTCATGGTACTCCGCCTCGGAAATGAAATGATAACCGTCAATCACCGAGGGGCATTCCTCTTTGAGTTCGCGGGCTTTCTGACTCCATACCGCTTGCCAGAAAAGAGATGGAATGTCGGTTGAAAACTCACCGGCGGGTGCATTGTATTTCTCGTTTCCCAGGATGTGGGAAAATTTCATGCGTTTTGTCCTTTCCAATGATCCGGACGATGGAACCCTTTTTGTTTCGCCTCGGTCAAAAAGGTACCATGCCCTCGATGCGTTGTAAAGCCGCGGCTGAAAAGCAACAAACGACAAAGTGACGATTGACTTATCCGGTGGCCTGTGAGAAAAAACATTCGTCAAGCAACAGCGCACAAAAGTGAGGCAAACTCATGACTGATCCCGTCCGGACCGAAATACGGTTGCCCTCCCGGCGCGCTTTTTTGCCCGCGGCCCTGAATTTTGTGCGTGACGTCGCTCTCGCCTGCGGATTGCAGCCGGAAGAGAAAGAATTTCTGACGCTGGCGGCGGAAGAGGCCTGCAACAATTCGATCGAGCATGCCTATGATCCGCGGGAGGACGGGAGCTTCCGTTTGATTCTGGAAATATCCTCCGGCAAAATGATATTATCCCTTCACGATCAGGGCCTTCCCTTCGACCGCACGCTTGCCCCGACATATGAACCGCCTTTGAAAGCGGATCCCGACAAAATCAGCACACGCGGTCTGGGTCTGTACCTGATCGAAAAACAGTTTGAATCCGTGGAATGGATCAACCATGGCATGGCCGGCAAAGAGCTGCGCCTGGTCAAAAAACGCTCCCTGCGGGACACCACCGAACCGCTGCCGGGCCGGGACCTTGCCCCCTTTCCTGACGACACGCCGCAGGCCCCCGAACAAACCTACACGGTCCGAAAAATGAGACCCGAAGACGCCATTCACGCCGCCCGGTGCATTTACCGCACCTACGGCTATTCGTATGAAAATGAAACCGCTTACTTTCCGGAAGAGTTGATCAAACGAAACCAAAGCGGCGAACTGCTGTCGTGGGTGGGCGTCGATCGGGAAGGCGACATCGTCGGCTATATTGAATTGACGCATCCGGCCGGAAGCCCGACGGCCGATCTCAGTCAGGCCGTGGTCATTCCGGCCCACCGGGGACGAGGCGTGCTGAACCTGCTGGGCTTGGCGCTCTATGCCGAGGCGGTAAAAATGGGGCTGGTCGGAATCTATACCCGTCTGACAACCGTTCATCCGTTCAGCCAGAAAGCCATCGGCGACTACGCAAAGCCGTGCGGCATCACCCTGGGATATGTTCCGCGCGTCCGGCAGTACAAGGGGCTGGAATCGCACGAATTCGACGAGCGAAAATCGCTGATCCTGCATTACTGCTTTCTCAAGGAGCCTCCCAAAACTATGGTTCATGCCCCGCCCCGTCATCGGGAAATGATGGAAAAGATCTACCGGTTGCTGGGCTTGAACGTTGCGTTTATGGAGGCGTCGGGAGCGGCCGATCTTTCCGCAGGCAAGGTAAAGGTTTTGTATAACAAGAGCAACGGAACCGGAACGATCACCGTGGAAAAGGCAGGTTCCGATTCCAAAACCGAGATTCGTCGGGCGCTCTATGATCTGCGCGACATCGCCGGCGCCGAAGCGATCTATCTTTTGCTCCCGCTGGCCCAGGCCGCCACGCCGGGACTTTGCGAAGAGGCGGAAGCGCTGGGATTTTTCTTCAGCGGAGTCGAACCCTGCTTTGCACCGGACGGAGATTATCTGCGCCTGCAATGCCTTCATACGACGATCAACTTCGATCACATCCAGCTTTACCGGCCCTTCAGCCGGGAATTGCTGTCGTATATCCTCCATGAAAAGATCCGTGTCGGCGCTTGAGCGCATTCAGGTTCAGCGACCGACGGGCATGCTTTTTTTCGACCCGGCGAATTTCTTCAGAAATGTTGTTTTTCAAAAGCAGGCCTTTTATGCTACATTGTCAAAAAATTTAAGCGATTTTGTCTTTTGCTCTGGGGCATGAATTGCTTTTCCCGGGAACAAAAACCATGCGACGCATATTTTCAAGGATTGTGTTCCTCTCTCTTTTGTCGGCCTCCCTTTTTGCCGGTCCGGCCCTGGCCCGGACCGAGGCTGCCGACGGCCGATGGCTTCAACAGGGAAAAGAGTCTTTTCAGGAAGGCCGGTATGCCGACGCGGTCAGCGCCGGCACAAAGGCCATCGCACAAAACCCGAAGGATGCGGAAGCCTATAAAATCCGAGGGAATGCACTTGCAGCCCTCGGCCGCTACCATCAGGCCGTCCGGGACTACACCAAAGCCATCGAACTGAATCCGGAGGACGCGGAAGCCTACGATCAAAGGGGAAACGTCCAGGCCAGTCTTGGAAACTACGATCAGTCCAAAAAGGACCTCGAAAAGGCGGAAGCGCTGAAGCCGAAGATGGCCGAAGCCCATCTCAGAAAAGGGATCGAGTATGAGAAACAGGGCGAATGGGAGGCAGCCATCGCCGAACTGCAAAAAGCGATCGCGATCAATCCGGGGCTGGCTCTCGCCTACTACAACCGTGAAATCGCCTACCGGCAGACGGGACGATACCAAAACGCCCTGAAAGACGCGGACAAGGCCGTTGAACTGGCTCCGACGTTCGCCATGGCCCGACTGAACCGGGGCGTCGTTCACGGGCTTCTGGGCAACTGGCTTTCGGCGCTGGAAGACTTCAACCAGGCCATCGATCTCAACCCGCAGTTTGAAGCGGCTTACGTGAACCGGGGATTTGCCCGCTTCAACCTCGGCGATTATCAGGGAGCGGTTCTGGAGGCAAATGATGCCGTCCGGCTCAATCCGAAACTGGCCGTCGCTTATTTTAACCGGGGCGCAGCCTATGCCAAACTGGGCAATGAACCGCAGGCCCTGGCGGATATGAAAACCGCCGCGGAGCTGGGGCATAAAGGCGCGCAGGATTTTGTAGAGAAAAAGAGGGCCGCCGCAATGAAAAGGCAAACGGCGACGGCCGAAGGGCCGCCGCAAAAGCCCCCCGAAAAGACGGACCTTCCTGCGAGCCGGGACGGAGCCTCCTTCCAGACCGAGCCAAAAGCGGAGCTCCCCATCGCGCCGATTCTTGAACCGCAAATTAGGACGGATGCGCCAGCCGAAGCTCCGCCGCGGTATAAAAACATCCGGGGGGTTGTTCTGTATGACGGCAGGATCATTGAAGGGCAAATCGTCCGCATGAACACGGACACCGTGAATATCCGCACCCGGGACGGGAAAATTCAGTCCTTTTCTTTTATGGAAGAAGTGAAAAATTTCCTGAAGGATCAGGAACCAAAGCCTTAGGTCATCAAGGGCTTTTTGCCCTGCCGCCGTTTACGCGCTTTTGCCGACGCCGTTTCATTTCCATGCTTTTACCATGACATAGGGACAGGCGGTCACAAGTCTGCGTTCGACCGGATGAAACCCGGCCCGGCGCGCCGCCTCCGCCAGCTGATTTTCCGACAGGCTCTGGCCGAAGATCACGTGGCGCAGTCCCCAGAAAAGAAGGCCCTGCGGCACCAAAGGGATGTGAAAACGGTCGACAAATTGACGGATTTCGTCGGCCGGCGCCTCCCGGTCCGTTTCCGCGATCATCAGACAGCCGCCCGTTTTGATGACCCGCCGCAGCTCCGTCAGCCCCCGGTGAGGATCGGACCAGTGCTTGATCGATCCCACGCTGACCGCCGCGTCAAAGAACTCTTCCGGAAACGGCAAAGACTGAACATCGTTGTGTTGAAAAGAACAATTGAAGATTTCTTTCTGAAGGCGGTAGCGCTGGGCCCTGCGAACCTGCATCCGGGAGTAATCGATGCCCGTGAAACGCGCCTTGGGATTCCTCGATGCCAAAAGCAGCGACAGGTAGCCCCGGCCCGCACCCGCTTCGAGAACCTGCCCCCCCTCGTCTACCACCAGCTCATCCGCAATGGATTCGTGGAGTCCGGCAATCAGCGGGTAGATCCGCTGATTGTAGAGTGACCCCATGATGTCCCAGACAAGGCGCGCGTCGCGCAGCCGGGTCAGAAGCCGGATCAAGCCCCGTCCAGAATCCTTCAAGGGTCCTTTTTCTCCCGGGTGGTTGCCGGTGCTGCCAGGGGATGACTTCATCAATTGGTCGTTTCCTTAAAAAGCCCGGTCTGAAATTTCAGGACCGGGCTCAATTTTTTAAGGGAGGGGAAAATGCCGAACGGCTTTAGCGGCATTCCGTGCAGACGCAAAGCTCTTCCATGGACGTGCCGGTTTTTTTGCCGATGAACTTCAACTGGTCCACGGGAGCGAAGAATTTGCCGCACTTGGAGCAGGCCTGCATTTTAAAGGTGCGTCCCCATATTTTGCGCTTGTCGCCCGTGGAAATCATTTCGATATGGCCGGTCGGACAGACATAGGCGCATGCGCCGCAGCCGATGCAGACATCCGATTTTTCCTGATACGGCGTGCCGACTTCCTTGTAGGAGCCCCGGGAAAACAACCCAATGGCGCTCACGCCGACCACTTCCTCGCAGACGCGCACGCAGGAGCGGCACAAAATACACTTGCCCTTGTCCGTGTCGACGGTATACCGGGGCTGAGGAACCACCCCCATGTCCCGGGCCATCTTTTGCAGAACGTCGGATTCCGGGCAGCGCGCCAGCAGCAGTTCCATGACCAGGCGGCGCACGTTGAGGACCCGCTCGCTTTTGGTGTCCACGATCAGGCCTTCCTCCACGCCGTAGAGGCAGGAGGTGACGATTCGGGTCCGGTTGCCTTTTTTAATCTCGACCACACAAAGCCGGCAGGCGCCTGAGCGGGATATGGCTTCATGCGCGCAAAGCGTGGGAATTGAAACGCCCGCGCCCCGAATGGACTCCAGAAGCATCGTGCCTTTGGGCGCCGACACCTTTTTTCCGTCAATCATCATGTTTACCATGGCTAACTCCACCTTTACTTCACGTGAATTGCATCAAATTTGCAGCTCTGGATACAGGCGCCGCAACGGGTGCATTTGTCTTTGTCGATGACGTGCGCTTTCTTCTTTTCGCCGGTGATGGCCTGCGTGGCGCAAACTTTGACGCACACGCCGCAGCCGGTGCACTTTTCCGCGTCGATGCTGTAGGTGATCAGCGCCTTGCAGACGCCCGCCGGACAGCGGTGATCCCGGATATGCGCGTCGTACTCTTCGCGGAAATACCGGATTGTGCTCAAAACGGGATTGGGGGCGGAGCCGCCCAGAGCGCAAAGCGAGCCATCGGCAATCGCTTTCCCCATGGCCTCCAGGATCTCCACGTCTCCTTCCCTGCCTTTACCCGCGCAAATGTCCTCCAGAATGTCGCTCATGCGGCGAACGCCCTCGCGGCAGGGCACGCACTTGCCGCAGGATTCTTCCTTGAGAAACTCCAGGAAGTACCGGGCGACATCCACCATACAGGACGTTTCGTCCATGACGATCATGCCGCCGGACCCCATCATGGATCCGACTTCGTAGAGCTTGTCAAAATCCACGGGAATATCCAGCAGGCTCTCCGGGATGCAGCCGCCGGAAGGACCGCCGGTCTGGACGGCTTTGAACTTCCGACCGTTGGGAATGCCGCCGCCCATGTCGTAGATGATTTCATAGAGCGTCGTGCCCATCGGAACCTCGATGAGCCCCGTATTGTTGATTTTGCCGACCAGCGAAAAGATTTTCGTTCCCTTCGAGCCTTCGGTACCGATGGAATTGTACCAGTCGGCCCCCTTGTTGATGATCAGCGGAACATTCGCCCAGGTTTCCACGTTGTTGAGGACGGTGGGCTTGTCGTACAGGCCCTTTTCCACCGCGTGGACGTACTTGGCGCGAGGCTCGCCGGCGCGGCCTTCCACCGAAGCAAACAGGGCCGAGGACTCGCCGCAGACGAACGCGCCCGCTCCCTTGGTGATTTGAATATCAAACGAGAAATCCGTGCCCAGAATATTTTTTCCCAAAAGGCCCATTTCCCTGGCGTCCGCAATCGCCTTGGTCAGATGCGTCACCGCAAGCGGATATTCGTTTCGGACATAGATATAGCCCTGGTTCGAGCCGACGGCGTACGCGCCGATGATCATGCCCTCGATGACGCTGTGCGGATTGCCTTCCATGAGGCTGCGGTCCATGTAAGCGCCGGGATCGCCTTCATCGCCGTTGGCGATAACGTATTTGGGATCGCCCTTGGCCTTGCGCACGCCCTCCCACTTGACGGCTGCGTGAAAGCCGCCTCCGCCGCGGCCCCGAAGGCCCGCTTTTTTCACTTCGCTGATGACGCCTTCAGGGGTCATCTCGGCCAGCACTTTGCCCAGCGCCTGATAGCCGTTGATGGCAAAATAGTCCTCAATGCGGGAGGGGTCGATCATCCCGTTCTGACCGAAAACCACGCGCAGCTGCTTCTTGTAGAAGGGCAGGTCCTCCTCGCGGAAAAGGGTTTTTTTCGTTTCCGGGTGGCGATAGAGCAACCGGCTGATGACTTCACCTTTGGCGACGGTCTTGGAGATGATTTCCGGAACGTCTTCGACCCTCACATGCTGGTAAAAATACTTGTCGGGGTGAACGACCAGCATGGGGCCTTTTTCACAGAACCCCAGACATCCGGTGGCCAGCACGTCCACTTCGCTTAAGTTTTGCTTTTTTAATTCGGCTTCCAGCGCTTCTTTCACCTTGAGGCTTCCGGAAGCACGGCAGCCGGTGCCGGCGCAAATCGCGATAAACTTTTTCTTCGGACCGTAATACAGGGTCAAATTATCTATGATCTGGCGGGCTTGAGTATCCGGATTTTCGTTCATGACTTCGCCCCCTCTTCATTGATCTTTTTGATGATTTTGTCCACTTTGCTGATGGTGACCTGGCCGTGGTAGTCGGCATTGATGACCACAACCGGTCCCAGGGCGCAGGCGCCGACGCAGTTGACGGTTTCCAGCGAGAATTTTCCGTCCTTCGTGGTTTCTCCCGGCTTGATGCCCAGCGTGGTTTCGAACCGGTCCTGAAGGACGGCCGCGCCGCGGACATGGCAGGCGGTCCCCTTGCAGATCTTAACGATGTGCTTTCCGCGCGGCTTCAAACTGAAGGCCGTGTAAAACGTCGCCGCCTCATAGACGCGGCTCATCGGCACGTTCATCGCTTTGGCCGCCGCCTTCAGGGCTTCCTTGGGAAGGTAATTGAAAGCCTCCTGAATATCCTGCAACACGGCGATCATGGCGCTTTTGCCGCCCCCGTGTTTTTTGACAATCTGTCTGGTTTTTGCTGCAACACTGATCGGTTTCGTCATTTTTTCTCTCACCTCGGTATTCTTTCGATTTCTCTTTTATTCATTGCCGGTTTTGAGAAATTGGGCTTTTTCCACAAGCTTCCGATATTCGACCTTCACGCGTTCCTGAATCATCTCGACGTCGTTCGGGGTCAGGTGACGGAAGCGCCCCTGGGGTTTGAAGTAATCCTTGATCGGCTTGAGTTTTTTGGGCATGTCCGGAGAAATGCGGTAATGGCCGTTTTCCACTTCGAAGAGCGGGAAAACACCCGTTTCCACGGCCAGCCGCCCCATGGAAACCGCCGTATGGGAAGGAGTGCGCCAGCCGGTCGGACACACGGAGAAGCAGTGGATATAGGAAGGCCCCTGGATGCTTTTGGCCTTTTCGATTTTGCGGATGAAATCCAGCGGAAAGCTGGGACAGACAGTGGCCACATACGGAATATTGTGGGCAACCATGATTTCCGGCATGTTCTTTTTCCAGGTTTTCTGACCGATGCTGACCTTGCCCGCCGGCGCCGTGGTGGTGGAGGCGCCCATCGGCGTGCCGCTGGAGCGTTGAATGCCCGTATTCATGTAGGCTTCGTTGTCGAAGCAGACGTAAATCATGTCATGGCCGCGTTCCATCGCGCCGGAGAGCGCCTGGAACCCGATGTCCATCGTGCCGCCGTCGCCGGCCATGCCGACCACTTTAATATAGCGGTCGTCAATTTTACCTTTCTTGCGCAGGGCCTTCAAACCGGCCTCGATGCCGGAGGCCACGGCCGCCGTATTTTCAAAGGCGACATGGATCCAGGGTACACGCCACGCCGTGGTGGGAAACATGCTGGAGACGATCTCCATACAACCGGTCGCGGAAGCAATCACGGTGTTTTGTCCCAGCGCCTTGGCCATCAGCCGCACGGCCAGAACTTCAGCGCAGCCGGAGCAGGCGCGATGACCGGAGGAGAGCAGTTCCTGTTTGTTGATCAGCCGCGGGGCAAATAAATCAAAATTTTCTACAATGCTCATTATTCTCTTACCCCCCAAAATTCATAGGTGTCCGCCGCCTTGTCGGCGGTGTCCGCGAGAACGTTTTCGAACATCCCGATAAACTCTTTCACCTGAACATCGCGGCCGCCCAGACCGATGATGTAATTGTAGATCAGAGGACGTTTGGTTTCGGCATACAGGGCCGACTTGACTTCCGAAAAGACCGGGCCGCCGGGGCCGCCGAAGGAACAGGCGCGGTCGGTGACGATCAGTTTCCTTGCATTTTTGACGACGGCCTTGAGCTCCGCAAACGGGAAAGGTCTCCAGAGTCTCAATTTGACGAGTCCCGCTTTCACGCCTCTGGCGCGCAGTTCGTCAATCGCTATTTTCGCGGTTTCCCCCATGGAACCCATCGTCAGCATCAGGATGTCCGCATCATCCGCCAGATAGGTTTCCACCAGCCGGTAGGGACGTCCGAACATTTTTCCCCATTCGTCAAAGACGTCCTGAACGACCTTTTTGGAGGCTTTGACGGCTTCGTCTTTGGCTTTCATGATTTCCGTGAAATAGTCCGACATCGCAAAAGCGCCCATCGTGACCGGTTTGGCCGGATGCAGCGTCGCGTGCGGCACAAACGGCGGCAGGAACCGATTCACTTCATCCTGCGAGGGCATTTCAAACGGCTCGACCATGTGGGTGAGCTGGAAACCGTCGATGTTGACGCAGACCGGCAGCATGACGTCCTTGTGCTCGGCAATCCTGAAGGCCGCGATGGACAGATCGATCGCCTCCTGGGCGTTTTCCACAAAAATGGCGATCCAGCCCGCGTCGCGCTGAGGCATGATGTCGGAATGATCATTCAAAATGTTGAGCGGACCGGACACGGCGCGGTTGGCGATGGCCATGCATATGGGCAACCGCATGGCCGAGGCGATCGGCAGCAGTTCATGCATCAGCATCAACCCCTGGGAACTCGTGGCGGTATAGGAGCGGGCGCCCGCAGCCGATGCGCCGATCACCGCGCTCATGGCCGAATGCTCGGATTCCACCGTCACGAATTCGCAGTCGATACGGCCGTCGGCAACCAGATCCGAAAGATGTTCCGCGATGTGCGACTGAGGAGTGATGGGATAAACGGCCGCCATGTCGATGTTGCACAGACCGACGGCTTCCGCGACGGCAACTGCCACTTCCATCCCTACGCGTTTGCCCATGTTATCCCTCCTCAATCATCTTGATTGCCCGGGGCCAGCATTCGTGCGCGCAAATTCCGCAACCCTTGCAATAATCCAGATTCGCCTGAAAAAAACCGTCCTCGCCCTGCTGAACGCAGCCTTCCGGACAGTAAACGTAACAGATGCCGCACTTGATGCATTTTGCGTTGTCCCAGATAGGCCTCTGCGACCGCCAGCTTCCCGTATGGTATTCACTGGCACTGCCCGGTTCGGACACAACACAGCCGATGGGAAGTTCCCGCCATGATTTCAATGTCATATTTACCTCTTATTTGATTATTTGAATTTCGTCGTAGGCCCGTTTCATTGCGTTGAGATTCTTCTGGGCGATTCTGCCGAACCGGTGTTCGATGGCCTCCTTCATCGCGTCGAGTTCCATAACGCCGATGACCTTCAAAAGCGCGCCGATCATGGTCGTATTGGCAATGGGAACGCCCATTTCCTTGCGGGCGATGCCCGTGCCGTCCACCGTGGCGACCGTACCGTTGAAGTTCAACTCTTTGCGAATTTCTTCGGGTGTCTTCGGCGTGTTGACGATCAGCTTTCCATTGGGTTTCAAACCGTCGGTTACATTGACCAGGCCGATGAGACTCGAATCGAGCACCAGAACGACGTCGGGTTCGTAGATGCCGGAACGGACGTCGATTTTCTTGTCATCAATGCGGGTAAACGCCGCGACAGGCGCCCCTCTTCTTTCCGGGCCGAAACTGGGAAACCCCTGGGCGAACTTTCCGGCGGCGATGGCCGACACGGCCAGCAACTCCACCGACGTGACCGCCCCCTGTCCACCCCGTCCATGCCATCTCACTTCAATCATGTATCGCAATCTCCTTCAGTGAATGTTTACAAAATGACCGTTTTCCTTAATATAAATGGATTTTTGAGTCAATATCTTTTCTCGATTTCCCAAATGAACCAAAATTACAACGAGATGCGCCACTTATTCTGTTCGGTTTTGTACAGATCGTTTCCCTGTGCGTCGTTGGCGACGACGAGCGGCAGATCTACGACCGTCAGGGAGCGGATGGCTTCCGGGCCCAGATCCCCGTAGGCGACCGTCTCCATGCGGATAACGCAGCGGGCGGTCAGGGCGGCGATGCCGCCGATGGCGCCGAAATAAACCCCGCCGTATTTTTGGATGGCGGCCGCCACTTCCGGAGAGCGGTTGCCTTTGCCGATCATAACCCTCAAGCCCTGTTCCATCAGAAAAGGCGTAAAGGCGTCCATCCGGTAGCTGGTGGTCGGCCCGATGGAGCCGATGATCTTTCCGGGAGGCGTAGGCGAAGGGGCCGCGTAAAAGATGGCGGCCGTCTTCAGATCCACCGGCGGCGGCAGGCCTTTTTGGACGGCCTCCACCATTCGACGGTGCGCCGCGTCACGGGCCGTATAAAGATCTCCGCTGAGCAGAACCATGTCGCCGGCTCGCAGGGACGCGATGATTTCCTCCGTCAGCGGCGTTTGAACAGAAAAGGGGACGGTTCTATTTATTTTCATTTTATGAATCCGCAACGGCATTAGAGAGTTATTTCTTTGTGGCGGGCGACGTGACACTGAATATTCACGGCCACCGGCAGAGACGCGATATGACAGGGCATCATCTCCGCACAAACCGCGAGGGCGGTAACACGCCCCCCCAGCCCGGCCGGGCCGGTCCCCAGGGCGTTGATTTTTCCCAGCAGTTCCTTTTCCATTTGCGCCAGGCGCCTGTCCGTTTTGTTTTTACTGCCCACCGGCCGCAAGAGCGCTTTTTTCGCCAGGAGGCAGGCCTGCTCCAGCGACCCGCCGATGCCGACTCCCACGATGATCGGCGGACAGGGATTGGCGCCGGCGGTTTCCACCGTGTCCAAAACAAACTGTTGGATTCCTTCGATTCCGGCGGCAGGGATCAGCATTTTGGCCGCGCTCATGTTTTCGCTGCCTCCGCCTTTGGGCATGGCAATGATTTTCAACCGGTCACCGGGAACGATATCGAGATGGATAACGGCGGGCGTGTTGTCGCCGGTGTTGCCGCGGGTAAGCGGATCGCACACGGACTTGCGGAGATATCCGTCGGCATAGGCCTGACGAACGCCTTCCCGGACGGCCTCCCGCAGATCGCCGTCGGTGATGTGCACTTCCTGCCCCACCTCCACAAACAAAACGGCCAGCCCGGTGTCCTGGCAGATCGGCATTTCCGTCCGGCGGGCGATCCGGGCGTTTTCCAGAATTTTTGTGAGCACCTGACGGCCGATGGGCGATTCTTCCTTTTTAAGTCCGCCTTTCAGCGCGGAAACCACATCCGGGCTCAGCGCGGTATTGGCTTCGATAAAAAGCTTCCGGACGGCCTGGGTAATTTTTTTCGCGCGGATTCTCCGCATCATCCTACATCCCCCGGCGAAATTCCAGCGATTTGGAGATGGTCATTTTATCGACGTATTTCAAATCTCCGCCCATGGGCACGCCCATGGCGATGCGGGTGATTTTCATATCGCTGTCCCGGAACATCCGTGTGATCAGAAGCGCCGTGGCCTCGCCGTGAACATTGGGATTGGTGGCCAGAATGATCTCGTCAACCTGCCCTTCCCCGACTCTTTTTTGCAGTTCACCGAGGCGCAGATTTTCCGGTCCGATGCCGTCGAGCGGGGCCAGCGCACCGTGCAGGACATGATACGTTCCGTGAAAAACACCGCTTTCTTCGATGGCGGCCAGCGCGTCCGGCTCTTCCACCACGCAGATCACCCGCCGGTCCCGTGAAGGATCGCCGCAAATGTGGCAGGGATCTTCTTCCGTGGGGTTGAGGCATATCCGGCAAAGATGGATCTTGCGTTTGACTTCGACCAGACTTTCCGCCAGCTTTTCCACATCTTCGGGGGTGGCCCGCAATATATAATTCGCCAGGCGGGCCGCCGTTTTCTCGCCGATGCCCGGAAGCTTGGCCAGTTCCGCAATCAGGCGTTTAATGGGTTGCGCGTAGGATTTCATGAGACGCCTTACATGCCGCCCAGGCCCGGAATGGCCAGGCCGCCCGTGATTTTGGCCATTTCCTGCGAGGCCATTTCCTGCGACTTGCGGATGCCTTCGTTCACGGCCGCCGCGATCAGATCCTGAAGCATCTCGATGTCTTCGGGATTGACCACGTCTTTTTCAATTTTGAGCGACACGATTTCAAACTTGCCGTTGACCAAAACACGTACCATCCCTCCGCCCGACTGCGCCTCCACGGTTCTCGTTTCGAGCTCCTGCTGGAGCCGGCCCATCTTCTCCTGCATTTTTTTGGCCTGTTTGACGATATTGCCGATATTGTGCACTTTTCTACCCCCTGTGGTTTTTATCCGTAATCGGTTTTATTTCGACCAGTTCCGCGCCGTCAAATTCGGCGAGCACTTTCTGGAAAAGCGGCGAGTTCACGGCTTCACGTTTGATTTCGCTGAAGTTGTTCGCCCTGGCGTTTCGTGAGCCGCCGTTGCCGTTGGCCTTCGGCGCTTCGATGGCAACGATCTTCAAGGAGACCTGCTGCGCATAATAACGGCCGGCGATTCGTTCCAGTTCTTCCTTGTGCTGTTTTTCCAGGTTGTCGAGGAAAAGATAGCGCTGGGGAAAACCCAGCGTCAGGCATCCGTTTTCCATCTTCACCCATTCGGCCGCGGCAATTTTTGCCCCCAGCAGCGGATTCTCTTTGTTGATCCATTTTTTCAGATCATCATCCGGACCGGGTTTTTCGACAGGACGATGCTCCGCCTGCTGCCCATCGGGCCGCCGCAGGAGGGTCCCGGGATCGTCTTGGGCGGCGGCCGCCTGCCGGATTTCAGAAGGCTGTTGGATCGCCGGTCCCGCATCCGTGCCGCCCCGCACCGCCGGCGAACCGGCTTTTATCCTCTCTTCCAGTGATTCCAGCGTCGCCAGAATTTCTCCGACGGGCAAAACCGGTTCCAGGTAAGCCAGCCGGACGAGAACGGCTTCGATTTTCATCCGCGCTTCCTGGCTTCGGCGCAAAGCATCGGCCTCGCCCAGCAGAATATCCAGATAGCGCTGCAGCGTTTCACGGGAGACCTTTTCCGTTTGGACTTTCAGCGTTTCCAGCTGCTCGGGGGCAATGTCAAAAGACGAACTGCCGTCGCCGGCGATTTTGACCAGGAGCAAATTCCGGAAATGCTTCAAAAGCATTGAGTAAAAGTGCTTCATATCAACGCCCGCCAGGTAGGCTTCTTCCAGAATCATCAAGCATTCCGAAGCGTTGTGTGTCAATACCGCTTGTGTCAATCGGTGGAGATACCGGCGGTCGGAAAGCCCAAGCAGGTCTTCCACGTCCTCGTCCGAAATATTCTGACCGGCGTAGGAAATGATCTGGTCAAAAATACTCTGGGCGTCCCGCATGGAACCGTCGCCCGCCTCGGCGATCCAGGAAAGAGCCGCGGGGCTGATGACGATGTTTTCCTCTTCGGCCACACTGCCCAGATTGGCCGCGATCCGGCCCAGCGAGATCCGGCGGAAGTCGTAGCACTGGCAGCGCGACAGGATGGTGGCCGGCACCTTGTGGTTTTCCGTTGTGGCAAAAACAAAAACGACATGCTCCGGCGGCTCCTCGAGCGTTTTCAGAAGCGCGTTGAAGGCTTCGCGCGTCAGCATATGGACTTCGTCGATAATGTAGATTTTATATTTGGAGGTCGCGGGAGCGAACTTCACATTTTCGCGCAGTTCGCGGATTTCGTCGATGCCGCGGTTGGAAGCGCCGTCGATTTCCCGCACGTCCATCGACGTGCCGTCCGTAATTTCCCTGCAGTTCGGGCAGACATTGCAGGGAGTGGCACTCGGTCCTTTTTCACAATTGAGCGATTTGGCCAGAATTCTTGCCACGGATGTTTTGCCGACGCCCCGGGGACCGGCAAAAAGATAGGCGTGGCCGATTCTCCCCTGGCGGATGGCATTGACCAGCGTCCGGACCACCGGCTCCTGTCCCACGACTTCCTCAAACTTCTGCGGGCGAAATTTTCGGGCTAAAACCTGGTATTCCAAACGAACCTCATCGCGTGGTTTTGATCAAGACGGGATAAAGGTGACCGGGTTTGCCGCAACACACGACGGGATTTGCTGCCGCTGCTTCCTTCCGGACCTGACGGGGTTCACAAGCCTTCGTTGTACGGGACCCGGCCATATTCAGACCATTCTTCCCTGGCCAGACTCTTAATGGATAAATCGACAGGAATCAACCAAATTTTAAGAGGAATGGCGGAGAGTGGGGGATTCGAACCCCCGTAGGAGCTTGTGGCCCCTAAATCGATTTCGAGTCGATCCCGTTACGACCACTTCGGTAACTCTCCGGATGGCGGACGGTTCAAAAAAACGGCAGAGGCGCCGTCCGGCGCGCCCCTACCTTTTATTTATGGCGGAGAGAGCGGGATTCGAACCCGCGGTACACCTTTGTGGGCGTACACACGATTTCCAGTCGTGCTCCTTCGGCCTCTCAGACATCTCTCCGCGCCTCATGCATTCCTCGACGCGCCTTCTACCCTCTTTTCCTTAAAAAATCTACTCAAAATTTCTCCGCAAGCTTCCGCGAGGATTCCCTCCGTCACCTCCACTTGGTGATTCAAACGGCTGTCTTGCAAAACCTGATACAGGGAAAACACCGCACCGGCCTTCGGATCGCGCGCGCCGAACACCACCCGCGCCAGCCGCGCCTGCAGGATCGCTCCCGCGCACATCAGGCAGGGCTCGAGGGTCACGTAAAGCCGCGCGTCCGTGAGACGGTAGTTGCCCGACACCCGGCAGGCCTCGCGAATGGCGATCATCTCCGCGTGCGCGGTCGCGTCGCCTGCGGAAACCGGCGCGTTGTGCGCCGCGGCCAGAAGCCGTTCGCCGCTTACCACAACGGCGCCCACCGGCACTTCGTCCCGTCCGAAGGCCCTGCGAGCCTCGTCGAGCGCCATGTTCATGTAGTCTTCATCCGTCAGCATCGGCTTCGCCGTGTTTTAAAATCGGTTTTTTGATTATCATATTGTTGATTTTGAGGCAAATGCCATATATGATCTGTCCCGCGAACGAAAGACCATGAACGCGAAAAAAGTATTTCTTTTGCCGGTGATCATCTCCCTGATGGGACATGCCGCGCTGATTGGCGCGAGCAGCATGGTCGATCTGCGCGACCGGGAAAGAACGGGGCAGCCCTTCACCGTCCAGATCACGCCTTCTTCGCCGGCCGATCCGGAAAGGGAAGAGGCTTCGACCGGGGAAATACTTCCAAAGGACGACGGGGATGCGAAGCCGGTCCCGGCGGGCGAGAGGGAGGACACGGTAAACATCGGCTCTGCCGACATCAAATATGCGGCCTATCTTTCGGGTGTCAAGAAAAAAATCATGCGCATCTGGAAATATCCCGAAGCCGCATACCGGAAGGATGAAGAAGGAGTGGTGGTGGTTAAAATGTCGATTGAGGCAAACGGCAGGCTTTCCCAGCTGGCCCTGATGACTTCTTCCGGCTTTATTCATCTGGATTCCGGAACGCTGGAGGTGGTCCGGGCGGCTGCGCCTTTCCAGCCGCTGCCGAAGCAGTACGACCTGTCGCGTCTGCATATCATCGCTTCTTTCAACTACCGCGTGGAACCCTGACCGGGCCTCGCAATTTTGTGCAAAAAGAGAATGACACACCATTTTGGGGAGGACCATGAAAGAAAAACCATCAAAACCGGCGGCAGCCAAAACCAAAATCCGGGAATTCATCGAGGCGATCCTGACTGCGCTCTTGATTGCCGCTTTTATCATTTCCTTCGTCGTGCAGGCGTTCAAGATTCCCTCCGGCTCGATGATTCCTACGCTGCTCGTCGGCGATCACCTGTTCGTGAATAAATTCATTTACGGCGTCAAGCTCCCGTACTTCCGCACCACCATCATCCCGGTCACGGATCCAAAGCGGGAGGACGTCATTGTGTTCATTTATCCGGAAGACCGCTCCAAGGATTTCATCAAGCGCGTCATCGGCGTCGCGGGCGACAAAATTGAAATGAAAAACAAGAAACTCTTCATCAATGACCGGCCCTACGCGGATCCCAACGGTCATTATACCGACCAGGCAATCTACCCGGCCGAGGCCCAGCCGCGCGACAACTTCGGCCCGGTAATCGTTCCGGAAAAATCGCTTTTCGTGATGGGCGACAACCGCGATCAAAGCCTCGACAGCCGCTTCTGGGGATTTGTCGATCTCAAGGACGTTCAGGGCAAGGCCGCCATTCTCTACTGGTCGTGGGACCGCGAAGAACGAAACGTCCGCTGGAACCGCATTGCGCGGCTGATTCATTAGAAACCCATGCCGAAAAAACCGCCTGAAACCGGGGGCCTCTTGGCGCGCCGCCTCCTCGCCTGGTACCGACGCCGCGGACGGGCGCTGCCCTGGCGGGAGACGAACGATCCCTACCGGATCTGGGTTTCCGAAATCATGCTTCAGCAAACCCGGGTGGATACGGTCATTCCCTATTATGAGCGCTTTCTGAAGCAATTTCCCGATGTCCTCACCCTGGCCAGAGCCCCCCTGCAGGACGTGCTCAAAGCCTGGGAAAACCTGGGCTATTATTCCCGCGCCCGGCATCTGCACAAGTCTGCAAAGCTCATCGCCGGCCGATTCGGCGGGCGAATTCCCGATACGCTCGAAGACATCCTTACGCTGCCCGGCATCGGCACATACACGGCCGGCGCGATCTTAAGCATCGCATACGGCAGGGCCGTTCCGGCCGTGGACGGCAACGTCCGCCGGATTTTAAGCCGCGTTTTCGCCGTCGGCAACCCCATCAACGATCCCGTAGAACAAAGGCATTTTTTTGAGCGGGCCGTCACGCTGGTTCCGGAAAAACGCGCCGGCGACTTCAACCAGGCCCTGATGGACCTGGGAGCAACGATCTGCCGTACGAAAAATCCGGCCTGCGGCGCCTGCCCCCTGGCAGCGATGTGCCTGGCCCATTGCCTTGGTCTGCAGGACCGCCTTCCCGTTTCGCGCAAGCCTCCCGCGATTCCTCACCGCCAGGCCGTTGCCGCCGTCCTCCGGAACCGGGAAGGAAGGCTTCTGATCGTTCAGCGGCCGGCTTCGGGCCTGCTGGCGTCCTTGTGGAAACTGCCGGGCGGCTTCCTGAAAAATAATGAAAACCCGAAAGCCGGTCTCGGCCGCCTGGTCGGCGAAGAGCTGGGGCTTGTCATCCGTGTCGGGAAAAAGATCGCTTCCGCGGACCACGCCTACACGCATTTCCGCGCAACGCTTCAGGTCTATGAAGGATTTCGCTTCAACGGAAAACCGGCTGCCCGGGGCTGCCAGGACTGGCGGTGGGCCTCCGGCACCGTCTTGAAAAAACTGCCCCTGTCCAAAATCGACCGGATGGCGGTAAATCTGATCTGAACTCCTCATCGCCCTTGGGCAGAAAAAAGGAAAACCTCACTTCCCCTGCGGGCGGTGAGGTTTTCCGTTTCCAACCTTGCGCCGAAGGCTCCGTCCGGAATTTCAGAACGGAACACCGGAGTTTGCAATCCACACGCCCGGCGCGAGTTACCTTGCATAGAGCTTTTCAATCTGATCCTTGTATTTTTCAAAAACAACGCGCCGCTTGAGTTTCATGGTCTGGGTCAGCATACCGTTTTCCAGAGAGAAGGGCTGTTCGATAAAAATGAATTTTCTGGGAATTTCGTAGCTGCCGTAAGTGGATTTCAGCGTGTTCAGGATTTCATTTTCCAGGAATTTTTTGGTTTCCTCCCTCTGCAAAAGCTCGGCATGATCCTTGGGCAGATTGTTTTTTGCGGCCCACTTATCCAGGGCGGCAAAATCCGGAATGACGATGGCGATATTGTATTCGCGGCCTTCTCCGTAGATCATGGCGTTTTCGATATAATGATTGAGCTTCATGTCTTCTTCGATGCCCGCCGGAAATACATATTTGCCGTTTTCGAGTTTAAACTGCTCTTTGAGCCGACCCGTGATGAACAGGAAGCCGTCCTTGTCCATGCGGCCGCGGTCTCCGGTCCGGAATCCTCCGTCCGGCGTCATCACGGCTTTTGTGGCTTCGGGCTTGTTGTGATAACCCAGCATGACGTTGGGACCGTAAATGATAATCTCTCCGTCGGGCGCATCCTCCCCGACCATCGACTTGTCGATGACGATTTTGCACATGCCCATGAGCGGACCCACGCTGCCGATTCTGTATTTGGTCGGACGGTTCATCGTGGCGCCGGGAGAGGTCTCCGTCAGTCCGTAAGCATCGTACAGCGGTATGCCCATATCCCAGAAAAAATGGGATATTTCGGGATTCATGGCGGCACTTCCCGTCATGGACCCTTTTAATCGTCCGCCGAGCTTCCGGCGAATTTTTTCAAAAACAACCTTGTCGGCGATTTTGAATTTCAGATTGGTCATCAGGCAGGATTTGCCCTGGGCCGCCAGCTCCCGTCTTCTTTTCCCGCTTTCCACCCCCATGACAAACAGGGCTTTGGCCAGCCCTCCTTCTTCGTTCATTTTGGTCCACAGTCCGTCATAGATTTTGTTGAAAACCCTCGGGACCGCGGTCAGAAAAGTCGGTTTGACCAGCATAATATCCTCGGAGATGGTGGCGGCGCTTTCCGCCAGACCGATCGATCCGCCCAGCAGGCAATACACCACAAGCTCCCCCAAACCAAAAACATGCGCCCAGGGAAGAATGGAGAGCGATCCGTCGTTTTCGTTTAACTCCGGAAAGCAGGCGGAGGTCGCATGGGCGTTGCTCGTGATATTGCCGTGGGAAAGAAGGACGCCTTTCGGATCGCCGGTCGTCCCGGAGGTGTAGATCAGAATACAAACGGAGGAATACTCCGGATAAATGCTCTTGACCTGTCGCTCCGCGCCCTTTTTCTCCAGATCCGCCAGCGTATCCGGACCGTCTCCTTCCATTAAAATGACTTTCTGCAGGGAGGGGATGGAAGCCAGGGCATCTTTGATTTTTTCGTAAATGGCTTTCTTGCTGATGAAAAGCAATTTGACGTTCGCGTCCTGGATAATGTATTTCCACACCGCCGCCAGCTCCGCTTCATACATGGGAACAAATCGCGCTCCCAGTCCGGCATTGGCGAAAAAGCACACCGCCCAATCCGTGCTGTTGTTGCAAATGATCCCGACGGCATCGTCCTTTTGGATTCCCAGTTGACTCAATCCGCTTCTCACGCGATCCACGCGCTTGCCGAAATCGGCGTAGGAGATCCAGTCATATTGTTTAAGTGCTTTGTTTTTCGTTCCCAGAAAAGGCCGCCCGGGAAATTTGGCGACGGTTTTCTCCAGGATTTCGACAACATTATCCGGCTTGACCAATTGATACATATATTTCCTCCAGGAAGTTTAATGTCTCCGGATCCGATGACCCGAAGTTTGCTGCGATGAAAAACCCCATTCCAGGCGCGGCAAGCCGCCGCCGGATCGGGTGCGCTTTTTTCCGAACCGGCCATTGCCGGGACAACGGCAGAAGAAAAAAGGGGCAAAACCGTCCGGGGCCGGCGCAGCTCCGACATTCGGTTTTACGGCTCAAACTTCTTCGAAATACGAATCTCTGATCCCGTCGAGCAGCTGAAGCGATTTGATTT
>ERZ795050.156-NODE-156-length-111705-cov-9.166332_pt1 | contig 111705 bp, 78 predicted proteins | sample MGYA00375134_ERZ795050 | MGnify/ENA primary metagenome ERZ795050 (study PRJEB30179, sample SAMN05720221) | activated sludge metagenome | isolation source: Anaerobic digester | place: Japan | collected 2015-05-26 ... | reverse complement strand
GAGCCCTTCAGGCTCCAGAGACAATCACCCTGCCTACAATTCCGGCCCACACCCTGCTTGGCCGGCTCCCTGGTGCCTGAGATGACGGCCTGTTCGGCCTCATCCTCGGTGCAGCCGCGCTCGATGCACTGCTCCCTTGCGTGGTGCGTCGGGCGTATTCTCTCCATGGCTCAGATCCAGAACAGCGAATTCCCGACCTTGCCGGTGAAGTAGTCAATGACGATCCAGACTCCGCTGACGGCGTACTGGCCGAGGATGAGGCCGAGGAAGAACAGGCGGGTGCGCTTGTAGAGGTCGGCGCCGCCATAGCGCAGCACAAGGGCCTTCGCGGCCCAGGCGATGAAGATGCTGAACCACAGTTCCTCGGTGAGCCACAGGCTGGCAATGGGGAAGCCCAGGGGGTGCAGCGGCCACGAGACGAAGCGGTGGTTGAGGATCATCAGGACGGCCATGGCGGCCGCGCCGATGCCGCCGAAGAGCGCGCCGTTGACGCTCGGCCCCTCGGGGGTCCTGATCAGCCGCGTGACGTAGTCGAACGGCAGCGTGGGGCCGGCGCGCCAGAGCCAGTCGTTCGCGTTCGCGCCGCCGTGCTGGAAGGCGACGAGCATGGTGGACCACACGCTGGCGGCGATGGTGACGAGGATGGCGATGATCATGGCCCAGAAGATCGGGCGCTTGCGGCCCTTCACGTCGCTCACCATCTTCAGGCCGTTGGCGGCGGAGGCCATGATGAAGGTGCGGATGTCGCCCATCCAGATGTAGGTCATGCCGAAGGGCACGAGGTTCGACGGCCCCAGGCGCTCGGAGCCGAAGGCCGAGATAAGCACGGTGGAGGCGGTCATGGGCGAGCGGGTCTCGGCCACGCCGCCGGCGGCGACGATGCGCGTGACGCCCAGGAACGTGGCCATCGAGACCAGCACGAGCGCGACGGCGACCCAGAGGCTCATGCCGCTGCGGTGGAGCCAGAAGGCCATGTAGGCCATCCCGGCCATCAGGCCCCAGAAGGCCTGCCTGTAGGAGAGGATCTCCTCCGAGTCATCCACGTCCTTCGCCCGGCCGATGGCCTTGAGGAACACGGCCTTGAGGTGGCGCCTTGCCATCCACAGGCCGTAGAGCACGAGCACGAAGAGCGCGGCCTGCGACTGGTGGGTCAGCAGCGGCCCGCCGCCGCTCTGGCTGTAGGGGTCGAGCTGCTCGACCCCCTCGTAGCCCACGAGGCGCAGCGCGGCGCGCTCGAAGATCGTCACGAGGCCGAAGAACCACAGGCTCAGGGCCAGGCTGGTGCTCAGCAGGTACGAGAAGCCGATCATCGGGAAGCTCAGCCGCAGCTTGAGCACGGTGGTCTTGCGGAAGAGGTCGAGCTTCGTCACCATCTCGATGGCCGGGAAGCTCGGGTCGTAGTGGGTGAGCGCGATGTAGCAGCCGAGCAGGAACGGGATGATGAGGCCCGCCCACATCCACGGGTTGCGGATGAAGGGGTTGGAGAAGCCGGGCCGCGGCTCGGCCCGCACCATCTCCATCGGTAGCTGCGTGATGGGGTAGAGCAGGCGTTCGTGCTCCACCCACTGCTTGCGCAGGATCACCATGGCGCAGATCATCACCCCGTAGAGCACGAGCAGGAAGACGAGCCACTGGCCGAGCGGCAGCAGCCAGGCGCCCCACGGGAGCGCCTCGCCGCGCGGCAGGCCCTCGTAGAGCCAGCGGATCGCCATCGGGTCGTCGGGGTAGAGCCACTTGGGGATGTGGGGCAGGATGATCTCGGCCCACTGGTTCTCCGGCGCCGCGTAGTAGAAGGGTGCGGCGATGGTCGAGAGCCAGTAGGCCGTGAGGCCCATCGTGGGGATCACCGTGCCGATCATCATCATCACGTAGACGACGACCAGCTCGCCCGCGGTGAGCGCGAGCCGCGCCGAGATGGCCCGCAGCGCGCCGTTCACGAAGAAAATGAGCACGAAGAACAGGAAGATGGCGGCGGGCGTGCTGAAATCCAGGTCCATGTAGCTCGCGTGCATCACGTTCGTGGCGTAGGGCGTGCTGACGCCGATGACGGCGCACAGCAGCGCGCCCACCGCGATGGCCCGCACGGTGGCGCCCTGCGCCATGCCGGCCGCGATGCTCGCAAGGCCCTTGCTCTTCTCGCCTTCCGGCGCCATGGCGATCTCCGCGTTGGCCGCAGGATGATAGCAGCCTCGCACGGGATGAGTCAACCTGCGGACCGGGGCGCCCCTCATTTCGTCACGACGAAGGCCAGCTCGGCGGGGAACGGCAGGCGCTGCGCCCGCCAGGGCCGGCCGCGGAGCATCTGGCGGAAGCCCGTCTCGTAGTTCTCCCGCATGCCTTTGGCGCGCCCGCCGAGGCTGGCCACGGGGAACGACACGACCGTGTGCCGCGCGCGCAAGGCGTCGAGAACACGGAGCGCCCCGCCCCGCTCCTGGCGTTCGAGGCTGGCCGCCGCCTTGAGCAGGAAGGCCACGTCGGCCTCCTCGGCCGGGGGCGAACACAGGATATCCGCGTGAAACGCCTCGAAGCCCCGCCCGAGGAGCGGCCCGCAGCGGTTCAGGAAGCCGACGGCGCGGCCATCGAGGTCGCAGGCCCGATACGACGCCTCCGGCGGCAGGCCCATCCAGGGAATGGCCAGCGGGTGCAGGCCGCAGGCCAGGTCGAGCACGCGCGAGGGCACGCCCGTGAGGGCGAAGACCTCGGCGTAGAAGCGGCCGAGAATCGGCAGGCGCTCGCTGGTCGAGGCGTGGCAGTTCAGGGCCGCGCGGCAGGCCGCGCGGAATGCCTCGGCCTCGCCGCTGGCGCGGGCCGCCGCGAGCTCGCCGAAGAGGCGCTCGTAGTCGGGCGCGCGCTCGAAGGCGCCGAACACCTGGTGGAGGCGCGCTTTCGTCGCCTTCAGCGCGGCCTTCGGGCCCGAGCGCTTCGCCAGCTCGGCCGCGCCCAGTCGCCGCACGGTGTCGGGGCACACGGCCCGGTACTTCGGCGTCGCGAGCACGGCGGCCACGAGGTCGTCGAGAGCAGACATGGGTCAGCCACAGAGACACAGAGGGCACAGAGAAGACAGAGCGGCCGTCCACAGATTACACCGGCTTCCGTAGAGAAAGACAAGCTCAGAAGCTGGGGTTGCCGCCGCAGGGCGAATGGCGTAGCATACTGGGCAGCCGCCACGAGGGGAACGAAGGCGAGGCAGAAGGGGGACGCGATGAGGCTTATCTTCCGCGGTGGCGCCCTGGATGGCTACGCCATCGCTCTGCACTGGGACCCGCGCATCCTGCGACTCGGCAGTCTGCGGCTGCGAATGACGCTGTGGCTGGGGGGCGGTTCGCTGGCCGAGGCGAAGCCCAAGGGGCTCTCGGTTTCCGGGCCGTTCGCGTCGTCCAAGGAGCGCATCGTCATCCCCACAACGACCGGCGCCCGCACGCTCCATCTGCCGCGCGACACGCGGCTCGTCGGCCTGGCCGCCGACGGCAGAGGGTGGACGCCGGTCGGCACCGTGGGCCAGCACCCCGCGGCGCTCGTGCGCCGGGGCGAAGTGGTGTTCGCCTTCGACCCCACCGACCTCATCGGCCGCTACTTGAACATGATGGACACGGGCGTGACGGCCGACGTGCTGGACTGGATGGTGCGTTGCGTGCTCGTCGCCGCGGGCCAGAGGCCGGCCAGGCCGCCCGCGAACTGGCGCGACTACCACGCCCTCGGCATCGCCGCCTGGATGGTCTATCGGTTGGCCACCGAACTGCACGTGGACCATCGCCTCGGCCCCGTGAGCCGTCTTGCGGTGCAGGCATTGCGGCGAGGGGGCGACCTGGCGCCCGCCTTCGCCGCGCTGGCCAAGGCCCGCAAGCAGGTGCTCGACCTGCCCATCTACTTCGTGGACATTCTGCACGGCGGCATCCTGATCGGCCGCGAGGGTTTCGCCGAGTACGACTGGCCTCAGGCCGCCGCCGACTTGCTCGACTTCTACGAGGGCTGGAGCCGCGACCTCGGCTACCGCTACTCGCACGACGTGGCCGCGGGCACGCTGGCCAACCTGGCCCCGATGTTCCCCGAAACCATCGCTCGCCTCCGCACCGCGTGGGATGAGGGGCGCACGGAGTTCGCCAACGGCACCTGGTCGCAGCCCTACCTCCACCTTTGGAGCCGCGAGGAGTGCCGCCAGCAGTTCGTCCACGGCCTCGCCGCGTTTACGGAACTCTTCGGCCGCCGCCCCACGACCTATGCCGCTCAGGAGTTCGCCCTCCACCCCGCCCTGCCCGACATGCTCCGCGAGTTCGGCTACACCCACGCCATCCACCGCGTGCAGAATATGGGCACCGCGCCCGACGACAACCGGGCGCTGATTGACTGGGAGGGCATCGGCGGCGCCGTCATTCCCACGCTCCCCTCGCACTCGCCGAAATCCGAGAAGTTCGGCAGCGGCATTTACGCCCAGTGGCCGCGCCTGGTGGCCGAAACGCACCGCCGCGGCCTGCCCTTCGTGGCGCTCGTGAACCTGATTGACCAGACCTTCATCGGCGCCTACAAGGAGGAATTCGTCCGCGCCTGCCGCTACAGCGACGCCCTCGGTCGGTTCACCACCTGTTCTGACTTCTTCGCGGCGACTGCCGACGTGCCGTGGGCCCGCCACCGCTACGCCTGGGACGACTACGTGTTCGACCTCGAGATGCCCACGAACAACTACCACCGCTATGAGTCGGGCAGCTTCTCCTCCACCATCGAATACTGGCGGGGCGTCGTGGCCGACATGGCCGGCCGCGAGCCCACGGCCGACGAGTGGCGCCGCATCCTCGACGGCGAGGCCCACGACACCTACGTGCTGCCCCACTTCAAGACCGGCGCCTTCCTCGACCTCTATCTCACCGACTACCCCGGCCCGCGCTACCGCGTGACGGTGGACGAGCGGCGCGGCGTGACCCGCTTCATCCGCGACGCCGTGGGCTTCCCCCGCGAGTTCCACGCCACGCCCCCCGTGCCGGGCGAGGGCGATGCCCCCGTCGAGGTGGACCCGGCGACCGGCGGCGTGTGGCTCGAGGGCCGGCTCTTCGGCGTCCTCGCCTCCACGCGCGGCGCGAGCCGCGTAGCGAGCATCGAGCCGGGCGTCGCCACCCGCGTCGTGGTGGCCATCGAGGCCGTCGGCGAGTTCACCCTGCGCCTGTGGTCGCGCGACGGTGCGGCCTACGGCCTCGTCGAGCGGCCCGCCGAGATCCCCTGGTTCCGCCACGACCTTCCCTACTGGCAGGATTGCGTGTACCTTCGCCACGCCCCAGCGGAGGGCGACGCGCCGGTCGTCCGTTACTACTGGGGCATCGGCGAGGCGACCCGCCACGCGGAGTTCTATTCGCGCGACCGCGTGACGATCGGGCGCGTCGAGCTGCTCCACGGCGGCAACGGCTTCTACCGCGTCGCGGGCGGCGAGCTTCACAATCGCCTCTGGTCGCACAACGAAACGGTCCGTTCCTTCTGGTGGGGCGCGCGGGTTGACGCCAGGCCGCGGCTCCCGTAGAATGCAGACGGTCCGCTCCATGCAGCGGCACCCGTGTGCACAGGTCGGGAGTGGATGAATGGATGGGTGGATGGGTGTCAGGCAGCCATCCATTCATCCTACCCTCCAAACACCCTCTTTGCTGCCGCACTAGCTGTGTCTAGGCAGGAGGCCCCAATGCCGAAGAAGGCCCTTGACGTGACCCAGCCCCCGAAGGCCGCGCACGTGCGCGCCGCGTACAAGCTGGCCCGCGAGCGCTTCGCCGCGCTCGGCGTGGACGCCGATCAGGCGATGCGCGCCGCCCTGGCCATCCCCATCTCGGTCCAGTGCTGGCAAGCCGACGACGTGCGCGGACTCGAGGTTCACGAGGGCGCGGTAGATTCCGGCGGCCTCCAGGCCACGGGCAACTACCCCGGTGCGGCCCGCAACGGCGACGAGATCCGCGCCGACTTCGATGCCGCGGCCGCTCTCATCCCCGGCAAGCTCCGCTTCAACATCCACGCCATGTACGCCGAAACCGGCGGCCGGCGCGTGGACCGCGACGAGCTGGAGCCCAAGCACTTCGCCCGCTGGATTGACTGGTCGAAGGCCCGCCGCCGCGGCCTCGACTTCAATCCCACCCTCTTCGCGCACCCGATGGTGAAGGACGGCCTCACGCTGTCGAGCTCCGACGACGCGGCCCGCGCCTTCTGGATTCGCCACTGCCTCGCCACCCGCCGCATCGCCAATGCCATCGGCAAGGCCCTCGGCTCGCCCTGCATCAACAATATCTGGATCCCCGACGGCCGCAAGGACTCTGCCGTAGACCGCATGGGCCCGCGCCACCGCCTGCTCCACGCCCTCGACGAAGTCCTCGACCGCAAGCTCCCGCACGTGGTAGACGCCGTCGAGAGCAAGCTCTTCGGCATCGGGTGCGAGGACTACACGGTCGGCTCGCACGAGTTCTACCTCGCCTACGCGGCCACGCGCGGCGTCGCCCTGTGCTACGACCTCGGGCACTTCCACCCCACCGAGAGCGTGGCAGACAAGCTCTCCGCCACGCTGCTGTTCGTGGACAAACTGCTCATCCACGCCAGCCGCGGCATCCGGTGGGACAGCGACCACGTGGTCCGCTTCACCGACGAGTTGCGCGCCGTTTGCGACGAAGCGGTCCGCAGCGGCGCCCTGGGCGACATCCTGTGGGCGCTCGACTACTTCGACGCCAGCATCAACCGCGTGGCCGCGTGGGTGATCGGCGCGCGGGCGTTGCGCAAGGCGCTCCTCTACGCCCTGATCGAGCCCTTCGAGGCCATCGCCGGGCGCGAAGAGGCCGGCAACGGCGCGGCCAAGCTCGCCCTCGTCGAGCACCGCGCCGAGCTCCCCTTCGCCGCCGTGTGGGACTATGCGTGCCTGTGGGCCGACGTGCCCGTCGGCGCCGCCTGGCTCCGCGACGTCGCCGCCTATGAAATCCACGCCCGTGGCGAGCGAGGGTGATCCCGACCTCTGGGTAAGCGGCCTTCCGCAGATGACTTGACTTCGCCGGGAGCTGGGAGTACGATGTGCTTGGGATTGGTGCTAGGTGCCTTTCTCGGAGGCCGGAAGCCCCTTGGACAGCGAATCCTTCCTGAAGGCGCTCCAAACGCGCGTGGCCACGTTTACCAGGGCCGTCGCCACGGACCGGGGCGATTGGATCATCAAGGGCTTCATAGACATCGCGAGGAACATCTACTCCCTGTCCGTGGACACGAAGGTCATCTCCAAAGTGATGGAGCTGCTGCTCTTTCCGGAGCTGGCGCGCTTTGCCGAGGCGCATCGCCTCAAGATGGTGTTGGCGGAGCACCAGAACTTCTACCCCGACATCAGCTTTGTTGACGCCCAGGGACATCGGTTCGCCCTCGACCTCAAGAGCACGTACCGCGTGAATGCCAACCAAGTGAACGGCATGACGCTTGGCGCCTTCACCGGCTACTTCCGAGATAGGCAGAGCAAGAAGAACATCACCTTTCCGTATGCATCCTACCAGGGGCACTTCGTCCTGGGGATCATCTACTCCCAAGCGCCACGCCGACCGGACGAGCGCCGGAGGTATACCCTCGACGAACTCGAGAGCATTTCGTCCGCCATCTCGGACTTCGCCTTTTTCGTTCAGGAGAAGTACAGGATCTCCTCCGACCGGCCCGGCAGCGGCAACACCAAGAACATCGGCTCCGTCACCGCTATCTCGGAGTTGGTCGCGGGGGCCGGGCCGTTCTCGGACCTCGGCCGGGAGACGTTCGACGACTACTGGATGTTCTATCTCACGGCAGATATGGCCCGGGCAGCGGAACTGCCCAAGAGACCCTACACGAACCTCAAGAGCTACTTGAAGCACAAGGGACTGCCTACGTGACCGTTCAGCCGTTGCCCAGAGCTATCCGCAGGGTTCTCGTGCCGCCGATCAAGTGCCAGGGCATAAAGACAAAGCTTGTGCCCTTCATCCTGCGGAACATCCGGTGGGACGGGCAGGGGGCTTGGGTAGAGCCTTTCCTCGGCTCTGGCGTGGTGCTGTTCAATGTGTTGCCGCAACGCGCTCTGGCCTGCGACAGCAATCCGCACCTCATCCGTTTCTACCAAGCGACCATCGAGGGACGGCTGACGCCGAGGTCCGTGGGGGAACACCTCACTCGAGAAGGGGAGCGTTTGGCTGCCCTGGGTGAGAGGCACTACTATGCGGTACGGGACCGTTTCAACGAGGCAGGAGACCCGCTGGACTTTCTTCTTCTGAACCGCGCTTGTTTCAACGGGGTCATGCGCTTCAACCGAAGAGGGGGGTTCAATGTCCCTTTCTGTCGGAAGACCGAGCGGTTCCAACAAGCCTATGTGACCAAGATCGTCAACCAGGTCGCCGCGCTCCAAGACATGATGCGGGGCAGGCAGTGGGAGTTCCGGTGCGTGGGCTGGCGAGAGGCCCTGAGCGGACTCTCAGCCGAGGACTTCGCCTACCTCGACCCGCCCTACGTTGGGCGCCACACGGACTACTTCAGCCAATGGTCTGAGAAGGATGCCGCAGCGCTGGCGGGGGTCGCCCGGGAGTTGCCTTGCGGATTCGCGCTCTCCATGTGGAAGGAGAACAGGTACCGGTCCAACGACTATATCCGGCGACACTGGGCATTCGCCGTTGAGAGAACCGCCACCCATTTCTACCACGTGGGCCCAACGGAGAGCCTGCGCAACGCGATGGTTGAGGCCCTCCTGGTCAAGCCGGGCTACGAAGCGCCTCTGTCAGAGTTCCCGAGGCCCCGGACGGCGGAACAGATGAGCTTGGCCTTTGCGCACTGAGGTCCCAGGCAGCCGCCCCGGTGAAGACCATGCCCTCAATCCGCACCCCTCACGGCGATGTGGCGTTGCCGGCGTTTTTCCCCGATGCTACGCGGGCCGTGGTGCGCTCGCTCGATGCCGCCGACCTGGAGGCATGCGGGGTCCCAGGGCTGGTTGTGTGCGCGTTCCATCTGGCGCGCCGGCCAGGCTCGAAGGCCGTCGCGGCGATGGGTGGCGTCCACCGCCTGATGGGCTGGCAACGCCCCGTCATCACCGATTCGGGTGGGTTCCAGGTCTTCTCGCTCATCCGCCAGAACCCGAAGCTGGGCACGCTGACGAGGCGAGAGGCGATCTTCCGCCTCGCTGAGGGGGGGAAGGCGGGACGCCTCAGCCCCGAGAAGTCCATCCAAGTCCAACTGCGGTTGGGGGCCGACATCCTGGTGTGTCTCGACGACTGCACGCACCCCACGGCGCCGCGCGACGAGCAGGCGGCCTCGGTCGCCCGCACCATCGCCTGGGCCGAGCGGTGCAAGGCCGAGTTCGAGCGGGGGGTGAGCAGGCGGTCTTCTCCCGAAGCCGTTCGCCCGTTATTGTTCGCCGTCATTCAGGGCGGGGCCGACGCCGAGCTGCGCCGGCTGTGCGCAAGGGAACTGGTGGCCATGGGCTTCGACGGCTACGGCTTCGGCGGCTGGCCGTTCGACGCCCACGGGCGCCTGCTCGACGATATCCTCGCCCTCACGGCCGACCTGATGCCGTGCGACCGGCCGCGCTATGCGCTCGGCCTCGGCAGCCCCGGCGCGCTCGTCGCCTGCGCGCGGATGGGCTACACCCTGTTCGACTGCGCGCTGCCCACCCGCGACGCCCGCCGCGGCCGCCTCTACGTCTTCGGCACGCAGGGCGACTTGTCCTACGACCGCCTCTACCTCCGCGACGCCGCGCACCGCCGCGACCGCGGCCCGGTCTCGGACGCCTGCGACTGCCTGTGCTGTCGGGCCTACTCGCGGGCATACCTCCACCACCTCTTCGCCATCGGCGATTCCCTCGCCTGGCGCCTCGCCACCGTCCACAACCTGCGCTTCTACGCGATGCTCATGGGGCGGCTCAGAAACAGCGAGCGGCCTCAGCAGTTTGGGAGGTAAGCGCCGAGCTTCTTGAGGCGGGCCTGAAGCTCGGAGACGGGCACGCCGCGGGTGTCGGTGCCCTTCTCGACGGCGAGGGCCGCGGCCACGCCCGCCGCCTGGCCGGTGATGAAGCACCCAGGCATCACGCGAATCGAGCCCTGGATGTAGCGGTCGGAGCTGACGCAGCGGCCGGCGACCAGGACGTTCGAGAGCTTCCGGGGCACGAGGACTCGGTAGGGGATGCCGTAGCTCTCGCCCTTGCCGTACCGCAGGGTCTTGAACTCCTCGGCGAACTGCTTGTAGTTGGCCTCGTCGGGTTTCGAGGCGTGAATGTCCACGGGGTACGAGTAGCGGCCGATCTCGTCGGGGAAGACGGCCCGCTTCTTGAAGTCGTCGAGGCAGAGCACGTAGTCGCCCAGGATGCGGCGGCTCTCGCGGATGCCGAGGAGCGAGCCGGTGGCGACGAGGGTCATCTTCTCGAAGCCCTTGAGGTACTGCTTGTAGTAGCGCTCGTATTCGAGGAGCGACTGGCGGCCCCACAGGAGGGCCTTCGTGACCGAGCGCTCGTCCGTGCTGTCCACCCCGAAGGTGTGGCCGATGTTGCCGCCGCCGATGTCGTCGCCCACCTGCCACATGCCGGGCAGGTGGCGGTCTTCGATGGTGAACACCTTGTCCCTGAAGGCCGCCTCGAGGCGGCTCTCGCCGGCGCCCAGGCCGCTCTTGCGGACGGTCTCCCAGTCTATGTTCGCCCACAGCGAACAGAGGGTGCCGGGCATCAGGCCGCCGTCTTTGTCGCCCTTCTCGAAGGGCGCGCCCGCCCAGGCCGCCAGGTCGCCGTCGCCCGTCGCGTCCACGAAGACCTTCGCCTTGACGGCGAAGAGGCCGCTCTTGGCGGCCAGGACGGCGTGGCCGACGCGGTCGGGTGCGTCCTTTTCGGCCCCGATGAGCAGCGTCTCGAAGGTGAAGTCCACCCCTGCCTCGGCGAGGAGCGCGTCGTAGAGGCGCTTGAGCACCTCGGCCTTGATGGGCAGGCCGTCGCGGAGCGGGAAGCCGCTGGCCCTCGCCAGCTTGTCGGCCACCTCGCGGCCGATGCCGCCGGCCAGGAAGTTCACGCCGTCGGTGAACTGCATGAACACGGGCACCATGCCCGCCGTGCCCATGCCGCCCAGGCACGTGTGGCGTTCGGCGAGGAACACCTTGCGTCCCTGCCGCGCCGCGGCCACGGCGGCGGCCAGGCCCGCCGGCCCGCCTCCGGCCACAAACACATCCACCTCGTGGCGCACGGGGATACGGCGCGTGAAATCAATCATGGCTTCTCCTTTGGGATTCTCGGCGGCATCCGACGGCACGGCGAGGCCGACACCCAGCCCGGCCGCGGCCACGGATGCCTTGAGGAACGTTCGGCGATCGCAGGACATGGAGCGGACTCCTTCCGTTCTGTGCCTGGCATTCTAAGTGAGGGGGCCGCCGGGCGCAAGAGGCGCAGGATCGTCCTCCCCGGCGCTTGACGCCACCCATCGCTCCTGCTATCGTAATACCAAGAGGCTATCGTTGGAGGAACAGCCATGGCCGCGGTCACGGTGTCGCCCAAGTACCAGATCGTGATCCCCAAGGAGATTCGCGAGCCGATGGGCATTCGCCCTGGGCAGAAGATCCAGATGATGAGGCTCAGGGGACACGTCGTGCTCGTCCCCGTCCGGGACATTGGGGAGATGCGTGGTTTCCTCAAGGGGATGAACACGGATTTCGAGCGGGAAGAAGAGGACCGGCTGTGAACGTCGTGGACTCCTCTGGATGGGTCGAGTACTTCGGAGGGGGGCCGAACGCTGGGATCTTTGCCCCCCCGATACAGGACGTGGGCAACGCCATTGTGCCCAGCATCTGCATCTTCGAGGTGTTCCGCTGGGTTGTGAGGAACCAGAGCGAAGAGGAGGCCGTCGAGGCCGCGGCGCTCATGCGCCAAGGGCTGGTCGTGCCGCTCGACGACGAACTCGCTATCGAGGCCGCCGCCTTCAGCATTGATTCAGAGCTGCCGATGGCCGACAGCATCATCCTGGCCACGGCGCGGGCCTACGGCGCTACGCTGTGGACGCAGGATGCGCACTTCAGGGACGTCGAGGGCGTGAAGTACGTCGTGAAACGCAGGAAGATGGGCTAACGTCAGCGCCTCTCGGGCGGCGCCGCGGTTCGCGGAATCTCGCCCCGCAGCAGGCGCGCCGCCTGGCCCACCAGCCACAGGTAGTGGTCCGATGGCAGGCCCTCGTAGGTGAGGAACTTCGACTCGCCCACGGGCGGGTCGTTGGTGCACTTGAAGATCGCCGTCCCCTCGTCCATCTCGTCGAACATCGCCTGGTAGACCATCGTGGCGCCCGCCCGGACGGCCTCCGCGTATTGCGTCCAGAGGAAGCGGCCCTGGAGCCGCGGGATGTCGCCCAGGGGCGACGCGGGGCGCAGGTTGTGCCAACTGAAGCCCGGGAAGACCACGGGCAGGTAGTCCTTGCCGTGCTCGCGGCACCAGGCGAGATCGGGCGCCCACGTCTCGCGGGCGAACTGCGGCACCTGCTCGGGCGACCGCACGCGGCCGACGGCCCAGGGGCTCACGATGTCGGCCTGGCGCACCAGGTCGTGCACCCGCGGGTCCGCCACGCAATCGCGCCGCAGCGTGCGCCACCAGGTGGGCAGGCCGAGCATCACCGTGTTGCCGCCGTACTTCGGGTCGCTCTTGAGGAACCGGATGAGCCGTTCGCACTCGTCGAGCGTGTACCGCCGCCCGTCGCTGAAGCCGATGCCCCAGAGGGCCACGACCGGCTTGCCCCGGTGGCGCAAGTACGCAGCGTCCCTGGGGTCGCGCGCGATGTGCATGCGGTCCACGAGCAGCTTCCAGTCGTCCGCCACGAGCCGCGTCTCGCCGGCGCCGAGGCCCGAGAGGTCGTACATCACGGCGTAGGCGCGGCCGGTGCGGTTGGCGCCCTCGCGGCAATGGCCGAGCACCACGGTGGCGTGGTTCAGGCCCTTGGGGTGGCGAAGCTCGCCCCCGAAGCGCTGGGCGAAGACCCCGTCGAGGCCGTACTGCCTCATCCACTCGAAGTGGCGGAGCACGGTCTTGCGCTGGAGCGAGCTGAAGACGTGCGCCACGCGGCCGTCGGCGTGGCGGAAGGGCGTCGGGAACTTCTCGTCGGCGTCCAGCTCGCTCACGTCGGGCCACAGGTCAATCGAGCAACTGCCCGGGCGGAAGCCGTCCCGCCCGCCGTAATGGAACCAGCCGCGGCCCGAGCCGTCGCCCTCCGCCGCGAACCAGCCCTGATAGCCGCACATCACCTTGCGGTCGAGCGTCGAGGCGTCCACGCCCTTCACGCTCGGGCCGTCGTAGGGCCGCATCGTGGCCGCGATCACCTGCTCGCGGGTCGCCTGGTCGGTCATGGCGAGCGGCCCTTCGGCCCGGGCGGCCGCGCAGAGCCCGAACAGCGCGCCGCAGGCGAGCCGAGAGATCTGGTACGGCCTGTTCACATCACCTCCGCACCGAAGGCGGCTGCGCCACACGGGTTGCCCCAGCATTGTAGGCGCCGCGCCGACGGCACGCAAGTGCATCCCCCGCCTGCACTTGGGCAGAAGCCAGGAGTTGCCGCCCATGTCGTGATCCCGCCAGCACTTAGAGACTGTTTCAGAACCCACGTGGGTTCTGAGATAGCTTCTTACGCCTGCTCGGCCCCGGATCGCCGATCCTCGCCATTCCACCCATACTTGCTCATCCGCCGGACCGGTTCAGAATGCGTAGACCAGCGAGAATCGCCGATTCGCCCCATTCTGCTCATACTTGCTCACTTCCTCCCCTCAGGGTTGAGCAAGTATGGAGGGCGGGCTGGGCCGAGGCGGTTGCGATGTGGACTTTGGCCTTCGCCAGGGGCGCAGGCTGCGCCTGCAACCGATCCGCGAGCCCCCCTCCCGAACGTTCCATTCCATGCGTTCGGGAGGGTGAGGCCCCCGCGGCGGCCTCCCTCGTCCCTACGCTCTCCTCCCTATTCCTCGGCGCTACGCTCCGCTCCTTATCTCTCGTCCCTACGCTCTGCGTGGGGACGGGCTTCCTGGCCGCTCCGCGGCCTCTTCTCTTCCGCGCGCGCCGGAGCGGGAACCTCCCGCGGGTTGGGGTACATGTCTAGCGTGCGTGGCCATGGTTTCTGTCAGGAGAAAGTGCTAGAGCACGTGGGCCGGGGCCCGGCTTACTATGAGGGGAGGATGAACAACGGCAGGACCCGCAATGGACGATGCCTTGGGAGTAGCCCGCGAACGCGGGCGACCGGGCCGTAGCCCAGGGCGACCGAAGGGAGCCCTGGGACCGGGCGTCCCTGCCCGTCCAAGCCGCCGAAGGGGGCGTTTCACGCCCTGAATCGCCCCCCTTCGGGGGCTCCCCTGTGGGGCCGCCTCTCCCCAGGGCTCCCTTCGGTCGCCCTGGGCTACGGCTCAAACGCCCCCCTTCGGGGGCTAAGCCCCAGCCCCCGGAAAACGTGGGCAAAGATGGGGGTGTTGCCCTGGGCTATCCCAATTCGCTCCTTCGGAGCTCCCGCAGCCACCGACAATTCCGGCCCGCACCCGGTTCGCCCTGCACCGCTGCACCGCCAGGCGATTTGCGCTATAATGTGGTCTTCCGTCCGCCGCCAGGCGGCGCGACGCCATTCGAGGAGACCTGGCCATGGCCATCAAGTTCCAGTGCGAGTGTGGCAAGCACTTGTCGGCGAAGGACGGCTCGGAGGGCAAGCGGGCGAAGTGCCCCGCGTGCGGGCGGCTGGTGACCGTGCCGTCGTCGGGGTTCCGCCTCGAGGGCGGCGAGGCGGCGCCGGCCGCCGGCGCGGCGCGCAACGCCTGCCCCGGGTGCCACCAGGAGCTGGCCGAGGGGGCCGTGATCTGCGTGCAGTGCGGCTTCGACCTGCGCACGGGCGCCAAGGCGGGCGGCGCGTCGGTGCTGCGGGGGGAGAAGGCGCAGACGACCTACACGATCCCGGTCGGCAAGCTGCTCCTGGGCGCCGGCGTCGCGGCCGCGCTGGTGGCCGGCTGGTTCCTCGCGGGCGCGCCGCTGCTCAGCCAGGCGCGCATGTACTGGGCCGTGGGCTACGTGACCAACGGCGACCTGAAGCAGGCGCTGAGCTACTTCGAGGCCCACCGCGACGGGCTCAGCCCGGCCAACCAGGAGCGGGCCGACCTGTGGATCCGCCAGCTCCGCCTCGAGCTGGAGAAGAACTCGGGCAAGACGCTCGACCTGGGCATCGAGGTGAAGCCGGACGATGTGACGATGGAGGTGGCCAAGCAGGGCTTCGCCGGCGGCGCCTTTCTGGCCAAGCTGAAGATCACGAATCACACGAAGGAGCCGCTCACGCTGCGCAACGACCACTTCTACGTGCGCGGCCTCAGCGACATCGTGCTCGCGGCCGTCCACAGCGACAACTCGCTCGACGGCGTGGTGGTGAAGCCGGGCGAGACGAAGGAGGGGGCGGTGGCCTTCCGCAAGGTGCCCGAGCACGGCGTCATCCGCGGCCGGCTCGAGGGCCAGGCGGCCAGCGCGGCCAACACCTACTACTACCTGTCGTTCAACGACGGCACGCACTACGTCAAGCGCACGCTGCCGTTCTGAGCCGCCGGAGAACTCCGGGAGAGGGTCCGGGGGAACCGTTCTGCAAGAAGAAGGTCCCCCCGCGTCCTCACTCCAGCCCCATCGCCTTCAGATTGCGCAGCGAGATGGCCAGGCTCTCGAAGGGGTCGCGCTGGCAGGTGTCCTGCTCGACAATGTACCATTCGGTGCCCGCCTCGCGCGCGGCGGCCAGGATGTCGGGCCAGTCCAGGTTGCCCTCGCCCACCTCGGCCATGAGCTGCTGGCCGCCCCGGTTCGTCATGTCCTTCAGGTGCAGGCAGGGCGCGCGGCCCTTGAGCCGGCGTATCCACGCGGCCGGCGACCCGCCGCCGTGCTGCACCCAGTAGGTGTCCAGCTCCGACAGGAAGACGCGCGGGTCGCTGTCCTCGTAGAGGATCTGGAGTCCCGTGCGGCTGCCGAACTTCTCCAGCTCGAAGCTGTGGTTGTGGTAGACGAACTTCAGGCCGCCCTGGGCGAGGCGGCGGGCGACCTCGGAGGCCTCGCGGGCGAACCGCGGGAAGCCCTCGGCGTTGCGGTAGCTGGCCGGGAGGCCGCCGATGCCGGCGTAGGGGCAGCCGTAGGTCTGGTGCAGCTCGATGACCGCCTGCGGGTCGTCGCGCATCTGCTCGAAGCCGATGTGGGTCGCGCAGATCTTCAGCCCCTCGCCGTCGCACACCCGGCGCAGCTCCTTGGGGTCCATGGGCCCGAGGGCCGAGAGCTGCACGGCCTGGTAGCCGATGGCGGCCACCTTCTTCATCGTCGCCGCGATGTCGGACGGCGTCTTCGTGAAGTCCCGAACCGTGTAGAGCTGTGCCGCGATTGCCGACTTGGCCATGTCATCCTCCTTTCAGATCCGCGCGCCCCGCCCCCCAGGGGATGCAGTGCCAGGCGAAGCGCTTGAGGGCGTTGCTCTTGACGACGATGGCCTCGGGCCGCAGCGTGACGGCGTAGGCCATGAGCAGCGCGATGGCGTCGAGCAGGGAGTGGTAGCCCGAGAGGCCCGACATGTCGAGGTAGACCTTGGTGAAGGGCCGCCCGAGGTCGAGCACGGCGCGCAGGTCGAAGCCGTCGAGCACCTCGAAGCGAATGCCGGGGTGTTCGCGCCGCGCGCGCTCGATGCACTCGGCGCTGATGTCGGTGGCGACCAGCTCGCGGCACTGCGCGGCCAGCAGCGTGCTGGTGGTGCCCCACTCGCAGCCGACCTCGAGCACCACGTCGCCGGGCGCGACCACGTGGGGGATGGTGTCGCGGTACTCGCCCACGTTGGCCGTGGCGAGGAAGCGGGTCTTCAGCTTGAACTCGCCCTTGGACACGTTGCCGCCTTCTGCGGCCGAACCAGCCGCTTCCGGTGCCTCAGGAGCCAGGTGTAGAGGTCGGGGTTCGCGTACGTGGCGGTCCACGCGTCGTGGCCCGCGTGGGGGTAGACGGTGAGCTTCGCCTTGCCGCCGGCGGCCTGCACGGCCTTCACCATCTTCTCGGACTCGGCGAGCGGCACCACGTCGTCGTGTGCGCCGTGGAAGGCCCAGACCGGCACGTCCTTGAGCTTGTGCGCGAGCAGGCGGTTGCCGCCGCCGCAGACCGGCGCGATGGCGGCGAAGCGCTCGGGGTGCTCGCAGGCCAGGCTCCAGGCGCCGTAGCCGCCCATGCTCAGGCCGGTCAGGTACACCCGCCGCTCGTCCACGCGGTGGTGCGCGATCACGTCGTCGAGCAGCGCGGCCAGCACGTCGTCGGACCACCAGCGCCCGCCCGGGCACTGGGGCGACACCACGATGAACGGCAGGTCGTGACCTTCGGCGAGCCGGCGGGGCGGGCCGTGCTTCTTCACCAGTTCGAGATCGCGCCCGCGCTCGCCCGCGCCGTGGAGGAACAGGAGCAGCGGCCAGCGCCGGCGGCCCCGCTCGTAGCCCTTCGGCAGGTAGAGCAGGTAGCGGCAGGCGACGCGCTTGGTGACGGCTGCGGCGAAGGCCTTGGCTTCCAGGGCGGTGGTCATCAGACGCTGCTCCCATGACTCATGGGCGTCGGCACTCGAAGGCGCCGCCGAATCATACCGGGGGCCGCTCCCGGGTTCAAGCGCCTGTCGCGTTGGGCGCTACTTCACCGCCGCCTCGTAGCGCTTGGCAACGCCAGGCCAGTCAATAATCTTCATGAAGGCGTCCACGTAAGCGCCGCGGTCGTTGGCGTACTGGAGGTAGTAGGCGTGCTCCCAGACGTCGCAGATCATCAGCGGCGCGGCGCCCCAGATGGTGAGGTTCTGGTGGTTGAGCACCTGGAGGATCATGAGGCGCTTGCCGAGGGGCTCGTAGACGAGGATGGCCCAGCCGCTGCCTTCCACGGCCTTGGCCGCGGCGGCGAAGTGGGCGGCGAACTTCTCGACCGAGCCGAAGTCGCGCTCGAGGGCCGCCCGGAGCGCGCCCTCGGGCTGCGTGGCGGCGCCCGGCCGCATCGAGTGCCAGTAGAGGTCGTGCAGCACGTGGCCCGAGCCGTGGAAGGCCAGCGCGCGCGACAGGCCGCTGAGGCTCGACAGGTCGCCCGCCTCCCGGGCCTTGGCCAGCGCGGCCAGAGTGGTGTTCAGGCCCTTCACATAGGCCGCGTGGTGCTTGGTGTGGTGGAGCCGCAGGATCTTCTCCTCGATGGCCGGCGCCAGCGCGTCGTAGCCATAGGGCAGCTTCGAGAGCTCGTAGTCGCCCGAGGCCGCGGGCGCCTCGGCCGCCCCGGCCCCCACGCCGCCCAGCGCCGCCGCCAGCGCTCCCGCGCCCGCCGCGGCCAACACGTCCCGACGTCTCGGTTTCGGCATACTCGTCTCCTCCTACTGAGTTCCGGTGGGCGGCCAGAGCAGCCTGCGAACCTGAATGTGCGAGCCGGCCCAGGCCGTCTCGGGCCGGCCGAATTCCCGCACGATGGGCATCTTCGCCAGGCCGGCCGCGTCGCCGAGAAACAGGCCGAAATGGGCCAGCGTCATCGGCTCGAAGTCGAGGTAGTGGCTCACATTCGCCTCTCGCATCAGGCCGGCCAGGTCTTTCCGCCGGATCGCCTCGTAGGCCGCGTTGTTGATCGCCCCGTCGAGGTTCACCACGCGGCGGCCCGAATAGTAGCCGATGATCCCCGCGTTGAACGACGCCGCCACCTCATCCTCCCTGGTATTCTCGCGCAACCAGCGCGCGGAGTCCAGCATTTCCGCCGCCCAGGGCCACTCGCCGCGGGCCAGGGCGTCCACGCTCAGGGCCGTTTGCGCCGAGGCCAGGCCGATGAGGAGGGCGGCCAGAAAACCGTCGGGTGCGTGACGCGTGATGCGTGATGCGTGAGAGGAGGCAGAAAGCAGCAGGCTCAGTGCGAGGGCAAACATGGCGGGCAGAAGGACGAGCAACTGATCGAAGTACCAGGGCCGCGGGTACCAACGAATGGCTGAATGAACGAACAGGTGCGCGAGGCCCGCCAGCCCCAGGCCGAGGAGCACGAGGATCGCGCGCCGAGCGGCCGGTTCCCTCCGCCAGCGCACGACGAAGACGAGCAACGACAGCGCGATGGCCGGGAACGAGATGAGCCGCGAGTAGCCGATTTCGCCCCGCAGCCCCTCGTAGAGCATGACCGCGAAACGCTTGAGGCCGTGAGCGAGCGCCTCGCCGCCCGAATGGCCCTGGAGCCGGTACAGCTCGTGGTGCACGTAGGGCACCGACAGCCCGCTCACCTGGATGGGCGAGCCGAACGCGAGCCAGTTGTATGCCACCCACGGCACGGCCAGCGCCGCGGCCGCACCCGCCATCGCCAGCGCCCGCCGCAGCCGCTGGCCCTGCTCCGCCGTCGCCACCGCCGCGAGCCACAACACGGCCACGAAGAACACATTGTCCGTCCGCGCCAGGAAAAGCAGTCCCATCGACAGGCCAAGTGTCACAGCTCGGAGCGTCGCGTGCCGCGTGCCGCGTGCCGCGTGCCCAGTCTCCGAACCCCCAGCACCGAACACCGAACACCGAACACCGTCTTCCCGGATCGTGAGCCAGAGCAGCAGCGTGAAGAGGAACGTGCTCAGGCTCGTCTCGAGTCCGTTGAGGCTGGAGAGGACGGCCCGCGGGTTCAGCCAGTAGAGAATGAGCGCCAGCAGCGGAACCCACCAGACATCCGTCATCCGCCGCACGAGGCGATGGAGGAGAATCGCCGTGGCGAAGCCGAGCACCACGCCCAGCCCCAGCGCCACGCGCACGAAAAGCGCCGGGTCGCGCACCACGCCCGCCACGGGCAGCAGCGCGCCCATCCAGAGCGGGTGATAGCCGTTGGTGGGGTGAATGCCGTCGAACGTCGCGCCCTGCCCTGACACGACGTTGCGGGCGACCTGGAAGTAGTAGTAGGCGTCGTCGGGCACCACGCGCACGAGCGCGGGCTCGCTGGCCACGGCCAGGAACAGCACGCGCACAAGCAAGCCGACGCCGAGGATGAGGAGGATCACGACTCTGCTGGTCCGGTCAAGTGTCATGCAATCGCCTCGGACCCGGCAACTTGTCTCGACTGAGGCGTCCGCCTTGAAATGCCGCCGCGGCGCATTCTACAATGCTGCCGGGGCCAGATCAAGCTTGTCGGACCTGCCCTGTCAGGAGGAAGCTGCCGTGGCCGCGAACGCGTTGCGAGTCGTCTCGATGCTGCTCCTCGCCCCCGCCTGCGTGGCGGCCCGCGCGCGGGGGGCCGACGAACCGATTCAGGTGGGCATCTTCCACCCTCTCGCGTGCCTGCCCTCTGCAGAACTGAAGGCCGACGTCTACATCTACAACCGCTCCAAGACCCCCCAGCGCTACACGGGCGAAGTGGCGGACGACAAGGGGAACCTGGCCCTCACGGGCGATTGGGACCTGGTGCTGGAAGAGGTCAAGGACGGCAAAGTCGTCTCGACGAAGTCCCTGCGCCCGGCCGAGCGCGGCAAGGGCGAGAGTCACGAGCTGAAGGCGAACGGCGATGAGCGCTGGAGCCTCACGCTGTCCGTCGCGAAGCTCACGAACCACACGGGCAACTTCCGCTTCCGCGTGAGCAATGGGCAGTACACCCAGACGGGGCGCCTGCTCCGCGTCGCCCAGGACCTCGACGCCCCCAAGTGGATCGCGCTCAGCTACGTGCCCGACAAGGCCCGCGGCTTCATGGGCGAGGCGATCACGGTTCACTTCGCGCTCAGGAACAACGGTACCGACGAGTTCCACTTCGAGGAGGGGGGCGACTATCGCGGCGCTTCGCGGCACCTGCGCTTTGCTTTCGCCGCCGAGAGCGAAAGGGGCGACAAGGCGGTGGACCCCCTGCCGAACCAGCCTTGCTTCGGCGGCCTGGGCATGTCAGACCCCCACGTGAAGCCAGGGGGAGTCTACGAGAAGAAGCTGCCCCTGCTTGCGTACCTCAAGTTCCCCGCGCCCGGCACGTACCGCGTGCGGTGCTACCAGGCCATGGGCTTCGGCACGCCCGTCGAGGGCATCGCCGCCACGGACGACTCCGGCGGCTGGGGCGGGTACGCGGCCGGCGGCAGCTTCGACCTCGAGCTGCGCCTCCCGACGGAGCAGGAGGCGACGGCCGTGCTCCGCTCGCTCCTCGACGGAACCGACCCCGACGAGCGGTGGCGCGCCTTCCATTTCCTCTACCACCCCTGCTATCTCGCGCCCATCGAGGCGCTGCTGAAGAACGAAACCAACCAGGAGAAGACCGATGCGCTGATCGAGGGCATCGGCTCGATCATGACGGTCGAGGCGACCCGTCGCCTCCTCGCGCTCGCCGAGGACCCGCGGGTGGCCGTTCGCCTGGGCGCGCTCCGCCGCCTCTCGTGGCGCCTGCCCGATCCCAGGGACACGGGGAAGGCACAGCCCGACGGCCCCTTCGTGCTCTATCCCCGCGACGCCCGCCGCCGCGATGTGGCTGCCTGCTGGGACGAGGCGCTCCGGCCCGCGCTGCGCACGGTGCTGACAAAGGGACTGGAATCGCCCGAGGTCGAGGAGGTCTCAGCCTGCGCCTACTGCCTCGGCGCGCTCGGCGAGACAGATACGGTGGACCTGCTCGCCGCCGCGGCCGACCGAGTCGCCCCCGGCCTCGCGCTCCCCAAGCCCAACGAGGCGTGCGCGAACGAGATTGCGAGCGCCGCGTGCGTTCTCGCCCAGCTCGGGGCCAAGCCCTGCAAGGCCGACAAGGCCTCCTCCCCCGGACGCCTCGCGGTCTGGGCCAACATGGTCCGCACCAGGAAGGAGTACCGCACGGGCGACTGGCAGGGCCTGATCCTGCACATGCTGGCGCTCGAGTGCCCCGTCACCCGCATGGCAGCCATCCGCTGGCTGCCCGAGGACTTCGCCCCGCGCGGCCAGATCCCGTGGAGGAAGCTCTTCCTGGAGAAGGACGACCAGATCTGGTGGCACGCCATCCAGATCGCGCGGCAGACCTTCCCGCCCGAACTCAAGGCCGTCGCAGAGGAGTGCCTGAGGGATAACGCCGACGAGCGCAAGCGCCGCGACCTCGAGGAACTGCTCAAGGAGATCGCGGCGCGCGCCGTCAAGAAGGCACCATAGAAGGGGTGCGAACCGGGAAAGTAGGTGATCTCCCGCCCGCCCCCTACTGGGTGCCACCCTCAACGGCTTCCGTTGAGGGTGCGGCAGATGGCAACCCGTGAAGGCACCCTCAAGCGGGGACGCTTGAGGGTGGCACCCAATGAAGCTGTCCGCCGCCACGCGAGCCTCGAGTCGGCGCGGGCGTCACCTACTTTCCTGGGTCGCACCCCCATAGAAGGGCAAGGGCGGTTCAGGCGAAGGCCTTGAACTGGCTCTTCGAGGCGGCGCACGTGGGGCACTTGGCCGGCGCCTCGCCCTCCAGCGTGTGGCCGCATACCTCGCAGATCTGCACCGTGCCGAGCGCAAGGTCACGTCCCGCGTCCACGGCCTTCTTCGCCGCAGCGTAGAGGGCCGCGTGGAACTTCTCGGCCGAGACCGCGTAGTGGATGCTCTGGATCGCCTCTTTCTCGCCCTGCGCGCGGGCCACGGCCAGGTAGGCGGGGTACATCTCCTCGACCTCGAACGTCTCGCCCTCGATGGCGCCGGCGAGGTTGGCCGAGGTCGTGCCGAGCCCGAAGCCGCCGCCCGCGGCCACCAGATGCGCGCCCGCCTCGGCCGCCATCGCCCGGAAGTGATTCGTCGCGTGCACCTGCTCGGCGTACGAGATCGCCGTGAACAGGCGGGCCACGTTCGGGAAGCCGTCGGCCGCCGCCTTCGCGCCCCAGGCCTTGTAGCGCATGTGCGCCATGCTCTCGCCCCCGAACGCGCTCCGCAAGTTCGCCGCTGTCATCGCGTGCATGCCATCTCCTTTCCCGAAAACACTACCCTCATTCTACGCGAACCGCGCTTGGGGTCAAGCCGAGAGGCACGCTTGAAAACCACGGGTCAGCGTCGTATCTTCAGAGCCGGCTTTTTCAGGAGTGCTCGCATGAAGCTCGCTCTCGTGCTGCTGTGTCTCTGGCTCGTGGGTGCGGCGGTGTTCTCAGCGGCCAACGCGCCGTGGAAAGCCTTCGACGACGGCGCCTTCGCCTGGAAGGCCACGGGGCCCCTCGTTGGGCCGGACTCCGAAAACCCCAACCCCCAGGTCTCCATCAAGGACCCCACCATCGTCCGCTTCGAGGGCCGCTGGCACCTCTTCGCCACGGTCCGCTGGAAGCCGAACAGGCCCGTGGGAACCGAATACCTCAGCTTCGCGGACTGGCCCGACGCGGCCAAGGCGCCCAAGCACCTCCTCGCCCTCGACAGCCCTTACGCCTGTGCGCCCCAGGTCTTCTTCTTCGCCCCCCATAAGAAATGGTATCTCATCTACCAGCACGCCGACCAGGCCCGCAAGCCCCCCTTCCAGCCCTGCTTCTCCACGACTGAGACCCTCGGCGACCCGAAGTCGTGGACCAAGCCCCAGCCCCTCCTCGACAACGTGCCCGAGAAGCCCAAGTGGCTCGACTTCTGGGTCATCTGCGACGACGCCAAGGCCCACCTCTTCTACACCTCGCTCGACGGCCACATGTGGCGCTGCGAGACGAAGAAGAGCGACTTCCCCAACAAGGGCTGGTCGAAGGCCGTCCTCGCCCTTCAAGGCGACATCTTCGAGGCATCGCACACCTACAAGCTCAAGGGCATGGACAAGTACCTCACCCTCATCGAGGCCCAAGGCGACCGGCGCCGCTACTACAAAGCCTACCTCGCCGACAAGCTCGAAGGCCCCTGGAAGCCCCTCGCCGACACCATCCAGAAGCCATTCGCAGGCATGACCAACGTCAAGCAGGACACCGACTGGACCGCCAACATCAGCCACGGCGAACTCCTCCGCTGCGGCTACGATGAGAACCTGGAGGTGGACCCCTCCGACATTCGCTTCCTCTTCCAGGGCGCCAGCGACCCCGAGTATCGCGGCAACCCCTACGGCCTCATCCCCTGGCGCCTCGGCATCCTCGAAATGGCGAAGTAGGGATCTGCCTCGACTCGCCATTTGGCGATTCTAGGGCATCCGGCTCAGAGTCGCACGGGGTTCTTCATCTCCGGAGCACCCGTTTGGCGGTTCTAGGCCTTCCGGCTCGGTCTACCCCAGACTCGCCGGCTCCCCGACTCGCGGATCGCCGATTCTCCCCATTCCGGCTCAGTCTCGCCCAGACTCCCCAGAGTCGCCCACCTCTCCGCGCGGCGGTGCCAAGCCACGCTCTGCGCCCCCCGCCTGAAGGCCGAACGGCAAGCCAGGCGGCGAGCTGTTCGTAGTGCGGGCTTCAGCCCGTATCGGCACGGCCTCAAGGCCGCACGATGAACCCCACCGCAACCTGTTGGCAGTTCGGCCTTCAGGCGGCCTTCTTCTTCGGTGACGCGGCGGCCCTGCCTGGTATCATCGCAGGCGGCTCTGGGACACTCGGAGCAACGAGCCTATGGAGAGAAGAAAGACAACCGGTGACCACGACGAGTTGCGGCCGGAGTACGATCTCCGCGAGCCGCTCCGCCACGCCGTCCGGGGCGAGTAGGCCGAGCGGGATCGGCAGGGGACCAATCTCGTCCTCCTCGACCCCGCCATCGCGCGGGCATTCCCTATCGACGCCGCCGTCAACGAAGCGCCTCGCCTCGTCTTGCGCCTGACAGAAATCCCAGAGGCGCTGCGCGCAGACGCAACCAAGCGGTGAGTCTGTGGGCCGCTCCAGGAAGTCCACTCTTGCAGTTGACAGATAGGTATGGCCGGGGTAGACTAAACCGGGTTGTGCGTGCCGCGGTCGAGAGATGAGATGAGACCGCCAGGAGAATGGTTTGGCGGCGACGGACAAGGCTATCGTGTTGGCCCCACCGGCCACGCAATTGACGCTGTGGACCGACCACCCGGTGGGCGAGGATACCCAGTTCCTTTCGAGGCAGCTGATCACCTGCATAGGCAACAAACGCTCCTTGCTCGGTCCCATCAACGATGCAGTTGCGGTCGTGAAGCGGCGACTCGGGAAGAATCGGCTTCGGGTTCTAGACGCATTCTCCGGCTCAGGCGTGGTCTCGCGGTACCTCAAGGCGCATGCAACCTATCTGGCAAGCAATGACATCGAGGACTTCGCAACGGTGGCAGCGCGGTGCTACCTGCGCAACCGAAGCGAAGTCACCATGGAAACGCTCCACGAGGCGGTAGACTGCCTGAACCGGCGCGTTGATGACACTGGGTTCTCTCCGGGTTTCATAGAAGAGCTATACGCCCCCCGCGACGAGCATCACATGACTAGGGACGACCGCGCGTTCTATACCCGCCTGAACGCCAAGCGGCTAGACAATTACCGCAGACTCCTAGATTCCGTAGACGCGGAGTTGCGAGACATGCTGCTAGGTCCACTGCTCAGCGAGGCGTCGGTCCACGCGAACACCGCAGGTGTATTCAAGGGCTTCTACAAGGACCGCCACACCAAGATCGGTCGGTTCGGGGGCAGTAACTCAGATGCGCTGACCCGCATAAAGGGCGAGATCCGTTTGGAAGTGCCGGTCCTCAGCCGCTTCGAGTGTGATGTACAGGTGTTCCAGCAGGATGCCAATGCCGTGGTTCGGCACATTCGCGATCTCGACCTTGCCTACTTCGATCCCCCGTACAACCAGCATCCCTACGGGTCCAACTACTTCATGCTGAACCTGCTGGTTCACTACAAGAGGCCCGAGCGCATCAGCCGTGTTTCCGGCATCCCGGTGGACTGGCGAAGGTCGGACTACAACATCCGTTCCCGGTGCCTGCCGGCCCTCAGAGCCCTGCTCCAGGCCGTTGACGCCAAGTTCATCCTGCTTTCCTTCAATGACGAGGGTTTCATCTGCCCCGATGCAATGCGGCAACTACTGGCTGAGGTCGGGTCCGTCCAGGTTATTGAGACCCGCTACAACACGTTCCGGGGAAGCAGAAACCTTCGGAACCGCAGCATCCACGTCACCGAGCAGCTCTTCCTTGTCGAGCGCCGGTAGGCGCCTGGCACACTGGGCATAGGAGGGTGGCCGTGGCACGCAAACACCAGTTGAGGAAGCAAAGGGCTGGCACGGTCATTAACCTCACATCCAAGAAGCAGGAGGGCCGCTTGGGCAAGGCGTTGGCCGTGGTGGCAGAGCTCCTTCGCGCCGAGTTTGGCGTGGAACTCCAGCACGAGCGCCACTGGAAGCTCGCCGATGTGGTCAGCAAACTCCGCCGCCTCTTCCCAGACGTCGAGTTCTTCTACTACTTCGACACGTCCGCAATGCGCCCCGACGGTGGAATCCTGTCCATCAAGGACCGGGATGGTGCGCTCTATCCCGTGCTGATCGTCGAGGTGAAGAATCAGGGCACCAACGATCTCCGCGAGGCAGAAGGAAAGGCACCGCAGGCACGGGGGAACGCGATCGAGAGGCTGGGCAAGAACGTTATTGGCTTTCGGGCAGCGATGCTCAACGAGGGCATCGTACCATTCGTCTGCTTCGGGGACGGTTGCGACTTCGCCGAGTCCAGCAGCATCCTGGACAGGGTCGTCACGATAGCCATGTTTGGCCCCCTCAACGAGATTCAGGTTGTGAACCAGGGTGAGCGCGGGCAGTTCAACCGGGGCAGTTTCTTCTTCAGAGTGGAAGCATGGACCCCCGAGGAGATGGCGAACATCATGCACGAGATCGCCCGCCGAAGCGTTCACTACTACTACGCGAAGTACGGCAAAGAGCGGTTCCGTATCACAACCGCCACGTAGGCGGGATGGCCGGACCGCATGAACTCCCTCTCTACCCGAAGGAGTCGCACATGGGCGGCCTGCCCCCGAAGATGGCCGAAGGACCCTTTGAGCCGACGTGGGAATCGCTCGAGCAGTTCAAGCCCCCCGACTGGTACGTGGATGGCAAGTTCGGCATCTTCATCCACTGGGGCCTCTACGCGGTGCCGGCCTTCGGCAACGAATGGTATCCCCGCAACATGTACCAGCAAGGCTCCCGCGAGTTCGAGCATCACGCGAAGACCTACGGACCGCAGGAGAAGTTCGGCTACAAGGACTTCATCCCGCTCTTCAAGGCCGAGAAGTTCGACCCCGCGGCGTGGGCGAATCTGTTCCGCAGGGCGGGGGCGAAGTTCGTCGTCCCCGTGGCCGAGCATCACGACGGCTTTGCAATGTACGATTGTTCGCTCTCGGACTGGTGTGCGGCGAAGATGGGGCCGAAACGCGACCTCATCGGCGACCTCGCCCGCGCCTGCCGCGACCAATTCCTCACCTTCGGCCTCTCCAGCCACCGGGCCGAACACTGGTGGTTCTTCGACGGCGGAATGAAGTTCCCCTCGGACGTCCAGGACCCCCGCTACGCCGGCCTCTACGGGCCGGCCCAGCCAGGCTCCACGCAGCCGAACGAGGAGTTCCTCGACGACTGGCTGGCCCGCACGTGCGAGCTGGTGGACAAGTACCAGCCGCAGCTCGTGTGGTTCGACTGGTGGATCGAGCAGCCCGTCTTCGCGCCCTACCTCCGCCGCTTCGCCGCCTACTACTACAACCGCGGCGCCCAATGGCAGCGCGGCGTGGCCATCAACTTCAAGAACAAGGCCTTCCCCGCCCAGGCCGCCGTCTACGACGTCGAGCGCGGCCAGCTCGACGACATCGCCCCCCACTTCTGGCAGACCGACACGGCGGTCGCCAAGAACTCCTGGGGCTACGTCTCCGAGCCCGACTACAAGACCGCCGACCAGATCATCGGCGACCTCGCCGACATCGTGAGCAAGAACGGCGCGCTCCTGCTCAACATCGGCCCGCGGCCCGACGGCACGATCCCGGAGGGGGATGAGCGGATACTCCTCGACGTGGGGCGTTGGCTGTGGATCAACGGCGAGGCCATCTACGGCACGCGGCCCTGGAAGGTCTACGGCGAGGGCCCGACCCAGGTCGTCTCGGGCGGCTTCACCGACACCAAGCGCAGCGCCTTCACCAGCCGCGACATGCGGTTCACCGCCAAGGGCGACGCCCTCTACGCCATCGTCCTCGCCTGGCCCGAGGCGGGCGAGGTCGCCATCCAGTCATTGGGAAGCGCCTTGCGGCTCTACCCGCGCGAGATTGGCGGCGTGCACCTCCTCGGCTCCAAAGAGCCGGTCCAATGGACGCGCGACGAGGCGGCCCTGAGGGCCAAGCTCCCCGCCCAGCGCCCATGCGAGAGCGCCTGCGTGCTCAAGATCACGCCAAAGCGTTGATCGGGGTGTGTCGCCGCCGCGGCGGCGAGGCGCGCCGCCCGGCGCGATGCGCTCACGAGGCCCAGAGCCAGAACCTCTTCTTCACGACCCAGGCGCCCTTCTCCTTCGCCAGGAGCAGCAGCGTGCCGCCGGCCGCGAGGGCGCCGCTGTGCGACCCAATCTCCACAAGGGCCTGGTCGCCCGCCTTGTTGAACCCCACCCGCGAGACGGTCAAGAGGCCACGCGATTCCGGGTACTTCGCGTAGAACCTATTCCACTGGTCGTCAACCGTCTCGCCTCGCTCGCTCGGATGGCCAAAGATGCTCGCGAGTTGCTCGGCGGTCGCGAACGTGTAATCCACATCCAGGTCCAGGTCCCATCCCAGCTTCGCGGGGAACTTGGTGTTCTTGAGGACGAAGTCCTCGCGCAGGTCGCGCGGGAGGGTCATCGCGGCCTTGTAGCTCTCTTCTGCGGGGACGAACTTCTGGTCGTCCTTCTCGAATAGCTTTCTCTCGCGTTTGGACCATCTCGTGTCCTGGCGGATCACGACGAGCTTTGCCCGACCGCCCTGTAGCCACCGGGACAAGGCGACTCGGTAGACGGCGTATTCTTCGGGCTGAATGGCATCGGGCGCGGGCGGCTTCTCGGCCTCGGCGGCCGGTACAGTGGTGGCGGCAAGAAGAGCCAGCGCGAGGAATGAAGCAATGGGCACGCTTGCGGCGGGTCCGGCGGCTCGCATGGCGTCCCCTCTCCGTGCTCAGGCTCTCTGTGGCTGGCCTCCGCTGCCAGCTCACTTGCCTTCGAGTTCTTGGCGCACTGCGGCGAGGAACTCCCGGGCATGGGCAAGGGCTTCCCGCGCGTGGTCAAGCGTCACCTGGAACAGCTCCCGGTAGTCGGCGCGAAGCCTGAGATCGAATGCGGCGCGCATCCAGCGCCCTAACTGGACCGGGAACACCCCTCTCTTGATGAACTCGCGGCTGAAGAGGGCGATCACTTCGGTATGTTTCGACGCGCCCATCCCCTGCCGGGCAAGCAGGGCGAGGACGCTGTAGAACATGGCGTAGTACGAACGGTTCACAGAGCCGGGGAGATCGCCGCAGTCTATCAGCGACTCGGCGCTGCGAATGGCACGCGCGGCCTGCTCGAGCCGGTACTGGATGAGTGCTTGCGTGTGGTCGTTCACACCACCAGGCCTTCGAGCTGGATGGACTGAACCAGCGGGCTGGCCGAGCAGGGGCCGTCCTCGAATTCCTCGCGCGAGTAAGTGACCGTGGTGATGACGAGGTCGTGGGCGAAGCCGGCGTCCCAGGCGCAATCCATGATGTAGCGGTCAGCGGCGTCGTCCAGACGCGGCGCCACGACGCACAGGTCGAGGTCGGAGAACTCCCCGTGCGTGCCGCGAACCCGCGACCCGAACACCCAGATGCGGGCGTCAGGAAGGCACCGACGCACGCGCTCGGCAAAGTCTTCCACCGCTTTCTGGCTCTGAGTGTCCATAGCCATGCCTCCTGGCGCCATCTTCACAGTAGGATAGCCTCTCGCGAGCCGAAAAGCAACACCCAATGCCGTGGCATAACAGGAGTCCCAGCCCACCATGTAATGGATTCGGTGCGAGGACGGTCGGGAGCGGGACTTGACCCCCGTGCCCGAACGGGGCATCATAGATCGGTATCGCAGCAACGAGGAGTTGGGTGAACCACTATGTGGAATGAGCCCCTGCCCCCAGGCCTGGCGTTCGACGAGCCGGTGCGGATGTCGGTGGCGGCCGATCTGCGGCCCGACGGCTCGTTCGGCCGCGAGCTGCTGGTCGTGGCCGGCGAAAGGGTGTTCGTCGTCACGGTGGGCGGGATATCCTCATCCCGCGTACCGCGGCGTGGGGACACGCCGCCCACGACGGAAGACCAGCAGACCCCTTCGGTGCGCCTGGAGTTGCCCCTGGCCGAGCTCAAGGAGCCGAAGGCCGAGAGCTTCTTCGGCGGCGGGGCGCTCGAGGTGTCGCACAACGGCTCGCGAGTCGAGCTGGTGCGTTACTCGGCGGCCCGGGCGCGCCGCTTCGCCACCGCCGCGAAAGTGCTCGATAAGTGGCTCAAGGGCGAAGAGGCCCCCCTGCCCGAGGGCGACGACGAGCGCTGCCCCCGCTGCGGCCTGCCGCTGGAGAAAGGCACCAAGGTCTGCTCCGTGTGCGCGCCCAAGGGCCGCGCGCTCCGCCGCCTCATCGCCTACCTGCGGCCTCACCTGAGGTGGGCGCTGCTGCTCATGGGCCTCTCGCTCGCCGCCACGGCGATCGGCCTGATGATCCCGTACCTCCAGAAGCCGCTGATGGACGTCGTGCTGGTGCCCAAGGGCGTGCCGCGCCCGATGCCCGAGCGGCTGCGCATCCTGGGGCTGCTCGTGCTCGCGGGCCTCAGCGCCCACCTGCTCATCACCGCCATCGGCGTCGCCCAGTCGTGGCTCTCCGCCTGGGTGGGCAACCGCATCACCCACGACGTCCGCTGCCAGCTCTACCGCCACCTCCAGTACCTGTCGCTGCGCTTCTACGACCAGCGCGAGCTGGGCACCGTGATCTCGCGGGTGAACCAGGACACGGGGCAGCTCCAGGCCTTCCTCGTGTGGGGCTCGCAGGACCTGGCGGTGAACGTGCTGCGCCTCGTGGGCGTCGGCGTGATGGTGTTCGTGATCAACTGGAAGCTCGCGCTCCTCATCCTCATCCCCGCGCCGTTCGTCACCGTGCTGTCGGGCACGTTCTGGAAGCGCATCCACCACATCATCCACCGCATGTTCCACCGCTGGGGGCGGCTCAACGCGCTGCTGAGCGAGACGCTCAACGGCCTGCGCATCGTCAAGGTCTTCTCGCAGGAGGCCCGCGAAATCCGCCGCTTCGACGCCTCCAGCGCGGACCTCGCGACGGCCGGGGTGCGCGTCGAGTGGGTCTGGTCCGTGCTCTTCTCCGGCATCGGCCTGATGATCGCGCTCGGCACGCTGCTCGTGTGGTACATGGGCGGGCGCGACGTGCTGGGCGGCCGCATGACGCCGGGCGACCTCGTGGCCTTCATGATGTACGTGGCGATGTTCTACGAGCCGCTCCAATGGATGTCGCGCCTGCTCAACTGGTGCAGCCGCTCGCTCACCGCCGCCGAGCGGGTCTTCGAGGTGCTCGACAACCGGCCCGAGGTGCAGGAACCGCCCGACGCCGTGGCGATGCCGAACCTCCAGGGCCGCGTGGAGTTCCGCGCCGTGACCTTCGGCTACGAGCCGCACCGCCCGGTGCTCAAGAGCGTGAGCTTCGTGGCCCAGCCCGGCCAGATGATCGGCCTCGTGGGCCACAGCGGCGCCGGCAAGACCACCACCGTCAACCTCCTGTGCCGCTTCTACGATGCGGACGAGGGCCAGGTGCTGGTGGACGGCGTGCCGATCACCCGCATCCGCCTGGAGGACTTGCGCACCCAGCTCGGCGTGGTGCCGCAGGACACCTTCCTCTTCAGCGGCACCATCGCCGAGAACATCGCCTACGCCAAGCCGGGCGCGACCCGCGAGGAGATCGTCCGCGCCGCCAAGGTGGCCAACGCGCACGACTTCATCCTGCGCAAGCCCGACGGCTACGAGACCTACCTGGGCGAGAAGGGCGGCGGCCTGAGCGCCGGCGAGCGCCAGCGCCTGGCCATCGCCCGCGCCGTGCTGCACGACCCGCGCATCCTCATCCTCGACGAGGCCACCAGCCAGCTCGACGTGCAGACCGAGAAGCAGGTCCAGGAGGCCATCGGCCGTCTGGTCAAGGGCCGCACCACCTTCGCCATCGCCCATCGCCTGTCCACCCTCCGCAACGCCGACCGCCTCCTCGTGCTCAAGAACGGCGAAATCGTCGAGAGCGGCACCCACGACGAACTGTTGGCCAAGGAGGACGGCGAGTTCCACAAGCTCGTGAAGACCTATCAGGAGATATCGAAGGTCCGCGAGATCGAGCGCTAACCCCGCTCGTCCCTACGCTCCGCGTGGGGACGAGGTCCGCCGCCGCTCCGCGGCGATGGATGGACGCAGAGCGTCCCCCTCTTGCGCCCCCACGCAGAGCGTAGGGGCGAGGATTGGCTGAGGTGAGCCATGCCCTTCCACATCCACGACCACGGCGGCAGCGGCAAGGCGGCCGATTCCGGCCCCAGCCTGCCCATGCCCGACGAAACATCGTCCGAGCTGCGCTTCCTCGACCCCGCCGCCGTCCAGTTCCGCCAGAACGGCGCCAGGCTTCAGTTCCGCTGCGCGCCGGCCGACAGGGTGGGCGGGGCGGCCCCGTCCCATGACACTGTGGGCGGGACGTCCCCGTCCCGCGAACCGCGGCGTGAGGACACGCCGCCCACAGGGGACACGCCGCCCACACCCGACGACGCCGAATGGCGCGACGTAACGCTCGTGCGCCTGTTCCCCCTCACCGAGCCCGAGCACTGGGTGTCGCTCGTCGAGATGAACGGCAAAGAGGTGGGCGTGCTGCGCGACCTGAGCCGCCTGGGTCACGAGGCGCTGCGCCTGGCGCGCGACGAACTGCGCCGCCGCTACCTCGTGCCGCGCATCGTCCGCATCCTCGCCTGCCGGCCGCGGGCCGACCTCGTCGAGTGGACCGTCGAGACCGACCGCGGCCGCCAGAAGTTCCTCACCCGGGAGGTCCGCGAGCAGATCAAGGAGCACCAGCCCACGCGCCTGAGCATCGTGGACGTCGAGGGCAACCGCTATGACATCCCCGATCTCGCGGCCCTCGACCCCGAGAGCCGCCGGCGCCTCGATGCCCAGTTGTGACGCGAGCGTGCCCGCCCAGGCCCGGAAAAGGGGAAACGCCGTGAGAGCCAGAACCTTCGTCCTCGTGGTGGCCATCGTGGCAGGCGTCGCGCCGCTCCCGGGCGGCGAGGCCGTGTGGGACGCGCCGAAGCCGGTGAGGCTCCACGGCGTCACGGCCGCGTGCAGCTACGCCAACTCGTACCTGGCCTGGATGACGCAGGCCCGCAAGGATCGCCCGCCGGGGCTCCTCGTCCGGGACGGCGACCTGCTGTTCCTCGAACGCAAGACCGAGAGGAAAGAGGGCGACGACAAGGCCGAGGAAACCCGCCACGAGGGCGTTTACCTCTACCGCGCCAGCGACGGCGCCGAGGTGACGCTGGCCGCCGACGACTGGTCGCTCAAGCTCGGCAACGACGTGGTGTCCCTCCGGCTCGCCGACAAGCCCGAGCCCTGGGCCTGGCTGGAGAAGGCCGACCGCGACACGCTGGCCAAAGTGCGCTTTGCACGGTTCGAGGGGGAACTGGCCGTCGCCCGCGTGCCGCTGGTGAGGAAGCTGGCCGAGGCCAGCCCGGCCCTCGGCCTGGGCATCGAGCAGGCCGTCACCGCGCGGTTCGTGCTGCCGCTCGCCAAGCCGAAGCAACTCGTCGGCGGGCAGTTCCTGCTCGAAGCGGGCGCCGGCGCGCTCGTGCCGCACCTGGCCGACCTCGAGTTCCTGTGCCTGAACGTCGAGGCCGAGCACAGGAACCTGAGCATCCTCGGCCGCCTGCCGCGGCTCCAGGCGCTCGTGCTGGCCAATTGGGACCCGCTGGCCAACGGCCCGCTGCCGCCGGGCATGGAGAGGCTGCGTTCGCTCACGCTCGCCGCCGGCAAGCTCGAGGACCTCGTGCCCATCGCACACCTGACCGGGCTGGATGAGTTGCGCGTCCACGGCTGCGCCGCGCTGACCGAGGTTGACAGCGTGGGGGCGCTGGCCAACCTCAAGGCCCTGTCGTTCAGCCGCTGCGAGAAGGTCGCGTCGCTCGCGGCGTTGGGCAAGCTCAAGGGGCTGAAGGCGCTGGGCCTCCCGGCGAAGACGACGCAAGAGCAGTTCGCCGCGGCAGTGCGCGAACACCCCGCGCTTCAGCTCGTCGAGATGATCGGGTGCAAGGACGTGGGCGACCTGATGTCGCTGCGCGGGCTTCGCGATCTCCAGGCGCTGGTGCTGGTGGGCGTGCCCGCAGGCACGGCCCCGCTGCGCGACGTGAAGACGTTGCGGTTCCTGGCGCTCGACGGCGAGGTGTTCACGCAAGCGGCCGGCGACGTGGCGGCGCTGGAGAAGGCCCTGCCCGAGTGTGTGGTCGTGGAGGGCGGGGGCATGTGCCTCGGCTCGGGCTGGATTCTGCTCTTGCTGCCCGTGGCGGCGCTCGCGTGGCTGGCGGCGTGGCACAGGAGGCGGCGCGCGGCTCATGCCTGATACCGCGGCGACACGGCGCAGCGAATGGGGCGTGGCCTTCGAGGTCATGGCGGCCGGCCTGGGCATGTTCCTCTTCGGGCTGTGCGTGCACCTGCGCCCGCCATTCGTCTATCTCGCCCCGGCCGGGTTGCTGATGGCCGCTCTGTCGCTGGTCTGCTTCCTCGGCACTGAGGCGTCGCCCGCGGCGGCGCTTGGGCTCAGCCGTTTCGGGCGCCGGGCCGCCGTGGGGAGCGGCGTGGGGATCGTGATCGGCCTCGTCATTGGGCCGCTCTACCGCACGCGCTGGGGCTGGGCCATCGCGCCGCGGGCGCTCACGGGGCTTGCTCTGCTCTTCGCGCTCATCGGCGCAACCGAGGAACTGCTCTATCGCGGCTACATGCAGGGCCGGCTGCGTCGCTGGGGGCCGGTGGGCGCCGTGCTCGCCGCAGCTTTCTTCCACGCGCTCTACAAGCTTGCACTCTTCGGGTCGCTGCCTGCCCTGTTGGCGGAGGACGCCGATTGTGTCTTCCTGGTCGTCGTCACGTTTCTGGGCGGGCTGGGCTTTGGGGCGTTGCGTGAGGTCTCGGGCAGCGTCGTGCCGCCGCTGCTGGCCCACGTGGTCTTCGACATCGTGGTCTACGGCGAGCGCGCCGCCGCGCCGGGGTGGGTGTGGTCATAGGAGAATCATCCGATGCTCAAGGCCAAAGCAGCCGTTGTCGCCTTCGTGCTCCTATCGTCGGTGTGGTTTGCCGCCGCGGGCACGGTGAGCCTGGTGCTCGAGGACTATGAGGGCCCGGCCGTGCCGCGCCGCGGCGGCGAGGGCGTGCAGCCGCAGTCGCGGATCGCCCTCAGCAAGTCCGAGCCGTTCGAGGGCGCGCAGTGCGCCGAACTCCACTACGTGTTCAAGCCGCAGGGGGGCCTTCAGTACGTCGAGGTCGTGACGCCGCACCGGCTGCCGAAGGCGGCGCGGGCGCTCCGCGTGGCTGTGCGGGGCGACGGCTCGGGCCAGTTCGTCCGCGTCCGCCTCACCGACGCCCGGGGCGAGTGGCACCAGTTCGACCTGGGGCGGGTGGACTTCCAGGGCTGGAAGGTGCTCTCGACCCGCCTCGACGGCCCGCACGGCGCCTGGGGCGGCGACGGGAACAAGGCGATGGACCCGCCCGTGACGTTTCAGTGCGTACTGCTCGATTCCATCGTCAAACCCGCGGAAGGCACGGTGGCCTTCGACGCGGTGACCGTGGAGGGCGAAGGCACGGCAGGCGACTTCGTGGAATCACGGTTCGAGCCGTCGCGGCCCCACGGCTACTTCTGGGGCAAGGACGAGCGGCCCGCCGGCGCGCTCACCCTCACGGCGGGCGTCGCCCAGCCGGCCGAGGCCGAGGTCACCGTGCGGCTGCTCAACCACCGCGAGGAGCCGGTGCGGGAGGTCTGGAAGGGCAAGGTGCAGGTCGAGCGCGGCAAGCCCGTGCAGCGCGAGCTGACGCTCGGCGTCGAACGCTACGGCGTCCACTACGTCGAGGTGCAGGCCGGCGAACAGTCGCAGCGCCACTCGGTGTGCTGGCTGCCCGAGGCAGCGCCCACGTGGCCCGAAAGCCCGTTCGGCGTCTGCACCCACTTCGGCCAGCACAAGCACACCATTCCGCTCACGTTCGACCTTATCAAGCCAATGGGCGCGACCTGGATTCGCGACGAGATCTCCTGGGCTGGCGTCGAGCGCAAGAAGGGCGAGCACACGTTCGGCGAGTACTTCGACCGCTACATGGCCGCGGCCGGCGAGATGGGCCTTCGCCCCTTCATCATCTTCGACTACGGCAACGGCCTCTACGACGGCGGCAACGCGCCCGTGTCGCCCGAGGCGGTGAACGCCTTCGTCGCCTACTGCAAGGCGCTCATGGCCCGCTACGGCAAGGTGTGCCAGCACTGGGAGGTCTGGAACGAGCCCAACATCTTCTTCTGGAAGCCCAAGCCCAAGGTCGAGGACTACGCGGCGCTGATGAAGGCCGTCTACCCCGCCACCAAAGCCGCTGACCCGCAGGCCACCATCGTGGGCGTGTGCACGGCCGGCACCGACCTGCGCTTCATCGAGGGCGTGCTGGCGGCCGGCGCGGGGAAGGCGATGGACGCCATCTCCGTCCACCCCTACCGCTATCCGCGCTCGCCCGAGGAGTCGGACTTCCTGGGCGAGATGGCGCGGCTGAAGGCGCTGCTCGAGAGGCACGGCGTGGGCGACCTCAAGGTCTGGCTCACCGAGTTCGGCTACCCGACGCAGAAGGACAAGCGGGGCGTCTCCGAGGCCCGCTCAGGCGCCTACCTCGTGCGCACCTGCCTCCACGCCCTCACGCTGCCCTACGTCGAGCGACTGTTCATCTACGACTTCCAGAACGACGGCACGGACCCGCTGGACAACGAGTCGAACTTCGGCCTGATTCGCCTCGACAACACGCCCAAGGCGGCCTACGCCGCGCACAACACGATGGTGCGGATGATCGGCCGCAAGCGCTTCGCCCGCGCCGTGGACGCCGGCAAGGACGTCATCTGCTACGAGTTCGTGGACGGCCAGGGGAAAGTGCTCGTCGCGTGGCCGAAGAGCCAGGCGGCCACGCTCTCGCTCGCCACAACCTCGAAGGAGCTGAAGCTCACCGACCTGATGGGCAACACGTCGGCCCTCGCGCCCGTCGAGGGGCGCATCACCCTTGCACTCACCGAAGACCCCATTTTCCTCACCGATTATGGTGACGTGGCCAAGGCCGAGCCGCTGATTCGCATCGAGGGCGAAACCGTCGGCTGCCCCGGCGATCCCATCGCGTTGGCTATCACGACTCCGCGTGAATTGTGGGCGGGACGTCCCCGTCCCGCGACAACGCGGCGTGAGGACACGCCGCCCACAATGGTCCGCCTGCCTCAGGGCTGGCAGAGCAAGTGGGACGGCGACCGAGTGACGATCACGCCTCCACTCGATGCCCCCCTCGGCGACCACGCGCTCGTGGTCGAGGCGGGCGGCATCGGCGCCAGCGCCACGATCACCCTCCGCGAGCCGCTGATCGTCTCGGCGCGACCCGGCGGGCCGAACGAGGTCCTCCTGACCGTGCGGAACCCGGCCCCCAAGCCGCGCAAGTGGGCGGCGCAATTCGACGGGCAACCTGCGGTCGCGAGAGAGACTGGGGGGAATGGCGTGACGACCGACGCGGTCCTCGCTTCGCCGCCGACCATCGAAGGCTACGGCACGATGCCTGCGCGGTGGACAGTGACAGCCGAATCCGGCTGGCGCAAGGAGGTTGTCACGGTGTCTGGTTTCACGCCCTGCTACCGGATGCAGCAAGCCGCCGCTGACGGGGGCCTCGCGGAATGGGCGGCGCTCAAGCACTGCCTGCTTCGCCTGCCGACCCAAGTCGTTTCGCTCGAGAACCACTCGTGGTCAGGCGCGGCCGATCTCTCGGCGAAGTTGTGGACGGGCTGGGACGATGAGCGCTTCTACGTCGCCCTCGCCGTGACCGACGACCGCCACGTCCAGAACGAGGAGGCGGAGGAGATGTGGAAGGGCGACTCGGTGCAGTTCGCCATCGGGGCGAAGCCCGAGCGCAACGAGTTTGGCGTAGCACTGGGGAAAGATGGCAAGCCGCTCGCCTGGCAGTGGGCGCCGCGCAACGGCCTGCCCGACGGCGTCCAGGCGGCCGTCCGCCGCGAGGGCACGGCCACCAACTACGAGGTCACCATCCCGTGGAAACTGCTCGGCGTCGAGCCGAAGGCCGAGGCGGTGCTGCGCTTTGCGCTGCTGGTGAACGACAACGATGGCGCAGGGCGCAAGGGCTGGGCCGAGTGGTTTCAGGGCATCGGCTTCGAGAAGGCGCCCGCCCAATACGGCCCGCTCAAGCTCCTGCCGTGAGCGGGCAGAGCGCCCAGAGGTTCCCTTCGAGTTCCTTGCTGTTGCGCTGCGGGCGACTCCCCGCCCAGGCCCCAGGAACCGCCACGTGGCGCGCCAGCCAGGCGATGATCACGGGCACGAACGGGAGGCCACGCGCTCACACCGGCTCGGCAGCCACCTGCGGGGGCAGGGGCCTGTCGCGGTTCACGAGGGTGTAGAGGACAGGCAGGACGGTGAGCACGAGGACCAGTTGGGTGATGAGGCCGCCGAAGATCACGGCGATGAGCGGCTTCTGGAGCTCGGCGCCCGGGCCGACGGCATAGAGCATCGGGAAGAGGCCCAGCAGTGTGGTGAGGCTGGTGGTGATGATCGAGCGCACGCGCAGGCGGCAGGCCTCGCTGACGGCCTCGCGTACGGCCAGGCCGCGCCTGCGCAACTGGTCGCAGAAGCTCACGAGCACCAAGCCGTCCTCCACGGCGACGCCGAAGAGCGCGATGAAGCCGATGGAGGCCGACACGCTGAGGTTGAGGCCCAGCACATAGATGGCCAGGATGCCGCCCACCACCGCGAACGGGAGGGCCAAGAGCACGAGCACGGCGCTCTTGAGCGAGCCGAGCGCCGCGAGCAGCAGCACGAGGATGAGCAGGATGGCGACGGGCACGACGACCCGCAAGCGGGCCATGGCCCGCTCCTGGTTCTCGAACTGGCCGCCCCAGGTGAGGCGGTAGCCTTGGGGCAGCCCTTGCTCGACGGCGGCGAGTTTCGCCTTGGCCTCCTCGACGAAGCTGCCGATGTCGCGCCCGCGCACGTTGCACTCCACGACGAGGCGGCGGCTGGAGTCCTCGCGGCTCACCTGGGCGGGGGTTTGCACCTCGCGGATTCGGGCCAGGTCGCCTAGAGGCACGTGGTAGCCGGCGGGCGAGGGCACGAGGAGGCGCTCGATGGCCTCGGGGTCGCTGCGGCGGCTGGCCGGGTAGCGCACCTGCACGGCGAAGCGGCGCTGGCCCTCGAAGAGCGTGGTGGCCACCTTGCCGCCTACGGCGGCCTCGATGAGCAGGTTGATGTCGGCCGCGTTCACTTTGTGGCGGGCCATGGCCGCGCGGTCCATCTGCACCTCGAGTTCCGAGAAGCCCGAGATCTGCTCGATCTTGATGTCGCGCGCTCCGTGGATGGAGGTGAGGATGGGCGCGATCCGCTCGGCGGTGGCCTGGAGGATGGCCATGTCCTCGCCGAAGATCTTCACGGCGAGGTCGCTCTTGATACCGCTGATCAGCTCGTTGACGCGCAGCGCGATGGGCTGCGAGAAGGCCGCGTTCATGCCCGGGAATGCGGCCAGCTCGGCGCGCACCGCCTCGAGGAGGCCCTCGCGGGTGCGGCCAGGCGTCCACTCGGCCTGGGGCTTGAGCATGACGAAGATGTCGCTCTGCTCCGGCCCCATCGGGTCCTCGGCGATCTCGGCGCGGCCGGTCTTCGACACCACGGTGGTGACTTCGGGGATGGCGGCGAGGAGCCGGCGCTCGATGGCCGAGCACTGGAGGGCCGAGCCCTCGGCGCCGGCCGTGGGCAGGCGCACCACGTTGATCGCCAACGCCCCCTCGTCGAGAGCAGGGAGGAACTCGGTGCCGAGCTGCGGCAGGAGCGAGAACGTGCCGACCATGGCCGCCGCCGCCACAGCCACGGTGATCCCGCGCCCGCGCAGGGCCAGCCGCAGCAGCGGCGTGTAGAGCCGTTCGAAGAGGCGGGTGACGAGATCGCCGCGCGCCGCCGGCGCGGCGCGCTTCACCACCAGCGACGCCAGGGCCGGCACGACCGTGAGCGCGGCCACGAGCGCGCCCACCATCGCGAAGCACATCGTGAGCGCCAGGGGCTTGAACATCTTGCCCTCGAGCGACTCGAGGGTGAAGAGCGGCAGGAACACGACCATGATGATCAGGATGGCGAAGGCCATGGGCGCGGCCACCTCGCGCGCGGCGTCGAGGGCAATCTCGGCGCGCGACAGCCCCGTCTCGGCCCGCTCGCGCATGTGGCGCGCGATGTTCTCCGTCATCACGATGCCGCCGTCCACCACCATGCCCACGGCGATGGCCAGGCCGCCCAGGCTCATCAGGTTAGCGGTCACGCCCTGCCAGCCCATGAGCAGGAAAGCCGCGCTGGCTGCCAGCGGCACGGTGAGGGCCACGGTGACCGCGGCCCGCAAGTCCCACAGGATGAGAAACAGCACCACGAGCACGAGCCCGGCGCCCTGGAGGAGCGCGCTCGACACGGTGTTCACGCAGGCCTGGATCAGCGACGTGCGATCGTAGAACGGCTCGACCTTCACCCCCGGCGGCAGGGTCTTCTGGATCTCGGGCACGGCGGCCCGCACACGGTCCACCACGATCTTCGAGTTCGCGTCCTTCAGCATGATCGTCATGCCGATCACCACCTCGCCCTTGCCGTCGCGGGTCACGACGCCGTGGCGGGTCTGATGGCCGATCTTCACCTCCGCCAGGTCCCCGAGGTAGACGGGCGTGCCATCTTCCGCTTTGAGCACGATCCGCTCGATGTCGGCGACGTCGCGCAGCAGGCCCTTCGATACGAGGTTGATCTGCTCCCAGTCCTTCACGATGAAGCCGCCGGGCGCGTTGGCGTTGTTGGCTTCCAAGGCCTCCAGAATGTCGCGGAGCGAGAGGTCGTATTTCAGCAGCCTGTCGGGGTCGGGCACCACGTGGAACTGCTTGACCAGGCCGCCGAAGCTGTTCACCTCGGTGATGCCGGCGAGGCGCCGGAGCTGGGGCGCCACCACCCAGTCCTGAAGTGTGCGCAGGTCCATCAGGTCGGCATCGTTCCGGCGCAGCGCGGCGCCGCAGTCGGGGCACCGGCCGGGCTCCTCGGCCCAGACACGAGGGTGGCTGGGACAGTAGTGGCCGGCCAGGAGGGCGTATTGGAAGATCTCGCCGAGGCCGGTGGAGATGGGGCCGAGTTCGGGCTCGATGCCCTCCGGGAGCTGCTCGCGCGCCGCGGCCAGGCGCTGGAAGACCAGTTCGCGGGCGAAATACGTGTCTACGTGGTCCTCGAAGATCACGACGACCTGCGAAAGGCCGCTCTTGGAGAGCGAGCGGACCTGCTGGACGTCGGGCAGGCCGCTCATTTCGACCTCGATGGGGAAGGTGATGAGGCGCTCGACCTCGCCGGGCGCCAGGCCGGGGGCGTTGGTGAGCACCATCACCTGCACGTTGGTCACGTCGGGGAAGGCGTCAATCGGCAGACGCCGCCAGGCCGCGACGCCGGCGGCGAGCGCCAGCGCGCCGCCAAGAACCACCAGGAGGCGCTGGCGCAGGACGAATTGAAGGGCGTGATCGAGCATGGAGTGAAGCCTCAAAACGACCGCGAATCACGCGAATCCGCGCGAACCGGACCCCTGACACCGAACTCCCAATACCACACAACGCTTCGAGAACAAGGACGGGTGGACGGGGACGAACTGTCCCCGGGCAACTAGTCTGCTCACCCCGCGCCCATCTTAGAACGCAGGATGTCGCTCTTGAGCATGAAGGCCCCGCCCGCGGCCACGGTGGCGTCGGGGTCGAGGCCGCTCACGATCTCCACCAGGCGGCCCTGGGTGCGGCCCGTCGCCACGTCGCGGCGCAGCCACAGGCCGTCCTGCATCTCCTGGAACACGAATTGCCTGCCCTCGTCCGCAAGCACGGCCTCGCGCGGCACGAAGGCCGCCTGCTTGCCGCTGGCGAACTGGATTTCGACGTTGGCGAACATGCCCGGCTTGAGCTTGCCCTGGGCGTTGTCCACCTGCACCCGCACGCGCACCGTGCGGGTCTTCTCGTCCACGATGCTGCCGATGAGGTCAATCACGCCGCAGAACGGCTCGTCGCCGAAGGCGGCCACGCGCACACAGGCGTGCGGCGGCTGGCCCTCGGCCAGCGCGGCGTGGAGAGGGCCGAGGTCGCGCTCGTAGACGTTGCACCAGACCCAGACGTTGGACAGGTCGCCGAGCGCGAAGAGGCTTTCCTTGGCCTCCACGAACTTGCCCTCGGCCGCGGCGCGGGTGAGAATGGTGCCGGCCCGGGGCGCCCGCACGGCCAGGTGGGCGAAGCCGCCGTTCTCCTTCTCCGTACGCAGGGCGGCCACCGCGGCGTCGTCGAGCCCGAAGATGTGAAGCTGCTGTTCGGCGGCGGTGAGGGCGATTTCGGCCTGGCGGGCAGCGTTGTCGGCGCGCAGCTTCTCCAAGTGAAGGCCGAGCTGCGCCTCGTCCACGAGCGCGGTGTACTCCACCTGGGCCGCGTGCAACTCGTGCTCGGCCTGCTCGAACTCGGCGCGGCTCGAGGCCTGCTTGTCGAGCAGCGCCTTCTCGCGGCCGTAGACCGAGTGGGCGAGGCGCAGCTTGGCGGCCGCGCCGAGGAGCTTCGCGCGCCATTCGCCCAACGGCGCCTGGGGCAAGCAATTGCCCCTCAGCGGGTCGCACTTGCCGGGCACGCCGTGGTCGGTGGCCAGGTGCTCCAGGGCCTTCTCCAGCGCGCCGCTGAGCGCCGCCTGACGCTCCTGCTCGCGGCGGGCCAGCTCCAGCTTCGTCCAGGCGTCCAGATAGCCGGCCTTGGCCACCCCGAACTCCGCCGAGTGGACGATGGCCAGCACGTCGCCCTCGCTGACGGCCTGGCCGAGGACGGCTTGGACGCGCACCACGCGCCCAGGGGCAGGCGGCGCCACGTCCACCACGCGGGTCTCGTCAAGTTGCACCTGGCCGGTCAGCCTCATTGTGGTGGCCAACTCCTGGTGCTGGACCCTGGCCGGCTTGAGGAGGGCCTTGGCCACGTCGGGCCGCACCTTCACGGCGCCCACCTCGAAGCGGCAGTTGTCGCAGTCAATCTTGGCCACGCCGTGCTCGCACCTGGCCTGCGCGGCGGCGGCCGCCACGGCCGGCGGCGGCTTGAGCTTCGCGGCGGCGTCGGGGTTGCACTTCACGCACTGCGATTCGGGCAGGTTGTGCCCGTCGCACCAGTCGCCCTTCTCCTTGAACTTGGCGATCAGGCCGGGGTTGCAGCGGGTGCAGGCCGATTCGGGCACCTTGTGCTCAGCGCACCAGTCGGCCTCGCCCTCGTGCGCACAGGCTTCGCCGTGCTCATGGGCGTCGGCCTTCTTCGGTTCGTCGTGGGCGCAGCCTGCGCCGTGTTTGTGGGCGCCGGGTTCGGGCGCGTCGTGCTCGCAGGCGTCGCCGTGGGCGTGACTCGCGCCGGGGTCCGCGGCGGCCGGGGCGCCGGTCAGGCGAATCTGAAGGCTGCCCGTGCGCCAGAGGAAAAGGCCCGTGAGGGCGGTGAAGACGAACAGCGCCCAGCCCGCATGGCTGAGGGCGGCGAGCAGCTTCTTCATGGCTGGCTCCTTTCCGATGGCCCTCCCGCAGCAGAACCTCCCGCGGGTTCCGCAGCCGCGGGAGGTTGGGGGACGGGAGAGAGGGGGACGCTCTGGCCGATGAGGCGCTCGACGTCGGCCAGGGCCTTGTGGTATTCGGCCAGGGCGGTGAGGAGGTTGCCGCGGGCGTCGAACAGGGTGCGCTGGGCGTCGAGCACGTCGAGGAAGGGAAACTTGCCTTCTCGGAAGCCCGCGCTCGCCGCATCGTAGGCGGCTTGGGCCGCCGGCAGCACCTCGGCCCGGATGCCGCGTATCTCCTCGAACGCGGCGGCGAGCTCGCTGTAGGCCTCGGCCAGCTCGGCTCGGGCCTTCGCCTCGGCCGCGCGGCGCATCTCGGCGGCCTTGGCCACACTGTGCGTGGCCTCCAGAATCGCGCCCTGGTTGCGGTTCCGCACCGTGAGCGGCAGCGCCCAGCCGAAGAGCCAGGCGAAGGCGCCCGACTCCCCGAAGTAGCCGAGGCCGGGCGACAGGTTGAGGTCGGGCCAGCGGTTGGCCTTTTCCAGCTCCAGCGCAGCCCGGCGCTGCGCGGCCTCGTCGGCCCAGCGCTCCAGGTCGGGGTTCTGCGCCAGCAGGCCCGCGAGGCTCGTCTCGGGGGGCGGTGGCGCCGCGGCGGCCAGGTCGCCCACGGCCCGCTCGAAGGCCGGCTCGGCGCCGCCCCAGAACGTGGCGAGTCGGCGGCGGGCAGCGGCGACCCGGTGTCGGGCCTGCTCGCGCGCGATGCGGGCCGAGGCCAGCTCGCCCTTGGCCTTGTGCTCTTCGAGCGGCGACACCTTGCCCGCCTTGACCCGCTCCGCGACGTTGCGGAGGATACTCTCCGCGAGGGCGACGAGTTCTTCGGCGAGCGCCACCTGTTCCTGCGCGGCCACCAGGGCGATGAACGCTTTGGCCGTGGCGGTGAGCACGTCGAGGCGCTTGGTCTCGTAGTCCCACGCGGCGAGACGGCCCTCGGCCTCAGCGGCGCGGACGCGCTTGAGCCGCTTGCCGCCCAGCTCGATAGTGTAGGCGAGGCTCAACGACCCCTCGGCGTTTCCGAAGCCCTTCTTGTCCCGTGTGCCGCCGAAGCCTTCGGAGTCGAACCCCAGCTCGGGATTCGGCCCCAGGCCGGCCTGGAGCACCCTGGCCTCGGCCATGCGAATGTCCCACGCGCTTTCCGCCAGCTCGGGGCTATGCAGCAGCGCCAGGGCCAGCGCCTCGCGCAGGGTGAGCGGCCCCTTGGGCTCCTCGATTTCCGGGCGGGGGACCGCGGCATCGGCTGGCGCCTCGAAGGCGGTCAGGTCGCGGCCCAGGGGGCGGCGCTCGGGCGGTGCCACGCGGCCCGGTTGCGGGGTGGCGCAGCCACCCGCCACCAGGGCAAGAAAGATGCCTGCAAGAACGCACGCTCTGCCGACCATTCGGGTTCCTCTCGCTCGCTCGCGGCCCAGTGGCCGCCAACGCCAGGGATCGCCCCCGGACGGCGGAGCCTCCGCCGCGGGGGCCACACGCACGGCATCGGACGTGAGAGGGCTAGATCCGCAGAACCACGGTCTGGAGGGATTGGAAGCCGGCATTCGGCGGCGGGGCGTGGGACGCGGGGACCGCCGCCGCGGGCGTCACACCGGCGGGCGGCACGGCCAGGGCTGAAGCGGCCGGCGCCCGTTCGTGCAGCTTGGAGGAATGGCCCGCCGACGGCTGGACCGCCACGCCATTGACGTGGACCGCCGTGTCCACGCAGCAGAAGCTGCACGAGCCTTTGCCCCTGGCCACGGTGGGTTGGGGCGCGCGCTGAAGCGGGCTTGCGGCGGAGTCAGCGCACTGGTCGCAACAGCCGCAGGCCGCGGCCTCGAGAGCCACGCGGCCGTCGGCGCTCACGCACAGCACCAGCTCCACCTGGGCCATCAGCACATACGCGCCGATGCAAGCCAGGGCCATCAGGGATTGGGGGCGCGTCGTCTTCATCACTGTACAGCATCGCGCAAAGCCCGCTTGATTTCAAGCGCCAATTGCGCAGGCCAGCGCCGCGCGGGCCAGGAGGCGGGTGGAGTCGAGGGTGGGCAGAGGCGCCTCGTCGGGCCGCACGAGCAACGGAATCTCCGTGCAGCCGAGCACGGCCGCATCGGCCCCGCGTGCGCGGAGCCTCGCCATCACGGCGTTGAGGTAGAGCCGCGACTCCTCGGTGAAGACGGCGTTGACCAGCTCCCGGAAGATGATGGCGTCAATCCGCTCGCGGTCGGCCTCGTCGGGCACGAGAGCGGCGATGCCCGCGGGGGCTAAGGCCTCGGGGTAGACTGGGCCCTCCATCAGGTAGCGGGTGCCGAGAATGCCGAGGCGCGCGAACCCGCGCCGCTTGGCCTCGAAGGCCACGATGCGGGCGATGTGCAGCCAGGGGATGGGCGAGCGCGGCTCGACGAGGCCGAAGGCCTGGTGGATCGTGTTGTCGGGGCAGATGGCGAAGTCGGCGCCCACGGCAGCCAGCTTGTGGGCCGACGAGAGCATCAGCTCGGCCACGGCGGCCCACTCGCCGGAGCGAATGTGCACCATGTAGGCGGCGAGGGGGTGGGTGTGCATGGTGGTTTCGGGATGCGCGTGTTCGCCCATCCGGGCGGACGCTTCCGCACAGATCGTGCGGTAGCAGAGGGCTGCCCCCTCCGCGCTGCACGCGACAATGCCGATGTGCTTCGCCATAGGCTTGGCGGGCCTCCACGGTGCCCCCGCACGCTCCAAGACTGCGGGAGGCCGGCCTCTGGGCGGGCGCGCGGACGGCGGGTCCTCGCAAGGCGCCTCCGCTCCGCCGCCGGCCCGCCGTCTAGCGGACGACGAGAACGGGGCAGGGGGCCTCGTCGAGGATGAGCTGCCGCTCGCGCGCGGCCTGGTCGCGGTGGCACAGGCTCCAGCGGAAGGCGCCGATGACGATGAGGTCGGCGCCGCTCGCCTTCTGCTCGGCCAGCACGGCGCTGTGGACCGCGCCCTTGAGCAGCACGGTGCGGGCCTTCACGCCGTGCTCGGCCGCGAGGTCGGCCACGTAGGCCAGGTGCTTGCGGCCCGAGGCCTCGAGGTCGCGCTCGTACTCCTCCATCTCCGCCGCCACCATGATGTGGGTGGAGAGGAGGTGCTTGAGCGTCGCCGTGTCCACGATGCCCACGGCGGTGAGTTGCGCCTTCTCGGCCCTGGCGATCTGCACGGCGCTCTCGGCCGCCTTGAACGACGACTCGGTGCCGTCCACCAACACGAGGATGTGCCGAAACGGTTGCTGTGCCATTCGTTATGCCTGGCCTTTGGCCATCTTCATGATCACGAACTGCTCCCGTTCACGCTCTTCGAGGACGTCTTCGATGTAGTTCACGGTCTCCTGGTAGTCGGGGATGAAGACTTTGTCGAGTGCGTTGACGCGGCGCTGGGTGCGGCGCACCTCGGAGGCGAGGCGGAGGACGGCGTTCTCGACCTCGGCGAGGCGCGCCAGGGCGTCGAGCGCTCGGGTGAAGTGGGCCATTACGTCGTCGGAGGCCGCGCTGCCCGAGGCGGTGCTGAACTCGGGCTTCGGGGCCTCGTGCTCGGCCGTCACGGTGGGCAGGTCAATGCCCATCACGGGGCGGCCGCGGTAGTCGAGCTTGTGGCGGCGCACGATGCCCAGCGCCTCGCGGGCGAGGGCCTCGGTGCCGCTGCGCAGCGCCGCTTCGCGCAACGCCGCGAAGGCCGCAGCCATCGCCTCGTCCACGTCCTTCTGCGCGCGCTTGGCGGCCTCCAGGCGGCTCATGAGCTCCAGCACGAGAATCTGCCGCTTCTGCTCGAGCAGCTCGTAGCCCTCCTGGGCGAACTCCAGGCTGCGCTCGAGGGCGAGGAGGCTGGACTTGGTGGGCGGGACCTCGAGCTTGGCCACGGCTCAGACCTCCTGGGATGGCAGCATCGGGGCGCCGGGTTCCAGTTTGCGACGTTCCACCGCTTCGGCGTCCGCGCTTCCCGCGGCGCCGGTCTCTTTGCGTTCGACCACTTTGGTCTCGACGGCGGCCTTGTAGTGGGCGTCGAGCAGCGCCTCGCTGATGCGATGAAGCTCCGAGCGCGGGAGCAGCGACAGCACGTCCCAGCCGAGGTCCAGCGTCTGCTCGATCGTGCGATTCTCGTCCTCGCCCTGGGCGAGGAAGCGGCGCTCGAAGGCTTCGCCAAAGGCCAGGTAGCCTTTGTCGAGGGGCGGGAGCTCCTCCTCGCCGATGACGGCGGCGAGGCCGCGCACGCGCTTGACCACGGCGTAGGCGGCGAAGAGCTGGCTGGCCAGCGGTGCGTGGTCCTCGCGGGTGCGCCCCTTGCCGATGCCGTCTTTCATCAGGCGCGAGAGGCTGGGCAGGCCGGCGATGGGCGGGTAGATGCCGCGCTGGAAGAGGTCGCGCTCCAGCACGATCTGGCCCTCGGTGATGTAGCCCGTGAGATCGGGCACGGGGTGCGAGATGTCGTCGCTGGGCATGGTGAGGATGGCCATCTGGGTGATCGAGCCTTCGGAGCCTTCGACGCGCCCGGCCCGTTCGTAGATCGAGGCGAGGTCGCTGTAGAGGTAGCCGGGATAGCCCTTGCGGGCGGGAATCTCGCCGCGGGCCGTGCCGATCTCGCGCAGCGATTCGCAGTAGTTGGTCATATCGGTGAGCAGCACGAGCACGTGCAAGCCGCAGTCGAAGGCCAGGTGCTCGGCGAGCGTGAGGGCAGACCGCGGGGTGAGCAGGCGCTCGATGGAGGGCGCGCTGGCGAGGCTGAGGAAGAGCGCCACGTTGCCGAGCACGCCACTCTCCTCGAACGAGCGGGTGAAGAACTGCGCGACGTCGTGCTTGACGCCCATGGCGCCGAAGACGATAGCGAAGTTCACGTTCTGGTCGAGCAGCCGGGCCTGGCGGGCGATCTGCGCGGCGATGCGGTCGTGCGGCAGGCCGCTGCCCGAGAAGATCGGCAGCTTCTGCCCGCGCACCAGGGTGTTCATGCCGTCAATTGCCGAGATGCCGGTCTGGATGAAGTCGCGCGGGTAGCGGCGCGAGAAGGGGTTGACCGGCTGGCCATTGATGTCGCGCTCCTCGCGGCTCAAGGGGGCGGGGCCGCCGTCGAGCGGCCGTCCGATGCCGTCGAAGACGCGGCCCAGCATGGCCCGCGACACGGGCAGGCCCAGCGGCTTGCCGAGGAAGCGCACGCGGGTCGAGCGGCCCGCTAGGCCGCTGGTGCCCTCGAGGACCTGGACCACGGCGTGGCGGTCCGAGATGTCGAGCACCGTGCCCAGGCGGGGGGTGCCCTCGGCGTCGGCGATCTCGACGACCTCGCCGTAGCCGACGTCGCGCACGGCCTCGATGAAGATGAGGGGGCCGTTGACCTGTTCGAGGCCCACATATTCCAGACCATGGTCCACCACGGGCATCAGGCGTAGCTCCTTTCCAGCTCGCCGAGCTGGGCGCGCATGCGGTCGCGCACAGCGTCGAGGCCCTGCGGCTGGTCGTTGGGCACGGTGGAGCGCGCGCGCACGATCTCGTTGACGCAGGGCAGGTCGTGGAGGCGCACGAGCGGCGCGCCCTTGGCGATGATGCGGTCGGCGCGCTCGTAGAACTCCACGATCAGGCGCATCAGGGCCGCCTGCTTGCGCGGCAGGCAGTACATGTCGATTTCGTCGAAGGCATTCTGCTGGAGGAAGCCGTTCTTGATCATCTCGGCCACCAGCAGCACCAGGCGATGGGTGTCGGGCAGCACGTCGGGCCCGACGAGCTTGACGATCTGCTGGAGGCGGTCCTCGCGCTGGAGCAGCTCGATGAGGCGCTGGCGCAGCGCCGGCCACTCGGGCTCGATCTCCTGCCACCACTCGGCCACGTCGCCCACGTACTCGCTGTAGCTGCGCAGCCAGTGGATGGCCGGGTAGTGGCGGGCGTTGGCCAGCGTGGTGTCGAGCGCCCAGAAGCAGCGGATGAAGCGGCGGGTGTGCTGGGTGACCGGCTCCGAGAAGTCGCCGCCGGGCGGCGACACGGCGCCCACGATGCTGATCGAGGCCCGCCGGCCGCCGAGGGTCTCCACGGCGCCGCCGCGCTCGTAGAAGCCGGCCAGACGGCTGGGCAGGTAGGCGGGGAAGCCCTCCTCGGCCGGCATCTCCTCCAGGCGCGCCGCCAGCTCGCGGAGCGCCTCGGCCCACCGCGAGGTCGAGTCGGCCATCACGCCCACGTGGTAGCCCATGTCGCGGAAGTACTCGGCGATGGTGATGCCGGTGTAGATGGAGACTTCGCGCGCGGCGACCGGCATGTTCGACGTGTTGGCGATGAGCACCGTGCGCTCCATCAGCGGGCGGCCGGTGCGCGGATCGGTGAGCTCGGGGAAGCTGGTCAGCACGTCGGTCATCTCGTTGCCGCGCTCGCCGCAGCCCACGTAGACGATGAGGTCGGCGTCGCTCCACTTGGCCAGGGCGTGCTGGGTCATGGTCTTGCCGGTGCCGAAGCCGCCGGGAATGGCGGCGGCCCCGCCACGGCTGATCGGGAAGAGCGTGTCAATCACCCGCTGGCCGGTGATGAGGGGGGCCGTGGGCGGCAGGCGCAAGGCGTAAGGCCGCGCCTGGCGCACCGGCCAGCGCTGGCTCATTGTCACTTGGCGGTCGCCCGCGGGCGTGCGCACCACGGCCACGGGGTCGGCCACCCTGTAGCCGCCCTCGGGCGCCACGTGGGCCAGCGTGCCGCGGAGGCCGGGCGGGCACAGGATGCGGTGCTGGATGCATGGCGTCTCCTGCACCGTGCCGAGGAGGTGGCCGGGCGCGACCTCGGCGCCCGCGGCGACGCAGGGCACGAAGTGCCAGGCCCTCTCGGGCGGCAGGGCGGGCACCTTCTCGCCGCGGCGGATGTAGCAGCCGCTCTCGCGCGCGATCTCGGGCAGCGGGCGCTGGATGCCGTCGTAGATGTTCCCGATGAGGCCCGGGCCGAGCGAGAGCGACAGCGGCGCGCCGCTGCGGTAGACCGGCTCGCCGGGGCGGACGCCGGTGGTGTCTTCGTAGACCTGGAGGGTGGCCTGGTCGCCGCGCAGGCGGATGACCTCGCCCATGAGGCGCGGGTGCCCGACTTCGACGACCTCGTACATCATCGCGTCGCCCAGGCCGCTGGCGTGCACGATGGGGCCGGAGATGCGGGTGATGGTGCCGTGACCTTGCATAGCTTCGCTCTTATCCTTCGCGGAACCCCCGTGGTGCGCCGCCGGGCGGGGCCGCCGGCCCCTTCCCCGGCGACGGGCTACGGGCTGTTCTCCTGGAACACCTCGGCGGCGAGTTCCTTCCTGAGCTCGGGCCACAGGCGGCGGAGCCTGGCCCCGAACGAGTTGTCGTAGAGCAGCCGCCCGTCGGCCGAGCGGACGATGAGGCCGCCCTCGATGGGTGCGGGCTCGGGCGAGACCTCGATGGCCACGTCGCGTCCCAGACGGCGGCGCACGTCGGCCCGCCAGGCCTCGGTGGCGATCGCGCGGTCGGCCTCGGCCAGGGCGAGCACCACGCGGTCGGCCCGCATGGCGCCGATGGCCTGGGCCGCCAGCGCGGCGAGCACGGCCGCGGGATCGTAGGAGGAGCGGTCCGCCAGGCGCTGGCGGGCGGCCTCGAAAAGCCGGTCGAGCTCGGCCTCGCGCGCGGCGAGGAGGCCGCGGCGCACGTCCTGCTCTACGGTGGCCAGGAGCGACTGCGTCACCCGGTCGGCCCGGGCGCGGGCCACCTGGAGGGTGCGTTCGGCCGCGGCGGCCGCCTCCTTCGCCGCCTCGTCCAGGATCTTCTTCGCGTCGCGCTCGCCGCGCTTGCGCAGGCGGTCAGCCTTCGTTTGCGCGTCCTTGAGAATCTCGTCCGACAGGACCTTCTCGCTCGCCATGGGTTCGCGTTTCCTGTGGCTAGACCTTGATGCCGACGGCCTCGCGGATGAGGGTCAGCAGGTCCTTGCGTTCGGGCGACGGGCCGGCGGGCCCGGGCACCTCGACGACCAGCGGCAGCTCGAAATCGAAATGCACGCGGTTCACCTCGGGGCGGATCCAGTCGGCCACCCGATCGGTCATGATGAGGATCACCACGTCGCGCCGGCGCAGCACGCGCTCGAGCGCGTCGTGCGCTGCCTCGGCGCTCTTCACGATGTCGCCCGGCACGCCGGCGTAGCGGAAACCGAGCACGGTGTCTTCGTCGCCGATCACGTAGTAGTGCATGGCGTGCTCCGCCCGCGGGCCGTGGCCTTCGCCGCCGGGGCCGCGCGGCTACCTGAGGTAGCCGAGCAGCAGGATGGCGATGATGAGGCCATAGATGGCGATGCCTTCGGCGAGGCCGACGAAGATGAGGGCCCGCCCGAGCAACTCGGGCCGCTCGCTGGCCGCGCCGAGGGCGGCCGCGCCCACCTTGCCCACGGCATAGGCGGCGCTGAAGCACGCCATCGAGGTGGTCACGGCCACGCTGACGGCGAAGGCGATGTTCTCGCCCGACTCGCGCTTGAGCGTGGGCGCCTTCTCGGCCTCCTTGGCCGGCTCCTCGCCGCCGAGCACCGCGCTGAGGCCCAGCCCCAGCGGCAACGCCACCAGCAACACGGCCGCCGCCCAGATCATGATGGACACCCGCAGCTTGCTCTCCATGCGACCTCCTGGCTCCTAGGTGAGCTTGAACGGATGATAGGCCTTTCCCTGGCCACTGAAGAACTTGCTGAAGAACTCGTAGTACTCCAGGCGCATCGCCTGGATGGAGACCACGAGCCCCTCGAGCCCGATGACGAGCGCATTGCCGAAGACGACGACCAGCAGGCTCCACATCGGGCCGCCGGGCGCCCCGCGCACCATGCGCTCGATAGCGAAGATCGCCACGCACACCGCCGCGTGCGCCAGGGCGAAGGCGCCCACGCGCACGAACGACACCGTGTTCGCCGCGTAGGCGCTCACGGTCTCGAGAATATCCACAAACCCCTCCATCAGCCCCGCGAGCAGGTGCGCCTTGCGCGTGTGGTCGCGCCGCGTCATCAGATAGTGCAGCGGCTCCCGGAAGAACAGCACAACCAGCGGCAGGATCACGAGCACCCCGATCTCCCAGGCCGCGGGCGGCCCGCTCTCCCACACCAGCGTGCGCAGGCCGAGGCCCAGCGCGCCCCAGTAGAAGATGAAGCCCACGAGGCCGAACTTGTCAATCACCAGGGCGAAGTAGTCGCGCGCCTGGATGCGGTTGATCAGGTTGAGCACCACGCCCAGCGTCATCATCACCACACCGAGGCCCACGGTGGCGATGAGGAGGGGCTTGATCGACTCGATGCGGGTGACATCGAGGGCGAACCACCCGCCCCAGGGCGGCTGGAGGACCCGCTCGATGCCGAACACGCTGCCGTAGACCCAGCCCGACAGCATGGCCACGATGCCGCACAGCCAGAGCAGGGTGCCGAAGTCGCGCACCTTGTCGGTGCGGCCGCGGCGCGCCAGGGCAAGGCCTGCGGCCAGGAGCACGGCGCCCTGGCCCACGTCGCCGAACATGATGCCGAACATCAGCAGGAAGCTGAGGGCGACGAGCGGCGTGGGCTCGATCTCGCGGTAGCCCGGGTGCCCGTAGCCGGCGACGAGCATCTCGAACGGCTTCAGGAGCCGCGGGTTCACCAGCAGCGTGGGGGTGTCGGGGTCGGCGGCCGGCGGATCGGCCACCTCGATGACCACCCGCCCGTCGGTCAGGCGCAGCAGCTCCTCGCGCAGCGCGTCCACGCGCACCGACGGCACGTAGCCGGCGATCAGGCAGGTGGCGCTGGTGTGGCCGAAGTAGGCCTGGGCGTGGAGGAGCTGCTCGTCGGTGCGCAGGCGCTGGCGCCAGGCGGCGAGGCGGCCGCCCAGTTCGGCGGCCAGGCCGGCGGTTTCGGCGCGCAGGGCCTCCTGCTCCTTGGCGAGGGCCAGGAGCCGCTCTTCGGCCTTGCGCGAGACGTCGGCCGGCGCCCCCGCGGTGCGCTCGGGCAGCCGCTCGGCCACGAAGTGGTGCTCGGCCAGCAGCGAGTCGAGGGCGAAGCGGGCCGCGCGGGTGGCGAGGGCCACGACGCGCTGGCGGCCGTCGGGCGACTTGAAGGGCAGGAACACGGCCTTGCCCTCGAGCTTCTCGCGCAGCGGGGCGATCTCGCGCGATGGCAGGGTGCCGAGGGCGAAGTGCAGGAAGGCCAGGTCGCGCAACTGGTCGGGCGCCACTTCGATGGGCCGGTAGGCCTCCGCGTCGCGCAGCACCTGGTACTCGGCCTCGATGTCGGCGTCCAGGCTCTTCCGCCGCTCCAGCACGGCGGCCAGCCGCTGCTCGAGCGGCGCCAGCTCGGCGTCCAGCTCGCGCGCGTCGGCATAGGGCACTTGCTCGGCGGGGCGGTCCTCGCCGATCTCCAGCGCGTCGCAGAGCGCGGTCACCCGCTCGAGGAGCGAGTGGATGAGGCCCAACTCCTCGCCGAGGCGCGTGGCGTTCACGAGCTCGCCGCCCTCGGTGGCCTGCGCCTGCGAGAGGTGCACCACGCCCAGACGGCCCAGGCCCTCGGTGACGGCGCGCACGTCGCGCTCGAGGATCAGGAGGCGGATGCGTTTCATCGGGGCCGGTTTGAGCACGTGCGGGCCCTCGCTACGCGGCGGCGGTCAGCCGCGGATGGATCAGCCCTTCGCGGATGAGGGTGGGCGCGAGGCCGTAGCGCACGCCCTCGATCACGCGGATGAGGTTGGCCAATTCGACGCGCTTGACGGTGTAGAAGGCCACGACGAGGCCGAGGTCGCCCACGGACCGGTAGAACTGGCGGTTGGCCACGCGCAGCAGGCGCTCCCAGACGGCCCGCTCGAGGTCGGCGATGGCGAAGAGGCGGGCGGCGTCCTCGGGCCGCACGAGCTCGCGCGGCACGTGGGCCAGCATGTCGCGGAAGTCGGGGTAGTCGAACAGGCGCTCGACCTGCACAAGGTGGAGGGCGCCCTGGGCCAGGAAGGCGCGGGCCTTCTCCTGGGCGAGATGGTAGTTGAGCTTGAGGCGGAAGATCGCCAGCGTGTTGTAGATGGCCGCCTCCAGGCGCACGAGCGGTTCGCACGTGCGGCGGTGGAGGGCCGGCAACTCGGCGGCAAGCGACAGGAGGCGGGTGTAGTAAGCCGCGTCGAGCGCGGCCTCGACGAAGAAGGTCTCGCCCGCCTCGGCGTGCTGCGGGGCGGCCTCGAGCGCCGCGGCGCGGAGCTGCGGCTCGGGGATGCCGAGCACAAAGCTCGCCAGGTCGGCGGCTCGGAGCAGCGGGGCTGCCTCCAGGGCCAGGCCGCCGCGCAAGGGGGCCAGGAACGGCAGCACACGCTCGGGCGGTTCGTGGGCCTTCCAGGCGCGGAGGATGACCTTGAGGTTCTCCACCTGGAACCGCCGCATCATCCAGGCGTAGAGCGGGCCGAGAGGCTCGGGCAGGTGGGGCTGGACGCTGGCGAGCTCGGCCACGTGGTCGGCCAGGAGGCGGCGTTGGAGTTCGTGGTGGCCCTGGGCGTCGGCTTCGGGGTACAAGCGGTGCCAGAGCTGGGCCACGGTGCGCAGGTCGCACAGGGCGTCCAGGCGGTCCAGCTCGTAAACGCGGCTGCGGAGGCCGTGGACCTTGGCCTGAATGTAATCGAAGTCACCGCTGAGTGGCATCGTCGGCTCCCGTCACGGCGCGGCAGATGGCCTCGACGGCGCGCTGGGCGAGCGATGGGGGGATGCGGGCGGCGTCGCGGTTGGCCGCCGCGGCGGCTTCGAGCCGGGCCTGCTTCTGGCGGCGGGCCTCTTCGGCCCGCTGGGCCACCAGGCGTTGCGCCTCCTCGCTGGCGCGCAGCCGGCTCTCCTCGGCTTGCGCCTGGGCCTGGGCCCTGGCGGCGGCCACGGCCTGCTGGGCCTCGGCCTCGGCCTCGGCCACGAGCTGGCGGGCCTGGCTCTCGACCCGCAGGAGTTCCTGGATGATTTCCTTCATGGCCCCTCGTGGCTCCGCAGAGGGTCGAAGGCGGCGGGCCGGGCTACTCCTCGGCGCGGATGATGTCGAGCACCTCGCGCGCGTTCTTCGCGGCGCGCAGGCGTTCGTTCAGGCCCGGCACCTGAAGCAGGCGGGCGATCTCGCCCAGGCACTGCACGTGCGGCCCGGGGTTATTGGCCTCGGCAAGCACCAGAAAGACCAGGTACACCGGCTCGCCGTCGGTGGCGTCGTACTCGATGCCCTTCTTGGAGATGCCGAGGGCGACGAGGAGGGACTTGATGGACGGTTCCTTACCATGGGGGACGGCCACGCCGCTGCCGATGCCGGTGGTGGCCATCTCCTCGCGGGCCAGGATGGCCTGGAGCGCCCGGTCGCGGTCCTCCAGGCGTCCCGCGCGTACCAGGAGTTCGATCATCTCCGCGAACAGTTCTTCCTTGTCTTCCGATTCCAACCCGACCTTCACCACGCTCTCGTTGAGCAGGTCGCTAAGTTTCATCTCTGGCTACCCCTTCGCGCTGGGCGGCTCCCATGAGGCGGGGAGCCGACTTTAACTCACCAACTATAGCAGATGCCCCCGCCCATTGCAAACACTGGCGTGAGGGCGGGACCCAGGGAAGCAGGGGGGCCGGGGTGCAAGGGGGTGTGTTGGAGGACGGCCTTGCCTGGCTGGGGGCCGCGCTCATTTCGGGGGCGCCTGGGCGCGGAGGGCGTAGAGGCGGGTCATGGTGGCCACGTAGAGGGTGCCGTTGGCCGCTGTGGCCGTGCCGTTGATGGCGCCGTCGAGTTGCACGCAGGCGAGGAGCCTCTTCGCGCGGTCGGCGGCGAAGACGTGGAACTCGCCCCGCCGGCTGCCGAGGTAGAGCTTGCCGTCGGCCACCAGCGGCGAGGCCCAGAAGTCGCCCTTCGCCTCGTGCGTCCAGTGGGCCTTGCCCGTTGCGGCGTCCACGCAGTGTACGAGACGGCCGCAGTCGGCCACGAACACGAGGTCCCCCACGACGGCGGGCGTCGAGCAGCAGTGATTCCTGAGGTCATAGGACCACAGTTCCGCGCTGGCCGTGATGTCCCCCGTCTTCGTGGCGTCGAAGCACTTGAGCCAGGCCTTGTTCTTGCCCCACCAGATGTCGCCGCCCACGGTGAGGTAGACGCGGCCCTGGTGGAAGACGGGCATGCTCTTGATGTTGCTGGGGCCTGTTTCGCGATTGTTCTTGTACTTGTGGATGTCCTCCTTGGGCGAGGTGGGGTCGGGGTCGAACCGCCAGAGGCGCTGGAGCTTGGCCACGTCGCCGGCGGGCGGCATCGTGGCCAGGGCCGCGAAGCCATAGGCCACGCCGTCGCCGCCGCAGAAGACGACGAGCGGCTTGCCGCCGACCTCGCCCAGTGCGGGCGATGACCAGGTGCTGTGGTAGACCTTGCCGCCGATCCGCTCGTCGTCCTGGGCCACAAGACGCCCCGTGGCCTTCTCGAGCACGACCAGGCTCGGGGCGTCGGGGGCCGGGTTGCGGCGGTGGGTGCGGTCCACGCCGTTCGACGTGTTGAGGTAGAGGAAGTCGCCGTGGAGCAGGATGGAGGCGTGGAAGGCGTCGTTGGGGTAGACGCCCGACTGGGCTCGCAGGTCGTAGAGCCACAGGATGTCGGCATCGAGCGGGCCGGGCGTCATCGCGGGCCGGCCCTGGGGGGCCATGTGCTGGCCCTCGTCCTGGTAGGGGCCGTCGTTGCCGTTGGCGAGGCCGTGGAGGTCGAGGCACACCACCTCGCCGCGGTTGGTGACGGCGTAAACGCGGTCGCCCTCGACGGTGGGCGGCGAGCACAGGCCGGCGTTGGGCCAGTCGAGGTAGGGGTCGGGCGGGTCGGCGGTGATCTTGGGCACGACGAGCTGCCAGGCGAGGTCGCCGGTCCTTTCGTCGAGGCACAGCAGCACGCCGCGGTCGCCCTGGTGGCGGGGGTCGCGGGGGCGGTTGTTGTTGGTGCCGATGAACACGCGGCCGCCGGCCACGATGGGCGACGAGTAGGTTTCGGTGCCGAGGGGGACCGACCACTTGACATTCTCGCCGGTCTTCGGGTCGAAGGACTCGGGCAGGCCGCGTTCGGGCGAGACCATGTTGCGGCTGAAGCGCTCGCCCCACTGCGGCTGGTCGCCCGCCGAGACGGCGGCCGCCACGACGATGAGCAGCAAGGTCGTACGATGCATCCAGCGGGCTCCACGAGGCACAGGCGGTTCGTCGGGTTCCCTGGCGCGGCCATCTTAGGGGCGTTGCCGCGCGATTGCAAGCGGCAGAAGGCGCGGGACGGGCGGGCGCCCTGAGGAGGCGCCCGCCCGGGTCAGGAGGCGCGGCCTCAGCGGCTCAGTGGCCGCCGATCAGCCTGTCGGCCGCGGCCACCACGTCGGCCGCGGGGCTGCACTGGGCGTTGTCGCACGAGGCGGCATCGCACTTGACGGTGAACGCCGCTTCCACCTTATTCTTGTTGGCCACCAGGGCCAGCGTGGCGCACGCGGAGTCGAGCTTGTAGGCGCTCGGGCCCTTCGCGCCGTCGGCCGCGATGGTCAGGGGGATCGAGAGCTTGTGGTCGGCGGCGAGCTTCGTCAGGGCCTCGCGGTTGGCTGCGTTGTCCTCGCCCAGCAGTACCGCGAAGGCGGCGGCGCGCTGTTCCTTGTGGTCGGCGACGAACTTATCCACCGCCTTCACCAGGTCCACGAAGTGGCCCGTGGTCGTGCGCGTGAAGATGACGACCGATGGCCTGCCGCCGTAACGGCAGATGTAGCAGAGCTTCTCGCCCTTGGCCGGGCCGGTGACGTCGAGCACGTTGAACGGCGTCGTCGTGGCGATGCCCGGCTTGGCCCCGCTCGGGGCCGCCGCCGGGCCGCAGGCGCCGCAGCCCGCCCACACGTACACGCCCACCCCAACCACCCCGGCCAACGCGAGAGCGAAGATGAAGGAAAGACGAGCGAGGTTCATGGTCAGGCTCCTGGTCTCACGTAGATGCCCAACGAACACCGCCCGTCCTCTACCCGAATTGTGGCGCAGGCCATGCGCCGCGTCAAGCGGGAAAAGAACGCCGCGCCGCCGCTCGGCGACTCACCATCGGGCCTCCAAGCCGAGCGTCTGGCCCTCGGCCACGCTGACGCGCGAGGGGAGGGTGACCGTGAGCCTGTTGGCGGCCAGCTCATGCGTCGCCTCGAGCGGCCTGTCGCCGAGGCTGACCGCCAGCTTCGAGGGCCTGGCGTCCTCTGGCAGTTCGAAGACGAGGGACTTCACCTGGAGCTTGCCGTGGCGGACCTCGAGCCGCGCGGTCTGGCGGCCGGCCTGGCGCTTCTGGGTGAAGAGGCCCCAGCCCTCGGCGCCGCTCCAGAAGCTCGCGTGGTCCTCGGGCCTCCACCGCGGCCGGAAGCCGATGACCCCGGCGGGGCCATCGTAGATGAACCCCTGGCAAGCCAGGAGCAGCGACCAGATGCTCATCGTGCGGGCGTAGAACTTGCCGCACTCGTCGTCGCCGAAGGGGTTGCCGCTGTGGCCCCAGGACGCTGTGCCGCCGGGGGTGAGGCCGGTGCGCAGGCGCCCGTCGTAGCGGTCGGCCGCGGCGCGGACCACCCCGAAGCCCTCCTTCATCAGGCCCGCGTAGAGCATCATGGCGGCCGCCGAGTATTCGAAGCCGCTCATCACCTCGTCGGCGTAGATGGTGTGATTGGGCGGGCGGTTGTCCTTGGGCCAGCAGATCATCTGGAGGCCCGCATCGGCGTCGGCCACGAACTTGCGCGGGGCCTGGGGCACGCCGCGGAAGTGGGTGCGGAAGTTGTGCTGGAAGAGCGCCCGCATCGCCTTCGCGCAGTGGTCGGGCGGGTAGAGCCAGCCGAGGTCGAGCTGATGCGCCCACCACTGGCCGAGGAGCTGGTCAATGTGGCAGCCGTCGTGGTAGTCGCGGTGCGGCTGGGGGTCGGGAATCTGGATATAGTAGTCGCCGTTGAAGAGCGATTCGTCCTGCTTCTTCGAGCCGCTCTCGCGGATTCTCCTGTAGCGGGCCGCAGCCGCCTCATCCTTCTGGAGGAGCGCCATCTTCTCACTGGCGGCGAGGGCCGCGAGGTAGAGCGTGCCGAGCCACGAGGTGCTGCCGCCCGTGTTGCAATCGAGGGTGTTCCACTGCGGGCCGGCCAGCACGCCGTCCTCGTCCTTGTCGTGGGTGGCGATGAGGAAGTCCATCGCCTTCTTCACGGCGGGCCAGTGTTGGGCGAGCCAGGCGCCGTCGGGGGAGCACAGGTGCTCGCGGTAGGCGCCCAGGATGCCGCCGCACTGGCCGTCGAAGGCGGGGTGGCTGGCGGGCTGGCGGTGGGGGATGGCGCCGTTGGGGGCCATGAAGCGGAGTTCCTGCTCGCGCAGGATACGCCCGATTTCGGGGAAGAGGCGGGCGTGGCTCTGGGCGTATTGCCACACGTGGTTGCAGTTGCCGTTGCAGCAGCCGCTGTCGGGGGCGCAGCCCTCCCAGCCGCCGAAGTAGCCGGCCTTTGTCCAGAACACCGTCTGGCTGCGAAGCACGGCGAGTTGCGAGCTGAGGCGGTCGAGGAGCCAATAGGGGAGATTGCTTGCGTAGAGCGTGTCGTGGTAGAGGCGGGTGAGCCGGGTCAGGTCGTCGAGGCGGGCGGCCACGTCGTCGGCCACGGCGCCGGCGTTGGGCCACCAGTTCTCGTACATGTTGCCCTCGCCGCCCCAGCCGCCCTGGCCGTGGCGCCCGCCGGGGAAGTGCCAGGCGAGGATGAACGTGACGGTGCGGCTCGCGCCCGGATCGAGTTTCAGCGTGGAGGCGAGGGCGCCATCGGAGCCTTCGCCTGCGCCGAGGACCGCGAGGGCCATGCTGCCGGGCTTGGCCCCGGTCATGTCGAGGATGGTCGCGCGCTCGGTGCGCCGCATCTCCCTCTTGTGGCCCTCGGTGCCGGCGCCGTAACGCTGATAGGCCAGCACCGCGGCCTCGACCGGCTTGTCGGTGGGGTTCTTCACCGTGACGTTGTAGAGGGCGCAGGGGATCGCGGAGTCCTTGGTGTTCAGCGGGATGAGGGGGTTGAAGGTCTCGAGGCTCACCTTCAGGGGCACGTCGGGGTCGGTGAAGTCGTACCAGCCGAAGGGGTATTCGCCACGGAAGGAGAGGGCCTTCATGGCGGCGTAGGCGCCGGCGGGCTCGGTCTGGAGGGCCTTGAGGATCGGCTTGTCGCCCGCGATGCGAATGGCGAAGAAGCTGTCGGGCACGGCCATCTGGTTCATGTTGTTGAAGATGTGCCAGACGGGGCGGGCGGCCTTGCCGTCAATCTGGATGGAGCCGGCGCCGATGCCGCCGACTGGGAGGCGGATGGCGCCCAGAGACTCGCCCTGGTAGACGCGGCTCTCGCCGCGGGCGAAGAGCCGCTCGTCGGTCATCATCGCGGCCAGGTCCTTCTTGCGGACCTGTTCGCGGGCGAGGCGTTCCTTCTCGGCGAGGGCGGCCAGCTCCTCGCGGGTCATGCGCTTCTTCGCGCCCATCGCGTCCATGTGCCGCTCGATGTCCACGGGCGACAGCACGCGGGAGTAGACGGCCACCTCGTCCATCGCGCCCTCGTAGTATTCGAAGCCGTTGAGGTCGGCGGCGCCGAGGAGGAGGGGCAGGCCCTTCTTCTCGAAGCTGATGGTGCCCGCGCCCGCGAACTGGCGGCAGGGGAGGCCGTCGAGGTAGAGCTTCAGGTCGTTGCCCGCGCAGGTGAGCACCAGATAGTGCCACTCGCCGCGGCGCAGTTGGCCCGCCGCTGGGGCGAAGCGGACGACCGCCTTGCCGTTCCAGAAGGCGAGGCCGCTGTAGTCGTTCCAGAGGTGCAGGCTGAGGCGGGTTTCGCCGCTGGTCTTGCGTTTGCAGATGAGACAAGGGTTGCCCTGGCCGCCGGGCGCGAAGGTGGGCTTGAACCACAGTTCGATGCTGGTCGTCTCGAGGTCGAGTGCGGGTGCCTCGCCCATGGTCACGGCGCGCCTGGCCCCGAGCACGAGGGCTTTGCCGCCGTTGGGCCCGTCGGCGAACTCCGCCTGGCCGCCGCGGATTTCGCCCTTGAGTGCGCCTCGGGCGTCGTCGAGGTTGCCCTCGAAGCGCCACTGGGCCACCAGCCCCGGTTCCTTGGCCACGAGGCGGGCGAAGGCCTCGGACCCCGTTTCCGCCGCGCCCGCCAGGCCGCAGCAGATGAGCCACAAACACAGGGTGCTTCGTTGCATCGCGTCATCCTCCAGCGGTTCCTTGCGGCGCCCCCCGCCCCCCCTTGTCATTCCGCGCCTGTCGAAGAACCTTTCGGGGGCCCGAAGCCGACCCACAGAGCAGCCCTTGTGACGCCAGTCTACTCCCCTGAAAGGTCGCTCGACAAGCTCGCGATGACAGGGCGAACCCCCTGCCGACTGCCTCCTGCCGACGGCGGGCCGCTCCCATCGCGTCACAAGAGCGCGAGGAGATCGGCGGGCTTCCCAATCATCGCCCGCGCCCCCGCCTCGCGCAACTCGTCGGCGGGGCGGAAGCCCCACAGGGCGCCCACGGCGAACATGCCCGCGGCGTTGGCCGTCTGCATGTCGGTGTTCGTGTCGCCGAGATAGAGGAACTGCTCGGCCGGGACGCCGAGCTGGGCGATGATCGTGCGGACGCCCGCGAGATCGGGCTTGGGCGGCACGGCCTTGCTCTGGCCGATGACGGCGTCGAAGCGCCAGCGGGGCAGCAGCCTGGCCACACAGAGCAGCGTGGATTCGTGCGGCTTGTTCGACAGCACGGCCATCTTCACGCCGCGTGCGGCCAGGGCGTCGAGCAGCTCGGGGATGCCGGGGTAGGGCCGCGTCTTGTCGGCCCAGTGCTCGCCGTAGATGCGGCGCATCAGGTCCACGGCCCTGGCCACGGTCGGCTCGTCGCGATGGGCCTCGGGCAGGGTGCGCAGGATCAGGTTCGTGACGCCGTCGCCCACGAAATACCTGTAGGCATCGAGGGGGTGCGGCGGGAAGCCAAGCTGCATCAGGGCGGCGTTGGTGGAGTCCGCCAGGTCCTCCAGCGTGTCGAGCAGCGTTCCGTCGAGGTCGAACAGCACGGCGCGGTAGCTCACTTCGGCTCACTCTCGGGGGGGTGGTTTCGCAGGACATCGTAGTTTACCACGAGGGGCCTGTTGCCGCCAACCGCGGATCGGGCGCTGCCCAAGCGGGATTCAGACAACAGGCGCCCATGCTGTATCACCAGGGAGAGGGAGAAAGTGATACAGCATGGGCATGGCGGCCGAAAAAGGCCTCGAATCGCCAGAGCGCCATGCTGTATCACCTCCCGGCGGCGGGCGAGGCGGCAGGGCAGGGGGCTGAAGTGCCATGCCTCCTTCCGGCCTCCGCGTGCTCCACGGGCCTCCCTCCCGAAGGTTCCGATCCCTTCGGGAGGGTGTCAGGAAAGGCGAGCGCCGGGGGCCTTACCCTCCCGAACGTATTGGAGCGTTCGGGAGGGGCGGCTCGCCGGTCGGTTCCAGGCGCAGAATGTGGCCCTGGCGGAGGCCAAAGTTCACATCGCAACCGCCGCCCGAGCGCCAAGTCGCCATACTTGCTCAAATGAGAGGGGGAGGGAATTGAGCAAGTATGGGTGGAAAGGCCGTAAAGCCGCCCGGATCGCCAAAGCGCCATACCTGCTCAACTGGCAGGAGGAGGGAATTGAGCAAGTATGGGCGGAGAGGCCGCCGAGCCGCCCCGATCGCCCAGGCGCCATACTGGCTCACCTCGCGGCGGCGGCAGAGCCACGCCCGTGAGGCGCCGTTCTGTCTTTGCTTTCGCGGCGCCTTATTCCTATAATGAGGATCAGTCGTTCGCCGCCCCGCGGAGTCCCCGTCCGCGGGAGCCGGCTGGCTCTGGGCCAGGAGGACCGTGGCGCGATGAGTTGGCAAGCCCGCCGGCCCGCCGGCAGTGTCCCCGTCATCTTGTGTCTGGTTGCGGGCGTTTGGAGCGTGGGCGAGAGCGGCGCCGCGCGGCCCGAGCCCGGGGGCCTGTTCGCCCCGGCCTTCGCGGCCGATGACGTAGACCTCGCCGCGTGCAGGACATACAACGACGGGGTGCCCTCGCCCGCCGACCCCGCCGAGGCGCTGGCCGTGCTGGGCCTGGGGCCGCGGCCGCGCGACAGCCGCGGCTGGTCGGCCGGCGAGCCGGCCGACCCCGAGAAGGGCTCGACCTTCCACTATCTGGTCGCCTTCAAGCGGCCCGTCGCCCTCGGTTCCACGTGGGTGGAGGCTGGGGATTTCTGTTACCTGAGGCCCGACGCGCCGCTGCCCGCCGACCCGGCGAAGGCGGAGCAATGGCTCAAGCCGCCCGTCCATCCCGGCCAGGGCCATCCGCGCCTCGTGACCCTGCCGCCCGGCACGAGGACCCAGGCTGTGCTGCTCACCGAGCGCCGCTCGACGCGTCGCTCGACCCTGCGGCAGTGGCGCTTCGGGGCGCGGCGGCTGCACAACGTGACGCCCGACGCCGTGGCCCAGGCCGAGAGCGAGTTCACGCAGTACTCGCAGCTCGGCCCGCCCCACACCTACCACGCCGCGCGCATCACCACGGGCACCGGCTCGTGGCAGAACACGGGCAAGGACCAGAAGGAGCGGATCCCCCGCCCGCCCGTGTCGGACGTGGACCCGAGCTGGTTCGTGCTGTCGTGGGACGAGGCGCAGACGCTCTCGGGCCTGTTCCTGCGCGACAACTTCGAGATGCTGCGCATCGAGGTCTTCCGCGGGCCCGACACCCTCAGCCCCGTGGCGGCCGTGGAGAACGAGTGGAAGCGTCTGGCCGACTACGCCGAGCAGCGGGCGGGCGAGGGGCGCTGGATCGCCTTCGAGCCGCTCAAGACGCGCGGCATCCGGCTCGTGATCCTGAAGACGAATCCCGCGCAGATCGCCCGCATCGAGACGCTGCACGCCTATGTGGACCTGGGGGAGGCCCCTGTGCCCGCGCCTCGCCAGCGCGAGACGGCCCCGCCCCCCTTCCAGATCGCCTACACGCTGGCCGAGGACCGCAGGCTCACGATGGTGGTGAACGACGCCCAGGGGCGGCGGGTGCGCAACATCGTCGCCCGCGCCGCCCGCTCGAAGGGCCCGGGCGCCGAGAGCTGGGACCTCCGCGATGAGCGCGGAAACTTCGTGGCCCCAGGCACTTATGAGTGGAAGGCCATTGCCTATCCCCCGCTCGAACTGCGCTACCAGATGACCCCGTACCCCAACATCGAGGCCCATCACCCCGAGAACTCGCCCTGGCTCAACGGCGCCAGCGGCCCCGGCGGCTGGCTGGCCGACCACACGCCGCCCAGCAGCTCGGCCACCGACGGCGACTTCGTGTTCCTGGGCGCCCCCTGCGCCGAGAGCGGCGTGAGCTTCATCGCCTGCACCCTCGAGGGGCGCAAGCTCTGGGGCATCCACAGCTTCGCCGCCTGGAGCGGCCCGCGCCGCATGGCCGCCGCCGACGGCAAGGTGTTCGTCGAGAACCAGGGCTGGAGCGCCTCGGGCGAAGAGGGCATGGACCGCGTGTGGGCGGTGGACGTTGCGACGCAGAAGGTCGAAGAGCTGCTGATGCTCAGCCAGACCGAGAAGCGCCAGCGCGGCATCTGCGGCATGGCCGCCGCCGGCGGCAAGCTCTACATGGCCATTGACGCGGGCAGCGACTGGCTGAACAACGCCGTGGGCATCGGCGACGTGGACATCGAGAACTGCCTGCCGCCCTATCCGCGCAAGAAGCAGTCGGGGCTGGACTACGTGCCCGACCCGCGCGACGACTTCGTGCGGCTGTTCCGGATCAAGGGCACGCCGGCGGGCAATAATGGGGGCATCAGCTACCTCGAATCCACCAAGGGGCCGGGCCGCCAGCAGCACATCGTGCTGGCCCTCAAGCGTCCCGTGGCCATCGGCAGCCTCGTGCTCCCTCTGCCGACGTTCGAGGACGTGAAGCTCAAGATCAGCGTGCTCAAGCCCGACGCACCCTACCCCCCCGACGCCGAGAACGCGAAGAGCTGGACCGTGTTCTACCCTCCCCGGACCGCAGACCGAAATCCTCAATCCACAATGGCTTGGGACGTGGTTCCCTGCCCCCCGAACACGATCACCCGCGCCCTGCGCTTCACCTTCACCAAGGGTGCAGACGACGAGCTGGAGGCCGCCCTGGAAACGACCGACGAGGCCAAGGGCCTGAAACTCGACGCGCGAAAGGGCGACGAGGAGAAGGACGAGCGCGCCTGGTCCGCCCGCCTCGAGGGCGCCAAGCTCCTCCGTCGCCGCTTCAGGAGCCTCGCCAACACGGCCACCGTGCGGGTGAACTCGGGCAAGGTCGCGCCCGATGGCTCCTGGGATGCCGAGCGCTCAGAGCCCGTAACCGCCGATAGGCCAGGCATTTACGTCATGGAGTGGCCCGAGCCGCAGCGAATTCGCGGCATCGCCATCATGGAAATTGACGGAAAGCGCACTGAAATAGAGGCTTACGACGGGCAGAACGCCCCGGCCGACATCTCGGCCGGGGAGGGCTGGACTCCTCTCGCCACCTACGAGCAGGCGCGGCGCTACTTCTACTGGCCCGACGACAAGATGAACGCAAATGCCCGCTATATGGATGGTTACGTGGACTTCGGCCGCGAGGTGACCACCCGCGCCATCCGCCTGCGGGTCGTCGAGCAATGGGTTCACCGCGAAAGCGACCGGGCGGGCTGCTACGGCATCCGCGCCGACCGCGGCGGGCAGAAGATGGACCCCACCCGTTGCCGCATCTACGGCGTCGCGCCGCTCCAACCGCTGGGCGACGAGGCTCCCGCCGACCCGCTCGTGACCCGCCGCATCGAGGTGGCCGACGTGGCGACGAAGAAGATCACCCAGGAAATCCCTATCGAACAACCCGGGCCGCTCGCCCTCGGCCCCGGTGGCCAGCTCTTCTGTCTGTCGGGAACCCGTGTGCTGAAGCTGGACCTGGCCGGCGGCAAGCACGAGGCTGTCGTCTCCGACCTGGTCAAGCCCACGGCCCTCGCGGCCGATGGCGCCGGGGCTCTCTACGTCTTCGACAAGGCGCCCGACCGGCAGGTCGTGCGGGTGTACCAACCTCCAGCGGGTTCGCAAGCCGCGGGAGGTTACCGCTACGCGCGGGACCTGGGCACGCCGGGCGGCTTCAAGGTGGGGCCGTGGGACCCCACGCGCTTCGGCGACGTGTCGAGCCTGAGCATTGACAAGGCGGGCCACCTGTGGGCCGTCGAGTGGCAATACTGGCCCAAGCGCATCGTGCAGTGGACCACCGACGGCAAGTTCCTCCGCGAGTTACTCGGCAACACCTCGTACGGCGGCGGCGGCGTGCTCGACCCGTGGAACAAGCGCCGCGTGTTCTACGGCAACCTGGAGTTCGAGCTGGACTGGGACAAGGGCGCCACCCGCCTGAAGAACTACACCTGGCCCAACGGCTGGGAGGCGGGCGAGCTGCCCGTCAAGATCGGCGACCGGGTCTACATGGTCACCCGCACCCGCGAGCCGGCCAGCGACATCCCGGTCGGCATCGTATATCTATATGAGAGAGACCATCTGCGGCGCGTGGCCGCTGTGGGCCTGGCCAACTACTTCCCCGCGCTCCGCACGCCCGAGATCCTCGGCCACCTCGGCAAGCAGGTGCTCGAGGACTTCCAGTTCCTCTGGAGCGACCGCAACGGCGACGGCGAGCCGCAACTGGCCGAAGTCACCTTCTCGCCCAAGCGCATCCACGGCGTGAGCCTGTTCAACCGCGACCTCGGCGTCCAGGCCGGCACCCTGCGCTACCAGGTCAAGGAGTTCCTGCCCGACGGCGTGCCGGTCTACGAGGAGAAGGAGTTCCCGAAGCTCGAGCCGGCCACGAAGGGCTGGCTCTCGACGCTGTATCGGCTGGACAACGGCACGTTCTTCCACATGGGCAACCCCGAGGCGGCCTACACGCCCGAGGGCGAGATGCTCTGGTCGTACCGCACCGAGGGCGCCGGCGGCCACGCGCTCAACACCGCCGGCCCCTGGCACCCGGCCCAGGTCGTCTGCGAGTTCGGCTGGGTGGGACACGAGACCACCAGCCGGCAGGCGGCTGAGGGCAGCCGGCAGGCGGAGGGGCTGGGCGAGTTCGTGGTGTTCAAGACCAACGTCGGCTCGTGGAACGTGTGGACGAGCGACGGGCTGCTCGTCGGCCCCATCTTCCGCGACATTCGGGACCCCCAGCGTGTGCCCTGGGCCATGCGCGACCACGCCCGCGGCCTGCGCCTCGACGACGTGACGGCCGGCCAGGAGCATTTCTGCGGCTACTTCGGCCGCTCGTTCGAGGACGGCAAGTACTATGCCGTGGCGGGCCACAACCACGTGAGCGTGGTCGAGGTGGCCGGCCTCGAGCAGGCGCAACGCCTCGGCGGCAAGCTCACGGTCGCGCCCGACGACGTGCGCAAGGCCCAGGAGTGGGAGATCGCCCACGCCAAAGCCGTCGCCCGCCAGGACGTGAAGGTGCTCGACTGCTTCCGCGCCCTGAACCCCATGAAGCTCGACGGCAGCCTGAGCGACTGGGACGGCGTGGAGCCCACCCCGCTGATGACCGAGGATGCGGCCAAGATCCAGGGCGTCTCGCACAATGCCTCGCTCCGCATGGCCTACGACGACCGTACCCTCTACCTCGCCTACGAGGTGCGCGGCCTGGGGCCGATGAAGAACAGCGGCAATCAATGGGACAAGCTGTTCAAGACCGGCGCGGCCGCGGACCTGCACCTGGGCACCGACCCCGCGGCCGACCCCGCCCGCAAGACCGCCGTGGCCGGCGACCTGCGCCTGCTGATGACCTGGATGGGCGACAAGCCGGTGGCCGTCCTCTATCGCCCCGTGGCGCCCGGGGCCCGGCCCGAGGAGAAATGGGAAGTGGTCTCCCCGGTCTGGAAATTGACGTTCGATCTCGTTAAGATACTCGACACGGTGGCCATGGCCCGCTCGGGAGGCAGCACCCAGTACGTGGTGGAGGCGGCCATCCCGCTCGAGGCCCTGGGGCTGAAGTTCCCGAAGTCGTCCGGGACATCGGCGGCCTCAGGCCCGATTCGCCTGAAGCTCGACTGGGGTGTGCTCGCCACCGACGCGGACGGCACCGGAGTGCTCGGGCGCCACTACTGGGCCAACAAAGCCACCAGCGTGCTCTCCGACGCGCCCTCGGAGGCCGCGCTGCACCCCGACCTGTGGGGCTACGTGCGCGTGTTCGCCCATTCGAGCAAGGGCCTGCGCATGACCGAGCCCAAAGACCTCACGCCGGCCGGCAAGGCGACCGACGACCCGATCAAGCTGGAGTTGGACGAAGAGTAGCCAGACAGCCAACCTCCCGCGGGCCCCGAACCCGCGGGAGGTTCACCGGCTGCCGCCGATTCACCTCTGTTCGGGGACTCATGATGCGGAAGATCTGTTCTCTCGCGGGGCTGATCCTCACCGTGCTCGCGTGCTGGGCAAGCGGCGCCTCGGGCGGCGCCGTGGAGGAGGCCCGCGCCCTCCTGGCCCAGAAGAAGCACGACCAGGTGGACGCCGTGCTCGAGAAGCTCCTCGCGCAGGAGAAGCCGCCCGAGGACGCGCTGCGCGTGTCGCTCGACGCCGCGCTCGCCGGCGGGCGGGTGGTGACGGCGCACAAGCGCATCGCGGCGCTCCTCCAGCTCACGCAGACGCCCGACCTGCTGTACCTCGGCGGCGAGATCGCCGACCGCGCCGGCGACACCAACCTCGCTGCCGCCCGCTTCCTCACCTTCGTGCGCCAGTCGAACGACAGGAACGACAAGGTGGCGGCCGCCCTCCGCTACCTCCTCCAGCGCAACTCGTACCCCGAGGAGTTCAAGAAGTACGTCGCCCTGTTCGGCGCCGACGGCACGGCCTGGGCGCTGGGCAACCTGCTGCTCGACCGCCTGCTCCAGGCCGGCGAGGGCGAGCGCGCCGTCGAGATCGCCAGCCTGCTCATCGAGCGCTTCCCCGCCCCCGAGCAGGTCGGCCACGTGCATCGCCGCCTCAAGGCCTCCACCGACCGCATGGAACTCGGCGGGGGCGACAAGGAGCGCTTCGTCCAGCTCCTGCCCGCCATGCTCAAGGGCAAGCCCGACGAGTGGAGCGACCTCGACCAGGTGCTCGGCAACGCCGCCCGCGCGATGACGCCCGAGGAGCAGGTCGCCGCCGCCTTCGCCGTGCAGGCCTTGGCCAAGGAGCCGCTCTGGTGGGGCGTCTTCCATCGCTTCAGCAACATCCGCTCGTTCGCCGACGAGAACGCGCGCCTGGCCGAGGGCCGCAAGTTCCTGGCCCTCGAGCCGCTCTACCGCGACAGCAAGGACCCCAGCCACTACGAGCAGTTCCTCTCGATCCTGGGGGATTCGCCGCAGGCCTTCGCCCTCCAGGGCAAGGCCCTCGTCACGCCCGACCAGATGGCCCAGCGGTTCGACGCCCTGCGCGCCAAGTTCGGCGCCAACACGGCGCCCCTGCGCCCGCACGTGCGGCGCATCGCCGGGAACTACCTGGGCGGCATGGCCAACCCCGCGGCCGTGGCCTTCGTGAAGAAGCACATCGCCCTCGCCGACACCCAGCTCTTCGGCGAGCTGCTCTCGGCCGTCAAGAACGAGGGCTTCGAGGCCCTCCTGGCCGCCGCGGCCCAGGGCAAGGGCTACAACGAAGTCCTCGAGCTCCGCTGCCAGGCCCTCCCCGCCTACAACGAGGCCAAGAACGGCGGCGCCGTGCTCGCCATCGCCAAGGAGTATCTGAACGCCTTCCCCGGCAACTTCGACTGGGGGCGCCTCTACCACCACGTCATGCTCAGCCCGCACATCCAGATGGACGCCAAGCTCGCCCTCCTCCAGGACGTGCTGGCCAAGGGCGGCGCCAGCCGGCCCCTCAACGATCTGTTCAACAACCTGATCAAGATCACCGACCAGGACAAGAAGCGCCCCTGGGCCGACCACCCGACCTTCCAGGCGATGAAGCGCGACCTCGACGGCAAGAAGGCCGGCAGCGACCCGCTCCTGGCCGCCCACGTGACGCTGCACAACCTGCCCCTGGACGGCCAGAACGTGCCGCAGGCGGCCTGGGACGCCTACAACAGCTTCCTCAAGGCCTACGGCGGCCGCATCGCCGGCGGCTGGGAGACCACGGCCAACGTTCAGGACGTGCTGATCCAGGGCATCGTGGACCGCCTCCGCGGCGCCTCCTGGAACAACCGCCAGCACCTGTGCCAGTGGGCCGAGCTCACCGCGCCCCGCCTCAACCTCGGCTCGGGCTGGGAGGCCCTGGCCCGCCGCGTGGGCGAGCACCAGAGCCGCTCGACCCTCCACAAGATCGCCCCCTTCTACGTCGCACTCACCGCCGGCGCCGACAAGGGCGACCCCGCCGTCTGGGCGCAGCTGCGCAACGCGCTCAACCCCCGCACCGACCCCAAGCCGCTCTTCGCCTCGTGCTACGACCGCCTCGGCGGCGAGAACGCGCTCACCTATCTCGCCGCCCAGGACGCCCTCGACCCGCAGCTCGTGGCCGACGAAATGGCCAAGGTGGTGGCCATGCCCGGGTTCCAGTTCACCAGCCGCGCGCTTGCCAGCGGCCTCATCAGCACGCTCTACCAGCGCGCCGGCCCCACGTGCAAGCCCGCTCCCGCCCTCCTCAAGGCCCTGTGGGACTTCTACCGCGCCGAAGAGGATCGCACGAAGAGCTACAACGTCGTCACCGAGTCCTACGCCTACGGCCTCTACACCAAGCTCGAGATGGCCAAGGAGGCCGAGGCCTGGCTCAACGCCTACTTCGGCGCCCTCGCCAGCCGGCCGCTGCCCCAGCAGATCGAGGCCGTCGCCTCCATCGCCCAGTCGCTGCCCGTCGAAGCCGAGAAGAAGCTCGCCGCCAACCAGCGCCTCCACACGCTGCTCACGCGCCTGCGCCCCCTCTACGAGCGCGTGCCGCGGCCCGACTGGCCCCTGTGCACCGTGTACGACCAGGTGCTCGACGACGTGAACGGCGTGGCCGCCGGCTGGCCCGACGGCCCCGAGAAGGCCCAGGCCATCGGGTTCCTGCGGCTCCAGACCGACATGGTGCTGGCCAACGTGCGGCACGCGGGGCGCGGCAGCTCGCTCTTCGCCCCCGTGCAGCGCTGCCTCGCCGAGTCGATCGGCAAGGGCGACTGGCCCACCGTGAGCCAGCTCACCCGTCTCTACGCCGGCATCCTGCGGTGGGAGAACGACTGGTCGAAGTGCTACAACGACCACATCGTGCCGGCCGTCGAGAAGCTCCAGGCCCAGGGCGCCCACGAGCTGGCCTACGTGTTCCTCAACGAGGTCGAGCATCGCAACCGCCCGGGCGAGGAGTTCGGCAAGCAGCTCGCCATCCTCAAGGCCAAGGTGGCCCGCGAGATCACCGGCCTGCTGCCCGTGGGCCCCAACCACCCGACCTACGACCTGCACATGGCCGCCCAGGCGCGCTCGTTCGGCAACGAGGCCCGGGCCTGGGAACTGGCCGCGCCCAAACTCAAGCTCCTGCCCGAGCACTGGACCAGCCTCGACCCCGCCTTCGTCGCCTGGACCCTCGACCAGATGCGCAAGCAGAAGCTCCTCAAGGAGGCCCTCGAGCTCTCCTTCACCGTGCTCCTGCGCGAGTTCGACCTCGACCCCGAGGTGGCCGCCGCCGTCTCGCTCACGAAGGGCGACATCTACTCCGACATGCAGAACTACCAGGCCGCCCGCATCGAGTACGAGGGCCTCAAGAACAACAAGCGCTACGCCCGCACCGACGCCGGCAACAAGGCCCGCTACCGCCTCATCAACCTGCTCATCCTCACCAAAGACTACACCACGGCCGAGAGCCAGCTCGAGCGGCTCGTGGAATCCGACAACCTCGAGACCCAGGCCGAAGCCTACTACCTCTACGCGCGCATCGCCTACGAGCAGAACGACTACGAGCGCGCCAAGGAACTGCTCAAGGACGTCTTCAAGCGCCGCCACGACCACGTCGAGGCCCGCCTGCTCGAGGGCGAGCTGAAGCTGCTCGTGCCCCGCGGCCTCGCCTCCACCGAAGTGCTCATCGGCAACCCCAAGCTGCGCACCATCGCGGTGCCCGGCCGCGTGCTCACGCTGAAGCTCCAGGACGCCAACCTCTCGATCGCCCGCGGCGGAGCCGCCGTGCCGGTCATCGTCACCACCGCCCCCGGCGGCGACGAGGAGCACGTGAAGCTGCTGCCCAGCTCGGGCGAGAAGAACCTCTTCGTCGGCACCATCGCCACCGCCCTCGGCAAGGTCGAGAAAGGCAACCTCCAGCTCGAGATCCGCGGCAACGACACCATCTCGTACGTCATCGAGCCCGAGTTCCAGAAGGCCAACGACCTCAACTACCCGGCCAAGGCGCTCGAGGTGCGCTACGACGCGCGCCTGGTCGCCAGCGCCGGCGAAATCCTCAGCGAAGAAGAGGCCGAAAAGCGCGCCCTCGAACTCCGCCTCCAGCGCGAACGCGGCGTGGTCGAAAGCCGCCGCTTCGAGGGGCGGTCCGGCTCCGTCGTCCGACCAGGCAGCCCCATCTACGTCCAGGTCACCGACCTCGATTGCGACCTCACCGACGAGAAAGACACGGTGCCGGTGGACCTCAAGACCAGCTCGGGCGACCTGCTGAAGGGCTACAAGCTCGAGGAGACCGGGCCCCACACCGGCACCTTCCGCGCCGCCGTGCCCACAGGCATCCCGCTGCCCAAGGCCGCCGCCTCCGACACCCAGGAGGGCAAGGACCCCAGCGTCACCATCAACACCACGAAGCAGGACGCCTGGTCGAGCCTCGCCGACGGCCAGAAGCCCAAGTGGCTGGGCGTGGACACGATGAGCTCGCACCTCGTGAAAACCGTGTCGCTCGAGATGCCCGAGCCCAAGAAGGTCAAGCAGCTCGCCCTCCTGGGCGCGCTGGCCGACGACGAACTGCTGCTCGCCGCCTGGCCCAAGGGCTACCGCGGCGAGGGCAACGGCCTCAAGGGCGAGTACTTCAGCGGCACCAGCCTCAACCCCGCCCAGCTCCGCCTCACCCGCGTGGACCCCGTGATTGACTTCGACTTCTCCAAGCGGCCGCCCGACCGCGCCCTGGGCCGCGAGAACCTCTCCGTCCGCTGGACCGGCCAGATCCAGCCCCGCTTCTCCGAGACCTACACCTTCACCGTCCGAAACGACGACGGCGTGCGCCTCTTCCTCGGCGGCCAGAAGCTCATCGAGGACTGGACCACCCACGCCGTGAAAGAGAACAAGGCGACCATTGACCTCAAGGCCGACCAGAAGTACGACATCGCCATCGAGTACTTCCAGGGCCAGAACGACGCGGCCATGACCCTCCTGTGGTCCAGCCCCAGCCAGAAGCAGGAAGTGGTGCCCGCCGCCCGGCTCTTCCCCGGCACCGAGGCCGCCGAAGGCGCGAAGCCCAAGGCTGACATCACCCCCACCGACACGGGCTTCTCCGTCACCCTGCCCGAGCCGATCCGCCTGCGCCGCCTCACCTGGGTCTTCGACGACTTCGACGGCGAGGCGGTCACCGTCAAGAAGATCACCATCAGGAACGCCGACGACAAGGACGTGGTGCCCGGCCAAGAGGACTTCACCACCGGCACCACCAACACGACCCTCGAGATCGCGCCCGGCGACAAGATCGAAGTCACCTACACCGACGAGCGGCGCGCCACCAAGGACACCCCCACCCTCACCGCCGCCCTCAACTCGTCCTACTACAACGGCACGCTCCTGCTGGCCAACGAGGTCATCGAGCAGCGCGGCGAAGAACGCTGGACCGACTACCAGCCCGCCAAGCGCTGCCGCGTCGGCGACCAGCTCATGATCGTGCTCACCGACTACGACGAGGACCTCACCGACAAGCGCGACACCGTGAAGGTCGAAGTCAAGACCACTGCCGGCGAGAAGCTCACCCTCGACGCCCTGGAGACCTGGGTGAATGACACCAGCGGCGAACGCCACAACCACAGCGGCGTGTTCCTCGCCCTCCTGCGCATCGGCGACAAGACCGAGAAAGACACCCTCAAGGTCGCCCCGGGCGACGTCATCACCGCCAGCTACCTCGACAAGGAGAACACCAAGCCCGGCGTGCCCGTCGAGCGCATCTACACCGTCGAGGAGGCCGGCCGCAGCAAGCCCACGCTCACGGTCTACGGCACCACCCTCCAGACCGTCGAGGACAAGAGCGAGGAGGCCAAGGCCCAGCTCCGCCGCATGGTGATGAAGGGCAAGAGCGCCAAGGACCTGGTGATCACCCGCGACGAGATCATCGCGCGGCACCCCGACTATGAGGACCCGAACACCCCGCCCAAGCCCGAAACGCCCAAGGAAGCGCCCAAGGAGGCGCCCAAGGAAGCTCCCAAGGAGGCCCCGAAGGAAGCGCCCAAGGCCCCCGCCGGCGCGAAGGGCGAGGCGGGCACGCCGGGGCCTGCCGAAGGCGCCGCGCCCGCACCGCCCAAGGGGACCCCCGCGCCGGCCCCCGCCGCCGAGCCGAAGGTCGTGGCCGAAGTCACGGCCAGCGTGCAGGCCCCGCTGCTGATCGAGCTCACCTACCCCAAGGTGGCCCTCAACGCCGGCAGCGTCTTCGAGATCACCGCCGTGGCCGAGTCCGAGCTGCGGGCCGCCGCCAAGGCCAACCGCAAGCCGGTCGAGCTCAAGGTGCCGCTCTACCTCAAGGACGTCGCCACCGTGGCCCGCGACAAAGGCTATCGCCACCTCCAGGTGCTGCGCCCCAAGCCCGCGAAAACCGAACGACGGCCCCCGCCGGGGGTGTCCCTCGAGCGCTTCCTGGCCGACGAGCGGCTCGCCGAGGGCCGCTTCAGCGGCATCGTGCGCCTCCAGATCGGCAGCCCGGGCGACCCGATTGACGACCTCGTCGTCGGCGGCACCAAGGAGTTCTCGCAACCCGCCGAAGGCGAGGTGAACCAGTACTACTACCGCATCCCCACGCTCATCGTGGCCGGGTCCGACGTCGTCCAGCTCCGCGTCGAGGACGTCGAGACCAAAGAGGTCACCGTCACCAAGGTGCGCCTGCTCTCGAACGGCCGCCTCGACCTGCTCGACATGGCCTACACGGTGCAGAAGGAAGCCATCCATCTCGGCGAGAGCTTCTACGTTCGCGTCACCGACCCCGACCACGACCGAAGCGACGCGCAGGACAAGGTGACCGTGCAGGTGGCCGCCGCCTCGGGCGACCGGCTCACCCTCGAACTCTCGGAGACGCTGCCCCATTCGGGCATCTTCACGGGCAGCCTCAAGCCCGAGTTCCTCGGCGAAGGCGCCAGGCCGGCGCCCGGCGCCGCCCCGCCGGCCGAGCAGAAGGAGGCGGACCCCAAAGAGGCCGGCAAAAAGGACGAGCCGAAGAAGGCCGCCGCGCCGGCCGCCCCCGCCCCGAACCTCAACGACCAGGTGCTCAGCGTGGCCTTCGGCGACGAGGTGACGTTCACCTACGTGGACGACACCTCGATGCTCTCCGACCAGCCGGTGGAGGTGGTGGCCAGGGGCAAGGTGCACTATGGCGCGGACTGCGAGCTGGCCACCTTCACCAAACGCTTCAAGGACCCCGAGATGGCCGTGAAGACGCGGTTCCTCATGGCCGAGGCCCTCTTCGAGATGGCCAAGGAGCACCGCAAACTCGGCCAGGAGCAGACCGCCAACGACGAGATCGCCCGCGGCAAGCAGATTCTCGAAGAGGCCCTGCGCGACTACCCCAGCACCTCGCTCGCCGCCCAGGGCGAGTTCCTGCTCGCCAACCTCGCCCAGGAACTCGACAGGAACCAGGAAGCCATCGGGCGCTACTCCAACATCATCAGCAACTGGCCCGACAGCGAATACGCCAGCCGCTCCCAGTTCAAGAAGGCCATCTGCCTCGAGAAAATGGGCAACTACGAGCAGGCCTGCGAAGAGTACGTCAAGGTCACCTACATCTACCCCGACAGCCCGCTCGTGGCCGACGCCACCGTGCGCCTCGGCAACTACTACTACAAGCAGAAAGCCTACAAGGTCGCGGGCAAGGTCTTCTTCAAGTTCCAGCAGCGCAACCCCACCCACCCCCTCGCCTGCAAGGCCCTCTTCCTCTCCGCCCAGTGCTACATGAAACTCGAAGACTTCAAGGAATCGGTCGCCCTCCTCACACGGCTCATTGACGAGTACTCCGACGACAAGGAAGTGCGCGCCGAGGCGATGTACTGGCTCGGCGACTCGTACTTCAAGGACCACAATTACCTCAAGGCCTACCAGACGTTCAAGAAGCTCACGTGGGACTACCCCGAGAGCAAGTGGGCCAAGATCGCGCGCGGCCGCCTCACCGAGGACGCGCTCGCGCGGTTCGAGGAGGAAGGCACGTGAGGCGGCCCCAACTGCGGAATGCGGAGTGCGGCATGCGGACTGGCAGAAGCGCTGCGCCCCTCTGCCGGAGCCGCGAACCGCACGCCGCAGGCCGCAAGCTCGGAATCGCACTTGCCGCCCTCGTGGCCAGCCTGGGCATGGCCAGCCTGCGGGCCGCCGACTGGACCTGGGAGCTGACGAACGAGCGCTACCGCCAGCTCAACGTCTTCGAGCGCGCCCAGTACGACAAGGCCGCCCGCCTGCTCAAGGAAGGCAACCCCCAGGCCGCCGCCAGCGAGTTCGAGAAATTCAAGATCCAGTTCCCCGACTCCGCGGCCCTCGCCTACGTGCTCTTCATGCGCGGCTACTGCCTCCAGCAGGCCAAGACGCGCAACCAGGCCATCAAGACCTACAACGAGGTGCTCGACTACTTCGCCGACGACGTGGCCGACGCCGCGCCCGCCAAGTACTTCATCGGCCTCGCACACCTCGAGAACGGCGACACGCGCCAGGGCCTCGCCACGATGAAGGAAATGCTCGCCAACGAGGCCTACGCCAAGCACCCCCTCGCCGCCGGCGCCCTCTCGCGGCTCGCCGAGAACCATTGGAAGAACAAGGAAACCGAGCAGGCCGTCAAGCTCTGGAAGCAGGCCGTGGCCGACTTCGCCAAGACCAGCCACACCGAGGCTAGCCAGGCCCGCGACAACCTGATCGTGCACTACATCAAGAGCAAGGACTACGCCGGCTACGACGCCTGGCTGCTCACCGCCGAGAACCGCGACGACCCGAAGCACCGCGTGTGGATGGCCCAGCAGGTGATTGACAAGGCCCACCACCACATCTTCCCCAGCAACAGCGGCCACTACACCGCGTTCGAGCGCGAGGAACGCGCCGCCGCCATGAAGGCGTGCTTCGAGTACTACAAGGCCCAGAAGCCCTGGTACGACAAGGCCCAGCAGACCTGGGAGTACCTCACCCGCGCCATCTCGTTCCTCTCGCAACACTACGGCGACAAGACCGAACGCGACAAGGCCGTGGACGAAATGGTCGCCCTCATCCGGCAGATCAAGGACAAGGCCGACGCGCACGGCAAGTACGCCTGGCTGGTGGACCGCCTGCGCGAGGCCAACGACCTCCCCCGCGCCCGCTACGTCATCGGCCTCATCGCCGACCCGCCCTACGCCGGCTACAAGGAAGCCGAACTGCTCGTCCACGAGAACAAGGACGCTCAGGCCGTGGCCCAGCTCGAACAGGTCGAGAAGATGGGCAACGCCTACTGGACCGGCCAGGCCCAGGAACGGCGGGCCTGGATCTACAAGGACCGGCTCCAGAACTACGAGGCCGCCATCAAGATCTACCGCGAGATCAACAAGCCCCCGGGCACCCTATGGGCGATCCAGGAGTGCTTCATCCGCTGGGGCAAGCTCGACGACGCCATCAACACCCTCTCGGAGATCGAAAACTCCTTCCCCGACGAGGCCTCCAAGGCCGCCTGGCACAAGGCCCACTACTACCACCAGGCGAACCAGAGCAAGAAAGCCATCGCTCAGGCACGCAAAATCCTCAAGGTCTACAAGACCTCTCAGGAGGCATCCAAGGCCCACCAGATGCTCGAAGGCTACGGCGTGGCCACGGGCGGCGGAGTGTTCGAAGAGGAGTAACGGCACTTGCGACTGCCGATTCCCGATTGCCCCTTTCAGACCAGACTGGAGCCCCTCATGCGTCATCGGCGCCCGATGATCCGTGTCGGCAGGTGGTTTCTCATGGCACTGCTCGCGGCCGGCTGGGGCCAGGGCGGCGAGCCGCCGGCCAAGGGCGATGCCGCCGAGGATGCGAAGACCGAGTACCGGGCCGCCGACATGCTCAAGCGCGGCCTCGAACTCCTCGAGCTCAAACAAGAGGAGCGCGCCCTCAAGCTCCTCTCCTCGGTGCCCCGCATGTTCCCCGCCGCCAAGGCGCGCTTCAAAGCCTTCCTCGCCCTCGGCCAGCACCACATGGAGAAGCGCAACTACGAGCTCGCCATCCGCCAGTTCCGCCAGCTCGCCGACTCCGAAGACCCCGACCAGCAGGCCGAAGCCCTCTACCTCGAGGGCATCTGCTACTACAACCTCAACGAGTTCGACAAAGCCTTCATGTCCCTCCGAAAGGTCACCAACGAGTTCCCCTGGAGCATCTACGCCAACGAAGCCTTCTACTACATCGGCCAGTGCCACTTCAAGCTGGGCCGCTGGTCCAAGGCCGTGGACGCCCTCGAGAAGGTCGGCACCAGCGTACCCACCAACACCGAGGGCGAAACGCTCGCCGAGGCCGGCCAGCGCCTGTTCGTGAAGATCTTCGACCGCGACCTCGTGGTCCTCATGACCCTGGGCGGCAAGCCCAAGGCCACCCTCACCACCCAGGCCGGCGACAAGGAGGAAATCGCCCTCGACCCACTGGGCCACAGCGGCGAGTTCTACATCGGCTCCCTGCCCACCGAGCCGGGCGAGCCGAAGCCCGGCGACGGCATCCTCCAGATCGCGGGCGGCACCGTCGTGACCGCCGAGACGATTGACGCCAACACCGAGAGCGGCCAGCGCAACCTCAAGCGCGCCGCCACCATCCGCATGGTCTCCACCGCCTCGGTCGGCTTCACCGATGGCGCCTACCGCGAATACACCAAAGGCATCTTCGGCGACGGCGAAGCCTTCATCCGCGTGAAGGACCTCGACCGCGACACCAGCGCCAACAAGGACCAGATCGTGGTGAAGGTCACCACGCAGTACAAGGAGGAGAAGGAAGCCGAGGCCGAGCCGGGGATGCTCGACTTCGGCCGCCGCGAACAAACCGTCGTGCGCGACGCGGTCCAGGTCAAGCTCACCGAGACCGAACCCCACTCGGGCATCTTCGTCGGCAGCGTCGTCCCGCGTGTCGCGGTGGACAAGAACGAGATCCACCAGGGCGACCCCGTCCTCTCGGCCATGAAGGGCGACGAACTGGTCGTCGAATACCTCGACGAGGCCCACATCGGCGGCACCGAGCCGCGCGAGGTCAAGGCCACCGCCAAGCTCCTCATCGGCCAAATCCAGGACGTCAAGATCGAGCACCGCGAGGTGGACACCCTGGAGCTCAAGGCCCGCAAGGACCTCATCGAAGCGAAGATCTACCTGAAGCTCGCCAGCATCTTCAAGGACGTGGGCCTCCAGAAGCAGGCCAGCGAGCGCGCCGCCGAGGGCCTCGACCGCGTGGAAGAGGTCATCCGCACCAGCACCCGCGCCAGCCTCGACCGCTCGCTCGTCGAGGAGGCCTTCAGCGTGAAGTGGGACCTCCTGCTGGTGCAGGACAAGCTCAGCCAGGCCATCGGCGTCTGCCGCACGCTCACCCAGCTCTTCCCCGACTCGACCCTCGTGGACCGCGCCCTCCTGAAGATCGGCCAGGCCAAGATGGAGAGCGACAACCCGGGCGAGGCTATCGGCATCTTCCACGCCGTCATCGGCCTCCCCAAGAGCGACCTCAAGGCCGAGGCCCAGTTCCAGATCGGCAAGGTGCACGAGCTCCTGGCCAACGCCCACGCCAAGCAGAGCGGCAAGGACCCCGACCTGTCGCAGGCCATGCTGGCCTACAAGAAGTGCGCCGAAACCTATCCCGAATCGCCCTTCGCCGGCGACTCCCTCGAGCAGATCGCCAACTACTACATCCTCACCCGCGACTACAAGCGCGCCGTGGAGCTCATGGAACGCGTGTTCCAGGACTACCCCGACGCGAGCTTCCTGGACCGCATGCTGCTCAAGTGGGTCATCGCGGCCTACCGCCTGGGCAACCTCCAGGCGGCCAAGGCCAAGGCCGAGCAACTGCTGGCCGAATACCCCAACTCGCCGCTCGCCCCCAAGGCCCGGCAGTTCCAGGAGATCATCGAGAAGAAGCTCGGCGGCGGCGGCGACGCCCCCGAGCCCAAGGCCGAGGAGAAGAAGGAGGAATGAGGTAGCCCATGCTCGAGTACCTGCTGGACGGGGGGCCGCTGATGCTCCCCCTGCTGGCCTGCTCGATCGCGGCCCTGGCCGTGATCGTGGACCGTGTGCGCGCCTTCCGCGCCGCCGAGGCCGACACCGTGCACCTGCGCGCGCGGGTCACCGACTGCCTGGACGGCGGCCGCGTGGACGACGCGGTGGCCCTCTGCCAGAAGAGCCGCGGCCCGGTGGCGGCGGTGCTGCTGGCGGGCCTCGACCGCTACCGCAAGCTCCTGGCCCGCGGCCGCGCCGTCATCGAGATCGAGACCAACGTCAAGGAGACGATGGAAGACTACGCGCCGCATGCCATGGAGCCGCTGGAGGCCCGCCTGAACCTCCTCTCCATGGTCGGCAGCGTGGCGCCTCTGCTCGGCATGACGGGCACCGTCACCGGCATGATCAACTCGTTCAACACCATGGCCGAGATGGGCGGCCTCGACGCCGGCGGCGTGGCCGCGGGCATCGCCGAGGCCCTCATCACCACCGGCGCCGGCCTGCTCATCGCCGTGCCCGCCATCGTCGCCTACAACGTCTTCGCCAGGAAGATCGATAAGTACGTCCTCGAGATCGAGCAGACGATGAAGGAACTGATTGACTTCATCTCGCTGGGCCGCCCGCAGGCCTGAAGAGCGTCCGCCCGCCGCCTGCTGGCGCCCGCCCCCGGGGGTCTGCGATGCCCTTGCCCAAGCCCAAGCCGCTCTTCGAGCCCGAGCTGTCGAGCTTCTCCGACATCGCGCTGCTCCTCATCATCTTCTTCATCCTCACCACCACGTTCATCGTGCCCGCCGGCAACAAGATCGAGCCGCCCGCCGCCTCGGCCGACCCGGCCCACGCCGAGGAGAAGCAGCTCACCATCGCCCTGACCGGCCAGGAGATCCTCTACGGCCCGCGGGCCGAGCGCCTGACGATCGAGGAACTGCGCGCGGCCCTGCTCGAGCAGAACTTCCGGGCCAAGCCCCCGTCCAAGCGCATCGTCATCGTGAACCCCACGCCTGACGTGCCCTATGAACTGTACTTCGACGTGGTCATGGCCATCCACAGGGCCGATGGCATCCTGGCCCTGATCGAAGAAGACGAGAAGCCCAAGAAATGAGCGTCCGACGCAAGAAGCGATTGCCCGCCAAGGTGCCGACCACCTCGATGGCCGACATCGCCTTCCTGCTCATCATCTTCTTCATGGTCACGTCCAACTTCGTCAAAGAGAGCCACATCGAACTCACCCAGCCGCGCTCGCCCGACATTGAGGCGATGAAAGAGGCGCACATCTCGGTCACGCTCGACAAGAACGGCGACCTGTGGCTCCAGGGCAAGCCGTGCCCCGTCGCCGTGCTCGAAGAGGGCGTCAAGGCGCTCCTGCTCGAGCAGAGCGACAAGACCGTGATGCTGAAGATTGACAAGGACACGCGCCAAGAGAGCTACGGCCCCGTCTTCCTCGCCCTCAGCCGCGCGGGCGCCGAGCTGGCTCTGATCGGCGAGAAGCAAAAGGAATAGCCCCATGCCCGAAAGCACCGCTCCGCAAGCCGTGGACCCCGACGAGCTGCTCGCCGACGTGAAGCGCCAGTCGTTCCTGCGCACCGTGGCGGCCTCCACCGTCGTCCACGTCATCGTCATCCTGCTCACGTCCATCGGCTACATCGGCCTCATGCGCCAATACAAGTCCTGGCACCCGCGCATCGAGATGAAACGCCTGGCCAAGGAACAGCGCGAGCGCGAAGACGAACAACGCCGCAAAGAAGCCCACGACAAGTTCCTCGCCGACCAGGCCAAGAAGAAGGCGGGAGAGAAAGGCGGTGACGAGAAGGGCACGCCCGCGCCCACGTCGGCCACGAAAGCCGAGGGCGATAAGCCCAAAGTGCTCAAGGATATCGAGGCCAAGTCGAGCGAACGGCCCAAAGAGTCCTCCATGAAGCTCAACGAGCTGGATGCGCCGTGAGTCTCCCGCGCGAACGAATCCTCGAGCGTGTGGTCAGGCGGCTGGTTGACGACGCCTTCTGGCTGTGCGCGCAGATTCACCGCAACGCGGCCCGGCAACTGGCGTGGCTGGGCCGCGCGGGGGCGTGGGCGCTCGCGCCCTTCCCCTGGTCGTGCCGCCTGGGCGCGATGGCCATCGCGCTCTCGGTGCTCAGCTTCTGGCTCGGCTACCAGGGCGAAGCATGGCTCGTCCGCGCGGCCGACTTCGGGGCCAAGGAACTGCGCATCCTCGCCGAGCGCGGCCTCGCGCAGCCGTTTGCCCACCTGGCCCTGCTGGCGCGCGCGGCCGCGCTGCTGCTGGCGCTCGCGGCCCTCGCGGCCTTCGTGCGCCACAGGCTGGTGCCCTGGCTGCTCAAGGCGGGCGGCGCGTTCTTCGCCGCACTGTGGGCCTGGCTGCTCTTCTTCCTCGTGCGGGCGCCCAGCGCGCTCTTCCTCGCCGACGCCAAGACCTACGACAAGTCCATCCGCAACGACCTCTGGGTCGCCGGCGTGTGGGCCTGGGTGCCCGGAGCGGCCCTGGCCGCGCTCTTCCTCGTCGTGCTCAGCCGGCGTCCGATCGCGCAATTCTACCGAGCGCGGGAGGTGTCCAGGGACCGCTTCGGCGACCGCCTGCTTCACACCCTGAAGTCCCCCCGCGACCCCCGATGGCGCTCGTCGTCCTACTGGGCCGTGTTCATCCACCTGTTCGTCCTCTTCCTCCTGCCCCTTCTCCTGCGCGACTGGGGCATGCAGAAGGCCTACGGCGTGCCCAAGGGCAGCGGAAATCCCGTCGTGCAACTGGTCAAGGTCAAACGCATCGAGAAGAAGGAAAAGCCGAAAAAGAAAAAGTTCGTCCTCAACATGGACAGCCCGATCCTCTTCTACCGCCCCGACATAGACGAGAGCGAGATCATCAAGAAGGTCGAGGAGGAGACCCGCGACACCTACGTGGCCACGGCGCTCACCGACGGCAAGCTGGGCAAGGGCGGCGGCCGGTCCGGCGGCTGGCCCAGCGGCATGGAAAACGCCAAAGTGCGCTTCATCCGCCTCGAATACCACGGCGGCGACTGGGACCAGGACATGGGCGTGAACGCCGACTACAACCTCCTGCTTCAGTTCCATAAGATGACGGGTTTCAAGATTGCCGACGCCACCGAGCACATCACCATTCCCCAGCTCCGGCGGTTCCCCAAGCATCGCGGGCCGCCCTTCGTCTTCCTCACGGGCAGCGGCGGCATCTCGGCATCGAAGAAGGACGTGGACACGTTGCGCTGGTACTGCCTGGAGGAGGGCGGGCTGATCTTCGCCGACAACGGCGGCGGCAGCTTCAACCACTACTTCCGCGCCCTCATGCGCCGTTGCTTCCCCGAGCTGGAGTGGGTGGACATCGCCAATGACGACATCCTCTACCAGCAGCCGTTCGTCTTCCCCAACGGCGCGCCGCCGCTGTGGCACCACTCGGGCATGCGGGCCCTCGGCCTCAAGCACGGCGGACGCTGGATCGTCTTCTACCACCAGGGCGATGTCAACGACGCCTGGAAGACCGGCCACTCGGGCGCCACCGAGGCCCAGGCCATGCAGGCCTACCGCCTGGGCGTGAACATCATCAACTACGCCTTCAACCAGTACATGCGCATCCACTACGGCGACTAGCCGCTACCGCACCTCGATCTCGCTCGTGTGGAAGTTGCGATAATAGCTGCCCCACGGCACATAGCGCAGCTTGCTCACGCCCTTCAGGTTCAGCGCGTAGGTGTTCACCGGCCCCGTGAGGAAGACGCCGAACGTCGCCGTGTTCCACCGCTTCAGCCCCTCGTCCCACACCTGCACCAGCCCCTCGGTCGGCCACGAGTCGGGGAACGCGGAGTTCTCGTAGATCGTGAGCGCCCTCACATCGGTCGGCTGCTTGAACTCGATTTCGGCCCAGACCTGACGGCCGGCCGTGGCGTCCCAGAACAGCTCGTCGAGGTGGAGCCACGGCGTCGCCACGTCGTCGGTCTGGCCGTTGGTCAGCTCCTCGGCCTTCACCTGGAGCTTGCCCTCGGACATCCAGCTCTTTGTGCCGCCGAGCGTAAGCGTGGCCTTGCCGGTTCGGAGCAGATTCTCGCCCTGGGGCACGTCGTTCGACACGGTGGACGGTCGCACGGCCTGCACCGCGGCCTTCCCCTGTAGGCGGGGCGTCTCTGCCCCGCGCTCTTCGCGGGACACAGAGGTCGCGCCCACAGCCACAGCAGCCATCGGGTCGTCGTCGAGCATCGCGGGCGTCAGGTCCAGCATCCAGGCCGGCTCGCCATCGCCGTCGAACGCCCGAAGCCTGCCATCCCAGCCCGCCGCATAGACCCGTTCCCCCGAGGCGGCGAGGGCTGAAACGCATCCGAGATCGGCGTGCCAGATCGCGTGGCCCGCCGCGTCGAGCTGCGTCAGGCGGCCCGCGTCGTCGGCAATGTAGAGCCGCTGGCCGTCGGCTGCGAACGCCACGCCCACGGGCTGGTTCTTCCAGAAGAAGTTGTAGACGAGCGAGCCGTCGGGCCGCCGCATCTCCACCAGCCGCTCGTTGAACACCAGCGCGAAGTTGCCCGTCGCGTCCGCCACCGCCACGTCGAGTGGCGCGATCTTCGAATCCCACGACGCCACCAGCTTGGCTGTTGTGGGCGGCGTGTCCCCACGCCGCGTAGCGCGGGACGGGGACGTCCCGCCCACAACGCCGCCATCAATGGCGAAGAAGCGGAAGGTTTCACGCCCCCAACTGCCCATCTGCACCTGGAGCAGCAGCCTCGTGCCGTCGGGGCTGGTGTGGAGCGTTGGGAAGAGGAGCGTCTTGAAGATCGGCACGTCGAACCGCCACAGCTCCTTGCCGTCGTCCAGGCTCACGGCCGCGAGCCAGGCCGAGCACGGATTGTCGGGCGTCACCCAGCCCTGATTGCTGAACTCGCCAAACAGGATGAGCGCATGACCGCCGCTCTTGACCTCCCGCGGGTCTGGAGACCCGCGGGAGGTTGAGGCAGGAATGAAGGCGTGGAACTGGGGAATGCGCTCCTTGGTCTCATGCACCGGCCAATCGAGCTTGGGGAACTCCTTCCAGTAGTCGAGGCTCCAGGCCTCCTTCCACTCCGCGCGGCGGTTCCAGAAGGGGCCGCTGCGGTGGCGTCTCCAGCACACGACGCCGTACTTGCCGGGCGCGAGCACCGTATCGCCGTCGGGCGAGACGGCGAAGCGGTGGTTCATCCGCCCCTCATCGCCGAAGGCGGCGAACGTCGTCGCCTTCCCTCCCTCGATGAGCTGGAGGCCCTGGCCGAAGCGGGCCGCCATGCGTGCGGATGCGGCGAACCACGAGCCGTCGGGCGCGAGGCACGTTGCGCCCACCGTCGGCGCCTGGCCCACCCGCACGGCCCGCTCGACCCTGGCCCGTCCGCCCCGGTCCTCCACGAGCGCCACGTTCTTCAGATAGCCCTTCGCCGTCACGAGCAGATGCCGGCCATCTGCCGCCACCTTCACGGCATCGAGCCGCGCGCCGACGAACTGGCTGAGGCGCTGCGGGGCCTCAGGTGCCGGCATCGGTTGCTGGTTCGACGCAACTTCGCTCGCCGCGAGCGAGGAGAGATCGGCCAGTCGTGGCCCGGCGCCCAGCGGCAAGGCCACTGAGCTGCCGCCGAGAAGCTCCGTCGCCTCCAGGCTCCAGCCGTCGCCGGTGGGCACGTGCAGGTCGTGGCGGAAGTCGCCGCTCGCGCCCGTGGCGCGGCAGATTTCCAGGGCGCAGGCGGTCTGGCTCCTCAGGCGGAGGCGCAGCGGGACGCGCGCCCCGACTTGTGTCCCACGCCGGTCCACGGCACGCAGCATGCAGTGCCGCAGCGCCGCCGTCGCGCCTGGGTCGCTCAGCACGGTGCCGGCCATGCTCAGCGGCTCGGGCGCGAGGGCATAGAGGCGGCCGGGGAAGGTGCGCAGGTCCACCGTCAGCCTCCGCTTGCCGCCCTCGCGCTGCGGCTTGACAAGGGTGTGCTCGAAGACGTCGTAGACCACGCCGCCCGTGTCGGGGAAGGTGATGGTTGCGGTCTTGGGCAGGACGCTGAAGCGCCAGGTTGCGCCCAGCGACCAGACGGTGCCGGCGTCCCAGGGATAGGGTGTGCCCTCGTCGGTCGTGACCATGAGGTAGCGGACGGCGCCGCCGTCGAACTGGTTGACGGCGACCCAGGGGTTGTCGCTGTCCACGGGGAAGCGGCGGAATTGGCCGACCGCGGCCCTCAGCTCCGCCGCCAGCTTCTCCTGCACGGGCGCGAAGAGGGGATAGATGGTATCGGCGGCGTAGCCCTCGTGCCAGAGCGACTTCAGCTCGTGGGTCTTGAGGGCGAGTGTCGTTGCGCCGGGATAGTCGGCGCTGTCGGCATCGGTGAACACCTTGCCCCCGGCCTCGATGAACTTGCCAATCTGCTCCTGCACCTTCGGCGGTAGGGGCTTTGTCTGTCCCACAAGGAACAGCATTGGCACCCGCGGCATTCCCGCTTTCCGGTTCCTCTCCTCAATCATTTTGCCCGTAATCATTTTGCCTGAGTCTTCAAGCAGCCAGCCGGCTGCGACGTCCTCCTCGAACGTGACAAACATGGGGACGCCGGCCATGAGGCCGGCGGTGTGGAGGGCGAAGACGCGCTCCCAGTGGGGCGTGCCCATCGAGTTGCGGCGCTCGGTCACGTCCTGCGTGTAGGAGTAGAGCACGGCGGCTTCGTTCGCCGGCTGGCACTCCGCGAAGACCGGGCCGTACACCTTGGCGATGAAGTTGCCCACGCGGTAGGCGCTGGCGCCGCGGGCGTCGCGGAAGGGCCGCGTGTGCTGCACGCCCGCGCCCTGCACGCCCCGCGCCAGCACCTGCATCAGGTCCTGGAGGTAGCAGTCGCCGCCCTCGCCGCTGTAGGAGTTGTCGAACACGCCCATCAGCGGCTTGCCCGGCCGCCGCACCGCGTCCACCGAGTGCGCGGGATACCAGGGATAGTGGTAGCCCTCGGAGAGGTAGTGGCTGTAGCTCTCGTCCATGTCCTCGTAGATGACCGGCGGATAGCTGCCCTCGACGGCGGGGAACTGCCACATGGGCGTGGCCGTGACTTTGGCCTTGGGATTGGCCTCGCGCACGCCCTTGTTGAACGCCCCGTACATCGTGCGGAGAGCGTGCATGTACACGTCGGCCATCGGGCGGCCCTTGAACTCGCCTTCGTGCTTCGCCTTCAGCCAGTCCTTGTCCTCTTGCTTCCAGTCGGTGACCCATTGGCCGAAGAACATTTCGTCGTTGTAGTTGAAGCCACAGAAGGATGGATACTTGCCGAGCCACCGGGCGGTGCGCTGGAGGAGGGGCACGAGCTCCTGAAGCCATTCGTCGCGGAAGCGCACGCCCGAGCAGTGGCCGAGGAGCTGGGTGTCGTAGCGGATGCCCCAGCGGGTAGCCTGGTCGAGGTAGTACTCGGCCTCCCAGTTCGCGTTTGCGGGCGGGAAGGCATAGTGCTCGGGCGGGGCGTAGCCGGGGGCTCTCAGCTCCACGGGCGAGTAGTCGCGGCGCCAGGCGGCGGGGCCGGTCTGGGTGTTGAGCTTCCCCACGAGGCGATCGGTCTCGCGGCTGAAGCCCAAGCGAGCGACGGCCTCAGTGTAGTCGCGGATGAAGGCCATCCGCTCGGCGTTGTCGGCCAGGTTGTTCTGGCGCATCGTCACCGCCTCGTTGTCGAACTCATGGTACAGGATGCGCTGCATAGGCGAATCGGGTTGAGCCTGGGCGATGACGAAACGCAGGGGGTACACCACGCAAGACTTGTCGGACCCGATGGTTGGCCTGAGGTCGTATTCGCCGGGGGGCAGGCTCTGGGTGACCGCGGCGGGAATCTCGAACGCCGCCCCCTTGGCCTCGCCCGAAGCAAGGGCAGCCCCATCTTTCTCGAGCGCCAGTCGCACGACCTGGTCGGCGGGGAAATCGCCCCGGCGAACCACCTGAATGGCGATGGCCTCGCCCTGCTGGAAGCAGCGGCGCCCAGTGGAGGCAATGACGGCGATGCTGCGCTCGGCGCCCTGGGGCAGGAAGGCCAAGGGGCGCTGCACATAGAGGTCGTTGGCCCGGTCGGCGAGGACGATCGGCCCAGGGCCGAACTTCACGGCGACCTCGTAGAAGCCGCTTAGCGTCTCAGGCGTCGCTGCCTCCAGCCTGACCTCCCGCAGGTTTGGAACCTGCGGGAGGTTGATGGGCAGTGGGCGCCAGCGCAGGTCGCTCCCGTCGCTGGGGCGGATCATCACTTGCCAGGTTCCCGGCTGGGCCGGTTCGGGCCGGCCTTCGGCCCTGACCTTGAATGTCAGCAACTCCCCCGCCTTCGCCGCGGCGTTGGGAAAGTCCGCCGAAATGCGGACGAAACGCGGCCCGAACGTCTCGCTCTTCTCCAGGTCGGGCGACCAGCGAATGAAGGTGACGGTCGGGTCGTTCACCGAGGCGTAGAGCCGGCCGCTCGCGTCGGCCTCGAGGTCCTGAAGGCCCTGAAGCGGCAGGACGCGCAACGGCTTGAGGTCAGGGTCGTAGAGTTGAACGCCGCGCCCATCCTTCGCGCCCACGGCGATGCGCCCGTCGGGGAAGACGGCGATGCCGCCGCGTCCCGGCGCCGTGCCCGCGGGCTTGCCGTCGTAGCCGAAGACCAGCAGGTCGCCCGTCCGCCGAGCCGTTACGTAGACGCGCTGGCGGGCGGGGTCCACCTCGATGTCGTCGTACCACGTCCGCCTCGCGTCGTCGGCGTCCTTCGCCTTGCCATCGAAGCGGGCGATGTCGCCGACGTACTTGCCGTCGAAGTCGAAGATGGCCACGCGCGACCACACGGGGTCGGGCTCGCCGCGCTGGCCCATCGAGGTGTCGAGGGCGAAGAGGAGCTTACGCTCGGGGTCCACCGCGCCGCCGGTGGGGCTGGTCCAGCCGGTCATGTCGTGCCGCAGATGCTTCTCGTCGCCGCCGCGGCCGACGAGTGTGCGCTCGGGCGAGCCGTCGGGGCGGAACATGGCGATGTGCCCGCTGGCGTGGGAGTTGAAGGCCACGAACCAGCCGTTGGGCAGCGGCACGAGCTCGCGGCCCGCGCCGGTGGGGATGCCCCACTTGTCCACGAGCCGGCCGCCGGCGTCGAACACGTGATAGCTGCCGGCCCCGAAGAACAAGCGGGAGCCGTCCGGGGCGACCTCGAAGAGGCTCAGGTTGCGCGGCACGTCGTCGAGAATCACCAGCTTCTCGTCGGCGCGCGGCGACGCAGCGGCGCACAGAAACGCGGCCCATGCCGCAACGGCGAGCGGCCTGTTCATCCTTCCGCCCTCCAGGGGGATCGCGGCCTTGCGGAGGTCACGACACGAGTTTCCGGATTCCTTCGAAGCCCGCAGTGTAGACGCCCTCGACGATCTTCTTCACGTCGGCCTCGGGCGCGCCCTTGGGCGTGAAGCGGCACGACCACTCCAGCTCGCAGCGGGCCCTGCCGAGTGGCCGGACCTTCATCGTGGAGGAGTAGCCCTCCATTGGCAGCGGGGCCGACACGATGGAGTAGGTGAGGCTACGGCCCGCGTCGTCGAAGGCGTCGAGGCGCTCGATCACCTCGGCGTCGCCGAGCGCGAGGATGCGCCGCGCGCCCACGCCGCTGCCCTCAAGCCGCGCCGACTCCACGGCCGCGACGAACTTGTCCGGCCGCCCGAAGTCGCGGACGAGGGCCCACACCGCGTCGGCGGACGCCTCGAACTGTGCCTTCATCGCCATGGTCGCCATTCCGTGCTCCTTCCTGTGGATTGGTCGGCCCGGTTCTGCATTATCCGTCCGGCCTTGCGGCGCGCCAGCCGGCCTTGAGCTTCGCGCTCCACTCCTCGACCGTAGCCCTGTGCTCGGGGCGGCCGGCGAGATTCACGTTCTCGCCGGGGTCGGCCTCGTGGTCGTACAGCTCGCGCGCCGCGGCCTCGCCCGTCTGGCGGTCCTGCCACTCGGTGTAGCGCCAGCGGTCGGTGCGCATCGTGTATCCCATGATCTTGCCGCGGGGGTACTGGCTGAAGACGGCGGACTTCCACGGGCGATCGGGGTGCTCGGTGAGCGGCATGAGGCTCGTGCCCTCGAGGTGGCCGGGCAGGGGCAGGCCAGCCGCCTCGCACAGCGTAGGATAGATGTCCACGAACTCGACCAATGCCCGCGTCTTCCTGCCCGCGTTTCTCTGGCCGGGCACGCTCAGGAGGAGAGGGGCGTGGGTGTCGAGCTCGAAGTTGGTGTGCTTGCACCAGGCGGAGTATTCGCCCAGCTTCCAGCCGTGGTCGCCCCAGAGGACCACGACCGTGTCGTCGGCGAGGCCGAGGCGGGCCAACTCGTCGAGCACGCGGCCCACCTGGGCGTCGGTGTAGCTCACGCAGGCGTAGTAGCCGTGGATGAGCTCGCGGGCCCGATCGTCGGTCAGATTGCCCTTGGCGGGGATGCCGGCGTAGGCGCGCAGTTCGCCCCAGTGCGAGGCCGCAATGGGCGGCATGTCTTTCGGCCAGTCGCGGTTCGCCGGGAGCTTGATCTCCTCGCGGCGGTACAGGTCCCAGTATTTCTTCGGGGCGTTGAAGGGCAGGTGGGGCTTGAGGAAGCCAACGGCGAGGAAGAAGGGCTTGCCCCTCAGGCGGCGGAGTTCCTCGATGGCCTTGTCGGCGATGGCGCCGTCGGGGTATCCGTTGTCGGGCACGTCGGCGCACTCGAAGGCGGGGCCGATGCCCTTGCGCTCGGGGTTGGTCTTGCCGCGCTCCTGCATGGCCTGGACGGATGCCTCGGCGCGGTAGCCGCGCCCCCGCCACTCGCCCTTCGGGTGCCAGGCGGGCACGCTCCAGCCGATGCCGTTGTCGTCGGTGCCGTGGTGGTAGATCTTGCCGAGGGAGACGGTCTCGTAACCGTGGTTCTTGAAGTGCTGAGGCAATGAGAGGGCGTCTGGCATGGCCTTGCGCAGCGGTGTCTCGAGGTCGTAGATGCGCGTGGTATCCGGGCGGCAGCCGGTGAGCAGGCTGGCGCGGGAGGGGGCGCACACGGCCTGCTGGCAATAGGCCCGCTCAAAGAGGAGGCCGCGGGCGGCCAGCTTGTCCATGTTGGGCGAGAGGATCTGCGGGTGGCCGTAGCAGGCCAGCTCGGGCCGCAGATCGTCCACGGCGATGAAGAGCACGTTGCGCTTCGGGCGATCGGGCTCCGCGCCCACGGCGAGACGCGCCAGCGGCGCGGCGGCCAGCAGGCCCAGGAACTCACGGCGTCTCATGCCAGTCTCCTCCTCACGGTTCGCAGCGGCCCTTCCACACCCCGCCGCCGAAGGTGGTGACGTACATCACGCTCCTGTCCTCGGGGTCGAACGCCACGTTCTGGCACGCGCGGAAGGGGATGGCGTCGAAGCGACGCCAGGTCTTCCCCGCGTCCTGGCTCAACCACAGGCCGTGGCTGCCCGTGCCCGCGTAGACCCAGTCGGGCTTGTCAGGGTGGAGGTTGACAAAGAAGCAATGGACGTAGCCCGGCAGGGCGCTCTTGGCGAAGTCTTCGTCGCCGATCACCCGCGCCCAGTTCTTCCCGCCGTCAGTCGTCTTGTAGACGCCGCCTTGGGGGCCGCCGGGCACGGTGCCGGCCGTGAGGTAAATCGTGTTCGGGTCGTCGGGATGTAGGGCGAAGCCGCCGGGCCACTTGAGCCCGAGACCCTTCGTGATGTCCGCCCAGCTCTCGCCGCCGTCCGTGGACTTCCAGATTCCGCCGGGCACGGGGAACTCGCGTGCGCCGACGCGATGGGCGGTGATGGAGCAGAAGACATCGCCCGTCTTCGGGTGCACCTTGACCATGTAGGCGTGGAGGTTGCCCTGGTTGCCGAGGCCCTCGGACTTCTTGGCCCACGTTTGCCCGCTATCCGTGGACTTGTAGACGCCGCCCTCGTAGAAGGTGGCATATAGGGTCAAGGGGTCCTTCGTGGTCTTCGGGTCCAGGCACAAGTAGGTGCACGGGAGCTTGGGCTGGCCGGAGCCGAGGACGCGCCAGGACTGGGCGTGGTCCTCGGAAACGCACACGCCGCCGGCGTGGCCGGGCTTATTCCCGTCGGTGTGCGTCCAGTGCGGAATGTCGTGGCGGTTGCTCGTCGCGGCATAGAGCTTGCCCTTCACGGCGGGGTCGAAGACCACCTTGTAGAAGGTGTTGGACCACGGGCAGCCCTTGGCCGCCCAGCTCCAGGTCCTATCGGCGTCGAGCGAGCGGGCGAAACCGATGTCGGTGTAGGCGATGTAGCGGCGGTTCCGCTCGAAGGGGTCGAACAGATACTCCCAGCAGCTCGTCACCTCCAGGCCATTCGAGGCGAAGCGGGGCCGCCCGTCATCGGGCTGGTTGCCAGCGGAGGTGTTCATGGCCTGCTGCCAGGAATCCCCGCCGTCGCGGGTGATGTAGATGTCGCCCTGGGTCGTGACCATCGCGACCTTGGGGTCGCCGGGCCTGATGCCGAAGCCGAGCGGCGTGATGTAGTAGCCCCAGTGAATCTCCGTCTGCACCCACGACCGCTCGACGTTGGCCTTCGGGCCGGTCATGCGGAAGCAGTTCTCCCACGTCTTCCCGCCGTCGCGCGTGCGCCACACCCCTTGCTCGCCCCTTCGCCCTTCCTGGACGGCGTATGCCACTTGGGGTGAAGCCATGTGGATGTCGTTGCAGTCGCGGAACTGATCGGCGAGCGCCCAGGTCTGGCCCTGATCGTCCGACTTGAGGACTCCGACCTTGAAGATGAGACCGAAGAGTCGGTTGTTGCCCGCGATGGCCTGGAAACCCCCTTCGATCGTTCTGCGGCCTTTGACGTGTTCCCCGTCGAACTCGAGGCACTCGATGTCCCGCGGCTTCCACGTCACGCCGTCATCGTGGCTCATGAAGTACTTGAGGTCCACCGAAGCGCAGATGGTGCTATCCTGAGCAACGACGGCATAGCACTTGCCCTTGAGGCACTGCGACCAGACCTTGTCGCGCTCGTGGTAACGCCAGAGCCCTGTGTCGGTGCCGACGAAGAGGATGGGATTACCTGGGACGACGGCGAGGCGGGTGATGGCGGCGTTGCCCCAGGGCCTGTCGCCGGCGACGACCGGCGCCCAGGTCTTCCCCTTGTCCTTGGTCAGCTTCAGTTCGGGGCCGCTTGCCCAGTAGATGCCTTGCTCGCGGCTGAAGACCGGGCGGCAGTTGAGGGAGGAATGGAGCTGGCTCCAGTGGATCATCTCCCAGTGCTTGCCGCCGTCGAGCGAGCGGTAGCTGCCGCTCATGTCGCACGACATCAGCATCAGGTCGGCGTCGTAGGGCGAGGCGGCGGGGGTGAACATGCCGCCGCCCCCGCCGATGCCGAGGACCTGCCAGGGCTGGTCTCCCGCAGTGGCAGAGGATAGGACTGATAGGACGGATAGGACCGATAGGACAGGAAGAAGGCGCGGGCGCATGGGTGGTTTCCCCCTCATTGCTTGGCCTTGCCCTTTGGGCGAAGCCCCTCGCGGATGGGCCAATCCTTCGAGTCGGCGCGGGCGGCTCGTCCGCTGGCGAGCCGAGGAGCGGCCATCGCCAGCTCAGCCGTCGTGCCGACGAAATCGCATCTGCGGATCCTGTTCATCGCGCAGCCTCCGTGGCAGGAGTGTCCACCCTCAGAATACCCGCCCGGACAGGCGAAGGCAAGCGGCGGATCGGAATGGCGGCCCGTTGTGTTCGAGTGAGGCTGGCGACACGCTCGCTGTGGCGCGCCATGTGCTCGGCAGCCAGAGGGTCGGGACGGTTCTGGGTCTCTACAACATCGGGCAAGCGGCGCGGTGATCCGGCGCCCCTGCGGGTCCGGCGCTTTGACCTCGCGGCAACAGCCGCTATAATGCAGGGAGGAACCAGAGGAGTGCGCCAGTGACTGAGGTCAGGCAGCAGCTCGAGCAGTGGGTGGAGGCTTGGCGGCGGGCCGGGCCGAAGCTTGAGCGCTTCCGTCGCCAGGAACGGCGCGCGTTCAAGTGCGAGGAGAACATGCTTCTCGTGGATGGCCTCCCGGGCATAGCCGTGCGGCTTGCGAAGCCGCGCCCGACGGGCGGCCGGGTCGAGCAGCGACGCTGGCGCTTCTGCATCATCGGCGGCATAGGATTGGGTTGGTGTGGAGGGCATCCTCGTGCGCCAAGACGAACGCCTGGACGGGGACTGCATCGCACGGCAGCTTCGCCCCGTGTGTGAGTTGAGGGAGACCCCTGACACTCTCCCGCGTCTGGAGGAACTGCGGAGACGGGCCCGCGAGACCTGAAGGCACCCCCCGCTTGCTCCGACATCCGTCGGCGGGGGCAAGAGGCCCAACGATGTTGCTCAGAGCACGAGTCTCTCGCCGCACATTCGCCCGACGAGCCAGCGCGCTCCTGGGTCTCGCCGTCTCGCCAACCATCCTCCCCGCCTCCGCCCTCGGCGCCGAGGGCCAGGCCCCGCCCAGCGACCAGATCGCCCTCGGCGTGATCGGTTACGGCGGGCGCTGCACCGTGGTGCTCGACCACTTCATGGAGTTCACCGACCTCCGCTGCCTCGCGCTCGCCGACTGCCAGGCCGTCCGCCGCCGCGCCGGCAAGGCCCGCGTGGATGCCCGCTACGCCAACACCGAGTGCGTGGACTACAGCGACTTCCGCGCCCTGCTGGACCGCCAGGACATCGAGGCGGTGCTCATCGCCACGGGCGACCGCTGGCACACGCCCGCCGCCATCCTCGCCGCCCAGGCGGGCAAGGACGTCTATTCCGAGAAGCCCATCAGCATCACCATCGCCGAAGGCCGCGCCCTGGTCGAGACGATGGCCCGCTACCGCCGCGTCTACCAGGCCGGCCACCAGCGCCGCTCGGTGGACTCCTATCGCTTCCAGGCCGAGGTCGTGCGCCGCGGCCTCCTCGGCAAGCTGCACACGATCCTCTGCCAGCAGTGGGAGGGGCCCACCGTGCGCCCCCAGGCCCCGCAACCCGTGCCGCCCGGCTTCGACTACGAGATGTGGCTCGGCCCTGCGCCCTGGCACCCCTACACCCACGCGCGCGTGAGCGGCTGGAACTACTTCTGGGACACCGGCGGCGGCCCCATCATCGGCATGGGCTGCCACTACACGGACCTCGCGCAGTGGGCGCTTGACCGCGACGACACGGGGCCGGTCGCCTACGAGGGCGAGGCGACGTTCGACCCCACGGCCTTCTCCGAGACGCCCGTGACCGCCGACATCCGCTGCACCTACGCCGATGGCGTGAAGATCGTGCTGCGCTCCAGCGGCACGTTCGAGGCTCGCTACATCCGCTTCGTCGGCTCGGACGGCTGGGTGCAGGTGGACGACCAGACGAACGTGGTGACGGCGGAACCGCAGGACCTCCTCCGCCTTCGGGCCGTGTCGGCCCGAAGCTGGGCGCACACGGGCGACCACGCGCGCAACTTCCTCGATTGCGTGAAGTCGCGCGCCCGCACCCTCTGCCACCCCGAGGCCGCCCACCGCGCCACCACCATCTGCCACGCCGCCAACCTGTGCATCCGCCTGGGCCGTCCCCTCACGTGGGACCCCAAGGCCGAGCGCTTCCTCGGCGACGACGAGGCCAACCGCCTGCGCTCGCGCGTCATGCGCGAGCCGTGGACCCTCTGACCCTCTGGGAAACGGACACCGACCCATGCCGAACGAGATCACGGATGCACTCCCCTGGGAGGACCTCCAGCACGTCATTGACGCCGAGATTCCCTGGGACGCGCTGAAGCAGTTCGCCGACGCCCTGGCCGCTCATCCGCCGCTGTGGGACGAGCTTCGGGACCTCTATGAGACCTTTATGGAGCGCCCGTATGAGAGGTGCAGCTACGTGTGCTGCTACGTGCCTGCCATCGTGGCCCTGGCCGCGCCGCGGCTCGCGGAGCCGCAACGGCAGGCGATCGCGCGGTTCCTCCTCGAGGAGCTGTTCTGCGCCAGCGACCGCGACGACGAGGTCATGCTGGATGTTCTCGGCGCCGCCGCGGCCTCGCTGGGGCCGTGTATCCTGCCGGCGGTTCTCGAAGCCCTGGACCGGCGGCGCCGCTACTTTCCGGGAGCATTCACCCTCTGGGAGCTTGCGGAACTGGCCGTGAAATGCGACGACGCCTCGCTCCGCGAGCAGGTGGCTCAGTACTGCATGCGCGCCCTCGAGCGCGCCGAGGCGAGGAAGATGGACCCCGTGCTCGCCTCGTGCCCCGCCTGGACGCTGGCAAAGATGAAGCGCCTCGATGCCCTGCCCCTCTTGCAGCGCGTGTATCGGGTCACCCGCGACCCCGACACCCGGGACGCGCTGCTGCTGATGCGCGGCAAGCTGGACTACGAGCCGTCTGCCGCCGATTGGGACCAGCCGGTGGAGACGTGGCTGGAGACCAACCACAAGCACCTGCGCGAGTGGTATGAGAGCCGCCTCGAGGAGAGGGCGCGGGGCTGGGAGGAGCACGACGAAGAAGAGGGCGACGAAGACCTCGAGGAGGAGGACTGGGCCGACGACGAGCCCGACGAGGAAGCCGACGACTGGACCGATGATGAATCGGTCGAGCCCTTTGCGCCCGCCCTCCCCGTGCGCTCTCCGCACGGCGTGGGCCGCAACGACCCCTGCCCCTGCGGCAGCGGCAAGAAGTTCAAGAAGTGCTGCGCGAAGAAGGGAGCCAGCCAGTGAGCGAATGGGGCCTTCTGGTCCTGGGCGGCCTGAGCCTGGCCGCCACCGTGGCCGCGGCGGAGAGCGACCTCGTGCTCTGGTACCGTCAGCCCGCGAAACAGTGGGCCGAGGCCCTGCCCGTGGGCAACGGGCGCCTCGGCGCGATGGTGTTCGGCGGCACGGCCGAGGAGCGCATCCAGTTCAACGACGACACGCTGTGGGCCGGCCAGCCGCACGACTACACGCACGCGGGCGCCGCGAAGTTCCTGCCGCAAGTGCGGCAGTTGCTCTTCGAGGGCAAGCAGCGCGAGGCCGAGCAGCTCGCCGGCAAAGAGATGATGAGCGTGCCGCTCCGCCAGGTGCCCTACCAGCCGTTCGGCGACCTCAAGCTCGCCTTTCCCGGCCACGCCGACGCCGCCGACTATCGCCGCCAGCTCGACCTCGACGAGGCCGTGGCCGCGACCCGCTACAAGGTGGGCGGCGTGATGTTCCAGCGCGAGGTGTTCGCCAGCTTCCCCGACCAGGCCATCGTCGTGCGCATCACGGCCGACCGGCCGGGCCAGGTGAGCTTCACCGCCTCGCTTTCCAGCCCTCATCCCGGCGCGGCGACGAAGGCCGAGGGCGGCCTGCTGGTGCTGACCGGCCAGGTGAAGCCCCACGACTACCAGGGCGCGAATCCCGACCCGCCCACGGGCGTCCGGTTCGAGGCGCGGCTCAGGGCCATCGCCGAGGGCGGCGAAGCCAGGGCCACCGACGCCGGCATTGAGGTCAAAGGCGCCAATGCCGCCACGCTCCTCCTCGTCGGCGCCACGAGCCACAAGAGCTACCGCGACATCACTGCCGACCCCGCCGAGCGCTGCCTCAAGGCCCTCGCCGCCATCGAGGCGAAAAGCTACGACGCCCTCCGCGCCGCCCACGTGAACGACCACCAGACCCTCTTCCGCCGCGTGAGCCTCGACCTTGGGGCCACCGATGCCGTCCAACAGCCCACCGATGCACGGATCAAGGCATTCGGCCCCGCCGACCCGCAGCTCGCCGCGCTCTACTTCCAATACGCCCGCTACCTCACCATCGCCGGCTCGCGCCCAGGCTCCCAGCCCCTCAACCTCCAGGGCATCTGGAACGACCAGATGCGCCCGCCGTGGGACAGCAAGTGGACTGTGAACATCAACACCGAGATGAACTACTGGCCGACCGAGCCCGCGAATCTGGCCGAGTGCCACCTGCCGCTCTTTGACATGATTGAGGACTGTGTGGCGACCGGCCGCCGCGTGGCCAGGGAGCACTACGCCTGCCGCGGCTGGGTGCTGCACCACAACACCGACCTCTGGCGCGGCACCGCCCCCATCAACGCCTCGAACCACGGCATCTGGGTCACCGGCGGCGCCTGGCTCTGCCAGCACCTGTGGTGGCACTACGAGTTCGGCGGCGACAAGGACTTCCTCGCCAGACGCGCCTACCCCGTGCTCAAGGAGGCGGCGCTTTTCTTCGTGGACTTCCTGGTGAAGGACCCCAGGACGGGCTGCCTCATCAGCGGCCCCTCGAACTCCCCCGAGCAGGGCGGCCTGGTCATGGGCCCGACGATGGACCACCAGATCATCCGCAGCCTCTTCGGCTGGACCATCCGCGCCAGCGAAATCCTCGGCGTGGACGACGACCTGCGCCACCAGCTCACCGAGATGCGCACCCAGATCGCTCCCAACAAGGTCGGCCAGTACGGCCAACTCCAGGAATGGCTTGAGGATAAGGACAACCCGAAGAACCAGCACCGCCACGTCTCGCACCTGTGGGGCCTGCACCCCGGCGACGAGATCACCCCGCGCGGCACGCCCAAGCTCGCCGCCGCGGCGAAGCGCTCGCTCGAACACCGCGGCGACGGCGGCACCGGCTGGTCCAAGGCCTGGAAGGTGGACCTCTGGGCGCGCCTCGAAGATGGCGACCATGCTTACAAGATGCTCAGCGAACTGATCTCCAAGAGCACCCTGCCCAACATGTTCGACACCCACCCGCCCTTCCAGATTGACGGCAATTTCGGGGGCGGAGCGGGCATCGTCGAGATGTTGCTTCAGAGCCACGCGGGGGCGGTTCACCTGTTGCCCGCCCTGCCCAAGGCCTGGGCGGCGGGCAGCGTGAAGGGCCTGCGCGCCCGCGGCGGCTTCGAGGTGGACATCGCGTGGAAGGAAGGCAAGGTGGCGTCGGCGACGATCCGCTCGGCCCTCGGCGGCCCGTGCCGCGTGCGGGCGGGCATCCCGCTGGAAGTCAGGGCGAAGGGGCAAGCGGTCCGGGTCGAACGGCCCGAGCCCGGGCTGGCTGTCTTCGTCTCACAGCCCGGCGCGATGTACGAGCTGCTTCCTACGTCGTCCCGGTGAGCTCGCGGCCTGCTCCTGCTCCGTCCCCAAACAGAAGCGCCTTGGCCAGAAGTGGCCAAGGCGCTTGATCTTGCAGTCGCAGCGGCCCTGTGGGTTTCTCAGCTCTTGCGGCGCCGGCGGGCCAGGCCCACGAGCCCCACCCCCAGCAGCAGCATCGTCGTGGGTTCGGGGGTCAGCAGGATGCCGCCGCTGCCGAGCGTGATGTCGGCCCCTGTGCTGGCACCATCCGCCACCAGGCTGCTGAACGTGAGCCGTACCCCCTGCACGTTGCTGAGGGTAAGCGTGCCGCCGCCCGCGGTGAAGAGCGAGAAGGGCAACTCGTAGGTGCCTGCGGCATTGACGAGCAGGCCGCTGGCCACCGGCACGGAATTCACGCCCCCCGAGGTGGTCAGCTCGGCGGTGATGCGCGTGAACAAGCCGTCCGGCCCGGTCACCTTGATCAGCAGGCCGTGCACCCCCGTCCAGTCCGCGCTCTGGGGAACACCGGCATAGCTTCCGTAGCCGAGCTGCATGTAGCCCTGCATCGTCGAGGAGTTGCTGTATGCCGCCGACCCACCGAAGACGGTGAGTTGCGAGGTGTCGGTGGGGGCGAGGATCACGGTGTTGATCGTCCAAGCACGCATCCCGCCCCAGGCGGCCGGTGCAGCCATCGGGGTCACATAGGGCCCGTAGGTCGGCACAGGGATCTGCACGGCGCCCGGGACCGTCGGCCCCGAGAAGGGCGGGAAGATCGGACCCGTACTGAAGTCGTCAATCAGCGGCAACGCCCAAGCGTTGGCCGCGATGAAGACCACGAGAAGCCCCGCCAACACCCTCTTCATCTGATCCCCCTTGTCCTCGCGTTGGGAGGTCCAATTTCGGACCTCAGCAAGCCATTGAGGCGTAGTGAAAACAGTCAAACATCACAAACTACTCCCAATAGCAAAAGCCAAGATAGCAAACCGCATGCCAGTAGCCATCGCCACTGTCGGCGTTGTAAGAGCAGTATAAGTTATTGATGTTGAACGAGATATGTTCTCGGCATAGTTCACTTGGAGCCTGCCAGAATGGCGGCGTGACGGCAGATGTTGACGCATGTCAACGGCGTCCGTGGCTCATCGGGGGCGCATGAGCCGTAAGCGCTGTGCCCGCATGGCTTAATGGCATGTTGATGTTCGGCAACGCCGATTCAGGCCAATCAACATGGCCCTGCCGGTCGGTCCCGGCGCTGTGGGGGCGTGGTAACTCCAGGCGAAGCGAGTTGCCTGGGAGCGTCGTGATCGTGCCTTGACGCCGCGGGGCGCGGGGCGTAAGATACCTGCCTGCCGGTCAGCGGCTGGTGCGGACCTCATGACCCGGAAGGAGCAGGCGATGAAGCACTTGCGTTGGGGCTTGCTGGCGGCGGGGGGGATCGCGCGGCGCTTCGCAAAGGGCCTTGCCACGATACCCGAGCAGGCGACGGCTCTGGCGGTCGGCTCGCGCGACCTCGCAAAGGCGCAGAAGTTCGCCGAGGAACACAAGATCCCCCGCGCCTACGGCTCGTACGAGGAGCTTCTGGCCGACAAGGACGTAGACGCGGTCTACATCTCGACGCCGAACTCGCTTCACGCCGAGTGGAGCATCAAGGCGGCGAAGGCGGGCAAGCACATCCTGTGCGAGAAGCCGGTCACAGTCAACGCCGCCGAGCTGCGCAAGGTGCTCGGCGTGGTCAAGCGATGCGGTGTGTTCTTCATGGAGGCCTTCATGTACCGCTGCCATCCGCAGTGGAAGAAGCTCCTGGAGATCATCAAGGCCGGCACGATCGGCGAGGTGCGGATCCTCCAGTCGGCGTTCGCCTTCAACATGGGCCTCCAGCTCCAGAACATCCGCCTGTCGAATCCCCTGGCCGGCGGCGGGCTGATGGATGTGGGCTGCTACTGCGTGTCCTTCTGCCGCCTGGTGGCGGGCGAGGAGCCGAAGACGTGCCGCGCCGTCGCCCACATCGGCAAGCAGAGCCGCGTGGACGAGTATGCGGCGGGCGTGCTCCAGTTCCCCTCGGGCATCGTGGCCACCTTCGCCTGCGGCACCCAGTGCGGCACGCCCTCGATGGCCAACGTCTACGGCTCGAAGGGCAGCATCGTCGTCACCAACCCCTGGTTCCCCTCGGACGAGAACGCGAAGCTCATCGTGAGCGCCGAGGGCAAGACCGAGACCATCGAGGTCCAGTACGGCCGCGACCTGTATGCGAACGAGGCCCTCACCGTGGCCGAGAACCTCCGCCGCCGCCAGGCCCGGCCCACGGCGATGACGTGGGACGACAGTCTGGGCCAGATGAAGACCCTGGACGCCCTGCGCGCCAGCATGGGCCTCAGGTTCGACTGCGAGTGAGCGTGCCATGCGCCCATTCTGTCCCGGTTGGACTGGATTCCTGCTGGGGGTTCTGTGCGTGATGGGTCTGTCGCGGCACGGCATCGCCGCCACGGTTTCTCCCGAGGAGATGGCGGAGCTCCGGCGCTGGGTCGGTGGGAAACTGGCAGCGCCCGACCCGCCGTTCTCCTTCCGCTATGGCGGGCAGCCTTCTGCCGCGCTGCTCACGACCTGGGAACTGAAGCGAAGCTCCCGCGATCTCGACCTGCAACGCGCCGAGCACACCCTTATCTGGGCCGATCCGAAGACGGGCCTCGCGGTCCGCTGCGTCGCGGTCGAATACCGCGACTTCCCCACGGTCGAGTGGACGCTCTACCTCAGGAACACGGGCCAGGCCGCCACGCCCATCCTCACCGAGGTCCAGGCGATCGACACCCGTTTCGAGCGCAGCGACCAGGGGGAGTTCGTCCTCCACTACGCCGTCGGCAGCCCGTGCTCGGCGAACGACTTCCAGCCGCTGGAGCGGTCGCTCCCGCCCAAGGCCGAGCTGCGCGTAGCCACCTCCGGCGGCAGGCCGTCCAACAGCCACATGCCCTACTTCAACGCTGCATGGCCCGGCGGCGGCGCGATCGTCGCCCTCGGCTGGCCGGGCCAGTGGGCCGCCGCGTTCACCCGCGATGAGGCCCGGGGCCTCCGCGTTCGCGCCGGCCAGGAACTCACCCACTTCAAGCTACTGCCCGGCGAAGAGGTGCGGACCCCGCTCGTAGTGGTCCAGTTCTACCGGGGCGACCGCATGCGCGCGCAGAACGTCTGGCGCCGCTGGATGCTCGCCCACAACCTGCCCAGGCCCGGCGGCAAGCCGATGCCGCCCATCCTCATCATGTGCTGCGACGACCACTTCCCGGGCATGCGCAGCGACGAGGCCGGCCAGTTCACCTTCATTGACGCCTACGCCGGGGCTGGCGTGCCGCTCGACTACTGGTGGATGGACGCCGGCTGGTACCCGTGCGACCCGGTGGGCTGGCCCAAGGTGGGCACGTGGGAGCCCGACGCGAAGCGCTTCGCCCGCGGCCTCAGGGCCGTGAGCGACAAGGTGCACGGCCTGGGCTGGAAGCTCGTCACCTGGTTCGAGCCCGAGCGGGTCCACGCCGGCACCTGGCTGGCCGAGAACCGCCCCGAGTGGGTTCTCGGCGGCAAGGGCGGGGGCCTCCTGAACCTCGGCAACCCCGACGCCCGCAAGTGGCTCACCGACCACATGGACAAGCTCCTGACCGAGCAGGGCATTGACCTCTACCGCCAGGACTTCAACATGGAGCCCCTCGGCCACTGGCGCGGCAACGATCCGCCCGATCGCCAGGGGATCACCGAGATCCGCCACGTCGAGGGGCTGCTCGCCTACTGGGACGAGTTGCTCCGCCGCCACCCCGGCATGCCGATGGACACCTGCGCGAGCGGCGGGCGCCGCCTCGACCTCGAGACGCTGCGCCGCGCCGTGCCGCTCCTCCGCAGCGACTACCGCTCCGAGCCCCACGGCACCCAGGGCCACACCTACGGCCTCTCATTCTGGATTCCCTACTACGGCACGGGGATCGGCAATGAATCGCCCTATATCCTCCGCACCCACTACTGCCCCTGCTACGGCATCGGCGGCGACGTGCGGGACGGCAGGATGGACTGGGCGAAGATGAAGCGCGCCATGGCCGAATGGAAGCAAGTCATCCCCTGCTTCCTCGGCGACTACTATCCCCTCACCCCCTACAGTCTGGCGGGCGAGGTGTGGATGGCCTGGCAGTTCGACCGGCCCGAGGCGGGGGAGGGGATAGTCATGGCCTTCCGCCGCGTGGACAGCCCCTACGAGATCGCCCGTTTCCGGCTCCACGGCCTGGAGCCGCAGGCGCGTTATGTCGTCACCGACCTGGATGGCGTCGCGCCCACCGAGGCCACGGGCAGCGAGTTGGGCGACAAGGGGCTGGCGATCGCGATCCCGCAGCGGCCCGGCTCTGCCATCATCACCTACCGGCGCAAGTGAGAGGACGGCGCGAAGATGCGCTACCTCTGGCTCGTCATCTTCTGGGCGATGCAGGCGGTGGCCCAGCTCCTCTTCTCCTACGGCAGCCGCACGCCGGGCAGGGCCACGCTCGGCTTCGTCCTGGGCAATGTCTTCGGCGCGTCGAGCATCGTCTTTCTCATGATGCTCTACAAGGCGATGAACCCGAACCTGGCGCTCGGCCTGGGCACTGGCGGGGCGTTCCTGTGCGCCCAGGGCTCGATCGCCGTGCTCTTTCGCGTGCCGCTCACGCCGCTCCAGTACGGCGCCATGCTCGCCATTGCGGCCGGCATGGCCGCGTTCTCGATGGGGGGGAAGGCGTCATGAGCGCCGCCAAGGCCGAGCGCACTTGCGATGGGCAGCGGAGTGCAGTAAGATCTACTGCGCATGCAGTGGATTCTACTACAAGGAAGAGAGATGTGCTCGAGAACCTCTTCGGCTCCAGGCTGAGGGCCAAAGTACTTGGCTGGTTCCTATCGCACCCCGAGGAGAGGTTCTTCGTGCGCCAGCTCGAGTCCCTCCTCCGCGAGGATTCCACAAACCTCAGCCGCGAACTCGCCCGCTTGAGCGTCTTGGGCATTCTCCTCCGCCAGACCGAAGGCAGGCAGAGGTACTACCGAACCAACCGGCGCTGCCCGATCTTCCCGGATCTTCAGCAACTCGTCCTCAAGACCTGCGGCGTGGCCGATGTGCTCCGGGCCGCGCTGAAGCCACTTGGGGCGCGCATCCGGTCCGCCTTCGTATTCGGTTCCGTGGCGAAGGGCGAACCGCGCGCGGAGAGCGACATTGACCTCTTGGTAGTAGGCGACGTGACGCTGCGCGAACTTGTGTCCGCACTGGGCGCGGCCCAGCACCAGCTCGGGCGCGAGGTGAACCCCACGGTGTACTCCCCATCGGAGTTCGCGCAGAAGGCGGCAGAAAAGCAGCCCTTCGTCCGGGACGTCCTGCGCGGTCCCAAGCTCCTTGTAGTAGGGGACGAGCATGAGCTTGCGGGATTGGGTGGCGAACCGCTGGCTCGTTGAGCATCAGGCGACTGAGGATGAGATTGGGGATCTGCTTGCCTTGGCGGACCGGGATCTGAAGGACTGCCAGGCTCAAGGGCTGAGCGCCGACGGCAAGCTACGCCTGGCCTACAACGCCGCCCTCCAGGCGGCCACGGCCGCTCTCGCCGCCGCAGGGTACCGCACCGGGCGGGGAGAGGCCCACCACTATTGCGTCATCCAGAGCATCGCGCACACGATCGGCGCCGAGGCGGCCGAATTCGCCCGATGGCTTCGCCGTCAGGTCAAGGACTGGCTGCGGGCTCATCATCCAGCCCTTCTCGGCAAGTAGCCCAGCCGCGGTTGAGGGGTGCTGCAATGTCGCCATTCTTCCGTCCAATCGCTATCCTCTTGGGAGGCTCCATCGCCATGATGCAAGCTGCCCAGGCCATGACTCCTACTGGCGACGAGATGGCCAGCGCGCGGAAGTGGGCCGCGGCGCGCTTCGAGGTGCCCGAGCCGGGGAAACAGGCCGAGCCGGGCCTCGTGGTGCTGGCGAATAACGACCCCGTGATCCGAAACAATCGCGGCGGCCGGCCGCTGAAGCTCGCGGGCAAGGAATTCACCCGCGGCCTCTATTGCCACGCCGTGAGCAAGGTGGTCGTGCGCCTGCCCGGGCCGGGCAAGACGTTCACCGCTGTCGTCGGCGTGGACTCGAACGACCAGACGAGCGGCGGGCGGGGGAGCGTGGTCTTCTCCGTGAGCGTCGGGGGCAAGGAGGCATTCAGGTCGGGCGTCCTCCGCGAGGGGATGCCGCCCGTGCCGGTCGCCGTGGACCTCGGCGGCGCGATGGAGTTCACGCTGGAGGTCGGCGATGCGGGCGACGGCATCTCGTGCGACCAGAGCGACTGGGCCGACGCGAAGGTCGCCCTCGCCGATGGCAAGGAGGTGTGGCTCGGCGACCTGCCGTTCGTTGAGGGCGAGGGGCTTCTGGCCGCCGGGCCGCCCTTCGCGTTCACCTACGGCGGCCAGCCCTCGGCCACGCTGCTTCCCGCTTGGGAGCGGCAGCAGGCGAGCCGCAAGCTCGACGACGCCCGCACCGAGCACGTGGCGACCTACACCGACCCCAAGACGGGCCTCGTCCTCCGCTGCCGGGCCATCGAGTACCACGATTTCCCAACGGTGGAGTGGACGCTCTACTTCAAGAACACCGGCAAGGCCGACACGCCGATCCTGGCCGATATTCAGGCCTTCGATGCCGCCATCGTCCGCAGCGGCAAGCAGGAGTTTCTCCTCCACCACGCGGTCGGCTCGCCGTGCAGCAAGGGCGACTACGGGCCGCTCCTGACCGAGCTGAAGCCGAACGCCACGAAGCGCATCGCCGCGGCCGGCGGCAGGCCGACGAACACCGATTGGTCCTACTTCAATATCGAATGGGGGACGCGGGGCAGTGATGCCCCGCCCACAGCCGAGACCCGGGAGGGGTTGATCCTGGTCGTCGGCTGGCCGGGGCAGTGGGCCGCCACGTTCGCCCGCAACGGCGGCACGACGCTCCGCATCCGCGCGGGGCAGGAGCTCACCCACTTCAAGCTCCTCCCCGGCGAAGAGGTGCGCTCGCCGCTCATGGTGCTCCAGTTCTGGAAGGGCGGCGACTGGTTCCGCGCGCAGAACCTCTGGCGCCGCTGGATGATGGCCCACTCGATGCCGAAGCCCGGGGGAAAACTGCCCCCGCCGCAGTTCGTGGCGGCCAGCTCCCGCGCCTACAACGAGATGATTGACGCCAACACAGAAAACCAGATCATGTTCATCAACCGCTTCCTCGAGGAGGGCCTGAAGCTCGACTACTGGTGGATGGACGCCGGCTGGTACATCCAGGAGAAGGGCTGGCCGCAGGTGGGCACGTGGGAGGTGGACCCCAAGCGCTTCCCCAAGGGCTTCAAGCCCATCAGCGACCACGCCCACGCCAAGGGCATGGGCATCCTCGTATGGTTCGAGCCCGAGCGGGTGGCCGACGGCACCTGGCTGGCCGAGAAGCACCCCGAGTGGCTCCTCGGGAAGCCCGGCGGCAACCGCCTCCTCAACCTCGGCAACGACGAAGCGCGCAAGTGGCTCACGGAGCACGTGGACAGGCTGATCACCGAGCAGGGGATTGACCTGTATCGCCAGGACTTCAATTTCGACCCCCTCGGCTACTGGAGAGCCAACGACGCGCCCGACCGCCAGGGCATCACCGAGATCAAGCACGTGACCGGCTACCTCGCCTACTGGGACGAACTGCGCCGCCGCCATCCGAACCTGCTGATTGACTCGTGCGCCAGCGGCGGGCGGCGGAACGACCTCGAGACGATGCGCCGCGCCGTGCCCCTGTGGCGCAGCGACTACGCCTTCGAGGCCACCGGCCACCAGGGGATGACCTATGGCCTCTCTCTCTGGCTGCCCTACCACGGCACGGGCACCGTGGCCTGCGACAACGCGCCCTACTACGGCGGCGGCAAGACGCCCGTCGAGCCCTACGCCTTCTGGAGCAACGCCGCGCCCAGCCTCGGCTGCGGCATTGACCTGCGCGTCAAGGACATTGACTACGACAAGCTCCGCAGGCTCGTCGCCCAGTGGCGGGCGATCAGCAAGCACTACTACGGCGACTTCTGGCCCCTGACGGCCTACAGCCTCGACAACAGCGTGTGGATGGCCTGGCAATTCGACGGCCCGGCGAAGGGCGAGGGGGTCGTGCAGGCATTCCGCCGGCCCGACAGCCCCTACGAGGCCGCCCGCTTCCGCCTGCGCGGACTCGACCCTGCCGCCGAGTACGCCGTGACCAACCTCGACGAGGGCAAACCCGTCCAGCTCCCCGGCCGCCAGTTGCTCGACGAGGGCCTGCTGGTCACCATCGCCGACAAGCCGGGCGTCGTGGTGATCACCTACAAGGCGGCGGGGAACTGACCGCGTCACTCAAGGAGCGCGCAGATGGCAATGATCCTGGCGTTCACCGTGTTGGCGGCAGCCGAAGGCCCCTCGCGCGGCGGCACGGCCGCGGTGCGGACGGCGGACTTCCTCAACAGCATCGGCATTGTGACCACCTTCCCCGACCGCGGCCAGCCCATCGAGAAGACCATCGAGATGGTCAACTACGTGGGCTTCCGCTGGGTGCGCGGCGGCATCGAGGGCCTCACCGCCCAAGGCCCCACCACGGTGCAAACCTATCTCGACCTCCACAAGGCCACCGGCGTGCGCTTCAGTTGGGGCCTCGTCAGCGGCGGCAGCGACCTCCAGAAGCTCCTCGAGACCGCCCGGCCCCTGGCCGAGGCCGGCGCCCTCCTGGCCTTCGAGGGCAACAACGAGCCCAACAACTGGGGCGTCACCTACCAAGGCGAAAAGGGCGGCGGCAACGCGCCCTCGTGGCTCGCCGTCGCCAAGCTCCAGCGCGACCTCTACGCCGCCGTCAAGAGCGACCCGCTGCTGAGGAAATACCCCGTCTGGTCGCTCAGCGAGAACGGCGCCCAGCGCGACAACTGCGGCCTCCAGTTCCTCACCATCCCGCCCGGCGCCGGCACCCTGATGCCCGACGGCACGAAGTACGCCGACTACGCGAACTGCCACAACTACTTCTACCATCCCAACTCGCCCCACCCAGGCGACAACACGACGTGGAACGCCGCCGACCCCGGCCCCGCCTGCAAGGTGGACGGCCTGTACGGCAACTACGGGGTCACGTGGGCCAAGCGCTTCCGCGGCTACTCCGAGGCCGAGCTGCAAACCCTGCCCCGCGTGACCACCGAGACGGGCACCACCATCGGCGGCGCCGTCACCGAGGAGATCCACGCCCTGAACCTGCTGACGCTCTACCTCGCCCAGTTCAAGCGCGGCTGGAGCTACACCGCCGTCTACCTCCTGCGCGACCGCACCGACGAGGGCGGCAACCAGAAGTTCGGCTTCTATCGCCCCGACTACACGCCGCGCAAGGCCGCCCACTACCTGCACAACCTCACCACGATCCTGGCCGACAAGGGAGCGCCGCGCGAGCCGGGCCGCCTCGACTACGCCATCCCCGACCCGCCGCCCACCGTGCACGACCTGCTCCTCCAGCACAGCGATGGCACGTTCCAACTGGTCGTGTGGGGCGAGCGGCTGAAGGGCGAGGACCGCATCACCGTGCAGTTCGGCGCCCCGCAGGCCACCGTGAGGGTCTACAACCCGACCGTCGGCACCGAGCCCGTCCAGACCCACCGCGGGGTCGCCTCCCTCGCGCTCACGCTGAGCAACCATCCCCTCATCCTCGCCATTCCGCCGACTGCCGGCCAATAGGGGCCCGCCGGGCATCGCGGCTTGCGGCCCACGCGGCGTTGCGGTAATCTACTGCGCACGCGCGCCCGGGGCAGAGGCCGCCGGGCCACCGCACCAACCCCCTGGCAAGGACGACGCGGGATGAAGACCGTGCACATTCGCGAGCTGGGCCGCCAGGTCTCGTGCCTCGGCATGGGCTCGATGATCTTCGCGCCCGAACGCAAGGAGCTGGTGTTCGAACTGCTCGACCGCTTCCGCGCCCACGGCGGCAACCTGATCGACTCGGCCGAGGTCTACGGCGGCGGAAAGTCCGAGCTCGCCATCGGCCAGTACCTGGCCGAACGCAACTGCCGGGCCGACTGGGTGATCCTCGACAAGGGCTGCGCCGACGTGAAGCTGGTGACGCCCGAGAACATCCGCAAGGCCATCGCCGGCAACCTCCAGCGCCTGGGCACCGACTACGTTGACCTCTGGGTCGCCCACCGCGACAACCCCGCCGTGCCCGTCGGCGACATCGTCGAGACCCTCAACGACGAGCGCGCCAGAGGCCGCATCCGCGCCTTCGGCGGGTCGAACTGGACGGCCTCCCGCATCCGCGAGGCCAACGAGTACGCCGCGAAGAAGGGGCTGATGGGCATGGCCGTCTCCAGCCCCCACGTCTGCCTCGCCACAGCCGCCGAGCCGTTCTGGGCCGACTGCACGCAGGCGAGCGAGGCCGACATCGCCTGGCACGCCCAGAGCGGCATCCCCCTCGTTGCCTGGTCGAGCCAGGCCCGCGGCTTCTTCCTCGACTCCAGCGGCCCCAACGATCCCAACCCCGACCTGCGGCGGGTCTACCATCCGATCAAGGAGAACTTCGAGAAGCTCGCCCGCGCGCGGCGGCTGGCGAAGGCCAAGGGCGTGACGGCCATTCAGATCGCCCTCGCCTACGTCCTCAACCTGCCCGCGCCCATGATCGCCCTCGTCGGCCCGGCAACGACCGCCGAGGTGGACTCCTGTGTCGCCGCGGCCCGGCTGGCCCTCACCGAGGCCGAGATGCAGTGGCTGAACCTCAAGCGCCAGGAGCTGTGAACCTCCCGCAGGTTCGAAACCTGCGGGAGGTCGGCCGGACCTCCAGCGTCAGGAGCGACAGACCCGATGCGCAAGTTCGCCTCGTGGCCCCGCAACGACATCCCCGCCCGCCTCGCGCGCGAGATGAAGAGGCGCGACGGCCTGGCCCCCGTGGACCTCGACCGCTTCTGGGCCGACCAGGAGGCCGCGATCCAGGACCCGTTCGGCGCCCATATCCCCCAGTGTCCGCTCGGCGTGCTGATGAGCGGCGAGTGCGTCTACGCCGAGCTCGGCCTCGAGGAGGACTACTGGCGCTACGACCACGACGAACCCTGGCGCCTCGGCCTCCACCGCGCCTACAACGACAAGGCCGAGAGGATCGTCGGCCGCCGCCTCCTCAGCGAAAAGCCCAGCGACCCCACCCGCCGCTACCCTGCCATCAAGGGCCTCCACGACGTCTTCGAGGCCCACCACGAGTGGCACTCGGGCTCCTGGTGGCTCCAGCCCTGCGTGCGCAACGACGACGAGCTGAAGGCCCTCCTCGACCGCGTCGAACGCCGCCTCGACGACGGCCTCCGCCGCTTCCTCCTGCCCCCGAACTGGCACGAGGAGCGCGCGCGGCTCATGGCCCTCGGCGTCAAGCCGCCCCTCTACCGCCACCAGCGCGGGCCGGTCACCTTCGCCATGTCGCTCTACAGCGTCGAGGGCGTCATCTTCCTCATCGCCGACCGGCCCGACCTCGCCACGCGCTGGAGCCGCCTGATCCTGCGCGCCATGCTCGACATCGCCCGCCTCACCGACGAGGAGGCCGGCTACACCCCCGACACCGCGCCCCACGGCTTCAGCTTCGCCGACGACAACTGCTGCATGCTCACCCCCGAGATGTACGAGCTCTTCGCCTATCCCGTCCTCAAAGGCGTCTTCGACCGCTACAGCCCGAACCCCGCCGACAGCCGCTACCAGCACTCCGACTCGGCCATGGCCCACATCCTGCCCGTCCTCGCCAGGCTCGGCCTGAACGGCACCAACTTCGGCCCCACCGTCACCGTGCGCGAGATTCGCCAGCACCTGCCCAACGCTGTCATCCACGGCCAGCTCGCGCCCTACACCCTCATGCGCAACGAGAGCGAGAAGATCGTCGCCGAGTTCCTGCGCGACTTCGAGCAGGCCCGCGCGACGCGCGGCCTCGTCTTCGCCACGGCCGGCTCCATCAACAACGGCTCGCTGCTGGTCAGCATGCGGCTCATCATGTCCGCCATTCAGCACTTCGGGCGATACAGCTAAGAAACGGCTCATCAGGGTTTGGCGCGCCTGACGTGGCAGTCGCCGGAGAGCGTGGGACG